>WNGB01003375.1_pt1 | contig 39746 bp, 41 predicted proteins | sample 5400681 | NCBI WGS metagenome assembly WNGB01 (sample SAMN13153367, study PRJNA577476) | soil metagenome | isolation source: 115 cm soil or saprolite under grassland replicate 2 | place: USA:California | collected 2016-06-15 | reverse complement strand
AGGACACGGCATGGTGGCGCTTCGCCCACCGCGTGTCGGGCCGGCCGTGGCCGTACCTGGCCGTCGCCTCGGCGGTGCTGCTCGCGCTGGCCGCGCCGGCATTGCGGATGGACACGGGCTTCCCGGACGCCGGCGACGACTCGACGAGCACCACGCACCGTCGCGCCTACGACCTACTGGCGGAAGGCTTCGGCCCGGGCTTCAACGCCCCGCTGCTGCTCGTCGCCGACCTGCGCAGCCCTGGCGTGGACGCCCAGGCCATCCCCGCGCTGTCGGAGCGCATCGCCGCCGACCCCGGCATCGCCATGGTCGGCGAGCCGCAGACCTCCGCCGCCGGGGACACGGTCGTGCTGCCCACGATCCCCACCACCGCACCCGCGGACCCCGAGACGTCCGAAACCCTCCAGCGCGTCCGCGACCTCGTCCCCGCCAACGTCGCCGTGTCGGGCCTGACCGCCATGACCGACGACCTCACCGAGCAGCTCGCCGACACCCTGCCGATCTTCATCGCCGCGATCCTGGCCGCGTCGTTCCTGCTGCTGATGGTGGTGTTCCGCTCCATCGCGGTGCCGCTGAAGGCCGCCGTGATGAACCTGCTGTCGATCGGCGGCGCGTACGGCATCGTGGTGGCCGTGTTCCAGTGGGGCTGGCTCAAGGACCTGTTCAACCTCGACGGCACGTTCCTGATCGCCTCGCCGCTGCCGACGATCTTCTTCGCGGTCCTCTTCGGCCTGTCCACGGACTACGAGGTGTTCCTGCTCTCGCGCATCCGCGAGGAGTACGACTCCACGGGTGACAACGCCGAGTCGGTGGCCCGCGGCATGGCGGGCACGGGCCGCGTGATCACCTCCGCCGCGCTGATCATGACGGTGGTGTTCCTCAGCTTCGTCGCCAACCCGTCGCCGCTCGTCAAGATGATGGGCCTAGGACTGTCAACAGCGATCGCGCTGGACGCGACGATCGTCCGGATGGTGGTGGTGCCCGCGACTATGGCGCTGATGGGCCGCGCGAACTGGTGGCTGCCCCGTTGGCTCGACCGTCGGCTGCCCCACGTGAGCATGGAGGGCGCAGACGTCCCACGGCAGCCCGAGCCGGTGCTCGCCGGCGCGTCCGGGCGCGGCTGATGCGACGGGTCCCCGCGCGTTACGACCCACCCGCAAGAAACCATCGATGAGAAGGAGATCCCCATGAAGGCCTGGACCATCCATCGCTACGGCTCGCCCGACGCGCTCGCATTCGAGGACGTCGCCAAGCCCGAGATCGCGGCGAACGAGGTCCTGGTGCACGTCCGCGCCGCCAGCCTCAACCCCTACGACTGGCGCTACCTACGCGCTGACCCGTCCCTGGTCCGGCTGAGCCACGGCCTGCTCAGGCCGAAGTCCGGACCGATCCCGGGAGCCGACCTCGCCGGCGAGGTCGAGGCGGTGGGCGGAGACGTGACCCGTTTCCGCCCGGGCGACGAGGTCTACGGCGGGGTCACCCTCGGCGCGTTCGCCGAGTACGCCCGCGTGCCCGAGGACACCCTCGCGGCCAAGCCCGCCAATCTGACGTTCGCGCAGGCGGCGGCCGTCCCGATGGCCGCGCAGACGGCCCTCCAGGCCCTGCGCGACGAGGGACGGATCGAGGCCGGCCAGCGGATCCTCGTCAACGGTGCGTCGGGAGGCGTCGGCGGCCCGGCCGGTTGGCGGCGGCGGCGAGCGACCCGCCGAGGAAGCCGGCGAGTTCCCCGTCGCGGTCGCGGACCTCGCCAAGTGCCTCGATCCCGGCGGTGAGCAACCCGCGCCACAGCGTCAGCCGGGCCGCGTGATCGCCCGTCAGCCGCCGGTCCTGGTCGTCGAGGAGCGGCTGGAGTGCGTGCGCGATCCCATAGCCGCCGCGGCCACGCCTCCTCTCCGGCGCGGACGCGGCGCGTCCCCGGTGGGCTCCCACGGACACGGCAGAGTGCGGAAATGTCTGGTTCATGGGCTTGTGATGTCAGGCAGGGTCATGACGCCGTTGTCGTCGATCGGTTCGGCCTGACCCGACCCGCCCGACCTCGAGACCGAGCTGAAGTCGGTGCCGGCGGCGCGTGAGCAAGCAGAGGAGCTGTGGCTCGCCCTGGCGGAGGAACTGGGCGAGTGACGTGCCGCCAGACGTTAGCTATCTGGGTATTCGCCATTGCTTGCGCCGCTTGTGCTGAGAGTACTAGTGTTGCGATATGTAGTACTCCTGCTATCCTTTGATAGCGCCATCGGTTGCGAGGAGAGGACGAATGGCCGTCGTGGGTGACGTGGAGAGATGGGCGCACCATGCCGAGCCGGCGGGCGAGCCGGCAGTGATCGCCGTTCGAGACCTGCGGATGCGGTACGGATCGGCGGACGTGCTCAAGGGCATCGACTTCACCGCGCGCCGCGGCGAGGTGATCACGCTGCTCGGGCCGAACGGAGCCGGAAAGACCACCACCATCGAGATCCTGGAAGGGTTCCGGATGCGTTCGGCCGGCGAGGTCAGCGTCCTCGGGGTAGATCCGGGCAACGGGAACGAACATTGGCGGGCGCGGATGGGCGTGGTGCTGCAGTCGTGGCGCGACCACGGCAGGTGGCGGGTGCGCAACCTGCTCTACCACCTCGGGAGGTACTACGTGCCGTACTCCACGCCGGAGCGGCAGCGGCCCTATGACGTGGACGAGTTGCTCCAGACCGTCGGGCTCGGCGAGCAGGCGGGCCAGAAGATCGCCTCACTGTCCGGTGGGCAGCGGCGAAGGCTGGACGTCGCGATCGGCATCATCGGCCGGCCCGAGGTGTTGTTCCTCGACGAGCCCACCGCCGGATTCGACCCCCATGCGCGGCGGGACTTCCACGATCTGGTGCATCGCCTGTCGGACCTCGACAACGCCACCATCCTGCTGACGACCCACGACCTGGACGAGGCCGAGAAGCTCGCGGACCGCATTCTGATCCTGGCCGGTGGCCGGATCGTCGCCAACGGCAGCGCAGACCAGCTCGTCCGCCAGGTCGCCGGCCGAGCCGAGGTGCGCTGGAGCCGCGGGGGTGAACACCTCGTGCACTCCACCGACGACGCCTCCCGGTTCGTCCGCGAGCTGTTCGCCCAGCACGGCGAGGAGATCGCCGACCTGGAGGTGCGGCGGGCATCACTGGAGGACACCTACATGGCGATGGTGCACCGGTACGAAGCCGGCCACATCGAAGAAGCGGTAACGGGGTTCGAGGGAGCCAGCCGATGAATCCGACGCTCTACGCCGCCCGCCTCGGGCTGGCCCGTGGCTGGGCCGAGTTTCGGCAGAGCCTGACCGACCCGCAGCAGCTGGGCTCTCAGGTCTTCTTCGCTGTCGCGTTCGTGATTGTGCTGTTCTTCCAGCGGGACTCGACGGTGGAAGGGACGAAGGTGTCCCTCGCGTTCGCGGTGCTACCGGGCATACTCGGCATGCTGGTGGCCGTTGGCGGACTTCAGGGTGCCGCGGGATCGCTGGCGGTCGAACGTGAGGACGGGACGCTGCTGCGGGCCAAGGCGGTACCGAACGGCATGGTCGGCTACCTCACCGGCCGGGTCGTGTCGGTGTCCCTGGGCGCCATACTCGGCCTCGTGATCATTTTTGTCCCGAGCCTGTTCCTGATCCCCGAGCTCACCGGGATCGGCCTCAGCGGATGGCTGACCTTTGTCTGGGTCCTCGCCCTGGGGTTGCTCGCCACGCTCCCCATCGGTGCCGTCATCGGATCGCTGGCCAAGAGTCCCAATACGGTCAATGGTCTGGTGACGCTGCCCATCATCGGCGTAACCGCGATTTCCGGGATCTTCTATCCGATCTTCGCGCTGCCCGGATGGGTGCAGGCGATCGCCCAGGTGTTCCCGATCTACTGGCTCGGACTCGGCGTGCGCTCGGCCTTCCTGCCGGACTCGGCCGCTTCGGTGGAGATCGGTGCGTCATGGCGGCACCTGGAGACCGTCGGGGTGCTGGGGGCGTGGGCACTCGTCGGCCTTATCCTGGCGCCGATGGTGCTCCGCCGCATGGCACGCAAGGAGTCCGGCGCCAACATGGAGGCTCGCCGGCAGCGGGCGCTCCAGCGCATCGGCTGAGAAGATGAGCTGCGATGAGCGAGACCATCCATAACCGCATCGCCATGCTGCGCGCGGAGCGGAGTATCTCGCGCCGCCAGCTCGCGGAGGCCCTCGGGGTCCACTACCAGACGATCGGCTACTTGGAGCGGGGTGAGTACAGCCCCAGCCTCTATCTGGCGCTGCGGATCGCGGAGTACTTCGAGGTGCCGGTGGAGGTGGTCTTCTCCACCACTCCCTTCCCGCGGATCGGCAGCGCCGAGCGTTCGGCGTAATCCCTGGGGCGCCTGCCAGCACGGCGGCGACCGCGACGGCAAGGACCGCGCCCAGCTGCTGCGCGGCGGTGGGGATGCGCAACGATGTGGGGGCAGGCAGGGGCCTTCCAGATCGGTCATGGGCGTTGCCACCCGCATGATCGCTGGAGTCCGTGCCTGTCTCACATCCCCCAGACCGATCCTCACCGACCATCCAGCCAACTCCGCACTATGCCGAGGCCCTGGGTGGGCTCCATACAATATTTGTACCTTGTACGATGGGGTGTACTTCGTGGGGACCGTGTGCGGCGGCCTCGTCGCTCCCAGGCACCCCTACGACCGTTCGTGGCCTCTCTTCGGCGGGGTATCCCTCGGCGCTTCCGTTGATCGCACTCGGGAGTAATGACTCCATGCTCCACACCGAGGGGCTCCGCAAGGCCTACGGCGACGTTGTCGCCCTCCGGGGCGTCGATCTCGACGTCGCGCCGGGCGAGATCGCGTGTCTGCTCGGCCCCAACGGCGCCGGCAAGACGACGCTCGTCTCGATCGTCGCCGGCCTGCGTCGCCCCGACGCGGGGGTCGTCGAGGTCGACGGCCTCGACGCGACCGCGCGGTCGGTCGAGGTCCGCCGACGAATCGGCCTGGCGCCGCAGGACCTCGGCATCTACCCGGTCGTGTCGGTGCGCCGCAACCTCGAGCTGTTCGGCCGCCTGGCGGGGCTCGGCCCGCGCGAGCTCCGGAGGAGGATCGACGAGGTGGCCGAGGCCCTTCGCATCACCGACCTGCTCGATCGGCAGGGCGGCACGTTGTCGGGCGGGCAGAAGCGCCGGCTCCACACGGCGATCGCCCTCCTGCACCGACCTCCGCTGCTGCTGCTCGACGAGGCGACCACGGGCGCCGACGTCGAGACCCGCGCCCATATCCTCGACCTCGTCCGGCGGCTCGCGGCCGAAGGCTCGGCGGTCCTGTACTCCACCCACTACCTGCAGGAGGTGGAGGATCTCGACGCGAACGTGGCGCTGCTTGACGGCGGCTCGGTGATCGCTCGCGGTGCGGTCGCCGGGTTGATCGCGGCCCACGCCGACCCCGTGGTGGAGTTGACGTTCCAGGCCGAGGTTCCGGCCGTCGCCGCGGACGGCCAAGCCACGGTCGACGGACGGCGCCTCCGCCTGGCCACGACCGATCCGGCCGCCACGCTGACGAGGATCCTTCCGCAGCTCCCGCCCGGAGCCCTGGACGCCGTCGAGATCGTTCGGCCAAGCCTCGAGGCCGTCTACCTCGCGCTCACGGGGCGTCGCTACGAGGAGGCCGACAAGGAGGGAGAGCGTGTCGCTGGGAGCTAGCCTGGCCATCATCCGTCACGAGTTCCGGGTGATGTTCACCGATCCGTCCACGCTGATATTCCTGCTGATCATGCCCCTGCTGATGGTCGCCCTCATGCGACAGCTGTTCGCGGGCGCACTGGCCGCCGAGGGGTTCCCGGGTGCGAACGGCTCGGAGTTCGCGATCCCCGGGATGGCGGTCGGGTTCGCGGCCTTCGGCGTCTCGTACGCGGGATTCACGTTCTTCCGCGACCACGGCTGGGGAACGTGGGACCGGCTCCGGGCCGCGCCGGTGACCTCGGTCGACCTGATCGCCGGCAAGGTCGTCCCCACCGTGTCCGTGACGGTCGCCCAGCTCGCGCTGCTGTTCGTGCTCGGGGCGCCGCTATTCGACCTCCGCGTCAGCGGGTCGATCGTCGCCATCGGCCTCATCATCGTGGTGCTCGCGCTGTCGCTGAGCGCGTTTGGGATGGCGGTGACCGCCGTCTCCCGCACGATGCAGCAGCTCAACGCGATCGGCAGCGTGGGCGCCTTCGGGATGGCGATGCTCGGCGGGGCCTGGGTGCCGGTGGCGTCGATGCCCGGGTGGGCCCAGGCGATCGCCCCTGCCATGCCCACCTACTGGGCGATGAAGGCGTTCCGTTCGGTGATCCTCCAAGGCGGGGGCACGGGCGACATCCTGGTGCCGCTGCTGGTGATGGCCGGCTTCGGCGTCGGGTTCACGGTGATGGCGGCGGCCAGGTTCCGGCTAGAAGATGCCAAGGCCTACTACGGCTGACAGGACGTGACGTCGCTCGGCAACGTGGATATCCACGAGCGCGGCGACGGACCGGACCTCCTCTTCTTGCAGGGCCATGGCCAACGGCCAGCTCTGGCGTGACGTTGTGCGTCAGTGAGCTGATCCACCACGCCAGCTGCTCCGGAGGGCTGGCTCGATCCTGCCGGGAAGCGCCCCTGAAGCTGGGGTCACGGAGCAGCCGCGACGCGACGCTCCCGGCTCCCGGGCGGCCCCGTACGACCCGAGGAGGACGCCGGATTCCTCCCCGGCGGGACGGCACCGGCCAGCCTCGCTGCCATGGTGCAGCCGGGGCCTGGGAGCTTGCGAGAACGGGTGGAGTGGAGCGACGTGCTGGAACTGCAGGGACTGACGCGCCGCTACGGCGACCTGGTCGCCGAACCCGCCGCCGGCGAGGTCCGATGGCACGGACAACCAATGACGAACGAGATTCGCAAACGAGTCGGATACATGCCAGAGGAGCGTGGTCTATACCCCAAGATCCCTGCTGACCGGCAGCTGGTCTACCTCGGCCTCCACGGCATGTCGCGCGGCGAGGCCGTCGCTGCGGCGGGCCAGTGGCTGGATCGGCTCGGGCTCGAGGGCGTCGACGATCAGCTGATCCTCGACCCGCTCGCCGTGGCGGACCGGTTCGCCACTTCGGTGCCGTCCGGCCCACCCTCGTGGAGCTCTACCGCGAAGTGGTCCACCGAACGGACCCGGCCGCGTCGATCACCGAGGTGGCGTCATGACCGCGATCCGTCTGGTCATGGCCCGCGAGTTCACCGAACGGCTGCGCAGCCGGACGTTCCTGGTCTCCAACGGCGTGGTCCTGCTGCTGATCGTGCTCTCGATGGCCTTGCCGCTGCGGCTGCACAACGACGACCCCACCCAGCTCGGCGTCATCGGCGAGGAGTCGCGCCGAGTGGCCGAGATCGCCGTAACGCGCCAGGGCGCCTTCGACACCTAGATCGAGGTGACCGAGATCGCCGACCGGGCCGCGGCGGAGGCGAGGATCAGAGCCGGTGAGCTCGACGCCGTGCTGACCGACGCCGGCACGGTGCTCGTCGAACGCTCGATCGGCCCACAACTTGAGGCGCTGCTGTCCAACGCCGCCAACGCGCTCCAGGTCGACCAGCGACTGGCCGACGCCGGACTCGACGAGGTCGAACGCAGCCAGCTGTTCGCGATCGAACCACTCCAGGTGCAGAGCCTCAACGCCGATGGCGAAGCGGTCGACCCGGGAGGGCGGGGCGGTAGCCCGTGGGGTACGGGAACTCGGACGCCCCTGTGAGCTGCGAGTTCGTCGATGGGCGCGGCCCGGTACTGTGACGCCTCCGCCACCCAACATAGGGAGAGCTGCGACGGCTCGGCACCCAGGTCTCTGCCTCCGCGGTCCGCGCGACCCTCCGCCGTCACGGGCTCGACCACGCACCACGGCGGACGGCCACCTCGTGGCGGGCGTTCCTTCGCCAGCAGGCCGCCGGCATCGTGGCGTGCGACCTCTTCACCGTCGACACCGTCTGGCTGCGGCGGCTGTAGGTGCTGTGCTTCATCGAGCTGGACACCCGGCGGGTCCACCTGGCGGGGTGACCGCCAACCCCGACGACGCCTGGGTCGCCCAGCAGGCCCGCAACAAGGGGTGTCGTGGCAGGCACGTCGGGCGGCGCGGCTGGCGGATCTCGGCTTTGCGGATCTGGCTGGCTACCCCAAGGCGCGGCATGTCGCGCAGGGGTGGTCGGTGAAGCGCCACAAGCGCTGCTTCCGCAGCCCACAGGTGATATCGCTGGCCGGCTATGCTCGCAGGAAGGCGAGCACGGCGAGGACACGGCGGTGGTCGTCGGGGGTGGCGGGCAGGTCAAGGCGGGTGAAGATGCTGCGCACGTGCGCCTCCACCGTCTTGGGGCTGAGGAACAGCCGCTGGCAGATGGCCTGGTTGGAGCGTCCCTCGGCCATGAGCGCCAGTACCTGACGTTCCCGGTCGGTCAGCTGCTGGATGGGGTTACGGGTGCGCCGCCGGCCGACGAGCTGCGCGACCACCTCCGGGTCGATCACCGACCCGCCACCGGCAACGCGCCGCACTGCGTCGACCACCTCGCCGACATTGGCGACGCGGTCCTTGAGCAGGTAACCGACACCCTGGGCGCCGTCCTCCAGGAGCTGCATGGCGTGGTGCGGCTCCACATATTGGGACAGCACCAGCACACCCACCTGGGGGTGCTCGGCGCGGATGCGCCGGGCAGCGTCGAGACCCTCGCGGGTATGGGTGGGGGGCATGCGGATGTCCACCACGGCCGCGTCGGGCGGGTCGGCGCGCACCCGCGCGAGCAGCCGCTCGGCGTCGCCGACCTGGGCGGCGACCTGGATCCCGGCGGCCTCCAGCACCCGTCCCAGGCCCTCGCGGAACAGCACCGCGTCGTCGGCGATCACCACCCGCATGGCAGCTCCGCCGTGATGCGGGTGCCCTGGCCGGCTGGGCTGTGGATCCGGAGGTGGCCGTCGAGGGCGGCGACGCGGTCGGCGAGGCCGCGCAGGCCCGAGCCGTCGGAGTTTGCGCCACCGACGCCGTCGTCGCTCACCTCGACCTGGAGGTCGCGGTTCTGCCGCCGGGCGCTGATGGTGACCGCCGTGGCATGGGCGTGCTTGGCGGCGTTGGCCAGCGCCTCGGACGCGACGTAGTAGGCGGTCTCCTCCACGCGGGACGGCAGCCGGCCGGTTGGGATGGCGATGATCGTGACCGGGATTGATGAGCGCTCGGCCAGCGACGTCAGCGCCGGCCCCAGGCCGGCCTCGCTGAGGATCACCGGGTGGATGCCGCGGGCCAGCTCGCGCAGCTCCGCCAGGGCAAGCCGCAGCTCGGCGGCGGCCTCGTCGAGCGCCACGGCGATCTCCTTCTCCGAGGTGGTCCCGACCCGGGAGCGGGCGATGCCGAGGGCCAGCGAGAGGTTTACCAGCCGTTGCTGGGCGCCGTCGTGCAGGTTGCGCTCCACCCGGCGGCGCTCGCTGTCGCCGAACTCGACGATGCGGGCGCGGGAGGCGCGAACCTCCTCGAGCTGGGCGCGGACCTCGGCCTGGAGGCGCTCGTTCTGGATGGTCATGCGGGCGGTCGCCGCGACGGCGCGGACCAGCGCGGGGTCGTCGTCCAGGGCTGCGTCGTGGAGCAGGGCGGCGACCGGGTCGCCGTCGTGGCGCAGGATGGTGACGGCACGGTCGTGGCCGCCGGCTGGGAGCTGGACCGGGCGTCCGGCGGCGTCGACGAAGGCGTGCCGGTCGGGCAGCCAGTAGGCGAGCTCGAGGGTGGGGTCGTGCAGGGCGCGGGCGAGGGCCTGCTCGAGCCGGCCGGGCGGTTGGGCTTCGCTGAGCTCGACGGCCAGGTCGCCGACGGCGGAGCGGTCCAGCCGGGTGCGGGCCAGGCCGGCCAGGAACGCCAGCGGCCACAGCACCAGCAGCGTGACGATCGCCATGTCGAACCCCACCTGGAGCGCGGGCGGCGGGTCGGCGGGCAGCACAGCCTTGAGGGTCTGCCCCGTCATGTAGACGACTACCAGCACCACCCCGACCAGCGCGACCGGAGCGAGGCTGCGCCGGCGGGGTCCTGGCGCCCGCCGCCAGCGCGTCGCCACGATCCACAGCAGCAGGGCGGCCACGACCGCGAGGCTGAGGTCGGAGACGGCAAGCACCGCGTCACCGTACGGGTGACGGCCACCGAACCCCAGGAGATCATCCGGACACGCTGGGCAGCCGAGCGAGGCCGGGTCCACCAGCAGCAACTGAACCAGAGCCAGGGGCACGGTCGTCGCGTAGTTGACGACGAGGAAGACCCGTTGCAGGCGGGTCGTCGCGCGCCCGTCGGGGAAGACGGCGATCAGATGGGCGAGGACGGCTTCCGGCAGCGTAGCCACCAGGAACCACAGCGCAAACGCGAGCGGCGCGCGGAGGAGGGTCACGCCGCCCAGGAGCAGGCCGTTCAACGAGTAGGCCAGCCCCACCGCGACCATGAGCGCGCCGGTGCGGTTGCTGGGCCGGCGCGACCAGGCCACCAGGCCGGCCGCAACGAACGACCAGCTCACCCCGACGATCGCGACCAGCAGGTAGGCGAGCGGCCCGGGCCGGTCCCCGCCGGCCCGGAGCAGCAGCGCGAGGTTGACCAGCCCCGCGGCCAGCGCGGTGAGGGCGAGCGCCAGGCGCAGCCGCGGGCTCATCTCATCCGCTCGCCCCCAGGAATGCACGCAGGACGGCCCCGGACAGCTCCGCCTTGGGGATGAATCCCCGCGCGCCAGACTGCTCCACGCGCTCACCGTAGTCGGCGCGGTCGCGAGTGGAGGTCAGCACCACAGCGGGCTCGGCCTCGCCGTCACCGAGCCGCGCCGCCACCTCGAACCCGTCGATGTCGGGGAGTTGGATGTCGAGCAGGACCACGTCGGGTCGCAGCTCCCGCGCGGCGTCGATGGCCGCGTGCCCGTCCGCGGCCTCCCCGACCACTTCGAAGCCGCCCGCCTCCAGCAGCCTGCGTGCCAGCGAGCGGAACCCGGGATGGTCGTCGACGATCAGCAGGGTCGGCCTCATGCCGCCATCGTCCCAGCTCACCGTGGATGGCACCAGAGGGCTACCCCTGTCGCGGGATGAGGGTCTGCCCTCACCGGATCGCCGGGACGACCCTGCCCCGATTCCAGGGTCCGCCCCGATGCTCGTCCACCCCACCGCCCGTAGGGTCTCGAGCCGTCGACCGCTCCGACCGGAATGGAGGAACCATGACCGTCCGCATCGACACCGACGAGGCGCAGAAACGCTCAGGCGTCGCCGCCTCGGTCCTCGACGGGACCAAGGTCTACGGCAAGGGCGCCACCGAGGTGCGGGCCCTGGACGCCGTGACGCTGCGCTTCACCGGCGGCCAATTCAGCGCCATCATGGGCCCGTCGGGCTCAGGCAAGTCGACGCTGGTGCACTGCGTCGCCGGGCTGGACACCCTCACCTCAGGTCAGGTGCGCGTCGGCGGGGTCGACCTGACCAGCCTGGACGACAAGCGCCTCACCCTGCTGCGGCGGGACCGGATCGGCTTCGTCTTCCAGGCCTTCAACCTGGTGCCGACCCTCACCGCGCTGGAGAACATCACGCTGCCGGCGACACTGGCGGGCCGCAAGCCCGACAAGGCCTGGCTCGACACCGTCGTCCAGACGGTCGGGCTGGGCGACCGCCTGGCCCACCGGCCCAGCGAGCTGTCCGGCGGCCAGCAGCAGCGGGTGGCGGTGGCCCGTGCGCTGGCCGCCCGCCCGGAGATCGTGTTCGCCGACGAGCCGACCGGGAACCTCGACTCGCACGCCGGCGCCGAGATCCTGGCGTTTCTGCGCCGGGCGGCGCGCGAACTGGGCCAGACCATCGTCATGGTCACCCACGACCCGGTGGCGGCCAGCTACGCCAGCCGGGTGGTGTTCCTCAACGACGGCCGCATCGTCGATGAGATGACCGAGCCAACGGCCGAGCGGGTGCTGGACCGCATGAAGCAGTTCGGGGAGTAGAGACCGATGCTCAAGACCACCATCTCGGGCCTGGTGGCCCGCAAGCTCCGCCTGTTCGCCACCGCCTTCGCCGTCCTGCTCGGCGTGGCCTTCATGGCGGGCACGTTCGTGCTCACCGACACCATCCAGAAGACGTTCCACGACCTGTTCGGCAGCGTCTACGTCCACACCGACGCGGTGGTTCGCGGTCCGGCCGCGATGGGAACCTCCGGGCTGGAGGCGCAACGTCCCCCGGTCGACACGGCCCTGGTGCGCACCATCACCGGCGTCCCGGGCGTCCGAGCCGCCGAGGGCAACGTCATGGGCTACGCCCAGCTGGTGGACAAGCAGGGCAAGGCCGTCGGTACGGCCGAGTACGCCTACGGCTTCAACTGGAACCAGGTTGCCGAGCTCAACCCGTTCACCCTGGTCGCAGGGCGGGCACCCCAGGCCGATGACGAGATCGTCATCAACAAGGCCGCCGCCGAGCAGGGCGGCTACGTCGTGGGTGACACGGCCACCGTCCTGGTGCAAGCGGGCCCGCAGCGGTTGCGGATCGTCGGCATCGTCAAGTTCGGCACGGCCGACAGCATCGCCTCGGGAAACGGGGTCCTGTTCACCCAGCCCGCGGCGCAGCGCCTGATGGCCGAGCCGGGCAAGTTCGACGACATCGGCGTGGTCGCCGACCAGGGCGTATCCCAGCAGCAGCTGCGCGACCGCCTCGCCACGGCGCTTCCCGGCGCCGACGTCGTCACCGGGACGGCGATCGTCAAAGAGAACGACCTCGAGATCAAGAAGGCCGTGAAGATCATCAACCGTGGCCTGCTGGCGTTCGCCCTGATCGCCCTGTTCGTCGGCTCGTTCATCATCTACAACACCTTCTCGATCCTGGTCGCGCAGCGCGGCAAGGAGATGGCGCTGCTGCGGGCGATCGGCGCCAGCCGGCGCCAGGTGCTCGGCTCGGTGCTGCTGGAGGCCGTCGTCGTTGGGCTGATCGCCGCGCTGCTCGGCGTGGCCGCCGGCATCGGCGTGGCCGCCGGGCTCAGAGCCCTGCTGGCCATGTTCGAGGTGCTGGAGATCCCGGCGGGCGGCAGCGTCCTCGCCCCCCGCACGGTGCTCGTCTCGCTGCTGACCGGCGTCCTGGTCAGCGCCGCCTCCGCGGTCCTCCCGGCGCGCAAGGCGGCCAAGGCGCCGCCGGTCGCCGCCCTGCGTGACCTCGCCCATGACAGCTCAGGCCGGTCCCGCCGCCGGGTCGTGATCGGCGCCGCCGTCACCGCCGCGGGCGTGACCTCCCTCTCGCTCGGCCTGCGGTCCGACTGGGGGCGCGCCACGCTGCTGGTGGGGGTTGGCGCCGCTGTCATCTTCATCGGCGTGGCGGTGCTCGGCCCGGTGATCGCCCGGCCGGCGAGCCGGCTCATCGGCGCGCCCCTGCCCGCCCTCAAGGGCATGCCGGGGACGCTGGCAAGGGAGAACGCCGTCCGCAATCCCAAGCGGACCTCGGCGACGGCGGCGGCGCTGATGATCGGGGTGAGCCTGGTCGCCTTCATCACGATCTTCGGGTCCTCGATGAGGAAGTCGCTCACGGCCGACATCGACAAGTCCTTCACCAGCGACTTCCTGATCGACACCGGCAGCTTCGCGGCGCTCAGCCCGGACCTTGCCAAGCGTGTCGCCCGGCTGCCCGAGGTCCAGGCCGCGTCCGGCGTGCGCAGCAGCATGGCCGAGATCGACGGCGCCACCGCGGACCTCGTCGCCGTCGACCCCGCCAGCTACGGCAGGATCGTCGACCTCGGCGTCGGCAAAGGCCGCCTGGAGGACCTGGACGCCGACGGCATCGCGGTGCTCGACACGGTCGCCAGGGCCAAAGGCTGGGCCGTCGGCGACAAGGTCCGTGTCCGCTTCGCCGAGACCGGCGAGCAGCAGCTCACCGTGGCGGCGATCTTCGGCGACAAGCAGCAGGTGGGCGCCAGCTACCTGATCGGCCTGCCCGCCTATGACGCCAACTTCACCGAGCGGCTCGACGGCACGGTGCTTGTCAAGCGGGCGCAGGGCGTCAGCCTGGGGGCCGCCCGCGCGGCGCTGGAGCGGGTGACGGCCGACTACCCGACGGCCAGGCTGCAGGACCGGGCCGAGCACAAGCAAGCCCAGCTCGCCGAGATGAATAGGGACCTCGGGCTGCTCTACGTCCTGCTCGGCCTGGCCGTCCTGATCGCCCTGCTGGGCATCGCCAACACCCTCGCGCTCTCGGTGTTCGAGCGCACCCGGGAACTCGGCCTGCTGCGGGCGGTCGGCATGGCTCGCCGCCAGGTGCGCGCCATGGGCCGGCGTGGCCGCCGCCATCCTCCCCGCCCGCCGAGCCGCGAGGCTCAACATGCTGGCCGCGATCGCCACCGAGTAGCGGTCGCGACCACGAGAGTGTGGGGCGCCCGCCGAGGGCGCCCCACACCTACGCCTATTCGTCCATTGACCGCATTCTGAGCCCGAGGTGGCCGACCAGGCGGCCACCCTCACAGGCCAGGGGACACCACGACCAGTGCGTCAGGGAGAGTGGTCCGGCAGTTCAACCCTACCTCACCCCGGCCCTTCAGCGTCGGCCAGCCGACCGTACCCGGCCTGCCCGGGCAGGTACCTGCCGGCCCCGCCCAGCAGGCCCGCGTGGCAAGTGGTCCGGACCCCGGGCGATCACGGGGGCTGGCGCCGCGTCGAGCGGCGCCAGCCGCCGCCCTACCAGCCGCGGGGGACCAGGGCGAAGCGGGTGCCTTCGGGGTCCTGGAACATCGACCACCAGCCCCACGGCTGCTGGACGGGTGGCTGGGGGAACTGGACCCCGCGGGCGGTCAGCTCCTTGTAGGTCTGCTGCAGGTCCTCGGCGTAGAAGGACACGTTGGAGGTCGGCAGGCTCGGATCCGGGGCGGTCGGCCGCTCCCCCTGGCGCATCCCCAGCACCAGCACCACCGCCTTGTCGGGCGTGCGCACCTCCAGCCACCGCTCCTCCCCGTACGGGGCGTCCTGGACCAGCTCAAACCCCATCTTCTCGGTCCAGAACGCCAACGCCCGATCCTGGTCGTCGACCTCGACGACGACCTGGGTGACGCCACCGACCACCGCGACCATCTCCCCTCCATAGTCTCGCTCTGGCTATATCCAGATTGGATGTAGCTCGATCGGATAGTAGACTGGCGGAGGATGGCTGTCAACTCGGTTCCGCCGCTCACCCCGGCCGCCTTCCAGGTGCTGCTGGCCCTGGCCGCCGGCCAGGCGCACGGCTATGCGGTGATGCGCTTCGTGGAGCAGGTCACCGCGGGCACCGTGCGGCTCGGCCCGGGCACGCTGTACCGCACCATCGGCCGGCTGCTCGCCGACGGGCTCGTCGAAGAGGTCGAGGGCGGCGACCCGGCCGCACCCCACGACGCCCGCCGCCGCTACTACCGGCTCACCCCACTAGGCCGCCAGGCCGCCCGGACCGAGGCCGCCCTGCTCCATCGCATGGTGGCCGCCGCCACCCAGGCTGGGCTGCTGCCCACCAAGGAGCGCACATGACCGGCCAGCGTCCCCGCGGCCTCACACCCCACCTGTTCGTCCGCGACGCCGACGCCGCGGTGGCGTTCTACCGCAACGCCTTCGGCGCCGCCGAGCTGCTGCGCACCAGGCTGCCCGACGGCAGGGTCCTGTTCGTCGAGCTGGCCGTCGGCGCCGGCAGGCTGCTGCTCAGCGAGGAGACGCCGACGCTGGGTGCGCTGGCGCCGCCGACCATCGGCGGCAGCCCGGTGCTGCTGCTGCTGGAGGTCGACGACCCCGACGCGGCCGCCAGGCAGGCGGTGGAGGCCGGCGCGGAGGTCGAGATGCCGGTGCGGGAGATGTTCTTCGGCGAGCGCTACGGCGTCGTGGCCGACCCGTTCGGCCACCGCTGGGCGCTGTCAACCGCCCGCGAGCAGCTCACCCCCGACGACATCGCCCGCCGCACCCCGCCCGACGTCTAGTGGGCACCGCGATCCAGCAAGGACCCCGCATCCGTGCGCAATGCGGTCCCGCACGCCCCAGTCCACGAGATCCGGGTGTAAGCCGCGACGAGATCATCCAGTCTCCGCGTCCCGCTGGCCAGCCACCGCCCACGGCAGAGGTGTTCGGACGATGTACGGGTCGTGCCCTCGGCACGGCCCGCCCCAGACCTATGCACTGGCGTTCGCCTATCTGCGCAGGTCACGCTGCCGTCGACCCCGTGGCGGGATGCCAGGCGCCAGCCCGGACCGACGTGAGCAAGACCCGCGCGATCCCTGCCATCCATGCCATGGGCCTCCGCGCCGACAACTTCAAGTGCCTTGACAATCATACTTGTCGGTGACACCATGGCGGCATGCTCGACGTCACCGTCATCGACGACCCCGCTGCCGCCGAGGCCACCCTCGACCCGATCCGGGCCCGGCTGCTGGCCGAGCTGCACGAACCCGCCTCGGCCACGACCCTGGCGGCCCGGGTGGGCCTGCCCAGGCAGAAGGTGAACTACCATCTCCGCGCGCTGGAGCGTCACGGCCTCGTCACCCTCGTGGAGGAGCGCCGCAAGGGCAACTGCACCGAACGGGTCCTGCAGGCCACCGCGGCGGCCTACGTGATCTCCCCGGCCGTCCTCGGCGCGGTGGCACCCGACCCGGGCCGCTTCCCTGACCGGCTCTCGGCCCGCTGGCTGCTCGCCCTGGCCGCCCAGCTGGTCCGCGACGTGGGCGCCCTCATCAGCGGCGCGACCAAGGCCGGCAAACCGCTGGCCACCTTCGCCATCGACGGCGAGGTGCGGTTCGCGACGGCGGCCGACCGCGCCGCCTTCGCCGAGGAGCTGGCCAGCATGGTCGCCGCGCTGATCGGCAGGTACCACGCCCAGACCGCCGAAGGCGGGCGGGCGCACCGCCTGGTCGTCGCCCTCCATCCCAGCGTCACCACCAAGCTGGCCAGGGCCGACACCGAGACCTAAGGAGTGCCGAGATGAGCCATGAGTTCGAGCTCCGCAAGGAGCTCCCCCTGGACGCCACCCCCGAGCAGGTCTGGGAGGCGATCGCCACCGGCCCGGGCATCGACGCCTGGTTCATGGGCCGCAACCAGGTCGAGCCCCGCGAGGGTGGCGCGGCGCGAATGACCCTCGCCGGCGTCACCCAGGAGTCCACGGTGACCGCCTGGGAGCCGCCCAAGCGCTTCGCGGTCCAAGGCAGCCAGGCCGAGGACGGGTCGTTCATGGCGTTCGAGTACCTCATCGAGGGACGCGACAACCGCACCACCGTCCTGCGGCTGGTGCAGAGCGGCGTCCTCGGCGGTGACTGGGAGACCGAGTACGAGGCGCTGCGCACCGGCTGGAACATGTACCTGCACACGCTGGGCCAGTACCTCAGGTGGTTCCCCGGCCGAACTGCGACGGTGGTCTCCGCCGTGCGACCGCAGGCCGCCGACCAGGACCTCGCGTGGACGGTGCTCAAGCGCGAGCTCGGACTGGCCGGCGCGGTCGCCGAAGGCGACCAGGCGCGGATCGCCTTGCCCGGGCCCGCGCCGGTCCAAGGGGTCGTGGACTACGCCGGCCTGCCGACCTTCCTGGGCGTGCACACCAGCGACGGGCTGTACCGGTTCATCCACTCCGGCCCGCTGCGAGGCAACGTGGTGGTCCTGGGACACCACATCTTCGCCGACGAGGTGGACCAGACCGAGACCGAGCGGGCCTGGCAGTCCTGGCTCACCCAGCTGTTCGCCTAGCGCCGCCCCGTCGACCCTGGAAGGACACCGACATCCCGCGAAAGGAAAGGCAGAGCAAGCATGAACCTGACGTTGACCACGTTCCTGACCCTAGACGGAGTCATGCAGGGCCCTGGGGGTGCGGAGGAGGACCGCAGTGACAGGTTCGACCAAGGCGGCTGGCTGGTCCCCTACGCCGACGAGGACATGGGGCGCTTCGTCGTCGACTGGTTCGCTGCCGCGGACGCCTTCCTGCTGGGGCGAAGGACCTACCAGATCTTCGCGGCGTGGTGGCCGCGGGTCACCGACGAGGCCGACCCGGTCGCGACCAAGCTCAACCAGCTGCCCAAGTACGTCGCCTCGACCACCCTGGACAAGCTCGAGTGGAACAACTCCACGCTGCTGAAGGGGGATGTCGCGGACGAGGTCGCCAAGCTGAAGCGCCAGCCCGGGAACGAGCTCCAAGTCCACGGCAGTGGCCAGCTCGCCCAGACCTTGATGGAGCACGACCTGATCGACGAGTACCGCCTGTGGATCTACCCGGTTGTCCTGGGCACCGGCAAGCGGCTCTTCAGGGACGGGATCGCCCCGGCCGCGCTGCGACTGGTCGACACCAAGACGACCAGCACCGGGGTCGCGGTCCATGTCTACCAGCCGGCGGGCAAGCCGACGTATGGCTCATTCGCCCTCGAGCCGCAGTCATAGCCCGTAAGGTACGCAAACCCGGACAGGCAGGTGAGCTGGGCAGTTCGCATGAAGCATGGCGCGGTAGTGTGACTTGTCCGCCTGTCGGGGCCGCCGGACTGACGCTCGGCGGTGGGCTGGGGATCCTCGGCAGGGAATACGGGGTTACCTCCGATCACCTGATCGGAGCCCAGATCGTCCTGGCCGACGGCCGCGTCCTGGAGTGCGACGAGAACCACGAGGAGGATCTGTTCTGGGCGCTCCGAGGCGCCGGCGCCGGTAACTTCGGAGTGGTGACATCGCTGGTGTTCCGCACCGTCCCCGCGCCGGACGCGACGAACTTCCACCTGGCGTGGCCGTTCCCCCGCGCGGCCGCCATCATCGAGGCCTGGCAAGGATGGGCCTCCGTCGGACCCGACGAGCTCGCCGCGAGCTTGAAGGTGACCGCCGCTGGCGAGGTCGACCAGCCGGCTTCCGTCGACGTGTACGGGGCGCTCCTTGGAACCGAGTCCGATGCGACGGCGCTGCTCGATGAGCTGGCTGTCCGGGCGGGCTCGGACCCGATCTCGGCGTCTGCCGAGCAGATGTCCTTCCCGGAGACGAGGCGATTCTGGGCCGAACTCGGTGTTGCAGAGGACGGGGATGGGGATGGTCCACACGCCCCCTCGGCGCAACAGCCCCAGCTCTTCGCCAAGTCGGAGTTCTTCAAGCTGGGAGCCAGTTGGACCGTGGATCTCACCCGGCGTTCGCCGCAGCGGCATGACCACTTCCGTCCAGAGCACCCGGTGCGCGGGCTTGCGGGACCGGCCAGCCAGGACGCCGGGGGCACCCATGACGGTCCGGGTGCTGCGACCACCGCGGGAGCGGATCCAGCACCTCCGAGCCGAGACCGGCGAGCTCGGCGCCGAGCTCGCCACGCTGGTGGAGGCGGCCGCGCCATGGCTGGTCGACCGACCCGGTGTGGGCCGGTCACCGCCGCGCAGGTCCTGGTGAGCTGGTCGTATGCCGGCCGGCTGCGCTCCGAGGCAGCGTTTGCGTCCCTGGCCGGGACCAGCCCGATCCCGGCCTCGTGCGGCGCGCACCTCTTCCGCTCTCAACGTGCAGCAAGGGCCTGTCCGAGCTGGCAGTCGACGCTCGACGCCGCATCTATCACGGTGTGTGCCACGGCCGGTGGCGCCAGCACCTCCGCCGTCAGGTATGCCGCGAGACCGGCGAGCTTGGCGCGGTCGCGCGGGGCGGCTCGAGCACGCATACGGCGCACGAGCTCGTCCATCGGGCAGCTCATCCAGAGCAGGTGTGGCGCACCGCCGGCCGCGAGTCGCTCGCTCACGAGATTCCACCTCTGCGGGTCGGAGCGCTCGCGGGCGAACGGCGCGACGAGCACGACCGAGGTCCCCACCGCGAGGTTCGCAACCGCCGCGTCGAGCAGAACCTGGTAGACGGCGTTGCGGCTCGCGGCCCGCAGCCGGGGATCATCACGGTCATCCGCTTGCGTCCCTACCAGTCCGGCGATCACCGCGACCAAGGGCCCGGTCATGACATCCTGGTCAAGCAATGCGGCGCCGAGGGCCCGGGCGAGCAGCGCGCCGAGCGAGCTCTTGCCGCTCGCCGGCGGACCACTGATGACAAAGGCCCTCGGCCTTGCCACCCGCGGCGGCATCGTCACCGTCATCCCCAGCGCTTCACCGCACAGGCGGCATGGGCCTCGTTCACGCCCGGCAGCCTCCGCTGCAGCCGAAGCTACCTCCCTCCCGATCCGGGCTCCGCAGGCCCGGGGAGCACCCGAAACGACCTGATTGTCACCTGTCAGACTTGCGTATAAGGGCGCGCGCGCCCCTGGATCGCTTCGACGCAGGCGTCGAGGCGACGACGACCGGTCTCCCGCAAGAAGGTCTGGCGCTCCCGGCGGTCCATTCCTACCGCCTCCTGCCAGATGGCACGGCCGGCGATGAAACCTGATGCGCCGCCGTGCTCGCAGGCAACCCGCAGCACGTCCTGGAAGCGCTCGAACGCCACACCCGCCGACAACACAGCCCAGGGCACCGAGAGCACCTCCGCGATCCGCTCGCAGCCGCGTGCGCCGCCCGGGAACTCCAACTTCAGCAGCCGCGGGCGTACCTCGTTCAGCAGCCGGGCTGACTCGACGATGAGGTCTGCCCGATGCGCAGCGGCAAGCGTGTCTTCCCCCGGCAGCCTGTAGATCAGGTTCTCGATGACCGACGGCACACCCGCGGCTTGGCAGTCCTCCACGACCTGACGGACCACTTCCAGGACCTCAGCGACCAGATCTGGCCCGCCCACCGCTCGCGGCCGGTCTGGACGCATCTGAACAAAGAACTTGAGGGCGTGACCGCCCATCCCGACCACCCACGCAGCGTCACGAAAGGCGTCGCGTGAAGCCCGCGGCTCCCCGTTCCATTGCTGACGCTGCGGTGGCTCCGCCGCCACGAGCATCCCGCAGCGGCCGTGGAGGGCGCCGCTCTCGAGCACGGCCGGCACACCGAGGTCTGGGTCGAGCAAGAGGCCGGTGGCCCCGTCGGTCAATGCGTCCGCGACATCGGCCTTGAACGTGCGCACGTCTTCGTCTTCTGCGGGCCGGTTGACCGCGGCGAACATGCGGCGCAGCGTGTTGCGCTGATCCATGGCAACGATGGCGAAGGTGCCGTCTTCGCTGGCGATGGCTCCGAGGCCGGACGGGGATATGGCGGCTGTCTCATCGACGGACAAGACGTTCTCCTTGGCGAGAGGGGGTGGCGTCCAACGTGGATGGTCATGTCGTCGGAGATGTCGGAGATATCGTTACTACGATGATCAAGATTGCCGCGCGTGGCTCCCGCGACGCAGGCCTGACCGAGCGCGTTCCGCGCTTCTGGCGTCGTACTCCCTGGCAACGAGGTTACGCCACAGTGGTTCCGCTTCGCGGACCGCCGCCAGGGAGGACGCGCCTGAACACCCACCCGACCACGGGGTTCTGACCGCTGGGAGCTGCGATGGCAACCGAACTGCTGGCCGGCGTCGACGTCGGCACCACCGCCTGCAAGGCGGCGCTCGTCACCCCGGACGGGGTCGAGGTCGCCCACGGCGTCGCGCCGACGCCGTGGCGTGTGGTGCCAGGCGGCGCCGAGATCGCCCCGGACGCGATCGTCGAGGCGGCGCTGGCCGCCGTCGCCCAGGCGCTCGCGCGCGGCCCCGACGGCCCGGTCGTCGGCCTCGGGGTCACCAGCATGGCGGAGACCGCGGTGCTGCTCGACGCGACCGGCAGCGTCGTCGCCCCGAGCATCGCCTGGCACGACATGCGTGGCGGGCAGGAGGCCCGACGGCTGGCGGAGGACCTCGGGGCCACCCGCTTCACCGACCACACCGGCCTGCCGGTGAGCGCGCTGTGCACGCTGGTGAAGTACTGCTGGCTGCGCGACCACCATCCCCCAGCCGCTGCGGCGACGCGCGTGCTGAGCGTGGCGGAGTGGGTGGTGCATCGGCTCGGTGGGGAGCAGGTGGCCGAGCTCTCGCTCGCGTCGCGCACCGGCGCGCTCGAGCTGGGCACGCGCACCTGGTGGCCGGAGGCGCTCGCCTGGGCGAAGGCGCCGCCGGGGCTGCTGCCGTCGCCGCTGCCAGCCGGAACGCCCGCCGGACGGCTGCGGCACGGCCCCGCTCCGCTCGACCGGCTCGTAGGTGCCGTGCTGACCGTGGCCGGCCACGACCACCTCTGCGCCGCGGTAGGGGCAGGGGTCGTGGCCACCAGCGAGGTCTTCGACTCCTGCGGGACGGCCGAGGCGCTGATCCGGGCGGTCGCGCCGCCGCTGGCCAGCTCCCGCATCCGGCAAGCGGTGGCCGAGCACGTCACCGTGGGCTGGCACGTCGTACCGGACCTGCAGGCACTGCTCGGCGGGCAGCGCGCCGGCCTGGCCTTGCAGCGCTTCCTGGACCTGCTCGGCATCGAGCCGGGACGCCTGACGGCATTGGACGAGGCGGCGCTGCTGGTCCCACCCGACGCCGGGGGCCTCGAGGTCGTCGACGCCGACAGCGAGCAGGCGGCTCTGGTCGGCATCGGCCGGCATCCCTCACCGGCGGCCGTCTGGCGAGCGGCCGTGGAGGCGGTCAGCGATCGGACCGCGACCATCCTGCGCACGATCGAAGCGGTCGGTGGCCCCGTCCAGCGGGTGGCGGTGGCGGGCGGCTGGTCGCGGAGCCCGACGCTGCGCCAGGCCAAGGCAGCGCGGCTCCCGCAGCCCGACTACCCCGCCGTCACCGAGGCTGGCGCCCGGGGGGCCGCGTTGCTGGCGGGCTGCGCTGCTGGGGTCTACCCCGGCCCTGCCTCGGTGCCAAGCCCGCCGGTCGAGGCCTGAGCGGCCACGGCCGGCCACGGCGGGTCGTCACCCCGGACGTTGGCCTCGGCGTGCTCGAGGGTGATGACGTTGAATGCGCCGACACCGACCCCACGCTCCCTGGCGGGCCCAACAAGGTCGCACGTCCTGGTCAGGGGCATCCGCGCCTCCCGGATGGTGTACCGACCCGTGAGCCGTCCTTGACGGCCGGACGACTGCCGCAGCCACGAGACTCTGAAGGTCTATGCATTATTGTGCAGAACAGAATACCATACTGTGACCGTACCAGCGGAGTCCAAGCGCGGCAGAGATCAGCCAGGCGACCACCCCGCTCGGCGGCATGTCCCAACGGTGCGGCCCGAGGAGGTCTTGATGCTGCTCGTGGTCGGTGAGGTTCTCGTTGAGTTCATGCGCCCCGAGGTCGACATGCCGCTGGACGTTCCGGGGGTGTTCGTCGGGCCGTTCCCCAGCGGCGCGCCCGCCATCTTCGCGAGTACCGCCGCTCGCCTCGGCGTCCCCACCGAGTTCTGTGGGCGGGTCGGCGACGACCCCTTCGGCCGGGCGCTCCTGTCGCGCTTGCGCCGAGACGGCGTGGGAACGACGGGCTGCCTGGTCGAGCCCGACCTTCCCACGGCCACCGCGTTCGTCGCCTACACCAGCAGCGGCGCGCGCAGCTTCGTGTTCAACGTGCGGCACGCGGCCGCGGGTGGGCTGCGGACCGACGACCTGGGGGAGCTGCCGGAGCGGGCCGACTGGCTGCACGTCTCCGGATCGGCCGTCGCCCTTGGGGCCAGCATGGCGGAAACCGCGATGCGCGCCGCCGAGCGGGTCCTCGCCGCCGGCGGGAGGATCTCGGTGGACCCCAACGTCCGGCCGGAGGCGGCTTCGCCGCAGGTCGAGGAGCGGCTCGGCTGGCTGGTACGGCAGGCGGGGGTGGTCTTCCCCAGCGAGGGTGAGCTAGCGACGCTGGGACTCGACGAGGAGGTGCTCACGTCTGCCGGGGCGATCGTGTGCACGACCCGCGGCGCGGCCGGCGTGCGGGTCCACGCCGGTGGCCAAGTCGTGGACGTCGCCGCCCCGCCTGCCCGCGAGGTGGACCCCACCGGAGCGGGAGATACCTTCGCCGGCGCCTTCATGGCCGCTCTCCTCGCCGGTGCGGACGCGCTCGAGGCCGCCTCGCTCGCCTGTCGGGCGGCCGCCTCCGCGGTGGAGGTGCTCGGGCCGATGGAGGCACCCATCGACCCTGCGCTGCTCGCGCCGCTCCGCAGCCGCCACCCGGAACGCCAGACGTGAGCGCATCCGGCCGCTGCAGGCGGCCGGAAAGGGAAGCTGTGTCGGTGCGGCCCATCGGGATAGAGTTGCGGGCGGCCTCGGGCCAGTCCCGGCGGCCGTGGGCCGGCGAGCCTCTGGCGGGGATCGGGGTGTCGCTCGCATGAGACCGGTGAAGCTGTCTGCCAACCAGCTTCGGCGCTTCTACCGAGGCGGGCCGGCGATCGCGCGGTTCCGCGGCTCGGCATCCGCTGAGGGGTACGTGCCCGAGGATTGGGTGGGCTCCACCACGGCCGCCTTCGGGAGCGACAAGGAGGGGCTCAGCCAGCTGCCCGATGGCCGGCTGTTCCGGGACGCGCTGGCGGCCGATCCGGAGCCATTCCTCGGACGCACGCACCTGGAGCGCTTCGGGGCCGACCCGGCCCTGTTGGTCAAGCTGCTGGACGCCGGGCAGCGGCTGCCCGTCCACTGCCATCCGAGCCGCGAGTTCGCCCGCCGGCACCTGGACTGCCCCTGGGGGAAGACCGAGGCGTGGGTGATCACCGAGGTGCGCGGCGCTGCACCCGCGGTCCACCTCGGGTTCACACACGACGTCGACCCCGCGACGCTGGCCGGGTGGGTGGGCCGGCAGGAGACCGAGACCCTGCTCGCCGCGCTGCACCGGCTCCCCGTCGCGCCCGGTGACGCGGTGCTCGTGCCGGCGGGCGTGCCGCATGCGATCGGGGAGGGCGTCTTCCTCGTGGAGCTGCAAGAGCCGACCGACTTCTCGGTGCTGCTTGAGTGGGACAGGTTCGCGATCGACGGGCGGGCCGACGGGCACCTGGGGCTGGGCTTCGACGTGGCGCTGGAGTGCGTGGACCGGTCCGGCTGGGGGCAACAGGCGGTGGCGCGGCTCCGTGGCAGGCGTCGCGATGGCCAGGGTGTCCGTCTGGGGGCGGACCTGCTGCTGCCGGCCGAGGCCGACCCGTTCTTCCGTGCCGAGCGGCTGCGGCCGGAGGCGGCAGCGGGATCGGCGCGGCTCGATCAGGGCTACTGCATCCTCGTCGTCGTGGACGGCGCGGGACGGCTCGATACCGAGGAGGGAGGCTCGGTCGACGTGCGCCGCGGGGACACCGTGCTGGTCCCCTACGCGGCCGGGCCGGGTGCGGTCAGCGGCCGGGTCGAGGTCATCCGGTGCCTGCCGCCGGACCCCCGCCTCCGCTGAGCGATTCTCCGGGCCGTTCGCCGCTCGGCCGGCTGCGCATCGCTGTCTCCTCCGGCCCTCACCTCCCGGTCGGGGCATCACCGGGCCGCTCTGCGAGCGCGAGAACTGCCTCGGCGGTGGTCGCCCCGGTAACCAGCACGTCGACGAGCCCCGCGCGGCAGGCGCCCAGGATCGAGGGAGCCTTGTCGGTGCCGGCCGCCACCGCGACCAGCGTGCCGGCCGCCGCGAGCTGCTCGCGCGAGACCCCGAGCAGCCGTTCCTCGTCGGGGTAGCGCACCGGCTCGCCCGCAAGGTCGAAGTAATGCCAGGAGATGTCGCCGACCGCATTGGCCAGGGCGCCGGTGCCGCCTGGCATGTGCGCCCGTGCGTGACCGTCGGTCGAGGGTGGCCCCCCGACGCCCACGACCGCGACGCTGATGTTGTCCCAGCATGTCAGCACCGCACGGATCGGCGGGTCGCGCTCGAGCGAGCGCCGCAGCGCCGGCGAGGGCATCGCGGGCGCATGCAGGAAGGAAGCCTGGCCGCCGCTTGCCACCGCTGCCCGGCGCACCAGCTCGTTGAGCTGGAAGGAGGCGTCGTTCTCCGCCATCCCGCCGATGGTCGGCACGATGACGACCTCAGGAAGCGGTGGCAGACCAGCGGTGACCACCTCCATCATCGCGCGTCCCCACCCCAGGGCGAGCACCGACCCGGGAGCCAGGTCCAGGCTTGCCAGCACGCGTCTGGCCGGGTCGGCAAGGGCGGCGAGCGCGACCCCGGGCGCAGCCGGGACCACGACCGCCCCGCGCAGGCCGAGCTTTTCCACCAGGGCATCGGCCAGCCCGTCGGCCGGGGCGGGCGGGCGGACCTCGATGCGGACGATCTGCAGATCGCGCGCCTTGGCGAGCAGCCGCGACACCGTCGAGCGCGACACCCCAAGCCGCTCCGCCACCTCCGCCTGGGACAGGTCCTCCAGGTAGTACAGCCGGGCAGCGGTGTACGCCGTCGACCGCAGCGCCGCGGCATCGCCGTCGAGCGCCGTTGCAGCCCTGGACGATCCTCTCCTGGCCACCTAGTGGCTCCCCAAGGTTGTCGGGGTCGCCACCAGCCGCTCCTCGTCCTTGCTCACCCGAGTGGCCACCTCGAAGGCCTTGCCCCACGCCCTGTACGGCGTGGGGCGCAGTGGCTGGGCACCCCTTGACAGTATGAGATCCTGTTCAGCATAATTGTGCACCCTCGACTGCTGAAGTCAAGCAAACTGCTGAAGTCAAGCAAGGCGTCGGCCCGACGCACGAAGGGGGTTCTGGTGGAACCTCGTCTCGAGGCCCGTGGTGTCGTCAAGCATTTCGGTCACGTCATCGCGCTTCGCGGTGCCAGCTTCACCGCCTATCCCGGGGAGGTCGTCGCGCTCATCGGGGACAACGGCGCCGGGAAGAGCACGCTGGTCAAGGCCCTGGCCGGGGCGCACCAGCCCGACGCCGGGGAGGTAATCTTCGAGGGCCGTCCGGTGCGGTTCCACTCACCGGTTGACGCGCACGCGCTCGGCATCGAGACCGTCTTCCAGGACCTGGCGCTCACACCCGACCTCGACCCTCCGTCCAACCTGTTCCTCGGGCGCGAGCGGCTGCGGCCTGGCCTGCTCGGTCGGCTCGGCATGCTCGACAAGCGGCAGATGGCGGGTTCGGCCAAGGCGTCGTTCGAGAGCCTCGGCGTGGGGCTGCTGCAGGACATGAGCGCGCCGGTGGCCAACCTCTCGGGCGGCCAGCGCCAGACCGTGGCGGTCGCGCGCGCCGCGACCTGGGCGCGCAAGGTGATCTTCATGGACGAGCCGACCGCCGCCCTCGGCGTGGTCCAGACGCGCAGGGTCCTCGACCTGATCCGGCGGGTGCGCGACCAGGGGATCACGGTCGTGCTCATCAGCCATAGCATGCCGGAGGTGCTGGAGGTCTCCGACCGCATCGAGGTGCTCCGGCTCGGGCGACGGGTGGCGCGGTTCCATGCCAAGGACACCAGGATCGAGGACCTCGTCGGCGCCATGACCGGCGCGATCGTTCACGAGGATGCGGCATGAGCACCCAGGAGCCTCCAGGCTCGGGGCCGGCCGCCACGACGGACCGGGAACCCGGCGCCCCGGCCGCCACAACCGACGCCGGCGTCGACCTCGACGAGCGCGCCCAGTCCGAGGAGGCCGATCAGGAGGCCGCCGACCGCGCCGCCCTTGCGGAGGAGGAGGCGCGCGTCCCCAGGTGGCAGCGCCTGCTCGGTGTGAACACCGCGCTGATCCTCGGTGTGCTGGTCGCCCTGCTCGCCGTCTTCGGGGCGGCCCGACCGTCATCGTTCGCCACCGTCCCGAACCTGCGCAACATCGCCACCGACGCCTCGACGCTGCTGGTCGTCGCGGTTGGCATGACGTTCGTCATCATCACGGCGGGTATCGACCTGTCCGTCGGCTCGGTGCTGGTGTTCTCCGGCGTCATCGCCGCCAAGGTGATGGAGGCGACCGGTGGCGAGAGCCTCGGCGTGATCTTCCTCGGCCTGCTCGCCTGCCTGGTCTCCGGGCTGGCGTGGGGCATCCTGAACGGCGTGCTCATCAGCAAGGGCAGGATCCCACCGCTGATCGTCACGCTCGGCACGCTCGGCATGGCGCTGGGTGCGGCCCAGCTCATCACCGACGGGGTGAACCTCCGGACTGTGCCGATCAACCTGACGCTGTCGTTCGGCATCGGTCAGCTCTTCGGCGTCATCCCCTATATCGTGGTGGTGGCGGTGGTGGTCGCCCTGATCGGCGCCTGGCTGCTGTTCACCACCCGCTTCGGCCGCTACACCTACGCCATCGGCTCCAACGAGGACGCATCGCGGCGGGCCGGCATCAACGTCGACCGGCACCTCATCAAGGTGTACGCGATGTCTGGCTTCCTGGCAGGGCTCGCCGGCTTCCTGTCGCTCGCCCGCTTCGGGACCACCAACATCGGCGGGGAGACGACCCTGAACCTGCAGGCGATCACGGCGGTCGTCCTGGGCGGCACGAGCCTGTTCGGCGGCGTCGGCACGATCGTCGGCACCGTGATCGGGGTGTTCATCCCGGCCGTCCTGCAGAACGGCTTCGTCATCGTCGGCGTGCAGCCGTTCTGGCAGTCCGTCGCGGTCGGCGCCTTCCTGGTCGCGGCCGTCTACATCGACCAGCTCAGGCGCCGGGCCCGCCCCCGGTGAGCCAGCAAACCGCAGGGGCAACAGGGACGCCTACACCCGTGGTACCGGCGTCCCGCCAGGTCAACGGAGGAAGGTGGGAGATGGACAAGCGGAAGCTCTGGATCGTCTTGGCGGTCTGCGCGCTGCTCGCCGGCGGCTGCGGTGGTGACGGCGGCGGTGGCGGCGGTGGTGGCGCCGCCAAGCAGTACAAGTTGACCTTCATCCAGGGCGTCAAGGGCGACGAGTTCTACATCACCATGAACTGCGGCGTCCAGGAGGCCGCCAAGCAGCTCGGCGCCACCGTCGACGTGCAGGGCCCGGACCAGTTCGACGCGACCCTGCAGACGCCGATCGTGAACGCGGTGACCGCGCAGAAGCCGGACGCCGTGCTGATCGCGCCGGACGACGCCAAGGCCATGATCGCGCCGCTGACGCAGATGAAGGCGGCCGGCATCAAGATCGTCCTGGTCGACACGACGCTCGACGAGAAGGGCATCGCAGAGTCCGAGATCGCCTCGGACAACCTCGAGGGCGGCAAGGCGGCGGCGGAGGCGCTGGCGAAGCTGATCGGCGATTCGGGCGACGTGATGGTCATCAACGTCAAGCCCGGCATCTCGACCACCGACCTGCGGGCGCAAGGGTTCGAGGAAGGGATCAAGCAGCACGCCGGGGTCAAGTACATCGGACAGCAGTTCTCGCAGAACGACCCGGTGAGGGCGGCGTCGATCGCGACGGCGGCCTTGGCCAAGAGCCCGAACCTCAAGGGCATCTTCGGCACGAACCTGTTCTCGGCCGAGGGCGCGGCGAACGGTCTGCGCTCGAGCGGCAAGCAGGGCCAGGTCAAGATCGTCGGCTTCGACGCCGGGCCGGCGCAGGTCAAGGCCCTGACGGACGGGGTGGTGCAGGCGCTGGTGATGCAGAAGCCGGCCGAGATCGGCCGGGTCGGCGTCGAGCAGGCGGTCAAGGCGCTGAAGGGCGAGTCGGTCACGAAGCAGATCCCGACCGGCTTCGTCGTCGCGACCCAGGAGAACATGAACGACCCGGAAGTCAACAAGTGGTTCTACAAGACCACGTGCTAGTGCGGTGGCCACGAACGTTTGCCGGGTTGGCAGGGACGTTCGCGCTGCTCAGTGAGCCAGGACCATCCCGGTCGACGTAGATGGCCACCGCACCAGGTACGGCGATGCTCGGCTCCCCCGGGCCCGGGGGAGCCGAGCCCGCCGCCGGCGCACGGCGGTGAGCTGGTGGTCGCGTCCGCTGCCGCGGCCGGTGCTGGTCGTCTGCCCGAACCTCTCGCTCGACTACACCGAGGATGTCGACGAGGTCGTCGTCGGTCGGGTGCACCGGGCGAGCCGCAGCGACGTCCGCGGCGGCGGCAAGGGTGTGAACGTCGCCCGCGCCCTCGGCTGCATCGGCCAGGCAGCGACCGTGGTGGGCTTCACAGCCGGCCGTACGGGCGACCTGATCGCCAACCTGCTCGCCGACGAAGGCATCCCGCTGACCGGCATGCCGGTGCCCGGGCAGAGCCGGAGCTGCTTCAGCATCGTCGCCGGATCGACCTCGACCGTGTTCAACGAACCCGGCCCAGAGATCGGGCCGGGCGACTGGGCGCGGCTGCCGGCGGCGGTGGCCGCCCGGCTGACCGCCGAGACGGTGCTGGTGATCTCCGGCAGCCTCCCGCCGGGGGCGCCGGCCGACGCACCGGGCGACCTGGTGCGGCTCGCCGCACAGCGCGGCTGCGACGTCCTGGTCGACGTGTCCGGCGACGCTCTCCGCCCAGCGATCGCCGGCCGGCCGAAGCTGATCACCCCCAATCTCGCGGAGGCGCGGGCGGCATGCGGCCAGCTGGTGCCAGAGGTGGTCGATCCGGGGAGCGCGGCGCTGCACGAGGCCGCTGACCTGGCCGGGCGGCTACGTCAGCAGACGGCCGGCGCGGTGCTGGTCACTGCCGGCTCGGCCGGCGCGGCCTTGGCGGAGGGGGACGAGACCACAATGTTCTCGCCTGTCCGCGTCACCGTCCGCAACGCAGTCGGCGCCGGGGATTGCGCCATGGCAGGCGTGGCCGCCGGGGTGGCCGCGGGCGTGCCGCTGGTCGACGCCGTCCGGTTCGGGCTCGCGATGGCAGCGGCAAGCTGCGAGACGTTTCCGGCGGGCGTGCTCGACCTGCGCCGCGCCGAGCTGCTCCATGCCGCGATGGCGTAGATTCAGTGCACGGCTCACCTGGCCCCGCCCAACGCAACAGCGCCCTCGCGAAAGGTTGTGCGGCTCACCGCCGATAGAGACAAGCCATCACCAAAGATCGGCGCCCCAACGCCTGGCGTTGCCCAAGTTGATCTTCTCGTCCGGCCCGTCGCCGAATCGCCACATCGAGCAGGCATCGACGGACATGACGAGGCCGATCGTCCCAAGCTGCCTGGTCGCCGTATCGACGTCTGCCGTATAGAACAAGCTGACCTCGGGCTCATGGTCCTTGGGATGATCGCCCAGGCCCTTCGTGGGATGGAGCGCCTCGCGTATCAACTCCTGGGCCACCGTGTGCGGGAAGTTGAACTGCCCCCTTTCCGCGCCGCTGGAGATCAGGGTGACCTTCGGGGCGACCCGCTCGACGAGCTCGAGGTTCACGCCGTGCTTTGAGCCGTGGTGAGAGATCTTCAGCACGTCCCCCCGGAGCAGGTCGACATCTCCCTGTGCTGCCGCGATCGCCTTTGCCGCAGGCGTCTCGGATCTGTGAAGAAACGGGAAATCACCAAGCACATAGGCCCACGAAGTGGTCTGCGCGTCAGCCCCGAGGATGAGGCATCGCGTGGACGGCAGCTCGATCGGCTGGCCCTCCTCGGTCTCCTTACGCTCCTCGAGGTGCCGGTGGACAGGGAACTCGATACGTAGCGAGATCGAGGAGTCGTTGATCTCGATGCCGTAGCTGTCGTAGCGATTCCGCAGCTGCACAGAAGGCGACAGCACTGTGATGGCGACATCGGAGATCCAGCGACGGTACCCGCTCGTCGGCTGCGCGTAGACCAGGTGCTTTCGCTTCTCAACCTCGAGCATCGTTGCGTGGTACTCGCCCAGCACGTGGTAGTAGCCAGGGTCCCAGTACTCCGCGATCCGGTCTCCGTGAAGCGCGAACAGCTCAGGAAGGCCGCGGACATGGTCGAGGTGGGGGTGTGTCGCCACGACCAGCGCGATCGGGTCGTCGGCTTCGTCGCCAAGGTCAAGCAGCTGCTCCGCGTCGAATACTTCGATAAGCCGCGGGATCTTCCCCTTGCGGCCGGCGTCGACAACGACTGCTTGGCGTTTGGCCGGGACCCCTTGCTCAGGCAGCAGCAAGAGCTGTGCGTCCGCGTCTCCGACGTTGCAGAGGAAGTAGACGAGCGCATCGGGTCGTGCGCGGACGTGATCCACGAACGTATCGACGACGAAGTTGGCGACGGGAATCGCGACCGGTTTGCTCACCTCACACCGCCGCGTTGGCGATCGAGCCGGCCGACGGCTCGGCGGGCGGCCGTGGCTCGGTGCCCGGCCCAGAACTCGGCGGCAGTCGCCGCCACCTCTGCGCCGGCGGTATCTCCGCTCCCGCGGCCCTGGGCTTTCCTGTCGCGGGGGCGCCCGCATCGACAGGTTGCGCTACGGCGCGGAGACCGGCACGCCTGGCCGCTTGACGCGATGCGCCGGTGACGTCGAGCACGCGCTGCCAGTCCGCCAGTTCCCCGAATCCGCGGACGAGAAAGACGTCGCCGATCCGCAGCGGTCTACCAAGCTGCCCCTCGGCATCACGGTGCCGATCCAGCTCCCTTTGGAGCTCGGGACGGGAGTACTCGTGAGGCTCGGATCCGCTGTCGTCGAAACGGAGGCGCCCGCCCGCGTCCTGATGCGGCCACGGCGCTACCGCAAGCCGAACGTCATTGCCGACGATCTCATCAACGACGACGTACGCATCGGCTGCATCGGGCTCAAGCTCGATTGGCTGCTCGTCGACTCGCACGACGCGCGGTTCCCACAGCCCGGCAACCTCCCGGATCTCCGGGGGTTCGCGTTGCTGGTACATCGTCGACCTCCTAGGAGACGAGCCGCTCGAAACCGTTCCTTCGAGGGGACGTCGAGCAGCGTGTAACCGAGGATAGCGATCTCCCACGGCGCTGCGCTGTTGCATCTGGCGACCTGGAGGTCCCGGGAGGGTGGGGCCTGGACGAGTCACATCGGTGCCGCGCCAGCACCCAAGCGCGGTCAGGCGCACCGTAGAGGCCGACGCCGCCCGCCCCCAGAGTCGTTCGCCCCTCAGACAATGGGACCAGCATCAACGGTCGGGTGTGCCCGGGTAGCGCAGCTGGAATGCGGGGAGCTGACGCTTGGCCACCGACTTGAACACCCGGCCGGTCGGGGTATCGGGAAGCTCGTCGGGGCTGGCGGGGATCGGGACGTCGATGCGCAGCAGCGACCCCTCGTGCGCCACGGCCGCCCCGAGGTCGTGCAGGATCTCCACCATCGGGTCGTTGTCGGCCAGCACGTAGGCGCGGAAGGACCGGATCCCATGGGATCGGGCCGACTCGGCGAGCAGCCGCAGCAGGATCGTCCCGATCCCCCTGCCCTGATACTCGTCCAGCACCGTGACCGCGGCCTCGGCCACGGTCGGGTCCTCGGGAAGCCGGACGTAGCGGGCCACGCCCACGCCCGGCTGGGTCGGCTGGGAGGGGTCCAGCGCGACCCAGGCCATGTGGTCGGCGTAGTCGATCTCGGTGAGGAAGCGGACCTGCTGGTCGCTGAGGTGGTCCAGCGCTGTGAGGAAGCGCCGGTAGCGCGACTGCGCCGACAGCCGGGCGAACCCCTGGCGCAGCCGGTCCTTGTCCTGGGGAAGGATCGGACGCACCACGATGCGGGTGCCGTCACGCAGTGCGAGTTCGTTGGCGGTGGGCAACTGCGTCCACTCCCGGTCCGGCCGAGTGGCGGGTTCAGTAGCGTAACACTGCCGCGGGCAGCAGCGACGCGGGCAGCTCGTCGGGTGGGAGCACCCACACTGTCCCGCCGCGCGCCAGGGTCCGCGCAACCGCCTGGTCGACCGCGGCCAGGCGCGCGTCGTCGGGTGAGCTGTCCTCGGCGGGCACCAGGAGCGACTCGACCTGGCCGGTCTCGGCCGCTCGCACGATCCGCGCCAGGTCGTCGGTGGCCCGCCCGGTGCCGTGCAGCCGGCGGAAGCGTTCGACCGCGTCCGGCGCGGCGGGCAGCTCCTGGCGGGCCACTGCCCAGGCCCGCTCGTGGGCGTGTGGCGGCCGAGCTGCCGGGGGCTGCCGGGCACCCGACCCCGGGCCAGGTGCGGGTAGGTCGCGGCGGGCGGCGCAGATGCGGCCAGCCGAGAGATCGCCGGGGCGCACGAGGCCCGCCCGCCGGGTCGAGCGGAGCCGCGCCCAGTGATCGTGCCAGACGAACGCGACCGCCCCCCGGGTGGCCGCGCCCGCCGCCGCTGTCGCAACACGCATCCTGCGGTCCATCGCCACCGCCTCCACATGCGAGTACCCAGTCCCCGCCGCGCTTGGCAGCGGGTCTCTCGCCCACGACGCTATGCCCTCGACGGGCGGACCTGGCAGAGGAGAAGGCGAGCCGTCAGGATGAGTCGGTACACCGTCCTCGTGCTGAGCCCGGCCATGGTGGACGACGAATGGGCGAAATACGCCCGACTCCTGGCCGTTCATCGGGAGCTCGCCCACCAGCGCGGTCGCTTGGTCCCCCTGTTTCTCCGGCCATGCAAGCCACCGGACGGGATCGACGCGCGCGAGTCCATCGACTTCACCGACGAGTCCAAGTGGGACAAGAGCGCTGCCCTCCTCCGGGAGTGGCTCGGCCAGCCGGCTCCGGGCCCAGAGGACATCCCCTGTCCGTACCCGGGCATGATCCCGTACACCGCTGACGACACCAACTGCTTCTTCGGGCGCGACGCCGCGGACGTCCGAGAGCCAGGATTCCTTGTGGCGTCGCACGTGCTGCACGACCAGCAGGTCGTCAACCGCATCGAGGCCGCGCTCCAGCCACTCGACGGCCTGCCCCCACTCGCCGCGCTCCTCGGCCCACTCACCGCAGTTCAACGCCGCCTGGAGGAGCGTCTCTGGCCCAGCCGCAGCGGGACCGGACGCGACGCGGACCTCCTCGTAGGCATGGAGAGCCCGCTCGCGCAGCATCGGGTCCCGCGTACGTCCGTACTGGTCGGCGAGCACGTTGCCGAGGTTGATGAGCGCGCGAAGCCGTTCCAGCGAGGCAGGTACCGCCAGGTCGTCGGCCACGCCGAACCGGTCGAAGCGCAGCAGCCGCGCCGACCCCAGCCCGTCGAGGTACGCCGCGTAGTCAGGCGCCGATGGGTCGACCGACTGGACGAGATAGGCGAACGCGGCCACCGCTTCGTCGACGACCTCGCGCTCGTCGACGGTTTCTGCCCTGGTCAGGACCGCACGGCCGTACTCGTAGAGGCAGTCGGCGAGATCGAGGGTCTCGCTCTGCCGGTTCGCGAGCGCGTCTCCGAGCAGGCCGATCGCCTCCGCCAGTACCGCGGGGTCGTTGGAGAGCTTGTGGACCCGGCGCAGGGCGCTGCCGAGCGCGCATTGCAGGACGGCGGCGTACGCGCCATCGCGGGCAGCGGCCAAGCCGTGTCGCAGCGTGGTCACCGCCTCATCGAGGTCCGTTGGGTCGTCGACCACGTCGTAGCGGGACTGCAGCGCGATCGCGAGGTTGTAGCAGTAGGCCGGCCCATCGTCGGCGGTCGGCGGCACCACCTCGACAGCCGCGCGTAAGAACGTGACCGCCGCCTCCACGTCGTCGCGGCCGGTCGAGCTGGCTGCATCGAGTTCGCGGTAGCGCTGGAGACGCTCCGCTCCCACCCGGGCGAGCAGGCGTGCCCGCTCCTGAGCCGGAAGACGAAGACCCGCGATGCGGTCGGCATCGCCGCTGGGGTCGCTGCGTGCACCCATAGGCCGGATTGTCCTCCCGCGAAGCGGACAGACGCCATGACGAGAACCAATCGGCCCAGGATAGGGAACCGACGCCGCGAGGCACCTGAGGTACCATGCTGGACGTGCCAGTAGCCGCGACATGCGATCACTACCACAATCGGGGTCTGCCCATCTCGCGTCCGGCTACCGCAACCGAGCGACGAGGGTTCCAGGCCGCCCGCTGAGCTCCGGTTTCACGGTGCTGTCGGCGTCCCCGTACCATTGATTGATCTTTGATTGCCCTGCGTAACGCGCTGAACCAAGAAAGCGACTTCCGTGACGAACCCCAACAAACTGCTCGTAGATCGATTCACGGCCGCGTTCGAGGCCGTCGCAGGCGAGCGCGTGGACCCGGTCGTACGGCGGTCGCAGCACGCCGACTTCCAGGCGGACGGGGCGTTGCCCCTGGCTCGGAAGCTTGGCCGTGCCCCGAGGGAGATCGCCGCCGAGGTCGTGCGGCACGCTGATCTTGTTGGTCTGGCGGAGTCCGCGGAGATCTCCGGGCCGGGCTTCATCAACGTCAGGCTTGCCGATTCGGCGCTGGAGGGCCTGGTGGCCACGGTCAACGCCGATGACCGCACCGGCGTCCCGCAGGCCGAATCCCCCGAGACAGTGGTGATCGACTATTCAGCGCCGAACGTGGCGAAGGAGATGCACGTCGGGCATCTGCGCTCCACGGTGATCGGTGATGCGGCTGCACGGCTGCTGACCTGGCTCGGGCATGACGTACGCCGGGCCAACCACCTGGGCGACTGGGGGACGCCGTTCGGCATGCTTATTGAGCACTTGCTCGATCTTGGCGAGACCGAGGCCGCGCACAAACTCTCCGTCGGCGGCCTCAACGAGTTCTACCGCGCAGCGTGGGTCAAGTTCGACGCCGACGATGCGTTCGCCGAGCGCTCCAGGCTGCGGGTCGTCGCGCTTCAGTCCGGCGACGAGACGACACTGCGGTTGTGGCGGCTACTGGTTAACGAGAGCGAGAAGTACTTCCTTGCTGTGTACGACAAGCTCGGCGTGACCTTGACCAAAGATGACTTCTGTGGCGAGTCGTTCTACAACGACAGACTCGCCTCGGTCGTCGACGAGCTAGCCCAGATAGGTCTCCTGCGGGAAAGCGATGGCGCCCGGTGCGTCTTCCCTGCTGGCTTCGTCGGTCGGGATGGCGAACCGCTGCCGATCATCGTGCGAAAGCGGGACGGCGGCTACGGGTACGGCGCCACTGACCTCGCCGCGATCCGCTACCGAACCCAGGAGTTGAAGGCCACCCGGCACCTGTATGTAGTTGGCGCGCCGCAACACCAGCATTTCGAAATGGTCTACCAAGCCGCCCGCGAGGCCGGCTGGCTGGCCCCACCGGCGCAGGCGACCCACATCGCGTTCGGTCAGGTACTCGGCGCGGACGGCAAGAAGCTCGCCTCCCGGGCCGGCGAGACGATCAAGCTCGCTGACCTGCTCGACGAGGCGGTCGCTCGAGCAGCCGCGCTGGTCGAGGAGAAGAACCCCGACCTGGATGCAGACACCCAGGCCACGGTGGCGCAGGCCGTCGGGATCGGCGCTATCAAGTACGTCGACCTGTCCAGCGACCGGGTCAAGGACTACGTCTTCAACTGGGACAAGATGCTCTCCTTCACCGGGGACACCGGCGCGTACCTGCAGTACACGTACGCCCGCATCCAGTCGATCTTCCGGAAGGGCAACGTCACGCCCGATCGCGGCGCCACTATCCGTCTCGGCGAACCAACCGGGCGGGCGCTCGCGCTGGAGCTGCTCGCCTTCCCTGCGGTGATCGAGGAGGTTGCCGAGACGCTGCAGTTCCACAAGCTCACCGGCTACCTGCAGGGGCTCGCCGGTACCTACACCGACTTCTACGAGAAGTGCCCGGTCCTCAAAGCTGCCGACGATGTGCGGACAAGCCGGTTGGCGTTGTGTGACCTCACCGGCCGGATCATCGCCCAAGGTCTGAACCTCCTCGGCATTACAGCGCCCAGCCGGATGTAGGCGGCTGCGATCCGATCGCAGGCGAAACCGGCCGGTCAGACCGGAACGCCGTTGATGGTCTCAGTCGCCTCATCGAGTCCGAGGAGGATTCGAAGGCGCTGCGGGATCAGCTCCGCAAGACCGGCAGAGGGTGCGGACATGGGCTTGATCCATCGCTCGACGAAGCGGGTTCCCGGGTGGGTGTGGAGGCACTTCCGCAACGGCAGCCCCGAGCGTGACTACCTCAACGAGATCGGCTTCCTGAGCTGGAACTGACACCGCGTCCCGCTCGACGGCGGACCCGCCGACCCGCCACGGCGGTCGACGTCGATCCGCTACCAGCGGTCCCAGCGGACCATCGTGTCGAGCGCGCGGCGAGCGCCGGGCTTGAAGTCGGTGCCGATCGTGTAGGCGACCGGGATGAGGGCCGTCTGCATGACCGCGTCGTAGGGGATGCCGAGGATCTCGGCGGCCTCGCGCTCGTGCCGCAAATGGAAGGTCGTCCAGACGGTCCCGAGACCGCGTTCGCGGGCGGCGAGCATGAAGCTCCACGCCGCCGGGATGATCGACGCCCACCGCGACGCCTGCACCACCACCGGCGACCCGTCGGTCCTGCCCTCCACGCACGGGATGACGTGGACCGGCACCTCGTGGATGTGCTCGGCCAGGTGCCGGACGGCATCGCCGATCCGCGCCACGACCGGGTCGGCGGCGGCAGCGGTGGCGCGCCGCTGGAGGTACGGGCCGGCGACGCTGCGCCACAGCTCGCCGAGCGCCGCCCGCCGGTCCGCGTCGGTGACGACGACGAAGTGCCAGTTCTGCGCGTAGCTGGAGGTCGGCGCCTGCTGCGCCAGCCGCAGGCACTCCTCCAGCACCTCGCGCTCGACCGGTCGAGTCAGGTCCAGTCGCTTGCGGACCGCCCGCGTGGTCGACAGCAGCTCGTCGGGCGTCAGGTTGAGCATCATGGCCGATAGCATCGCACGACCCGTCGGCAAGGGCGACGATGGGCCCGGCGCTCGGTGCGGCTCCTGCCTCCAGCGACGCCACGCCTGCGCTGGATGGTGACCTCGGGATAGGGACCTGCCGATGGTCGTCGAGGTCATCGGTCTGCCTTCCTTGACGTCTGGGACCTGGCCCGGCGGTACGCTGCGCTGATCGAGCAACCCGGATTTCCCGGATCTGCCTGGCGGCCGGCCGGGTCGTCAATGGCCAGCGGCGCCGAGCCGGCGTGGCCCATCGGGCGGTCGTCGCGCACCCTCGGGAGGAAAAGATCATGGCGGTACGAGCGGTCGTCTTCGACATCGGCGGGGTGCTCGAGATCACGCCTTCGCTGGGTGTACCGGAGAAGTGGGAGCGTAAGCTCGGGCTGCAACCAGGGGAGCTTGGCGAGCGGACGCACAGGGTGTGGGAGGCCGGCGCCATCGGGACGATCTCGGAAGACGACGTGCAACGGGGCATCGGCGAGCTTCTCGGGCTTGACGAGGCGCAGGTGGACGCATTCATGGAGGACATCTGGACGGAGTACCTCGGCACGCTCAACGTCGAGCTGACCGAGTACTTCCGCAGTCTGCGTCCGCGGTACCGGACCGGCATTCTCAGCAACAGCTTCGTCGGTGCTCGCAGCAGGGAGCGGGAGCGCTACCACTTCGACGAAATGACCGACCTCATCGTCTACTCGCACGAGGTCGGAATGTCCAAGCCCGATCGGCGCATCTACGAGCTGACCTGCGAGCGTCTCGGCGTGCGGCCAGAGGAGATGATCTTCCTCGACGACAACGAGTGGGCCGTCGACGGCGCGCGAGCGATCGGTATCCAGGCGGTCCTGTTCGAGGACAACGCGCAGGCCATCGCGGAGATCGAGGCCCGCCTGCGCGAGCCTGCCGCCCCACCTTCGTGACGTATTGTCCTCCCGCGAAGCGGACAGACGCCATGACGAGAACCAATCGGCCCAGGATAGGGAACCGAGCATTTGCCGAGCCGGCCGGAAGGACCCGGTGAGCTCGTCCTGACACCGTGGGCTGGCTCGTGTGGCGGACGGCCGGCGTGCTAGGGGCGTCGTGGTTGGCGTGCACCTCCCGCCCCCGGGGCTCAGCAGGGCGACACGAATTACCGAGATGAGCCGGGGCGTCCCGGACGGAAGCGGACCCGACCGGGCCCGCTTCCGACTGCCGGCTCGCGGGAGTTGCTAGCGAAACGGGAGTTGCTAGCGGACCTGGCCGCGGATCTCCCCGCCGGGGAAGTCCCCTGGGCCGGTGTTTGGCGGCGCCACCCCGTCGTTGGTGTGCACGTTGACGTAGGTGTCGCCGCTGCCGATCGCGGCCAGCACCGCCGCCAGGTCGGCCCACCCGCAGGCGTTGGCGGGGTCGGGGGCGGCGACCGTCCCCTCCGCCAGCGGCCCGTTCACCACACCGCCCGCGGGCGGCCCCAGGAACAGGGTGACGCCGACCGGGCCGTTGACCCCGGCCGCACCACAGTGGATGTGGGCGGCGACGGCGTTGTCGATGTTGGCGACGTTGAGCTTGAACCGCAGCGCCGCGCCG
>WNGB01002218.1_pt1 | contig 39747 bp, 32 predicted proteins | sample 5400681 | NCBI WGS metagenome assembly WNGB01 (sample SAMN13153367, study PRJNA577476) | soil metagenome | isolation source: 115 cm soil or saprolite under grassland replicate 2 | place: USA:California | collected 2016-06-15 | reverse complement strand
CCGAAATGCGGAGCATGGCGTAGAACGCCTCTTCTCCACGTAGCTTTCCCCACACCGCGTTGGCCACCATTCCGTCGACGAAGTGAACCTCGCCGGCTTCGCGGCCGCGGCGCAATCGCACCGCACCGGTTTTGCGACCATGCCACAGAACTTGCACCAGCTCGGGGAGCGATAGCTCGGTGAGCGAACCCGACACACCCTGGGTAGGCGCTCTGCTGACACGCTTCTCGAACGCCTTTCGCAATTTCGCCACCAGCACTTCGGTCGCCATCGGTTTGATGACGTAGTCGGAGGCGCCGAGCTCGAAGCTACGCTGCGCGTCGTTGTGACCCTGGCGACGCGTGAGAATCAGCCAGGGCACGTCGCGCCCCCAGGCGGCTCGGCGAGCCTCTGCCAGCAGCATCAACCCATCGTGGGAGCGCTCCGCCCCCAAATCGAGCTCGCTCACCACCAGCTGGATGTCCCCCTTCTGAAAGGCGGCGCGCGCCTCGTTGATCGTGCGCGCGGTGCGGACGTCGAACCCTTCTTGGATCAGACGCAGCTCGAAAACGATGGTTTCCTCGGGGTCCGGATCGACGAGCAAAACGACGCGGCGCTCCGACAGAATGCGCGCGCGAAGATCGTCGCCGGCAACCGTCGCCCGCAGCAGCTCCACGAAATGGGGATCGAAGACCGTCCCTTGGTGCTGGGCAAGAACGTCGCACGCTGCGGTCGGCGCCAACTGCTTTCGAAACTCGTTGTCGGCATTCTCGGTGAGATCGACGTAGGTGTCGGTGATCGCGAGTAGTCGAGCTCCCAGCGGGATTTCTTTGCCCTCGAGCTGATCGGGGACCCCGGTTCCGTCGTACCGTTCGTACATTGCCTCGATGGCGGCGATGGCGCTCGGCGGCAGTTTGGCGCTGCTCATCAGCCGGGTCGGCGTGGCGTACGATTTCAGTGCGGCGAGCCGAACACGTTCGTGCTGCGACACGGCGAGCGCGGTCAAATGCTCGCCACCCATCTTGCCGACGTCGTGCAGACAGGCGGCCACGACGAGTGGATCTTGCTCGGCCGGGCCAAGGCCGATGCGTTCGGACAGCTTGCGGGTGAGAAGGGCGACGTGCGCCGAGTGACCGCGGAGCTCCCCGCGGGCGTTTTCGAGGAGAGCAACCAGAACATTGAGCGTCTCGATGTAGCTCTCCGCGCTGAGCGGCGGCCCGGGCGAAGGGGGGACGGGTGGGGATAGGCTGATTCGCTTGGCCGACGATCCCGCCGCTCGGCTCGACGGCTCACCCCATGCGGTGTGCGCGGCTTTGGGGCCGCCTCCGAGCGAAAACGTGGGCAGCGGCCCGGGCGGCGAAGCCCCGGCGACAGACTCCATGTCGAGGCTCTGCGAAGCTTGCGCGCCCCGCTCCAGCGCCGCGAAAGCGAAGGGCTCACCGCGGTAGAACTTGGCGATGGCAGCCTGGATCGCCGCCGGCCGAGCGACGAACGCCTTCACCTCGCGAACCGCGGCACCTTTGCGGACCTGGTCGAGCGCGTCGACGTTGTGCGGATCCGCGGTCACGATGGAAAGCACGCTCGCCTGTGCGTCGAACAACACCGGGACGACCGCCAGTCGTTCCGCCAATTTCTTGGAGACCTTTGCGAGCGCAACCCGGTCGATGTTCGCCTTGCCCAGTCGCTCGGTCGATACGAATCGTGTCTCGTAAAGCGCAGCCAGGTACTTCAGTAATTCCGACTCGGAGATCACCTGGCTTTCGATGAGCGCATCTTCGATGCGCAACGCAGAACGTCGCTGCAGCGCGGTCACAGCTTCGTGCTGCGCCTTGGTGATGCGACCTTCCTCGAGCAACCGCTCGCCGAGCGCGCGGTGCACCGACGCAGGACGGCGTGCAGCGACGTCCTTCGGCCCCGGCACACCCTCCCCCATCGTAGGGAGAATTATACGTCTACTCGATGGCGTTCAGCCACCGCAGGGGACGGCGGTAGAGCGTGCGCATGCGATCTTCTGGAATTTCGTGCGCCAAATCTTCGGGCGTGCGCAGGATCACGTGCACGCCCGCCTGATCGAGCAGGTCGAAAACCCGTCGCGTCTGGCCGACGACCTCGTCTCGCTCGCCCGTGAGCAGGTAGACGCGCTTGATCCTTGCGTAGCGCCGTTCGAGCTCCCCCTGTCCTTCACCACCCCAGTAGACGTCGTTCGCGGCGAGGATCAGCCACCGGTTGAAAACTTCCGGCTCGCGAACGCCGACGTTCATCGCGATGAACGCGCCTTCGCTGAAGCCGATGAGCGTGTTGCCCCGGAGCTGCACCCGGCGGCCGAACTTCTCGCGCAACGTCGCGATCGCCTTGTCGATGGTATCCTTGGCAGCCATCCAATTGTTGGCCCAGCCCCGCGCACCGCCCCCGCGGTCCTCGGGGCCGCTCGGGCAGATGATCCAGCCGAACTCGCGCGCTACGTGCGCCCACTTCATGCAATCGACCTGGGGGTTGCCTCCCCGCCCGTGGAGATACACGAGCACCGGTCGGAGGCCGGTGCGGCTGGTCGGCTCGAAGTAGAAGGCGGGGTTCGCCCCGGGCAGGTCGAGACGCTCCGGGCGCTCCGAGGCTGTCGCCGAACCGAGTGCCCCGGCGGCGCCGGGGACTAGAATGGCGAGCGCGCAGAGCGCCAACATCGAAAGAGCGAACGGACACTTCATCGATCGAGGGCGCGCCCACATATAGCACTAAGTGGGGCAACTCTTGACAAAAACAGAGTGGCGAGCTACCCCTCCCGTCCCCTTTCCAGTTGTTTCGAGGAATTGCCCATGTATGCGGTCATCAAGACAGGCGGCAAGCAGTATCGGGTCATCGAGGGCCAGAAGCTCAGGGTGGAGCGCCTTCCAGGCAACCCGGGCGACGCCGTCAGCTTCGACCAGGTCCTTTTTCTAGGCGGCGATTCGCCGAAGATTGGTCAGCCCCTCGTGAACGGCGCGAGCGTCACCGCCGAGATCCTCGGTCAGGACCGGGCCAAGAAAATCATCGTTTTCAAGCTCCGCCGGCGCAAGAACTACCGGCGCAAGCAGGGCCATCGGCAGCCCTACACCGAGCTCAAGATCACGGGCATCAAGGCCTGAGGGACATTCGTCATGGCACACAAAAAGGGCGCTGGTTCGACCCGCAACGGCCGAGGCTCCAACGCCCAGCGTCGCGGCGTCAAAGTCTACGCAGGCACGCCGGTTCGCGCGGGCAACATCCTGGTTCGCCAGGTCGGCTCCTCGCTCCACGCCGGCAAGAACGTGGGCACCGGCAAGGACTACACACTCTTCGCGCTGATCGACGGCGTGGTCGCTTACGAATGGAAGACCAACAAAAAGCGCCAGGTCTCGGTGTACCCGGCCACCGGCGCGCAGCCCTGAGCTTTCGCCTTTTGGCGGTCGACATCGACGGCACTCTCGTCGATGCCAAGGGGACGGTGCATGGGGAAGACCGTGAAGCCATCGCCGCGCTGGCAGTGCGCGGGATCCCCACCACCATCGTCACCGGGCGTCTGTTCTCCGGAACCCGGACCATCGCTGCCGAAGTAGGAGCCACCGGCGCGGTCGCCTGCGTCGACGGTTGCCATCTGGTCGAGGCTGCTTCGGGGCGGGAGTTCCATCACGGAAGTCTCGCCGGCGTCTGTGCGGCCCAAGTTCGCGAGCTCCTGGTTCGTCGTGGCGTCGCCACATTCGCCTTTGCTCGCGATCGAATCCTCTACGACGACCGAGGAGCCCCGTACATCCCGTACGTCCGCACCTGGTCCCTCGATCAGGTGTGGACCGAACGCGTGACGAACCACCCACACTGGGAAGACGAGCGCGGGGTCACCGCCCTGGTCTGTGTCGGCGTCGAGCACGAAATCAAGACCCTGGAAAATGAGCTGCAAAGCACGCTCGGCTCGCTCGTCTACGCCGTCGCCTTTCCCGTGCGGCGCCTCGAGTCCGAATCCGGCTGGGGCATGGTGATCCGAGCTGCCGGTTACTCCAAGGGGACCGCTCTGGTTTGGCTCGCGCAGCATTACGGCGTGTTGCCCGAGGAGGTCGTTGCAGTGGGGGACTGGTACAACGACGTGCCCATGTTCGAGGCGGCGGGGCGATCGTTCGCCATGCGGCAAGCTCCTCACGTAGTGAAGGAAGCCGCTACCGACCAGCTCGACGCGGATTCCCAAACCGGCGGGGGCATCGCCGAAGCGGCTCGCAAGGCAGGATTGTTGTAGCGGGCGGAGCTAACGCCGTACCGGGATGATCTGCACGCGGCGTCCCTCGCCTTCGCCGTCACTCTTGGTCACCACGCCGGGAAACTTGGCGAGGGCGAGGTGGACGATGCGGCGATCCCGCGGGCTCATCGGCTCGAACGTGATGATCTTGCCTTCTTCGAGAGCCTTCTTGCCGAGCCGCTGGGCCATCGTGGCGAGCGTATCCTCGCGCCGCTGGCGGTAACCCTCGGCATCGACGACGACGTGGCATCGCTCGAGACCTGGACGATTGACCACGCGGTTGACGACGTGCTGAATCGCTGAAAGCACTTGCCCCTTCTTACCGATGATGCGGCCGGAGTCGCGCCCCTCGATCTCGATCCGGATCTCGCCGGCGGGATCGCCGGGCTCCGGCTCGACGAGATCGACCACCACATCCATCCCCATTTTCGCCAAGAGATCCTCGACGAAATCGCGGGCCGCCTCGGCGCGCGCCTCGTCGTACGCCTCCGCCCCTTCCGTTTCGGGCGATGCTTCGGCTTCGATTTCCGTCAAATCGCCGTTCGTCGCTTGCGCGGGCTCGGGCTCGGGCGGCGCGGAACCGTCGGCCGGGCCGTCGGGGGGTGTTGGTTCACCGGCGTCGGGCCAGCTCGAGTCGAGCTCGTCGTGTTTTTCGTCGGGGGTGGCCACTACGATCCTCCTTTCAACTTGGCAGGCAAGGTGCCCGACAGCTTGCGCTGTTGGCCCTTCTTGCCTGTTGGAGTCTTGCCTCCAGTATCGTCTTTTTCGCGAACCTCGATGTCCGGCCCTTTGGGAGCGAAGTGCTCGACGGCCTGCTGCTGTACGATTCCCAAGATCGAGTTCGTCAACATGTAGATGCCGAGGCCAGACGGAAGGAAGAGCATCATGAACGTAAATAGCGCAGGCATGAAGTAGAGCATCATTTTCTGCTGCGTGAGGTCGGCCTGCTGCGGCATGAGCTTCTGCTGGATGAAGCTCGTTCCCCCCAGCACGATCGGCAGCAGGAAGTACGGATCCGGCGCGGAAAGATCGCGGAACCACAAGAAGGGGGTGTGGTAGAGCTCCACCGCGGTGGCCAGGACCTGATAAAGCGCCCACCACACCGGCAACTGCACGAGAACGGGAAGACATCCGCCGAACGGGTTGACCCCGTTTTTGCGGTACATCTCCATCATCGCGACCTGCTTTTGCTGCGGCTCGTCTTTGAACTTGCGATTGATCTCGTCGACGGCAGGTTTGAGCCTGCGCATCGCGACCATGCTCTTGATCTGCTTCCAGGTGAGCGGAAAGAGAATCATCCGAACACAGATGGTGAGGACGATGATCGCGATCCCCCAGTTTCCGATAACGTTGTGAGCCTTCAGCAAGAACATCACCAGCACTTTGCTCACGACGGCAAACGTACCGAGATTGATGAGCTCGGAGAGCTGGTGCTGGCCCCCGAAGGCCTTGTTGAGGACCTCGCGATGCTTGGGCCCGTAATACGCGGCGACTTCGTAGGTGGCGGTCTCGTGCGGTGCGAGTTCTTTGGGGGGGTAGACGAGCCGCGAACGATACATCGCGCCGTACGCGGGGTCCTTGCTCTTGTCGGGGAAGTGCTCGCGGTACCAGCGCTCCTCGACCTGCAGCGCACACGCGGGCGCCGCGGGGGCCGACAGGGGCACGATCGCTTGTGCGAAGTAGGCGTTGGCGGTGGCCGCGAACTGGGTGGCCCCCTTCTGCATGAACCAGCCGGCTTCGAACTCGGGTTTGTCGAAATCCTTGGGCCCGAAATCAGAGAGCGATTTTCGGTCCATCTTTCCCGCGTCGTGGGCGCAGAGTACCTCGGTCGCATAAGGAGACTGCCGTCCGAGGTGCGACTCGGTGTCCGCGTTGGTGCGCCACGAAGTATTTTCGACACCCAACCGGTGCACGAGCGGCGCCTCGCTCGCGTTCTCGATGGTCGCGCGCGTCACGAGCTCGTAGGGACCGTCGCCCGCGCGGATCGTCTTGCTGAGCTTCACCCGATCGTCCGCATAGGTGAACGCGCAGGACGTCCCGTCTTGCGATTCGAGCTTCCAATCGACGACGTCGTGCGAGAGCTGCGCGTTGTCTTTGCTCGTTCCGAGCGCACGCCAATCGAAGTGCAGCGCGAACCGGTCCGGCGCCGACCCGGGAACGGTCGTCAGCTCGATCGGCTCGCCTTTGTCGGTGTAGCGGGCATCGCCGGTGAGGTAGTAGTCCACCAGGGCGGCGCCCCGGGTGGAAAACTGGGCGTTGAAGTGCTTGCCCCGGATCTCGCACTTTTCGGGAGTGGCGCCGATCGCATAATCGGCCGTCTCGGTTCGCCCGATACCGATCGGCTGCACTCCGTCTTTGCCCCCGCCGAAGAGTTTCGGAACGAAGATCCAGGCCAGAACGGCGGCGACGGCAATGAAAATCCAGCGAGTAACCGATTCCATGTGTTCTTCTCACCGCGACCTGCGCTCCGCTCGGGACGCGCGCGCGGTCTTAGGCTGTCGTCTGGCTTTCTCGCCGGGGGGCTTTGGGTAAAGGGGGCGGGTCGTACCCGCCGGGATGGAGTGGGTGGCACTTACACACGCGCAGGAGCGAAAGCAAGGACCCCCGAAACGCCCCGTGCCATTCGAGGCAGGCCAGAGCGTAAGACGAGCACGACGGCTCGAAGCGACAGACCGGCCCGAGCCATGGCGAAACCAGGCGCTTGTAGAGCTTTATCAAAGGGATGAGCAGGTAACGAGCCATCAGCACGCGGTCATGTTGTAGGTTTCGGCTGAGCCGCAGTGTGAGGCGCCGGGGCGTTCTTGGCCAGCGTTCTTCGTAAGGACTCGGACCGCGAAGCGATGAGTCGTGCGGCCGAGCGCCACTCGCGCAGAACTTGCTCCCGGTCGAGCGAACGGGCGGCTGGCGCCTTGGGGATGACCACGAAATCGATGCCATTCGGAAAAAGGTCGGGCGCCAGACGAAAAACCTCGCGCAGCAGCCGCTTGACCCGGTTGCGAGCCACCGCATTCCCGAATTTGCGTGTCACCGTAATTCCCAGCCGCGCCGGCCCGTCGTCGGCCCTCGCGCCGAGAAGCACGATGAAGCTGGGCAGCATGACGCGCGAGCCCCCCTCTTGAACGGGGAGAAACTCCCGCCGTTTCCGAAGGCGTGATGCCTTCGGAAATGCCTGCAACGACCGCTGGTTCAACTGCAGCGCAAGCTACTTTTTGTAGGTCGCCACGGCCAAACGCCAGCGTCCCTTACGCCGCCGATTGGCGAGAATCTTCGCGCCACCCGCCGTCTTCATGCGGGCTCGGAAGCCATGCGTGCGCCGTCGCCGGGTGTTGTGGGGTTGGTAGGTCCGCTTCATGGATGCATCCTCAGCTTGGCTCGCAGGTGGGACGGGGCGGCGCAACTAACCATAACTAGGCCCGTTCGTCAAGGTTCGCCTAAACTCGCGTCATCCTAACTTGAAAGACTCGACGGCCGCGTTCGCCTCCCTTACCGTGACTCCCCGGTCGGAGGCCTTTCATCGCGACTTCAATCGCGTTTTTCGAGCGGGCTGTGCGGTCTTGGAGGGTTGGCGCGATGGGTGAAAATGGGGTGGCTTGTCCGGGCCTTCACCGGACGAAAACGGGGCTCGTCCTGCTCCTCGGTCTCTGGGTGCTGTTCTTTCCGAAGCAGGCTCTTGCCCAGCAGAAAACGATTTATCTCGACCGCTTGACGATCGGAGGCGCACCCGATGACGGCATCGCGTTTTGGAGACCGTACGTTTCGCCGCAGCCACGCGTTTTCGCGCAAATGGGCCTCGGCTTCACGCTCAATCCGCTCCATCTTCGCACGGTCGCTCTCGATAACGAGCCACGTCTGCGCATCTACAACCAGCACCCGGTCTCCTCTCAGCTCATCGACTACGCGACCGTCGGCATCGAGGCCGGCGGGCACGCCGCATTTCTGATCACGCTGCCATTCACGTTGTACCAGAGCGGAACCGATCCCTCGCCGGTCAACGTGCGCGGCGTCGGGAATCTCGAGCCCTTCGCGCTCATGGACACCCGACTCGACGCCCGCGCCCGCCTCTTCCAAACCGACGACAAGCGTTGGCTCTTCGGGGGCGGCCTTTCGTTCTTTCTACCGAGCGGCGCGCAGTATTCGTATGGAGGAGACGGCGCCATTTCCACCGCCTTCAACGTGAGCGTCGAGACGTACATTCGCAACATCACGCTGGTCGTGAATTCTGGCCTGCACATCCGACCCATCGGCGTCGTGGGCGAGCTCGCCGTCGGTGACGAGTGGACGCTCGGTGTCGGGGGATTCTTACCGCTGCGCGACGGCAAATATCGCGTGGGCGGCTCCATCTGGATGTCCACCGGAACCGAAAGCCTGACGGCGCAATCGAGGGTCGAAAACAGCACGTTCTTGTCGGCCAGGAATACGCCCATCGAGTGGATGGCCGAAGGACGCATGGCGCTCGATCCCACGCGACAGCTCTGGGTGGGAGGCGGTCTAGGGACTCGGCTCAGTACCGGTTACGGCGCGCCCGACGTACGCGTGCTCGCCCTCATCGGCTACCACCTGCCGATCGAAGAGTCCGAAGCCACCGGACCCGATCAACGGATGAGAGCGATCCGTGAAAGACTCAGGCGCGCCGGCGGCGACCTCGATCACGACGGGATCCCCGACGACATCGATCTTTGTCCGAGCGACCCCGAAGATCACTTGGAACCCGATCCCAATGATGGCTGCCCGAAGCAACCGGATCGCGACAATGACGGCGTTCCCGACGCTGCCGACAAGTGCCCGGATACGCCGGAGGACAAAGACGGCATCCAGGACATGGATGGCTGCCCCGAAGTCGACTACGACAACGATGGCGTTCCCGACGTGTCCGATGCTTGTCCGCGCGAACCGGGAAGACCCTCGCCCAATCCGAAGACGAACGGCTGCCCGCAGTTCATCAAAGGAGGCGAGATCGAGATCCAGATCTTGAAACAGATCCAGTTCGATACCGGCAAAGCCACCATCAAGGCCTCGAGCAACGCGATTCTGGACGAAATCGTGAAGCTCTTGAAGGCCAATCCCGACATCAAACATCTGAGTATCGAAGGGCACACCGACGATCGGGGCGGGATCGACCTGAACAATCGCCTCAGCCAGGAACGAGCCGAAAGCGTCCTCAAGTACCTCGTCGCCCATGGAATCGAGGACGGTCGCCTCGAAGCACACGGCTTCGGCCCATCCAAACCCATCGAAAGCAACGACACCGACGCAGGCCGTCAGAAGAACCGCCGCGTGGAATTCCACATCACCGAACGCGCCAAACCCGGCCCCCCTGGCAAATAGCCTCCCTCTCACTTTAAGGGTTCACAGGGAGGCGGGGAAGCGGGGAATTTTTTGGGTTTCCGTTGGGCGGCGGTGCCCGGCGCTCTAGCACTACTTCGCCAGTTTCTGGCCACTAGATCGATCGTCGAACTGGCGCTACGCCCACTCAACCGGACAGGCGCAACTTGCTTGGGAAAGCGGAATGGCACCGCCTTGCGGCGCTTCCGACCAGCAGGGAGAATTTCGCCGGCCTCGCCGGCACGTTACGTGGGCAACCTCCAGGTGCTGCAATTGCCGATCGCGATCTGCTGCTGCCAAAGACTGGCGAAGTACGCAAGCCCTCTAGCGGCGCTCGTCGGCCGATCGGATTCAAAAAAACAAAACTCCTCGCCTCACCGCCTCCCTGTAAAAAAAACCGGTGCGGTCAGCGGAGCGAGGTCAGCGAGGGGTGGCGAAGAGTTCGCCGACCCAGAGAGTGCCGTCGGGGTCGCGGCTCACGCCGATGCCGAGGCGGCCATAGCGTCGCTCGAGGATGTTCGCGCGGTGGGACGGTGAGCTCCAGAGTGCACGGTGGGCCAACGCGGGCGTGGGCGTGTGGGCGATGTTTTCGCCGATTTCATCGGCGGCGACGAGACCCTGGTCCGCGCGTTCGCGGGGGTCGCCGTTCCCCACGTCGTGGGCGAGCTTTCGCGTGCGCATCATGCGGTCGGCGTGTGCCCGGGCGAGCGCATCGAGCTCCCCGCTGCGTAGGAGCGGGGGCACGCCTTCGGATTGCCGCGCGAGGCCGAGCATCCGCGTGAGCGAGGCAGCTTCGTCGGTCGAGGGGCCCGCGTCTTCTCCCCGCGCAGGGCATTCGAGCTCCGTCCGTGGCTCGGTGCCCGCGAAGACGAGCGCCTCGAGCACGGGCCGAGGCCCGTTCTCCGTATCGAGCACGACCTGGAACAGCCACCTGCCGGGCTGATCGACATTGGCCCGGGCCAAAACCTGGCCCTCGGAAAACGACGTCGGCAACATGCGAGGCACGCCGGTCGGAGCGAGCACGACGACCTTCGCTCCCCGGGCGTGCACGAGGGCATGAGCGTTCACCGTGACCCAGCTGGCTGTCCGCACCCGCATCGGAACAGGATCGAGGTCCGCTCGAGCGTCGACTGCAACAGCCGCGAGACTTCGCTGGCCGCCGTTTTCGGCGAAGGCACTGGCGCATCGCAAACGCGCGGGCTGCTCGAAGCTGGCGAGCCATCTCGCGACGCGCGCTCTCGCTTCGTTTGGATCGATGCGTCGTCCTTGCAAGACGAATGCTCGCGGCCAAACGTGCGGATTCCCGGCCGCACGCAGCGCGCGGGTGATCGCGTCGGAGTCATCGGCGGAGATGGTGCGAGCGGCGAGCTGTCGCGCGACGACGGCAAGCGCGGCGTCACCCTCGGAGCATCCGGCCAAAAGCTCGTCGTGCCGATCGTTCGTAGGCACCGGGCGAGGTGAATGGGTGTCCTCCGACCACCCGTAAGTAGGACCGTCGGCCGAACCGGTTTGGGCCTGGAGAAGCACCCCCGGCCCGAGGACCGTAGCCAAAATCATGATCTTGCGGCGCAAGGGAGCCGAGCTTAACGCATCGAACCCGCTGGAGACGAGTTCCGGGGTATCCTCGCTGAGCATGTACATCGTGTTCAGCCAGGAACCGCTCGCCCTCCCCGACGTGGAGCGGCTCGCGTCGCAGGCGGCGCGGTTCTTCGCGTCGAAGCTCGAACTGTTGGAGACCGATGGATCGCGCTTGCGTGTGCGGCTCGCCCATCAACAGCTGCTGCTCGACGACGAGTTCGTCATCCGCGTGCGTCCGGCTTTGCGCGACGACTGGATGGAGGCCCGCGATGCCGAATCGCGCGGCAACGCCGCGGGTATGTCGGCACTCGCCGACAAGTGCGCAACCGTCTGGGAGATCGCCCCGGCAGGGGAAATCGACCCGAGCGAGGCCTCCTATCTCACGCTGTCGGCGATCTGCGCTTCGGTAGCGCTGGGGCCTGTTCTGCCCCCTGACCACTCGACGCTCTTCGGCGTGAGAGGCGCAATCGAGCGTCGCGACAAGCTTACATGATGGGCTGCGGGTAGTCAGCGCACCGAGGGCGTAGCCTAGGGTTTACTGGGCTCGGCGAAGCTTGTTTGGTACGCTTGCCGCAGGAGATTCACACTTAAAGAAGCATGGGCGAGTGGACGAAAGCAGCCAAAGTCGGGCTCTTCGTGCTCGTCATAGCCGGGGCCTCGCTGCTCATCTACCGGTTCGTGAGCCGCTCCACCGGGACGGCCGGGGGGTACACCGTCTATGCCGAGCTGAAGGACGCCACCGGTCTGGCTCCTCAGTCGCGCGTGATGATGGCTGGCATCGCGGTCGGGATCATTCAGTCGGTCCGACTCGACCGCGGCATGGCTCGCGTCGACATTCGCATGTACCCCGACATCGCCTTGCACGAAGACGCCACGGTGTCCAAGCGCAGCGCCAGTATCCTGGGTGAATACTTTCTCCAGCTGACCCCCGGCACCGAAGGAAAGATCACTCTGAAGGACGGCGACCAGATCAAAATCATCATCGAGGCCGCCTCGACGGATCAGATCCTCGCCGACGTCGCCCGCATCGCCGACCGCGTGAAGCTGGTGAGCGAGACTCTCGCCACCACCATCGGCTCGCCGGAGGGGCAAGCGGCCATGAGGAACACGCTGGAGAACCTCGCCGCCGTCACCGAAGCGCTCAACGATACGGTTCGCGAAAACCGCGACACGATCAAGCAAACCCTGCTCAATATCGAGGACATCACGAACCGAAGCGGCCCCGAGCTCAAACAGATCTTGGAGAACGTGCGCACCATCACCCAAGACGTCCGCGGGCTGCTCTCTCAGGCCGCGCCCGACCAGAAAGGAGGACAGGGCGGTCAAATTCGCGACACCGTCGAGCGAGTGAACCGCGCGAGCCAGTCCCTGGAGAGCGCTATTGCTCACATCGATTCGGTGACCGCCCGGATCGACAAGGGCGAAGGCACGATCGGGCGGCTCACCAAAGACGAAACGCTCATCAACGAAGTCCAAGGAGTCGTGGAGGACGTCGGCGAGTTCACCGGCGGGATTCGCCGCCTTCAGACGATCATCGGTCTTCGCGCCGACTATAACTTCGTGGCCAACACCATCAAGAGCTACGTCGAGCTGCGGCTTCAACCATCGGAAGACAAGTACTATCTCATCGAGGTCATCAACGATCCGCGCGGCCGCACCAGCTTCGAACAGATCGACGTGGACACGACGGACCCCACGCGTCCGGCGCACTACCGCGAGGTTCGCACGACGACGAGCAACGCCTTCCGCTTCTCCCTCATGTTCGCCAAGCGAATCGGTCCTTTCACCGGCCGTTTCGGCATTCTCGAATCGACGGGCGGCGTCGGCGTCGATATCCACCTTTTGCGGGACCGTTTCGAGATCCGCAACGATCTGTTCGGTTTCGGCGAGGAGCTCCAGCCGCGCTTCCGCGTCGCGCTCGGCTACGAGTTCATCAAGCACCTGTGGATGCTCGCTGGCGTCGACGAGATCCTGAATCGCGACCGGCGCGACTACTTCGTGGGCCTGCAGCTCAGGTTCAACGACGAGGACCTGAAATCGATTCTTCCGTTCGCGCCCAAGGGGCCCTGAGATCCAACGAGCCAGCGATGGTTTGCTTCAATGCGCCCGCTGGACGAGTCCACCGGCGATGGCCACCTCGAGCGCGCGCAGGGTTTCGGCGGCCTGCATTTTCCGAGTTTCTCTCAGCATCACCACGACCTCTGCCAGCTGCCGTCCCGGCCCCAGCGCGCTCAGAAGGAGCAACACGGAAGGAGGCCACACGACCGACGTCGCGTGCGCGGGAGCCGGACGCACGGGAATGAACGTGACGTCGTGGTGAGCGTGGTGGCGGACGATGACGTCCGAATCCGCGGCCGATTCCTCGAGGCCGGCTAGCATGAGATCGGGCAGCTCGAGGTCGAGGCGAAAGTCGACGCGTTGAGGCTGGACGTCTCGATAGAAGCTCACCCGCCCCGTCGTCCAGTGAAAGAGGGCCGCCACCCGTGCTCGGCCTTGACTCTGAATGGCGCGAAAGATTTCCACCGGGTCGACGAACCCAAGACCGATCAACGTGTCGCCCAGTCGTCCGTCGTAACGGGGCAGCGCGGAGAGCGCCGTCTCGAGCTCGTTTCGGTCGATCGCGCCTCGCCTCACCAGATATTCGCCGAATAGCTCGCTCGGCTCGCTGGAAGCGACGAGCACGACGCGACCGCGATCGAGATAGATTTCCTTTCGTGTCGAGCCGAACATGCGGGATGGCGACCCGGTCGAAGAAGGTGGAGGCGTCGACCGATTGGGATCGGTCGGCCGATCGGCAAACACCGCGCCGGTCTCCCGCCGGAAGAGGAGCCAGCTCAAGACTTCGAGCATGTTCGTGGTCGCGAGCTCGGTGGCGTAATCGGGAACACCCGGTCCGTCGAGCCGATTCGTGGTCGCCGTCGAAGGCGGCAAGTGGCGAGCCAGCTCGTGGATCATCTCGAGCCGCTGGAAAGTGCCGCCGCCCATCGACACTTCGTCGTGGGGGCCGAGCTCACCCGTGACGGTGAACTCGACGAGCTTCGCGAACGGCACGTCGGCCAAAAATCGACCGTCCTCGGTGCGCACGTTGGCAAGCGTCGGATGGGGAGGGGGGACGGTTTTTCGCTCGACCACCCTCTGGGGCAGCGGCGTGCCCACCCTGATCTTCGTCGACTCGCGCAGCGCTCCCTCGATTCGTTTGGCCAACATCGACGGATCGCCGGCCCACCTCACCCATTGCGCGAGCTCGCCCTCCAGAGCGGTCGGGCTCGGGTACTCGTAGGGAGCCAGCGCTTGATAGAGCTCCTCGGCCGACGAGATGCGATCGTCGGGCGCTTTGGCGAGGGTCTTTTCCAGAACCGCGAAGAGGCCCTTCGGCAACAGCTGCTTCGAGGCACGCAGCGGATCGATGCGACAGTCGCGAATGGCCAGGAGCACCGCGAGCTGTCCGGCGCCTGGGAAGAGCGACTGCCCGAGGATCATTTCCGACAGCACCACGCCGAGCGAGAAAAGATCGGCACGATGGTCGAACGGCTCCCCCGATACCTGCTCGGGCGCCAAGTAGCCGTATTTTCCCTTGAGAACCTGGTTGCCGGTAGCACGCGGCTTTTCGGCGAATGAGCGAGCGATGCCGAAGTCGCCGAGCTTCACGGTTCCGGTTTCCGACAAATAGATGTTCGACGGCGTGACGTCGCGGTGCACGATGCCGAATGGATTGCCCGCTTCGTCGGTCAGGCCGTGCACACAAGCGAGCGCCTTGCTGAGCTCGCGTGCAACGAACACCGCGAGCCCGATGGGAATCCGGCGTCCTTCGCTCTGGGCACGCCGCATGAGCCGGTAGGCATCGACGCCCGCCACGTACTCGAGCGCGAGGTAAGGCTCGCCATCGACCTCACCTGCTTCGAACACTTCGACGACGTTGTCGTGTCGCACCAGCGTGTGAAGCCTCGCTTCCACTTCGAATGTTTTGCGGCTGCGAGCATCGTCCAGGATCGACGGCAACAGGCGCTTGATGACGAGCTCGGATGCGGGTGATGTGCCGTTGGCAGGCCGCGCCAGAAATACTTCCGACATTCCTCCGACCGCGATCCGCTTGTGCAGGAGGTACGAGCCGAATTGCACGGGTTCCCTGAGCGGCAGTGCATCTCGAGGACGATTTCGAAACGGCTCGCTCTCGGACATTCCGTCAGAGTATCTCCGAACCCCGATAGGCTCTACCGTGCTTGACGCCTATTCTACGGTTCAACGTCGCTAGAATACGGGAGCCGACTCGTTGCGCCGTTCGACCCGCCAAAACCCGTCGTTTACGTAGCGGTCGCGTACCTCGCGCGCGAGCTCCTCGCTGTCACGCTCCGGCACGGCGACACCGAAGATCGTACATGTCTTCGGCCACATCACATACGCCGCATAAGCGGCCGCATAGCTCTTCCTGGACAAAAGCGTGTTGACTTCTGCATCCACCGCTTTGACGCTGACGGTGAGCTCTCCTTGCGGGGTGGGACCAGGAGTGGGGCTCCAGGGTGTGTGGGTCAGCGTCCCCGGACCCACCTGCACGCTGAAGCTGTGGGCCGTCGGCCCCGCCCACTTCTCGAACTTTTCCAGACATCCGTCGGGCGTCGTGCCTTCGTCCGTTTCGCGCACCCAGATGGAGATCACGGCATGATGATCGTCGCCGTAGCGGAATCCCACGAAGCTCGGAACGCCGTAGTAACGGATGCGGCGCCAGTTCTGCCAGTCGGGCAGCGGAACATGCAGCGCATCCTGCTTGTCATTTCGCCAGCCCCACGGCTCGCTGAGAAGCCGCTGCAGCGCGGACTCGTGTGGGTCGGCTGCATTGCCGCCCGGTTCTTCTCGGCTGATCGAAACGGAACTCGGAGGGACGCCCGGAGGCAGCCTCGGCGAACCCGAATGGCAACCACTCAGAGCAAAAAGCGAGAGAAAGACGACAGCTCGAAGGCGCAGCGTCCTAGAGTGTAACCTCTCGGAGCCGAATTTGCCCCATGTCGGTGACGCCGAGGCCGAGCTCGGCCGCTACACGGATGTAGGAGGGATCCCTACCCGCCTTGGCCAGCGTGGGCAGACCCTTGTCTTTTCTCCACTTTTCAACTTCGTTCGCGCCGATGGTATCCATCGCCACCGGGTCGGTCGTTACGTAGACGGCTCCGTGCGGAACGCGCCGATCGGGGTTCTTGTCGAGCGGGCCCCCATCGTAGATGAGCTTGAAGCCGTCGGTAATGTGCAGACGCACGCGGCTCTTGATGATGTCCTGCGCATAGAGCGTCGCGATCTGCGGGCTTGCTTGGTGTTGGTGAAAGTCGTGCGGGTTGATGGTGCTGCCATGGGTGACGTTCTTGAGGCACCCCGTGTAGCCGCAGATCGAGTGATCCTTGATGAGCGCGACATTGATGACCGCCGTTGCTTCGGTGAGCGGGCGGACGAACTTCGTCGTGATGCCGAGCACTCGGATCTCTGACATCGTCGCGTCCTTGTTCCCGTGCACCATGGTGACGACGCCGGCCGGAAGATTCTTGGGACTTACGCGCGTGCCGTTGAAAAACGAAGTGTACTGCTCGTACACGACGATATTGGCGGCGGGCACGCCCGCAGCGATCACGCCGGCGACGATCGGCAAGATGAGTTCTTTGTTGGTGGCCATCGTTCCGCCCGTTTGGCCGGCGATGCCGTTCATCTTGATCGCGACTTTGTCGTCCTTGTGCACGAAACGAGCAAACGCCTTGGCGAGATCCGTCTCACCGGTGAACTCGGTCATCGCCCGTTCGAGCATCATCCGCGCGGCGTCTTCTTTGGGAAAGAGCCCGTTCGGCATGAGGACGTCGGATTTGGAAACTTTGATGATCTTGCCCGGCGCCGCCATGGGAACGAAGCCCGCGGGCGGTGATGCTGCGAGGCTCGCTCCTCCCGCGGCGTGCGCGCGCGAACTCACGAGAAGTTCAGCGCCGGCACATGCCCCGGCAACGGCCGCGGCGGTGCCGAAAAAGCGACGACGCGAGACGGTAGGATCCACACGATTAGCCGACATGAATCACCTCACGGCTCAGCGGAAAATTCCGCGTCAGATCTCGGGACTAACACACCGCGAGAGGGGGGGCAAACTTGGTCGGTCGCGAAAGGCTGCCACGCGCCTCGGCAGGGCCTCTTTCCCAGGTGGGCCCCCCGGCCCCCGCCTGTCTTCACGTAGGTGCAACCGCGCCCAATGGTTCAGCGTCTTTGGTTGTAGCCGAACGTACCCGCGAGCACATGCACCGTGCGCGCAGTGGATCGAGGCACGGCTCAGGTCGGCGAGAGACCCTCCGTTAGAGAAGGAACGTTCCCCTGAAACCCGTCCACCCTCGCATCGGAAAGGATCAAACGTGAACGTGCTAGCTCGAACCCCGGGAGCCCTTTTGGTGGCATCCCTCGTTGGCGCAAGTGTCCTCACCTTGAGCGGCTGTGGCTCCGGTGACGATTCGCCGCCCGAGACGAAGAAAGATGTTGAGATCTTCAGCTGGTGGACCGCCGGTGGCGAAAAAGAGGCGCTCGATGCGCTCATCGCATACCACCAAAAAGCTCATCCCGACGAGAACATCATCAACGCCGCGCAACAGGGATCCGCTACGGCCGAGCAGCTGCTCGAAACCGATATTGCGCAAAAGAGATATCCCGACACGTTCCAGATCAACGCGGGTTGGCCTTTACATGATTGGGCGGCGCGCACTGCGACCGACGGCACCAAGCTTTTGGTTTCGCTCGAGTCGCTGCCCCAAGCAGCCGAGTGGAAAGTGTCATTTCCGGCACCGGTGCTGGAGGCCGTGACCCACGAGAATCAAATGTACGCCATTCCCGTGAACGTCCACCGCAACAACGCGCTCTTTTACAACAAGAAGATCTTCGATCAAAATGCGATCACGCCACCGGCGACGCTGGACGAGCTTTTTCAGGTCGCAGCAAAGTTGTCGGCCTTACCCGAGCGCGTGATCCCTCTCGCGGTAGGCTACAAGGAGGCGTGGACGCTGACGATCCTGGTCTTCGAGAACCTCTTGGTGGCAGAGGCGGGCCCGCAGTACTTCAAGGATTTCTTCAGCGGCCTCAAGAGCCCGGACGATCCCATCGTCACCCAGACCCTCAACGACGCGGTTCGACTCTTTGCGTACACCGATGCGGGCGGAAGCGCCCTCTTGTGGGATGAGGCCGTCGCTCAGGTCGAAAATGGCGTGGCCGCCATGACCATCATGGGGGACTGGGCCAAGGGGCACTTCGAGAGCCGCGGGCAGAAACCCGACGTGGATTTTGGCCAAGTGCCGATGCCCGGTTCGCAGACGAGCTTCGTCTACAATCCAGACTGTTTCCCGCTCATGAACGGTGCGCCCAACCGAGTGGGAGCCGGCGACCTTTTGGCCACCTTCGGTTCGGTCGGCGGACAGGACGTATTCAACCCCGTCAAGGGTTCCATCCCGGCGCGCATCGACGCGAACCGTACTCTCTACGATGCCATGAGCCAGCGCACGATGGCCGACTTCAATTCGTCGCAGGTCCAGCTCGTGCTCGCCCTCTCCGGACTCTTGTCGCCCGATCAACAAGCCGCGCTCGACAATGCGATGGCAACATTCGTGATCTCGAAAGATCCCGCAGGCGTCATTCAGGCATTGAAGGACGTCTACGGCGCGCTCGGCCACTGAGTCGAGCGCAGCTACGCCGGGGGCTCCAATCTCCCGGGCTGCCGACTGAGTCGCAGACCATCGAGCCTAGCATGACTGCGTCAGATCCTCGCTGCCAGATCGTTTCATCGGAGTAGCCACAGGCCCACATGAAGTACTGACCGCACAGGCAGAACTGGCCTTCGGCGAAGCCGAAGAGGCGAGGCTTGACGGCTATTCCAGGCTGATGCGCAGATCCGACGGCCTCGCCGTATTTAAGTGGCCGACGCGCCGCAATGGCTGATCGTGATCTGTCATCGCCAAAATCTGACGCAGTAATGCTAGGCATCTGCCTGGCGAAATTGGCGGGCGCCGCTCGTGGCGATCGCGAAGCCTTCGATTTCGTTCATGAGCCGTTGGGCACGGAGCTCGCTCTAGCCGACGGATGAAGGCTAGCCTCCGGGCGGCGCACGTCGCGCCCTCCGCGGCGGTGCCGACGGAGAGACCATCATGGAACAGACGAAATTCAAGGTTGCGTATGTCATCACCGAACGAAACGAGAAGACCTATTGGAATCGCATCGGGGTCGCGTTCACGAACAAGGACGGTTCGATCAACGTGAAGCTCGACGCCCTGCCCACGGGCGGGACGCTGCAGATTCGCGATTACGAACCTCGCGAGGAGTTGGATCCGGGCGGCACGCCACGGCCGCGCCCGCTTCGGGCGGTTCCGGGCGGTCCGTCCGTTCCGGATCAGACTTTTTGAGTGAGACGGGTCGACCAACAATGACGAAGCAACATTCGTCCTCGCACGCGAGGGGCCGTTCATCGGCCCCTCGCATTTTCATCTGGATGCCGCTGGCCACCAAGGTCTTCGCTGCCATCGTTGCCGCCGTCATCCTCGCCATCATCGGCGCGAAAGCGGGAGCTCACGCCCCGGCACCGCCCGAAGTCACCGCCGTGGCCAGCGCTTCCCAAGGTGTCGCGCCCCCTCTGGTTGCATCATCGACCCCCGTGCCGCCAAGTCAGCCCGCGGTTGGTGGTGGAGCCGACGCGGGTGCGCAGGGTTCCGGCGTTCTCGCCGACGGGCGGATCATCCTCAATTGGGCCAACGAGGAAGAGCTCATGAGGCTACCCGGCATCGGGCCGTCGCGCGCACGCGCGATCTTGGCCCTGCGGCAGCGTCTCGCCCGTTTTCGAGCGGTCGAAGATCTGCTGCGCGTCAAAGGCATTGGCCGAAAGACGCTCCTGCGCATCAAGCCCAACGTCGTGCTCGATCGCCCGGCGGCAACCGATGGAGGCCAAGCACCCTCGCGCGTTTCAGAACCTGCACGCTGAAGTTCGCAGCTCAATAGGCCACTCTGCGGAGGCGTGCCTATAGTGAGCCGCAATGACCAAGGGCGGTTCCGCCGCGAGATTCCGGCCTTTTCTGCCGCTCTTTCTGCTGAGCGCATGTGGTCAGGCCAAGCCGAACCCACTCGTTCCCGGGGCGGCTCCGGCGCCCCCCTCGGGCGTGAGTCAGGTCCATGGCGCAGACGCCGGTGTACCGTCGGATGCTTCGGCCGCGCCATCCACGACCGCCGATGCCGGTACGGCCGCAGAGGCTCCCCCGGACGCCGCGCCAGCCGGCGATTGCCCGGCCGGAATGATCTTGGTCGACACGAATTACTGCTCGCGCATCCAGCGCAAGTGTTTGAGCGAGGAATACAGCCCTCAAAACCACATTTTCATTTGCCACAAATTCGCGAAGACGCATCGCTGCCTGGTCGAGGAAGAACGGCGGCGCTTCTGCATCGATCAATACGAATATCCGAATCAGGAAGGGGCTCACCCGGCGTGGATGGTCTCCTGGTACGACGCGCAGGCTACTTGCGCCTTGCGGGGCAAGCGGCTCTGCTACGAGAGCGAGTGGGTGAGCGCCTGCGAAGGTCCCGACAAGACGCCATTTCCTTACGGCTATTCGCGCGACAATTCGAAGTGCAACATCGATAACCAATGGATCAAGCCGTCGCTCGCGGAACTGTACGCGCGCGGTCCGGAGGCGCGCGCCAGGGAGCTGTCGCGCCTCGATCAGAGCGCGCGATCGGGCGCGGTTTCGGAGTGCGTGAGCGGCTTCGGCGTCCACGACATGACCGGCAACTTCGACGAGTGGGTCACCGCTGATCGTCCCCGTGACACGAAATCCGAGTGGACGGCCCTCAAAGGTGGCGCTTGGGGCCACGTTCGGAACGCCTGTCGCCCGACGACCACCAGCCACCCGCCGGATTTCACCTATTATTTCGTGTCGTTTCGTTGCTGCAAAGATGCCAAAGACTCCGAGGCGCCCAAGCCGAGGGATGTGCCTGACGTCGAAGCCGCCGACCGCGCGCCCATTCCCGCGCCGGTGGATCCGGTGGGTCCTTCGCGCACCAAAGTCGCCCGCGAATACTGGCCACGCCCGAAATGGGCGCCCCTCAATCGCTAGCAACACTTCGCCGTGATGCAGCTCGCATGCGGATCTACTTCGACGCCATTTCGGGAGGCAGAGCTCCCTCGCGAACGAGAAGGACGACCGTGGTGAGCGACCGGCGCGCGTCGAAGAGCACGAAGGCGCCGTCGACGGAGTTCTCACGAAATAAGGCGAGCGCCCCCTCGTAGGTCACTTCGCGCGCTTCGGCTGATCCGGCAACGGACGAAGCGCGCGCCGGCCGAGAACAACCAACGATGAGCACGCAGGCCGCAGCGTGCATGGCCTTCATGACGTACAGCAACGCTCCAACAAATCAAGTGGATTTCCGCGCGGCGACGGCCGCGGCGAGCGCGGCGAGCATGGGGGTGATTTCCGCCGAACGAAGCTTGTAAGCGGCCCGGTTGGCTACGACGACGCTCGAAATCGCCACCACTTCCTCCACGATCTCGAGATGGTTTTCTCTCAAGGTCGAACCCGTTTCCACCAAATCGACGATGAGATCGGCGAGCCCGACGAGCGGCGCGAGCTCCACCGAGCCTTGCACGAAAATGACTTCGGCCTGGATGCCGCGCGCCGCAAAATGATCGGCAGCAATCCGCGGATACTTCGTAGCGACGCGGGGGACATCGGGCATGACCGCGCGATCGATCGGCGCGGCGACCACCATGCGGCATCGACCGATGCCGAGATCGAGCGGCTGGTAGAGGTCGTAGCGACGTTCGAGCAGGACGTCACGCCCGGACACACCCAGATCCGCCGCTCCGAACTCGACATACGTCGGTACGTCGTCGGGCTTGAGCAAGAGGAAGCGCATTCGGCCGTCCGCTGTCTGGCGCACCAGCTTGCGGTCGTCGTTCTCGAGCACCGACGCGTCCAGGCCCGCTTTGGCGAAAAGGGCACCGAGCGCCTTTTGAACTCGCCCTTTGGGGATGGCAACGGTGAGGGGTCGGACCTGCATCACGGGCTTTAGCCTCTTCCTTGCACCCGCACCACGTCGGCTCCCAGGCCGGCCAGTTTCTTTTCGATGTGCTCGTAGCCGCGATCGAGGTGGTAGACACGCCTGACTTCGGTTTCTCCCTCGGCAGCGACGAGACCGGCAATGACGAGCGATGCACTGGCGCGCAGATCGGTCGCCATCACGCTCGCGCTCGAGAGACACTCGGCGCCGGTCACGATGGCGGTGTTGCCGCGCACCGAGATGTTCGCTCCCATGCGCATGAGCTCGGGCACATGCATGAAGCGGTTTTCGAAGATCGTCTCGGTGAACACCGATTCGCCTTGCGCGGTACACATGAGGACCATCAGCTGAGCCTGCATGTCGGTCGGAAAACCGGGGTGGGGCGCGGTCGTGATGTCGACCGCACGCGGGCGAGCCTCGGCGACGACCCGCACTCCGTCCCCCTCGCGGGCGACTTGCACGCCCGCCCTCCGTAGCTTCACGACGACGGGTTCGAGATCCTCGAGCGGGGCGTGCCGCACGAGAACGTCTCCCCGCGTCGCCGCCGCCGCGACCATGAACGTGCCGGCCTCGATTCGATCGGCGATGATCGCGTGATCGAACGGGGCAAGCTGATCCTTGCCCTCGATGCGGATGACGTCGGTGCCCGCCCCGTCGACCTCCGCCCCCATCTTGTTGAGCACTCGGCCGAGCTCCTCGACCTCGGGCTCGCGTGCGGCGTTGACGAGCGTGGTCCGCCCCTTGGCGAGCGCTGCAGCCATCATGAGGTTCTCCGTTCCGGTCACGGTCGGAAGATCGAAGCAGATCTCCGCCCCCTTGAGCCGCGAACATTCGGCATCGACGTAGCCGCGCAACAGCCGAATGCGCGCGCCCATCGCTTCGAGCCCTTTGAGATGCTGGTCGATCGGCCTTGCCCCGATCGCACAGCCGCCCGGAAGCGAAACCCTCGCCCACCCGAACCGCGTCAGGAGTGGGCCCAACACGAGCACGCTCGCGCGCATCTGCTTGACCAGCTCGTACGGCGCCTCGGGCCTCACGTTCGATCCGGCGAGAACGCGGACCTCGGGCGGATTCACCTCGCACCCTCGACCGAGAAACCGAAGGAGGGCGGCGGTCGTGTCGATGTCCCGCAGAGCGGGGACATTGCGCAGAAGACTCTCTCCGTCGGAAAGAAGCGTCGCACAAAGGATCGGGAGGGCGGCGTTCTTGGCTCCGCTCACGTCGACGACGCCGGTCAGCCTCTTTCCGCCGCGAATGCGAATGGCGTCCATGTATCGGGCATAGGTTCTACCCCGCCCTCTGGACACAGGTAACTGGAAAATCGCGGGGGAACCTGCTTACGCTTCCGAAGGCATGCGAATCGCCATCACCCACAATCTGCGCCTCACCGACGCCGTCGACGAAGCCGAGTTCGACAGCCCCGAAACGATCGAGGCGCTCGCCCAGAGCCTCGCGTCGGGAGGGCACGACGTGGAGCGCATCGAAGTCTCGGGCCCCGCCTCGCGCTTGGTCGCGCGGCTCGAAGCCTACGCCCCCGATCTCATCTTCAATAGCGCGGAAGGACGGCGAGGAAAGATGCGTCGGGGATTCTACCCCGCGCTGTTCGAGCAGCTAGGCATCCCCTCCACGGGTTCGGATTCGTATTCCCTGTGCGTCACGCTCGACAAGGCCCTCACCAAGAAGATCGTGACCGGGTTTGGCATTCCGTCACCGCGCGCCCGCTTCGTGACCAGGGAGACCCTGCGAGCCGGCGGGCTCGACGACCTTGCCTACCCGGTCATCGTCAAACCGAATTACGAAGGCTCGTCGAAGGGCATCACACAGAGCTCGATCGTGGACGAGCCGATCGAATTGGCGCGGACCATCGAAGAGATGCTCCCCATCTATCCCGAGGGTCTCCTCATCGAGCAGTACATCGGCGGCGTGGACGTGGCGGCCTGCTTTCTCGAGGGTCTTCCGCCACTCGAAAAAATCATGACGCCGGTCGAGTGCTTCGTCGACCCCCACTACGCGCGTGTGCACGCAATTTACGATTACGATCTCAAGCACGACGCTCGAGCGAGCGTCACCTGGCGCGTACCGCCCGAGCTTCCGGGCCCAGTCCTCGAACGCATTCACGGGATTTCCGAACGCGTCGTGGCGGCCCTCGGCTTGCGCGATGTCGCCAAAATCGATCTTCGAGTCACGCCGAGCGGACAAGTGTGGTTCCTGTCCAGCACGGCGCTGCCATCCTTCGATCCGAGCACCGCTCTTTTCGCCGCCAGCGCGCGTCACGGGCTGAGCTACACAGCCACCGTTCTCGCGACCTTGAAATCGGCGGCATTGCGCGCTGGCCTCGGGCCCGCGCTGGAAGCGACGCGACCTCGCGGCGTCCGCGTCAAGCGCACTTCGCTCAAGGTCGGTCTCGCCTTCAATATGAAGCGAATCGACACCACGGCCAACGACACCGAAGCCGAGTACGATTCGCCGAAGACGATCGATGCGATCATCCAGGCCATCGAGAGTCACGGCCATCAAGTCGTACCACTCGAGGCCACCGGCGATTTTCCCCGCGCCCTCATGACCAGCGGCGTCGACATCGTATTCAACATGGCGGAAGGGATTCGCGGCAGAAATCGCGAAGCGCAAGTGCCCTCCCTCTGCGAGCTCTTGGCCATTCCTTACACCGGCAGCGACCCCGCCACGCTCTCACTTTGTCTCGACAAGGGTCTCGGCAAGCGAGTCCTTCGCGAGCAAGGTATCGATACACCGGCTTTTCAAGTTCTGGTGAGCGCGCGGGAGAAGCTGCGGCCCTTTCGTTATCCGGTCATCGTCAAACCGAACGCCGAGGGAACATCCAAAGGCATCACCCGAAACAGTGTGGTCGACGACGAGGCTGGCGTCCGCGCCGCGGCGCGAGAGCTCATCGACCGCTACGATCAGCCGGCGTTGGTGGAGGAGTACATCAGCGGGCGGGAGTTCACCGTCGGGCTTCTCGGCGAAAAGCGACCGCGGGTCCTTCCGGCGATGGAGGTCGTCTTTTTGCGGCCGCAAGTGCGCCCCGTGTACGACTACGAATGCAAACAACATTGGGAGAGCCACGTTCGCTACGAATGCCCGGCCAAGCTCAGCAAAGAAGAGGAACGGGCGATCGAGCGCGTCTCCCGCGCCACGTTCATGGCGCTCGGTTGTCGTGATGTGGCTCGCATCGACTTGCGGCTCGCGGCGGACGGCCACGTGTGGGTTCTCGAGGTCAATCCACTGCCGGGGCTGACGCCCGATTATTCCGATCTGTGCCTCATCGCCAGCGGCGCCAAAATCGACTACCGCACGCTCATCGGCGAGATCCTGGCAGGTGGCATCAAGCGATGGCGCGAGCGCCAAGACCGAAGCAAAGAAGCTCCCCCGGGGGTCCCGCTGGCGCCACTCGCCGCGGTGCCACCCGCCGAGCCGGCCGCGGAGTCACCGCGCGAGGCGGTGGCACGCGGCACCGACGTCGTCCCGAACCTCGTCGACAACTAGCATTACTGCCGCAGTCTTGGCATCGGCAGATCACGTTCTGACGATTGCAGATTTGGCGCCGACCCAACGCAAACTACGGCGAGGCCGTCGGAATCATCCCGAATATACGAAAGAGCCGCGAGGCTCTGGCCAGCCACGCTGCCTGACCCCCCCGGGGCTAATTTTTATGGCAGTGCTAGCCGCCCGTTCCTCCTCAGCAAAACTTCTGATGGACGGCGGAAGGAGCCTCATTTACGACCTCATCCGAGGACCATGGAATTCACCCGACTCGGACGCACCGGACTCAAAGTCAGCCGATTCTGTCTCGGCACGATGAACTTCGGCCCGCTGACGGCGGAGGCCGACGCCCAACGAATCATGGACCGCGCTCACGAGCATGGCGTCAACTTCTTCGATACCGCCGACGTATACGGCTGGAAGCGCGGCGAAGGGTGGACCGAGCAGATCGTCGGCCGTTGGTTCGCCAGCGGCGGCGGACGACGAGAGAAAACGGTCATCGCCACCAAAGTGTATGGCCCGATGGGCGATTGGCCCAACGAGTCGAGGCTCTCCGCCCTGCACATCGTGCGCGCATGCGAGGGCTCGCTGCGCCGCCTTGCGACCGATCACATCGACCTTTACCAGATGCACCACATCGATCGCGACACGCCGTGGGACGAAATCTGGCAGGCGATGGAAACGCTGGTCCGTCAGGGCAAGGTGCTCTATGTCGGCTCCTCCAATTTTGCCGGGTGGCACATTGCGCAGGCCAACGAAGCCGCCAAATCGCGGCATTTTCTGGGGCTCGTGAGCGAGCAGTCTCTTTACAACCTCATCGATCGCACCATCGAGCTCGAAGTCATTCCTGCCTGCCAGGCTTATGGCCTCGGTCTCATTCCGTGGAGTCCCTTGAAGGGTGGCATTCTGGGCGGTGCTCTCGCCAAAGCCGAGTCGGGCCGCCGCACCAGCGAAAACGCCGAAAAAGCCATCGCCAAGCACCGTCCCCGGCTCGAAGCTTACGAGGCGCTCTGCGGCGAGCTTTCCAAGTCTCCGGCGAGCGTCGCCATCGCTTGGCTGCTCAGCCGTCCGGCGGTCACCGCTCCCATCATCGGTCCGCGCACGATCCAGCAGCTCGACGAGTCAGTCGCCTTTCTCTCGACCAAGCTCGAGCCGGCCGTCGTCGAAAAGCTCGACGCGATCTTCCCCGGTCCGGGCGGCCCAGCACCCGAAGCCTATGCCTGGTGAGCTGGCTTGGCGGCGCGGTCGGTCTTGATCGCCGTGACGTAGAGCAACGTCGATAGCAACACGAAGGGAATCATGCTGAGCAGATCCGCGTGGGCCCCTCCGAAAAAAGGATTGTTCGCTTTGGCCCAGTCGTCGATGTTGCCTTGCATCTCACTCATCACCCCCGCCATGAAGGCGATCACGATGCCGGCGATGGCGCCGCCGGCGATGTAGCCGGACGACAAGAGCACGCCAGGGCTCTTGTTTCCCTCGGCATCGAGCTGCTCGGCGGTCAGGTTCTGATGCGCAAAACGCTTGTGGATCTGGCGATCCGCGAGCCAGCGCACGAAGCCGCCGGCCATGAGCGGCGTAGAAGACGAGATGGGCAGATACACGCCGACCGCGAAAGCAAGCGAAGGGACGCCGGCGAGCTCGAGAACGACCGAAATCATGACGCCGAGCAACACGAGACTCCACGGCAGCTCGTGGCTCAGGATGCCCTTGATGATGTAGGACATCAGCGTCGCTTTGGGAGCATCGAACTTGGCGACGCGGGTGCCGTCGGGTCGCACGCCGTGCGTGCCGTTGATGCCGGGATCGACGAAATAGGCGGCCGCCCCCGAAGCATCGACGAGGTACTTTCCCGGCGGGCCATCTCGATCGTCGGTCTTTTGCCAAATGAGATAGGTTTGGGCGTCACTCCTGGCCTGAGGGCCTTCTAGCCGCTCGCGCTGCTCGAGGCGGCCGGCGTCGGTGCGGAGCGTCGGTTTGAAATTTTCGGTGCGACGGTAGGCGATCCTCCGCGTCTGTTCATCGACCAAGTAGGTGCCGGCCGCGCGGCGGCTCGCCGACGCGCCAGGCTTGGGAGCCTCGTCGACCAGCTGGCGGAAGCTTCGTCCGGGTTCGGGCGCCGCCCCTTCGTACCGCGGCAGCCCGACGAAGACGTCGTCGGCCACAGGAGCCTGGGCGTCCGTCACTGCCTCGAGCGTCGCTTGCGGCACGTAGACGGTGGCCGCCGCGTTGAGCCGCAGGAGGATCGGTCCGAGCAGCAGGGCCGAGGCGAGGGCGCCGATCAAGATCGCGATCTGCTGGTAGCGAGGCGTCGATCCGACCAAAAAACCCGTCTTCAGATCCTGCGAGGTGGAACCACCATTGGACGCCGCAATGCAGACAATCGCTCCCACCGAGAGAGCCGTCACGTAATAAGGCGGCGCGGTCCATCCGAGCACCAGGAAAATGCCGCAGGTGAGCAGCAGTGTGGCCACGGTCATGCCCGAGATCGGATTGGACGACGACCCGATCTCGCCGGTGAGGCGCGAGCTCACCGTTACGAAGAGAAAGCCGAAGATCACGATCAGCAGGGCGCCCCCCACATTCATCTTGAGCGGCGGCGCCAACGTGATGGCGATGACCAGAAGAAGCGAGCCGATGAGCACGGTTTTCATCGAGAGGTCGCGCTCGGTGCGCGGCACGCTCGAGCTGCCCTCCTGACGCTTGGAGCCGCGCAAGTCGCGCAAGCTTCCCTTGATTCCGTGCCAAATGGTCGGCAGCGACCGGAACAGGCTGATGATACCGCCGGCCGCCACGGCTCCGGCACCGATGTACAGGACGTAGGCGCTGCGGATCTGGTGCGGTCCCATGTCCCGGATAGGGATCGTCCCCGGCGGCAGCGGTCCCACCAAGTTCTCACCGAAAAACTTGATGGCGGGAATCAGCACCAGGTACGCGAGAACGCCGCCGGCGCCGAGCGTCGCGGCGATGCGAGGGCCGATGATGTACCCGACGCCGAGGAGCTCGGGCGAGATCTCGATTGAAAACGCACCGCCTTTCAGCGTCGAGGTGAAGATCTTCTCGGGAATGTCCTTCCACGCGCGGAAGGCGACCATCACCGCCTTGTAGATGAGGCCGACACCGAACCCGAAGAAGATGGTCTTGCCCCCGCCCGCTTCGTGAGCCCTCGGGTCGAGCTCACCAGCCGCGACCCGCGACTCCTCCGATGCCCCCGCCTTGAGCACCTCCGCGCAGGCGGTGCCTTCCGGATACTTGAGCGCCTCGTGTTGATCGACGATGAGCGCGCGGCGAAGGGGGATCATCATGAGAATGCCGAGAAGCCCGCCGAGGACCGCCACCAACGTGACCCGCGCCACGTCGAGGTCGAACCCGAGAATCATGATCGCCGGCATCGTCACGCCGATGCCGAAGGCGATGGACTCGCCGGCCGAACCCGCCGTCTGCACGATGTTGTTTTCGAGGATGGTCGCGTTTCGAAGGCCGAACTTGGAGAGAAGCCGAAAGAACGTGATCGACACGACGGCAACCGGGATCGACGCGCTGACGGTGAGCCCGACCTTGAGCACGAGGTACAGCGAAGAGGCGCCGAACACGACCCCGAGCAGCGTGCCCACGATCAGGGGCAGCGCCGTGAACTCGGGAATCGTCACACTCGCGGGTATGTACGGCTGCGGGCCGCCTGGCGTTTCCGCATGCGACTTCGCGGCCCGCGAACTCTCCGGGACGGTGCGTTCGCTCATCGACATGATTGAGAAATACCCTATTTCTTCTTTTTCGGCGCCTGACCCAATGCCGGAGCGGCTCCCGGGGCACTGCCCGGGCGCTTCATCGACGGGATTTGCTGGAGCAGGGCGCCCATATCGACCACTTTGTAACCCGCGGGAATTTCGAACAGCGAAGGGGCCATCGCCTTCTTTTCCAGCTTCGTCACCTCGATGCGCCCTTCCTCGGTGCCCTCTTTGGCATAGGTGACGACCCGCAGTGGAAAGTGTTTGCCGTCCATGAGCTCGACCGCCCACGCATCATCGGGCGGCGTGCCGGTCGTTGGCAGTCGAAACCATGGAGTGACCTGCTCGGCAACGCAAAGCGTCGCCATCTTCCGATTCTCGTCGGACACATCCCAATTCTCACACGTGTAGCCGATCACTCGGTCGGTCGCGCCCGTCTTGGTCACCTTGGGAGGAGGCTTCGATGGCGCGCGCGCTCCTTCTCTTGCCGTCGGGGCGCCAGGAGCTATCCCCCTCATCTGTTCTGCCGCCCTGTCGAGATCGATGACGATGACCTGTTTCTGGTCATCCATCACCAGATAGAGCTTCTTCTCCGGGGCGTTGAGGATGCCGTAGCTTTTCAGGTTGAGCTGCGAGCTGCCCGCCAAGCCCGGCGGAATATCGACCCGTGCCTTGTCCGATTTGACCTGAAGCGAGAGAGGAACGACTTCGCCCGTCGCGCGAGCCCTCGACATGCCTTTGAGCGCGAGTCCAATCTCTCCCTCGAAGCCATTGAGGAACGAAAGGGGGTTGGCCCCTTGCGTTTGTTGCGACATCGCAGCGGCATCTGCACCGCCATCGATCGGTTTGTTTTTGCTGCATCCCCAAAAGGCGGCGAGCAGGGTGAGGCAATGAATGGCTCGGGCGAGGCGCTTGCGCATGCGGGGCAGCATATCGCAGTGCGGTAGCGAGGGTGTCGCCCAGCGATTATCAACATTGAGAATACTATTGATGAAAGAAAATACTGATTGTCGCGAAAGCTGCTCGGAGGGAAGATGCGACTACCATGAAAATTAGGAAGGTCTTACGCAATCGAAGCAGCCGCAGAGAAACGATCCTTGCTTTGGGAGCCGTCGGCGTCACCGCGCTCGTCGGATGTGGATCCGAGGGCGAAGCCGGTCAGGTGACAACCGGCGGCACGCCAGGTGCGAGTGGCGCAGGCGGTGCCTCCGCAGGTGCGAGCGGCGGCACTGACAACGCCGGCGGCGGTAGTGGCGCGTCGAGCGCGGCGACGTCCGGAAGTGGGGGCACCGCCGGGGGCGAGGGCGGTGGCGGCGGAGCGGGCGGGGGGGCAGGTAGCGATGCCGGCGCAGGGAGCGGCGGGGCGGCGGGCGCAGGCGGAAGCAGCGCGATCGACGCGGGCGCCATTTCCTGCGTCGTGAAACCGCAGCAAACCGAAGGCCCCTATTTCGTCGATGAGCGACTGAACCGGTCCGACATTCGCTCCGACCCAGGCACCGCGGCCGTCAGCCCGGGCGCGCAGCTGCGGCTCGTACTCGGCATTTATCGCGTCGACGGTCGTGCCTGCGTCCCCATCGAGAACGCCTTGATCGACCTCTGGCAATGCGATGCGCTCGGCGTCTACTCGGACGTGCGCGACGGCGGCGGGCTGTTCGATACGCGCGGAAAGAAGTTTTTGCGCGGCTATCAGCTGACGAAAGACGGACGGGTCGAATTCATCACGATCTATCCGGGATGGTATCCGGGAAGAACCGTCCACATTCACTTCAAGATCCGCACCAATGCAGCTGCAGCCCAGGGTGATGAATTCACCTCGCAGCTCTACTTCGAAGAATCGATGACCGACGAGGTCCACGCGCTCGCCCCCTACAACACGAAGGGGCGTCGAACGACGATGAATACGGACGATGGAATCTTTCGTCAAGGCGGCACTCAGCTCATCCTGCCAGTTACCAAAGTCGCACAGGGGTACGCCACCCGGTTCGACCTCGGCCTCATGATCGCGTAACCTCGCATCGGCTACGAGGAGGTGGTCGTCTACGAGCCGTCCGTCCACGAGGCAGGGTTGGAGACCGAGGTCTTGCCGGCTGCCGATGGCGAGCTCACGCTGGCGATGACCGACGGAGGGTGCACTGGCGCAGGTTGCACCCCATGCACGAGTTCAGCCGAATGCTCGTGCGCTACGTACGCAAGTCACACCTACCGGTTTTGCAGCGTCAGCCGCACCTGGAGCGACGCCGAAGCACAGTGCGAGCTCGCAGGGATGCGCCTCGCCCGTATCGATGGTGCCCTCGAGAATGCGTGGATTCGATCGACGGCCGACGGATGGGGGATCGGCTATCTGTGGCTCGGAGCCGAGGACCCCTTGCAGACGTCGCAGTGGCAATGGCCTGATGGAACGGTCTTCTGGATCGGCGCGGCGAACGGCGCGCCCGTCGCCGGCCTTTACAACGATTGGAATGCCTCCCACCCTACTGGGACCAACGCCCGAAGCTGCGGCGGCATGCTCACCGGCCAATACGCGAGTCAATGGGATGACCGCTCGTGCAGCTCGCAGCTTCCGTACGTCTGCAAGGCGTACTGATCCTCGCCGTCAATGCGCGCGTCTTGCCGTGATCGGAATCCGAAACGAAACGGCTGCCGGTTGCGGACCGAAATCGGTGCCGCGTGCCACCTGTGCAATACATCCACCGAGCGGCGTTCCCGCGAGTGCGGCCGGCTGAACTTGCGTCGAGACCACACGGCCGTCGGCGCCGACTTCGAAACGCACCGAGATTTCGGGGTTGCCCGAAACCTCGCTCGCGTGTTGCGAAAAACAGCGAGCGATCTGCGGTTCCTGTCGTGCGAAAGCGCGGGTCAATGCGTCCGGCCGTGACTTCGCCGATGTACCTTTTGCTCCTGCGGGTGCGCCGGGTACCGTCGTCTTACCGGAGCTCGAAACCGCGTTGGGTAGCGCCGGCTCGATCGTCGGGCCCGTCTCCAGAGCCGATGTTTCGGGTGCAGGAGCCGGGATCATCTGCGCGCTCAGACCGATGGGAGCGACGGACCCTTCCACGAGAAAGACACCCGGCAAGGGAGCAGCGGTCGGCCTGCCCTTCATCAACATGGCTCCCGCGGCGGCTCCCGCAGCGCTCACCCCCACCAATGCGCCCACGACAATCCCCTTGCGACGCTCGAGCAGAAGGCGCGGACGGCTGATCGACTTCACTGTCAGGGTCGGGACAGTCGGCGGATCCGTACGTCGCAGCCGCGACGGCGGAGCAACGGAGATCTTCTGGACAGGTTCGCGCCATTTGCGGTCGAGCGTGGCAAGGTCGGCCGCCTTCAGCGAGATCGCCATGCCGGGGTCGTTGAAATCGCGCGCGGCAGCTTCGGCGAGCGCCTTGGCCGCGTCGTCGGCCGGCACCTTACGAACGCTCCGAAGACCCTGGGCGAACTCCAGCGCGTTCTGGTAGCGCTGCTCGGGTTCCTTGGAGAGCGCCTTTTGCAGGACTTCGTCCAAGCCGCTGGGCACGTCTGGCCGGCTTGCCTGCACCGACGTCGGAACGTGATCGATGACGCGCCAAGCGGTCGTGGCGACGTCCTTGGCCCCGAACTCGTTCTTTCCGGTCAAGAGCTCGTGGAGAACGACGGCGCAGCTGTAGAGATCGCTTTGCGGGCTAGGGTCACCCATACGAAGAAGCTCGGGCGCCATATACGAGAAGGTTCCCTTGAGCGCCCTCTTGTCCTCGGCAGAGGTCTTGTCGGTGCGCATGCGGGCGATGCCGAAGTCAGTCAGCTTGATGCGCCCCTCGGTATCGATGAGCACGTTGCTCGGAGAAACGTCGCGGTGCACGATGTGCAGAGGCTCCCCGTCGGGCCCGGTCAAGTTGTGCGCGTAGTTCAGTGCCTCGAGCACCGAGATGACGATGTGGATGGCGGGCTCGATGGGAAAAAGCCCTCGGGTGCGACGGACGTAGCGGTTCCAGCGCCCAAGATGGAAGCCATGAACGTACTCGAGCACCATCAGGTAGGCGCCCTGCTCCTCGGCGAAATCGAGAATGCCGACGATGCCTGGATGGCTGAGGTTCGACATGATGCGGGCTTCTCGCGCGAACATTCCCACCAAGCCCTCGTCGCCGACCAGATGCGGCAAGATGCGCTTGATGACGACCGGCTTGATGAAGCCCTTCGCGCCTTCCGAGCGAGCCAGATAGATCACGCCCATTCCACCCGTGGCCAGGCGATGCACAATGCGGTACCGACCGAGAACGATGCGACCAATCAGATCGTCTGCATCGCCGATCACGGTTCCCCCTTGGGCAGCTTTCGCAAGTAGTAGTGCACACCGTGCTTGGGATGGGTGATCCGAATGGCCAAAGAAGTGTCGCCTGGGTTCGCCGCCGCGTCGCCGCGGAAACGGAATTGCGCATCGAGAGGGATCTCCGTGCCGCCCACGGTGACGCTGGCGCCTTCGGTGGCGACACCGGCCACGGTCACCGTACCTGCGATCGGCGCCCCATCGGCCGGCTCCTGGATCTGGGCGGCGGGAGCGGCGTTGTCGAAATCGATGCGCAGCGCGGTCTGCGGCGAGCGATGGGCGGAGTCCCCCGGAATTTCGAACCAAAAGCGGTATTTGCCTTCGCCGAACTCCCCCGACGCAAACTTGACGCTTGCGGAAGCGGCCGAAACGTTGCGCGGCGTCCCGTGCTCCTGCTCGATGCGCAACATGTAAGACGAGGCCGGCGTGGCGCTCGGCCAATTGAAAGTAAGCTCGGGCAAGAGGTTCTGATAAAGGACGGTGTAGTGTCGGCCGTCGGCGTCGATGGAATTATGGGGAGCGACGCGGGGTACGCGGGCGGCGCCGGAATCTTTGGTGACGCGAATCAATCCCTTTGCCGGCGAATCTTCGGTCGTTCCGCTCTCGTCGATGCACCGCACGCGGTAGCGGTTCGCGCCGGCTCCGGCCAGAACCACGGCGCTCCCCGAACCACGGAATCGGGCGCTGCCTTTCTTCGACCGGCCCGAGGAACCCGTCACATCCACCTCTCCCCGACCCTTGCAAACACCCTGGAACTGAACTCGGACCGCGGTCGGTGCGGCGGGATCGTGCACGACGGCCGATTCGCCTGCGGTGATCGACAAATCCGCCCGGGTGAGTGGAGTTTCGACGACGTCCAGCGTGCCGTCGCGCCCGAGCGTCGTCGATTGACCCGTTGCCAGCACCGTCCGGTCGTTGCGGCCTCGGATCTCGACTTCGCCGCGCTCCGAGCTCACGTCGGTTCCTCCGCCACGACGAACGGATACATCGGCCTGACTTCCCGCCCGTGCGATGATCGAGCCGCCCGGAACGTCGATGCGCACACTGGCGCCGGCAGCGTCGAGGGCGGCTTGCCCCTCGAGCGTCGTGACGAGCGACCCTTCGGGCCCGCCGATGATCGTCTCCGCCTGCCCGCGCACCGACACTCGTTCGCCGCCGCGGCGCACCGACATCGAGGTTGCAGAAGCATCAGCCGGCTCGGGATTCGCTGGAGCGCCCGCGTCGACAGGCCGTGCCGCGGCTGGCGGCGCGGCGTCACGTTCGACGATCGCACCACCGATGTCGACGAAGATTTTCTCGCCAACGCCGAGAGAGACCGGTGGCGCGCCGTCATTTTCGAGGACCGTGCGGCCCACCAGCACTTCGAATTGAGTCGCCTGGTCGGCTGCCGCGGTCACCCGAAGGCGCCCCCCTGGCTCGATTCGCGCCAAACCCAGTGTCGTGTCGAAAGCCAGCGAATCGGGTCCCGACTCGATTTCCGCTTCGCCCGCCTCGACTCCGAGCACGGGCTGCGCGCGCGTCGATGCAGCGCCGAATCGCACCAGGCTCCCGGGGCCGAGCTTGAGACCGCCGCCGCGCGTCAAACCCACGTACGCATCGGACGACGTGCCCGTGCGAACGGCGTCTCCGGGGGCGAAATGCACGCCGATCGGGGCGACCGTCCACTGGTCGCGCTTGGCCGCAAAATCGCGCTCCGCCATGCCGTGCACTTCGCGCAGCTCGGCAATTTGATTCTCACGGGACCGACAACCCATGAAGCCCAGAACGACGACGACCAGAGCCAGAACCGCCTCTCGCTTGAACATCACCGGCGCGTTCGCATATCCAAATCGAGCACGACGACTCCGTTCGCCTCGACATGCACGCGGCGTTGCTGATCCGCGTACCCGGGCGCCTTAACGATAACATCGTAGTCACCGGGCGGCACGTCGAGCTCGAACCTACCACCTTCGCCTACCACGACTTCTTTTCCGATCGGCCCTACGCGCACCGTCGCCTTACTGATCGGCGCGCCGGCGAACGAGCGCACCAGGCCTCGAATCTGGCCGACCGGAAGCACGCGTTGCAGCTGAATTTCGAGATCGAACGTCCCTGTTTTGACTTCCACCGACGTCGATCGTTCGCGGTAGCCTTCGGCCGTGACGTTGATGTCGGTCTTTCCGGCAGGCAAATCACGTTGTTCGAATTTGCCCTGATCGTCGGTCGTCGCCTCGATCCCGCTGCCGGGCGGACCGAACCGCAGTTTCGCGCCGGAAACCGGACGCCCCCCTTCGTCGATGACGCGAAGACGCACGCTGCCCGCGGTGCGCGCCGGTGGAGGCGCTTCCACGACCGGACGCGGCTCGGGTTCGACTGCACCAGCAAGCGGCGGGCGAAAGTTGATCGCGGCAAAGACCGACAGACGGGGCTCCACCGGCACGAGCGGCTCGCCAGGCCCGATCGTCGGCCGCGCGTTCGGGCTCACTTCCAAAAGGAGCTGCAGCTGCAGGGTGCCGCGCTCGTTCGGCGTGTACCGCGCACCCGCGTCGACTCGCATCGGTGATGCCATGGCGGAAACGCCCTTGGATGGGACGCGCAGATCCCACGTCCATTCTCCGAGAGCTTCCCATCGCGGCGCGACGCGGCCGACCACGCCCGCGCCGAGAAGCAAGGCGTTGGTGTCGCTGACCCCTAGGGATAGGCGATCGGCCCGGCTCAATCGGTCTACATCCGGCACCGCCTCTTTCGTTCGATCGAGTCGAAAGCCGAGGCGGCTCGCGAACGTCAACGGCCCCGAAGCGGGAGCGTAGGCAGCGAGCAGCGAAAGCTCGGGCGTGATCGCTTTGAATTCGATCGACGGAGCGTCTCTTCCCGGCACCACCACTTGCGCCTCGGCCCCGAATCGCAAGTCATGAGCCTTCGTTCCCGCGCGAACGAGTAGCCGCGGCTCGCCGATCAATCCTCCGCCGTTGCCCTCGGGCACATTGCGGTGCCAATCGTAGCGCCCGTCGAGCCGGACTCCCACTGCAACGAGATCGTTGGGTCGAAAGCTCGCTGCCAATACGCCGAACAGACGATTGTGTTTGTCGTTCGTCCCCAGCACCGATTCAGTGAACGCGTATCCGGCCCCGCCGGCGAAAGCGGGGCCTTTGCGTATCACCGGACCTGCAACGGGAACGCGCACGACACCCGGAAGCGCGCTCGCGGTATCGCCGATCTCGTACTCTGTCGATTGGGCGAGTGCCGTTTTCGAAACGCAGACGAAATAGAGCGTCCACACCAGCACTCGGAGGATCGGTGGATTTTTCATCCCCAGTCTTTCCTCCGAGGATAGACGACTTACCCGGAATCACACAGCATTGTTCGCGTATCCGGACGTCACACGCCTTGGGCGTCGGCTCCCCAGATGTACTTGTGCATCTGGAGCTGGACCCGGACCGGAAGCTGATCGTCGAGCACCCAACCGACAAGGTCCTTCGGCGAGAGGGAACCAAAAACGCACGATGCGAGTAAACACCCCACCCTGTCTTCGAGGCGATGCTCCCGGATAGCGGTCTTCATCCATTCGTAATCGACGCGGTCGGCCAGCACGAACTTGATTTCGTCGCGGCGCGTCAAGTGGTCGAGGTTCGACCAACGGTTGCGATGGCCTTCTCCCGAACCGGGAGCCTTGAGGTCCATGATCTTGTGCACGCGCGGATCGACGTCGGCAATGCAGGCTTCGCCGCTCGTTTCGAGAAGAACCCGCTTTCCGGCGTCACACAGCTCCCGCAGCAGCGGAATGGCTCCCGGCTGCAGCAGGGGCTCGCCACCCGTCAGCTCCACGAGGGGGGTGCCGAAGTGGAGCGCGCGAGACAGAACGTCCTGCCGCGTCATACGCGTCCCACCGTGAAAGGCGGCCGGCGTATCGCACCAGACGCAGCGGAGGTTACAGCCAGTCAGTCGGACGAACGTGCAGAGCAACCCCGCGAAGGTCGATTCTCCCTGGATACTCGCGTAGATCTCGTGGACGACGAGGGTGTCTTCTTTCACGCGGGTCCGTCCTTTATGGGCGGGCAAAGCACATCGCGCAACTCGGCGCGAAAAGCCGCTCAACCGTAAATGGCAGATTGCCAGTCGTTAGACTAAGTTCTATGGTCCCGCCCGCCGAAAGGGCCGACTTCGGTCGAGACTCCTCATTTTGAAGGGATTTGGTCATGCCAGTAACCGATCGCGTCAAGCAAATTCTCTCGCACTACACCTCCGAAAATCCAGGCACCCTCACGCAGATTGCCCGCCTGCTGAACACCGGCCGGCTCGCCGGCACCGGCAAGCTCGTCATTCTGCCCGTCGATCAGGGTTTCGAGCACGGCCCGGCGCGCAGCTTCGCCCCCAATCCCGACGGCTATGATCCCGATTACCACTTCCAGCTGGCCATCGACGCGGGCTGCAACGCCTACGCGGCTCCCCTCGGTTTTCTCGAGGCGGGGGCCGCCCGATTCGCCGGGCAGATCCCTCTGATTCTGAAGCTCAACAACAGCGACACGCTCGCCAAGATGGACAACCCCCTGTCCGCGATCACCGGCTCGGTGCAGGATGCGCTGAGGCTCGGATGTGTTGCGATCGGTTACACCATCTACCCTGGGTCCGGCGCGCGTAACCGCATGTACGAAGATCTGCGTGAGCTCACCCTCGAGGCAAAGCGCAAGGGTCTGGCGGTCGTGGTGTGGAGCTACCCGCGCGGCGCCAGCATCTCGAAGGACGGCGAGACGGCGATCGACGTCGTGGCCTACGGCGCACAGATCGCGGCCCAGCTCGGCGCGCACATCATCAAGGTCAAACCCCCCAAGGACTTCATCGAGCAGTCGGAAGCCAAGAAGGTGTTCGAGAAGTACCAAATCCCCACCAAGACGCTGGCAGACCGCGTGCGCCACGTCGTTCAGAGCTCTTTTGCCGGCAAGCGCATCGTCATCTTCTCGGGCGGCGAAGCGAAGAGCAACGACGAGATCTTGTCCGAGGTGAAGAGCATCGCGGAAGGGGGCGGCTTCGGCTCGATCATGGGCCGCAACGCATTCCAGCGTCCGCGCGCGGAAGCGATCAAGCTGCTCGGCGAAGTCATGGAGGTTTATCGTAAGGCCTCCTGATCGCACGCTGGCGCCGTTCCATCTGCTGCTCTCCCCCAGGAAACCGTTTCGATGCCGGTAGAGATCCAGCTCGTCGCGCAAGATGCCGTCGCTGTGCCGGCCGATGCCGTTGCAGTCGCGGCGCAGGCTGGAGCGACGGCCAAGCAAGAGCCGCTCGCCTCGCTCGACAAGGCTCTCTCGGGGGGGCTCGCCAAGCTCATCGCGCGCGAAGAGTTCAAGGGGCAAAAAGATCAGCAGCTCGAGGCAACGGCCCTCGTGGGGTTGCCTTTCGGGAGAATCATCGTCCTCGGGATGGGACAGCGCGGGCAGGCTACGCATGCCGACCTTCGCCTTGTGGCCGCGAAGGCGGCGCGGGCGGCGAACGGTGCCAAGGCGCGGTCGCTGGTTCTCGCGCTCCCCGACGGATTCGCGCCCGACAAGCTGCGCTACATCGCGGAGGGGCTCCTGCTCGGCGCCTATCGCTTCAACAAGTACCTGACGGGCGATAGGCGTCCCAAGGCCGAACTCGCCAAAGTGACGATTGCCCTCGGCCGCAAGGCGCGCATCGGCAAAGCCCACAGGACCGCCATCGGGACCGGCGAGAAAGTGGCAGCCGCGGTCGCGCTGGCGCGCGATCTCGTGAACGAGCCTCCGAACGAGCTCTACCCGGCGCGTCTCGCCAGCGAGGCGCAGCGGATGGCCAAGGAAGCGGGGCTCAAGTGCCAAGTCTTCGATCGCAAGGAAATCGAACGGCGCGGCATGAAGCTCCTCATCGCGGTCGGCCGCGGAAGCTCCAAAGAGCCACGGTTCGTACACATCAGCTACACGCCCAAGCGAGCCAAAAAGAAGCTCGTGTTCGTGGGCAAGGGGCTGACCTTCGATTCGGGCGGGCTCTGCATCAAGCCGGCTGCCGGCATGGGCGAGATGAAGAGCGACATGGCCGGCGCGGCGAACGTCATCGGCCTGATGGCCGCGTGCGCGGCAGTCAAG
>WNGB01005418.1_pt1 | contig 39762 bp, 35 predicted proteins | sample 5400681 | NCBI WGS metagenome assembly WNGB01 (sample SAMN13153367, study PRJNA577476) | soil metagenome | isolation source: 115 cm soil or saprolite under grassland replicate 2 | place: USA:California | collected 2016-06-15 | reverse complement strand
CCATGAGCGATTCGGCGACTTGCTCGGGTGTGCCCACGAGTGCCGTCGAGTTGCCGGCGGCGCCGGTAATCGCCGCGATGCGCGTCCACAGGCGTTGGTCGTGCACGTCGGCCTCAGCCGCGGCTGCCAGTAAGCGCTCGGAGCCCACGGACGAGTTGTCGCGCCGACCTCGGGCACCCAGGAAACGTTGGCGTTGGGCGAGGGCGCGTTCGGCGATGTCCTCGGCGCGTGCCCAGGCCGCGGCCTCGGTCGGCGCCAGGATCGGTCGCACCGACAGGCTGAAACGCAGCTGACGTCCACGGGCAGCTGCCGCGGCACGAATGGACGCCAGGCGCTCGGCGGCGAAGGCGAGCGGCTCGCCCCACAGCATGAACACGTCGGCGTAGCGGACGCCGACGTCCAGCGCCGCCTCGGATGCACCGCCGAAGAACAATGGAATGCCCTCGGACCCCGCCGGCCGCACCAATAACTGCGCATCTTCGAACCGGTAGAACTCCCCCGAAAATTCCACAGGCGAAGACGACTCCCACAACAGACGCAACGCGTGCATGTACTCGGCAGTGCGCCGGTATCGCTCGTCGTGACTGAGAAAATCGCCCTCGCGGCGCTGATCGGCTTCGTCGCCGCCGGTAATGATGTGCAGCGCCAGCCTGCCGGCGCCGGCAAGGTGCTCGAAGGTGACGGCCTGGCGCGCCGTCAGCGTCGGCGCCACGAAGCCCGGTCGGTGCGCGAGGAGAATCTTGAGGCGCTCGGTCGCACGCACGGCGTGATTGGCCACCTGCCAGCCATCGGGCCAGCGACTCCCATAGCCGATCAAAATCCGGTCGAAGCCGCCCTGCTCATGCACTTGGGCGAAGCGTGCCGTAAAGTCGGCATCGACGAGCGGACCTTGGGGCGGCAGGACCTCTGAGGCCTCCTGGGTCGCAATCATGCCGATGAACTCGACAGGCATCCGCCTCCAAAATACGCCAATGCTCGAACTGCCGGCCAATGTGCACGAGGCGCTGGCCGACCTCGCCACATTTCCCTTGATGAGCGCTCTGTACGGGCGCCGCTCACGCCGCTTTCCGCTCGGCGGCGAGATTCCCGACGGCGTGCTCGCGTTCAAGTCGCGCCATGACCCGCTGCCGTTGACTGAGCTCGAACGATTGTTGGTGCTGACCACGATGGCCGGCACGACCGGCTGGCACTACGCGATCATGCGCCACGAGCGCTACGCGCCCTTGCTCGCCAACTACGCCGCGGGCGCCGCCGGCCGGACGTTTCCATCAGCAGCGGGCTTTCACACCGTCGAGTTGTTCTTTACCGACGAGAGCGGCACGTACTTCTTCCCGACCCGCGACGCTGGTGCTCTGGTCGATCCCGCCGAGGAAGCCGTGACCATCGAGCGGATGCTCGAGCGCCACGCTTCGCGCCTGCGGCGCCTGTCCGACACACGTATCCACCTGCCGCGCCGCGAGCCGTACATGGAGGGCCACAACACCTGGATCGCCAATGCGCCAGGCTCTTTGCTGGTGATTCCGGTGGCCGATATCGCCCAGCACACGATTGCCAACCTGTGTTTCTTTACCCAGAACGGCTACTGCGTCTTTGACGACATCAATCACCGTTCGCTGCCTGGGTTGGAGCAGTTCCGCGGCCTGATCGACGTCGATAATCCGTTGCCGCTGACGTTCCTCGAGCAGTACTCCATCACCGAGGCGACTGCAGAGTTGGCCACATCGGCGTACGCCGGGACGCTGGTGCTGCAGGCGATGGGCCTCGGCGGCTGGATGTTCGACGGCATCGACCGGCTGACGATGCTCGGCGCCTCTGGCGATCCTGACGTGCCTGGCCTAGGGTTTCGGTTTGACACCGACGAGCGCTGGTCGATGCCGAACCCCACCGGCCTCTCGGGCGTCTTCGAGGCGTTCTGCCCGCCGCACTATGCGACCATGGCCGACGCGATCGAGGCGTTCACGTCGCGCAAGTTCGGCCCAGGCGGCGTCTACAACCCCGAGACGCCCGGCGCCTGGCTTGACAGCCCGCGCGTCCGCGGCGCCGCTGCGCCGCATACGCCCGAGTTCAACGCCTGCGTCAGCACGCAGGCGCAGTACATCTTCGACACCTTCGGCAAGTTTCCAGGCGCGGTGCCGACGCTGTTCATCATGAACTATGTGCAGGCCCAGCACATCGACACCGAGTTCTACGACCGCTTCTTCAAACCCGGCGCGTACCTGCCTACCCACGCCGAGCACCTCGGCCGCTGGCACTAACTGCCCGCGACGTAGACCGAAATGTGGCTCGGCGACGTGGCGGTGAAGGGCTGGCGGCGCCAGGTGGCGTAGCGGGCTTCCAGGCGCAAGCCGGCGAGGCGCGCCATCAGGTCGAGCTCGCTCGGCCACGCGTAGCGCAATTGGACCGGCAACAGCACGATGCCTTCGCGACCGATCATCACGTGCTGGGTGGTGGTTCGCTGCAACACGGGATCGTGAACCGTCGCGTCGAGCTGGACGCGATCGACCTCGACGCGCGTCGTGCTGACACGCTGGCCGCGATCGAAGAGCGTCGGGTCGGGCACGAACGCCTCAATCACGAATGCGCCACCGGCCGCCAACCGCCCAGCGACCGAGGCGAAGCAGCGCACCTGCGCCTCCTGGGACAGCAGCCCGAAGAACGTATTGAACGTGACATAGATCAGCGCAAACGAGCCATCCACGGGCAGCGTTTCGAAGTCGCCGATCAGCACGGGTATCTCAGCTCCGCCAGGCTTCTCGCGCATGCGCGCCACCATGGCCTCGGAGGCGTCGATGCCCGAAACCCGGACGCCGCGTTCGGCCAGCGGCAGGGCGATGCGGCCCGTGCCAATACCGAGCTCCAGAGCGGCCCCAGCGCCAGCCAGCGATGCCAGGAATTCGACGGCGTCCGCGGTAGACGCATCGATCTTCGGCGCCACCCACGCGTCGTACACCGCCGCGATGCGGTCGCCATACGTATTCGACTCGTAGGTCATCGCGGACGCAGCGTACACTCCGAGCATGGTTCAAGCTCCTGGTTCACCCGCCACCCAGGGTGTCGATGTCGCCCACCTGCTCGAGGCCGATCGGGAGCACCTGATCCATCCGCTCTATCACCCGACCGACCACGCCAAGCCACTGCTCGTGGTCAAGGGCGAAGGCGCCGAGATCGTCGACGCCAACGGCAAGCGTTACTTCGACGCGCTCTCCGGCTTGTGGAACGTGCACGTCGGCCACGGCCGCGCCGAGCTCGCCCAGGTCGCCGCCGAGCAGATGAGCACGCTTGCCTTCAACAACAACTACGTCGGCTTCACGAACGTGCCCTCGATTAGGCTCGCCGAGAAGCTGAGCCAGATCGCCTACCCGAACCTCAACGCGGTGTACTTCACGACCAGCGGCGCCGAGTCGAATGAATCGGCGTTCAAGACCGCGCGCTTCTACTGGAAGCTGCAGGGCCAACCGAACAAGGTCAAGATCATCTCGCGCCGCTGGGGGTACCACGGCGTGACCATGGCCGCCGCTAGCGCGACCGGCCTGCCCGTGTACCACAAGATGTTCGCGCCGCTGGTGCCCAACTTCATTCAGGCCATCGGACCGTATCGCTTCCGGTGCGAGCTCGAGGGCGAGGATGGACCGCGTCCGTGCACCAGCCCGGCCGAGCACGACTATGCCGCCGAACTCGAACAGACCCTGATCGAACAAGGCCCCGAGACGGTGGCGGCGATCCTCGGCGAGCCTATTCAGGGCGCCGGCGGCGTGATCGTGCCGCCCGAGGACTACTGGCCCAAGCTACGCCAGATCGCCGATAAGCACAACGTGCTGCTCATCGCCGACGAGGTCATCACCGGCTTTGGCCGCACCGGAAGGTGGTTCGCGCTCGAGCACTGGAACGTGCAGCCCGACATCATGAGCTTTGCGAAGGGCATCACCAGCGCGTACCTGCCGTTGGGTGGGATCATGGTCAGCCAGCAGATCCAGGACGCGATCAATTCCGCGCCGTCCGATCTGAAGTACATGCACGCGGCGACATACTCCGGCCATGCGGCGTGCTGCGCGGTAGGTCTGGCGAACCTGGCGATCATCGAGCGCGAAGGACTCGTCGAGCGCGCCGCATCCATCGGCGGCTGGTTCCAGCAGCAGCTGCGCACGCAGCTCGGAGGGCTTGGGCCGGTCGGCCAGGTGCGCGGCATCGGCATGATGGCCGCGGTCGAGCTGGTCGATCCCGCCGCGACGGGCAGCGCCTACTACGACAATGCGGTGGCGACGACGGGCCGCGTGGTCCAGCGCTGTGTCGAGCGCGGCTTCTTGCCGCGGCGACTGAACAACACGATCTGCATGGCGCCGCCGTTGATCAGCACTGAGCAGCAGCTCAGCGGATTGATCGAGGTGCTGGCCGAGTCGATTCAGGTGGAGGCACGTTGACGCAGCAGGAAAAACGTCCGCCGCGCAAGCTCTCGCAGTGGGAGAGCGCCATCGATCAGCAGATTCGCGAAGCTCAGGAGCGGGGCGATTTCGATTGCCTGCCTGGACTCGGCCAGCCATTGCGCGACGAGGAATGGGATGGTGAGTGGGGCCTGGCGCACCACGTCTTGAAGCAGGCCGGTGAAACGCTGCCGTGGATCACGCTGGGCCGCGACATCGAAGCGGCGCAAGAACACCTGCGCCAGCAACTCGACGCGGCACGCCGTTTGCGCCCGGGCCCGGAACGCGACCGTGCCCGCGCGCGTTATCTACAAGACGCAGCGGCGCTGGACAAGATGCTCGAGGAGTACGCCTTCACGGTACCGGTGCGGCACCTCGAACGCGGCCGCCTGCCGCGCCACCTCGCCGAGCGCAACTTCGACGCCGTATCGCCGCCGTAGCGGGGGGCCATCAGCGATCAGCTTTCAGCCATCAGCAGACCCCTCGCGGAGGCGCTGCTGACAGCTGACTGCTGAGAGCTGAAAGCTATTTCTGCCGCCAGATCTTCGAGTAATCGCGCGCGCCCCAGAACCCAGCGTACGTCTGCGGGTAATTCTGAATCTCCTTGCGCACGATCGAGATTTGCGGCGGGTTGTACAGCACGATCATCGGCTGCTCCTCGATCAGCATCTTCTGCGCATCCTGGTAGGCGGTGGCGCGCTTGGACTGTTCGAGGTTTTGCCGCCCGTCGTCGAGCAGCTTGTCGAACTTCTCGTTGCTGAACTTGGCGAAGTTGAAGCCCGCCTTCGTATAGAACAGCGAGTACAGGTCGCCATCGGGATCGACGTCACCGCTCCAGCCCAGGCTCAGCGCCTGGTATTCGCCCGTGTTGCCGTTCTGGACCACGGTGGCGAATTCGATGAGCTGGATGTCCATGTTGATCCCAGCGTCCTTGATCTGATCCTTGATCAGCTCGGCCGCTTGCTGCAGCTGCGGCGACGCATTCGAGATCTGGAACGTGAACGATGGATTGGTGATGCCCGCTGAGGACAGCTCTTGCTTCGCCTTGTTGACGTCGCGCTGGCCATACGGCAGACCGTCCTTGACCATCGCCCAGGGAATCACTTCGGGCACGGGCAGCTGCAGAGTCTTGCCGGCGCCGAAGTACACGGCCTGGCGAATCTGCTCGCGATCGATCGCGTATGAGACCGCACGGCGAATGGCGGGGTTGTTGAACGGCTCCTTCGAAGTGTTGACGAAGATGAACTGGAAGCCGAGCCCGGCGATTTCCTTGTAAGTCAGGTCGCTGGACTTCTTCAGATCCTCGATGTCTTTGAAGGGCGGGTTGCCCATCAGGACGTCGGCGTCGCCGGTCTTGACGTTGGTCAGGCGCGTGTTCTCATCGGGGAACGGGCGGAACGTGATCTTGTCCATGTACGGCAGCTGGGTGCCGTCGGCATCCTTGTCCCAGTAGTCGGGGTTGCGTTCGAGGACGAGCGACGTGTCCTTCTGCCAGGAGACGAACTTGTAGGGCCCGCTGCCGGCGCCGGTCAGATCGCGCTGCAGGTTCTCGCCGAGCTTCTGGACCGCGGCTGGACTCTGCACGTACCCGGCGCCGCCGGTGAGCTTGCTCGTGAACGGCGCGAAGGCCGCCTTGAGCGTGATCTTGACGGTGTACGGATCCGGCGTCTCGATGTTGGTGATGTCCTTTACGTCCTGGATGCGCGTGCCCTTCTCGTCGTTGCGGTGTCGATCGAGGTTGAACTTGACTGCCTCGGCGTTCAGGTCGGTGCCGTCCTGGAACTTGATGCCCTTGCGCAGGGTCATCACGTACTCATTGGGCTGTGGGTTCTCGGTCTTCTCAACCAGCATGCCCACGACCTCGCCCTTCTCGTTGACCTTGTACAGCGAGTCGACCGTCAGCCCGATGATGGCGCTGCTGTAGACGTCCTGCGACTTGGTCGGATCGAAGGTCGTCGCGTCGCGTTCCATCGCCACCGTCAGCGAGCCACCCTTGACTGGCTTACCGGCGGCCGCGGCCGCTGGAGCCGGCGTCGGCTTGGCTGCGGCCTTGGCGGCGCCTGCCGGCGCGGTAGTTGGCGCCCCTGCGGGAGCAGTGGTCGCGGCTGGAGCTGCTGGTGCCGTGGTCGGCGCTGGCGTAGAGGCCGGACCGCACGCGGCCATGAACAGGCTCGCCGCGACGGCGAGCGGAAAGACGAGCGAGAGTCTTCGCATTGCGGGCTCCTTCCTTGAGCCGAAGATGCGCACGTCGGCGCTCACCGATTGCGGAGTCGCGGGTCGAGCACATCCCGCAACCCGTCGCCCAGCATGGAGAAGGAAAAAACCGTCAGGAAGATCGCCAGGCCAGGCCCGAACGACAGCCACGGCGATCGTTCCAGCAAACTCGAGGCGGTGTTGATCATCGAGCCCCAATCAGGATCTGGCGGCTGCGGGCCGATGCCGATGAAGCTGAGCGCGGCCAGCGCCAGGATCGACGTCGAGCTTGAGATGGACGCGGCCACGATCATCGGATTGATGATGTTGGGCAGGATGTGGCGCAGCAGAATCCGCGGCCGCGACGAGCCAATCACCGATGCCGCGGTGATGTAGTCCTGCTCGCGCGCTTGCAGCGTCTGACCGCGGGTAAGTCGAAAATAGAGCGGAATACCGATCAATCCAACCGCGATCATCGCGTTGCGCAGCGACGGACCCAGTGCGCTGGTCACGGCGATGGCCAGCAGGATGCCTGGAAACGCAAGCATCGCGTCGATGAATCGACTCAGCACCTGGTCGAGCCAGCCGCCGATGTAGCCCGCGGCCAGGCCGAGCGACACGCCGCCGCCGAGCGAGATGCTGACCGCGATCACCGCGACCGCAAACGAGATGCGCGTCCCCCAGATCACTCGACTGAGCTGATCGCGTCCGAGCGTGTCGGTGCCCAGCCAGTGCGTGAACGACGGCTGCTGCAGCGACGACGCGGGCGAGGTCTGATAAGGGTCGTATGGCGCCAGGAACGGTGCGAAGATTGCGATCAGCGCCAGCAACACGATCACGACGCCGAAGACGATCAGCCGCGGCTCGCGTCGACCCGCCACGACGAGCTGGTCCAGGCGCGTAGGTTGCACGGGCACCGCAACCACGCGTGGCGCCAGGGCAGTCGTTTGTGCGGTGGCCATTGACTCAGGCGCTCTTCCGCGTGTAGCTGATGCGCGGATCCAGGTATGCGTAGGCGATGTCGACGACGAGGTTCGCCAGCAGCACCACGAAGACGGTCAGGATGACAACCGCCTGGACAATCGGATAGTCTCGCGCGCCGAGCGCCTGCACCGCCAATCGTCCCACGCCAGGCCAGCCAAAGACGAACTCGACGATGAACGCGCCCTCGAGGATCAGGCCGACCTGAATGCCGAGCAGCGTGACGCTCGGGATGAGCGCATTGCGCAGCGCGTGGCGCAAGATCACCGTCGACTCGGCGAAGCCCTTGGCGCGCGCGGTGCGGATGTAGTCCTGGTGCAGCGTGTCCAGTAGCCCTGAGCGAATGAAGCGCGTCTGGGTCGCGGCGGGAAAGAAGCTCAGCGTGAGCGCGGGCAAGATGATGCGTTTCAGCCACTCGCCGGGGTTTTCGACGAACGCGGTGTAGCCGCCAGGCGGCACCCAGCGCAGTCGATAGGCGACGAAATAGAGCAGCAAGAGGCCAATGAAGAATTGCGGCAAAGCAATGCCGACCTGCGTAAAGCCAGTCGACCCGACGCCCAGAAACGAGCGTCGAAACACCGCCGAAAGGATGCCCAGCGGCAGCGCGATGCACAGCCCGATGCCGAGCGCGATCAAGCCCAGCTGGAACGTCGCGGGTAAGCGCTCGACAATCTCGTCCTTGACGGGCGAGCCGTTGCGCAGCGACTTGCCCAGGTCGCCCTGGACAATGTGCCCAACCCAGCGCAGGTATTGGATGGGATAGGGCTGGTCGAGGCCGAGATCGCGTCGGACCGCCTCATAGTTCTGCGTGGTGACGCGTTCGCCTAGCATGATCAGCACTGGATCGCCAGGGGTGAGCTTCAGCAGCAGAAAGAGGATCAGGCTGGCCAGGAAGGCCACCGGAATCATGAGGACGAGTCGACGCAGCAAATAACGCGTCAATAGAGCCTCGCAAACAGCCTAAAGCGCTATTGGTCTAGCCGTCTACCAAAAGGAAGTCCGAAACACGTAAAGCGTTTTTCGTGCAGAGTGCGCGAAGCGGCTCACGCGATGCCGGCGCCGGCGGCGCGCATTTCGCGCATGGCGTTGTCGCCGTCGTCAGGCTGGAGATTGACCGCCCTGACGCCGTCTTTGATGACGATCACGTCGAAGCCGTCGTCCAGTCCGGCCAGGGCACTGGCCTTCACGCAATAGTCGGTGGCGAGGCCCATGACGTACAGGCGCTGGACGTTCCGGGCGCGCAGCAACGCCGCAAGTGGGGTCCCGGTCCCGTCCCGCGCCTGAAACGCGGAATAGGCATCTTCGTCTTCGCCCATTCCCTTCGAAACGATTGTCGCGCTTGCCGGGACGTGCAGGTCGGCGTGGAACTCCGCGCCCTTGGTGCCGGCAACGCAGTGGGCGGGCCAGGCGCCGCCGAACTCAGAGAAGTGCGTCGTGCGCGGCGGATGCCAGTCGCGCGAGACGAAGATCGGAACGTTGCTCTGCTCTGCCGCGGCGCCCCACGTATTGAGAACAGGCATGATCGCGTCGCCTTCGGCGACCGGCAGCGACCCGCCCGGACAGAAGTCGTTCTGCGGATCGACCAGCAGCAGCGCGTCCGTTTTCTCGAACGCCGGAGGCATCGCGCTCCGGAAATTCTATGGGCCGCTCTTGACCAGTGCGAAACCTACCCGCGGACTCGAAGCTTGGGCCATCGCGCTTATGAGCTCGCCCTCGCCAATCGTCTCCTTCGCCGCTTCGATTGGATCGCTGTAGACGAACTCGTGAGCGCGCCACAGCGCACGGCCGCGTATACTCGAACACGTGTTCGAGTCGCTGCCCGTCCAAGCGACGAGCTGGCGAGCCTCACTTAACCCCGCGCAGCGCGCGGCGGTCACCGCCGCGGACGGCCCCGTCCTGGTTATCGCCGGCGCTGGCAGCGGCAAGACGTGGACGCTGGCGTGCCGCGTCGCGCACCTGATCGAACAGGGCGTGCCGCCCGAGCGCATCCTGCTCCTCACCTTTTCGCGGCGTGCCGCGCGCGAGATGCTGTCGCGCGCCGACCGACTGGTCGGCCACGGTCGAGCGCACAAGGTCTGGGGCGGCACCTTTCACGCCGTCGCCAATCGCTGGCTGCGCCTGTACGGTCGAGCGCTGGGCCTGGCGCCCGACTTCACGGTCCTCGATCAGGCCGACTCGGCTGACCTGATGGATCTGGTGCGCGGCGAGCTGCAGTTAGGTCGCGGACCGCGCGAGCGACGCTTTCCGAAGAAGGACACGCTGGCCGCGATCTACTCGCGCATGGTCAACGGCGGTGTCGGCTTGAGCACCATTCTCGAGACCTTCTTTCCCTGGTGCAGTGAAGACTTGGAGACGATCCGGCGTTTGTTCGCCGATTTCACTCTGCGTAAGCGCGCCCAGAATCTGCTCGACTACGACGACCTGCTGCTTTTCTGGCGCGCCGTGGCCGAGACACCGCTCGGCCAACACGCCGCGCGACAGTTCGAGCACGTTCTGGTCGACGAGTACCAGGACACCAATCCCCTGCAAGCGCAAATCCTGCTCGCCTTACGCACAGAGAACCGCAACGTGATGGTCGTCGGCGACGACGCCCAGGCGATCTACAGCTTCCGCGCCGCCAGCGTGCGCAACATCCTCGATTTTCCGCAGCACTTTCCCAGCGCGCTGCTCGTGACATTGGACCAGAACTACCGCTCGACGCGGCCGATCCTAGACGCCTCGAACGCCGTCATCGCGCTCGCCCGCGAGCGCTTCCCGAAGGAGCTGTGGGCCGTCCGCCCGGGCGGCGCACGACCGCGTCTGCTCACCTGCGCCGACGAAGTCGAGCAGACCCAGCAGGTGTGTCGCAATGTGCTCGAGCATCGCGAGCAGGGCACCGAGCTGCGCCGACAGGTCGTCCTGTTCCGCACCAGCCACCACAGCGATCTGCTCGAGCTCGAGCTGACGCGGCGCAACATCCCATTCGTCAAGTACGGCGGCCTGAAGTTCCTGGAGGCCGCCCATATTAAGGATGTCCTCGCCATCCTGCGCGTCCTCGAAAACCCGAGAGACGAGGTCAGCTGGTTCAGAGTCCTGCAGCTGCTAGACGGCATCGGCCCAGCGAGCGCCCGCGGCATCATGTCCGCCCTCGGCGTGACCCGCCCGCCACAGCAAGACTCCCCCGCCGTGCGCGCCCCGTCCGTCCAGCCAGCCGGCCAAGCCGCCGCCGAGCTAAGTGGCGTCGCCGCGCAGCCGCGGTTGCAGCGCGGCCAGCCTGGCTACCTTGCCGCGGAAACGCCAGCCGCGATCGCGCAGTCAGGTTCCCTCGCCGAACAGGCGCCTACCGCTGCCGCCCAGCCAGGTTCCGTCCCACCACTGCTCTCTGCCACCGAGCCGCCAGACGCGGCTGCGTTGGGCGTGTCACCAGTAGAGCGGTTAATCCACGCGCCACCGCGTGTGCCGCCAGCCGCCCAGGAACCGCTCGATGCGCTGCGCAGCACCCTCGCCGACTGCCTCGCCAATGGCGCCGGGCTGCCGCCGAGCGCCGAGGTGGCCAGGATCCGCCGTCTCCTCGAGCCGATCTTCGAACGCCGCTACGACAGCGCCGCCGCGCGCATCCAGGACATCGAACAACTCGAGCGCGTCGCGGGCGCCTACTCCAGCCGTGGTCCCTTCCTGAGTGAGCTCGCGCTCGATCCGCCAACCTCGACGAGTGACCTGGCGGGCCCGCCGTTGCTCGACGAGGACTACCTGATCCTGAGCACCGTCCACTCCGCCAAAGGCGGCGAGTGGGACGTCGTGCACGTCATCCACGCCGCCGACGGCATGATCCCCTCAGACATGTCGACCAGCGACGCCGAGTCGATCGAAGAGGAACGGCGCCTCTTTTACGTCGCGCTGACCCGAGCGCGCGACATGCTCTACGTCTATTTCCCGCTGCGCTTCTACCGCCGTCCGCGCGGCCTCGACGACGCCCACCACTACGCGCAGCTGACGCGCTTCCTGCCCGAGTCCGTCCAGCGCCTCTTCGACAGCGACTTCACCGCCGCGGCCGACAACCTGAGCCGAGCGCCCGTCGGCGCCGCAGCATCCCGCCACGGCGTCGATGCGCTGCTGGCCTCATTGTGGGACGCCTGACGCGTCACCAGACCCGGTCGGCGATACCCGCGCCACCCGAGGAACGCGCTGACCAGCCCAAAACGCATGTGAATCGGCCTGCATCGCCGGCGGACTGATCCGCTGGGCGAACTACGGGCCGCCGGCGCGCACTGCCGTGGACGTCGAATCCACGGAATGGCCGTCGGCTCCGCATCCGCCAGACGATCAGGACCCACTTGCGTCGACCTCGAATCCAAGCCGTGCCCGTCCGACTTCGAACCCACCCGACGGTCCGGGCCCGCTTGCGTCGACCTCGAATCCACGGCATACCCGTCCGACTCCGGCAGACGACCAGCACTCGCTGACATCGACGTCGAATCCCAGGCGTACTGGTCTGACTTCGGATTCGCCTGCCGGTCGCCAGCCGCCGAGGCCAACGTCAAACTGGCGGAACCCTCGGCCGACTTCGAAGCGGTCTCCCGATCCGCTGCTGCTGAGGTCGACTTCGAACCATCGCCGTGCGACATCGAATCCGCGGAAAGGTCGGCCGAGCTCGAAGCAGTCTCCCGATCTGCTGCCGTTGAAATCGACTTGGAACCATCGGCGTGCGACTTCGAATCCGCGAAATGCCCGGCCGAGTTCGAATCCTCTTCGGAGGCGCGGCCGCGAGCCTGAGCGGCGCCATCGAACCGCTGTCCATTGCGCCCAGCAGCGCGGCGCGCATCTCGTCCGCCGTCTGATACCGCCGCCGAGGATCTTTCTCGAGCGCCCGCAGCACCACGGTTTCGAGCCCCGGAGACAGGTCGGCTCGCACCTGATGGCGGCTCACCCGTCAGCACCTCGTACAACAGCACCCCGAGGCTATACAGGTCTGCGCGGCCATCGACCGACTGGCCCCGGACCAGCTCCGGCGCGACATAGAGCGCCGTGCCGTAGACGACTTCGGCATCGTCCTCGTCCTCGGCGCTCGCGGCGATGCCGAAATCCGCGAGCCTGGCCGAACCACGGCTATCGATCAGCACGTTGCGCGGCTTGATGTCGCGATGGACGATGCCGCGGCCATGCGCCATCTCGAGCGCGCCGAGCAGCTGCGCGGCAAGTCGCACAGCGAGCTCTTCGGGGAGTGGTCCATGCTCGCGCAGCAGCTGGCGCAGATCGGGTCCGTCGACGTGCTCCATGACTAGAAAGGCCGTGTCGTCGACGCAGCCCCAGTCGTAGACGGCCACGACGTTCGGATGGCTGAGCGCTGCCGCCGCCTGGGCCTCGCGTCGGAACTGCTCGACTGCGCGAGGTTGCCGCGACTCCTCAGGCGTAAGAACCTTCACCGCGACCTGGCGCCCAAGGCGCAGGTCGTCGGCCAGATACACAGCCGCCATGCCGCCGCGCGCGATCTCCTCGCGCAACGCGTAGCGGCCGTTGAGCACGGACTGTGTTTGATCGGCCATCTCAGAGCAACACGTAACTGCACACTTCGCGCCTTGGCCTTCGTCTTGGCTGTGCCGCCTGCGCTTGCCGCATTTTCGACAGAGCGCGCGAGCCAATCGTGACTGTGCGGCGGTTGCCGCCTGCCCTGCCATGCCTGAGCATCCGTCGCGGACGAACCGATGGCGGTTGGCCCAAACCCTCTGCTTCGAATCGATTGACGCCACCAGGCACCTGAGACTGCCCCTGCGGCGCGAGACATCACAGCGGTCGGGCCTTCGCGCGTGGACCCGCGTCGCGAACTGCAGATCTGCTCCTGCCTGCCCAGGGGAAGACCACCCCTCCAGATCGATTGACGCTAGCGCGCTCAGGCCTGGCGACCCCGTGGGGCATCGCAAGCGGTTCAGCATCCCGCCCTGGACCGGTCCCCTAAACGGGACGATGCAGCTTGCCTGCACAAGCAAAAGATTCCCTGCATCGCCAGGCGCTTGTTGGCTCACGCCCGGCCAGGCCTCACGACCGCTGGCATCGGACCGGTTCCGCGGTCGGGCCTGAACGAGCCTGGCGAGTCGGCTTCGCAAGATGACGCTCGCGGCGCCAGGCGTGAATAAGCAACGCGCCGCGAAATTGTGATGTCCCGATGACGGTTCTAGGCGTTCCTGTGATGTCGCGATGACGGTTCTAGGCGTTCCCGTGACGGTGCCCGTCGTACGCTGCGGGCGGCGGCGGGGGCTGGTGGGCCCCGGGCGGCGGGTGGACGGGCGCGGCGGGCTTCTCGCGGATCATCGCCAAGCCCGCCCAGCAAGCCCGGCCAGCAAGCCCGCCCAGCAGGGCTCGCCAGCAAGGCCGCCCAGCAAGGCCCCGTCCAACCAGGCCCACCCGGCTAGGTACGCGCAGCTACGATCGCATAGCGAGGCTCGCGCAGGTAGGACCGCCGAGCAAGGCCGCGCAGCTAGGACCGCGGCAGCCCCAGCCCCAGGCCGTCGACGAAGTTGCGGTAGTAGATCGCCTCGAGCTCGTCGGCGCTGAAGCCGGTCGCCTCGAGCGAGGCGATGACCCGCTCGGCATCGCCAATCACGTGCGGGTAGTCAGTCCCGAAGACCATCTGCGACACGCCGACGGAGTCCGCCAGACAGCGCAGCGCCGGCGGGTGATACCCGATCGTGTCGTACCAGATGTGGCGCAGCGCCTCGGCAGGCCGAACCCCGATCTGGCGGCACTCATCGTATGCGTCGAAGCCGATTTCGAATCGACCCGTCAGATACGCCAGGGCACCGCCCGTGTGTGAGGCAATCAAGCGCACCCGAGGGAACTTGGCCAAGAAGCCGCTCCAGATCAGGCGCATGATCGCCAACGTCGTGTCGAACGGGAAGCCAATGAGCGGCACCATCGCGAAGCGATCCAGGTAACGCGTGCCGACCATCGGCGACATCGGGTGCAGCAGCACCGGCAGCGCGAGCTCGTCCACCCGTTTCCAGAACGGCTCGAACGAAGCATCGTCGAGCGTTTTGCCATGCACGTTGGTGCCTACGATGAGCCCATCGAGCCCGAGGTGCTGAATCGCCCGATCGAGCTCCTCCACCTCGGCGCCCGTTCCGAGCGGTACGCTCGCCAGGCAGCGCAATCGATCGGGATGGTGATCCTTGAGGGAGGCGTATTCGTCATTCACCATGCGCGCAACCGTGACGGCGTCATCGGCTCGAAAGGCGTAGACGTTCGGACTGGTCATCGACATGATCTGGATGTCGATCCCCGTCGCATCCATCATCGCGAAGCGCTGCTCGAGGTCGATCATCGGCGGTGTGAGCGTGACCAGGCGCGCGCCATCCTCCTCGATGTAGCGCCGACCCGACACATCCGTGCCGATGCGCACATCCTGCCCGCGCTCCTCGAGCTCGCGCAGATACGTGCCCGGATAGAAGTGGTTGTGGATGTCGACGCGCACTCCGCTCACACCGCCCGCTCGACCGCGATGTCGAGCACGTACGGTCGCCCCGAGCCGAACGCGCGCTCCAAGGCCGGCCGCAGATCCGACGGGCGTTCGACGCGCTCCGCTGCCACGCCCATCGCCCGAGCCGTCGCTGAAAGGTCGACCGCTGGCCCTTCGATGTCCAGGCCGGGCGGGAACGCGCCGCTCGCCGACCACGGACCACCCATGCGCTGCGTGCCGAGCTTGAGCACGCGATAGCTGCTGTTGTTGAGCACCAGGAACACGACCGAGCCGAGCTCGAGCTTCGCCGCCGTCCACAGCGTCTGCGGGTAGTACAGGAACGCACCATCGCCGATGCCCGTGACAATGGTGCGATCGGGTCGCGCCAGGCGCATGCCCAGCGCACCCGGCATCGAGTAGCCCAGCCCGCCGCCCTTGCCGGCCCAATAGCTGAGAGGCGACTCGAAGGCCAGCAGATTCACGAAGGGAGGTCGATTCGAGACGGTCTCGTCGCAGAAGACGGCATCTTTGGGCATGACCTCGGCGAGCTCCGCGGCGACCGCCGTGGCTGACAACGAGGCGGCCTGGCGTGCATCGCTCGCTCGTTGCGCCCACGTCGCGGAGCGTTCCTTCGCGCGCTCGGCCATCGCCGCGCGGCGACGGTTCGCCGCCGACTGTGCCGTCCGCGGCTGGGAGGTCGCGCGCAGCGCAGACAGCAGCGCCGAAGCATTCAATTTCACATCGCCGAGCACTCCCGCCGAGAGCGGCTCGTTCTTGCCCAGCTCCCACGGATTGTCGCTGAGTCCCACGAGCTGCACGTGCGGCGGGATGAGCGGGCCGCCGGCGTCAAAGACCGCCAGCGGCGCCTGCGAGCTGAATCCGCACAGGAGTGCGACGTCGACCTCGGCGAAGAGCTCGCGGAAGGCGCCGGCGCTGTCGGGCATGATGCCCTGCCAGTGTGGGTGCTGGTTCGGGAAATTCCAGACACTCGGGAAGGCCTCGGTGACGACGGGCGCGCCGAGTCGCTCGGCGAGCGCGATCAGCTCGGGCCAGGCGTCGCTCAGTCCGACACCGTCGCCGGCCACGATCAGCGGGCTGTCCGCCGCGGCAAGCAGCGCCGCGCCACGCGCGAGCTCGGAGTCGTCGCCACGGGTGGCCGTGCCGAACTGGCGCAGGGGCGGCAGGCACTGACTGGTCTCGTCGAGCATGATGTCGCTCGGCAGTGACAGAAACACCGGCCCGGCCGGCGGCGTCAGTGCCTCTTTGAAAGCGCGCTGCAGTGCGATCGGCAGCTCCTCGGCGAAGCGGACCTCGTAAGCCCACTTGGTGAAGGGTCGGGCCATGCCGACGAGGTCGCCGGTGAGAATCGGCTCCTGGAGCTGAAGGCGCGTGTGCTGTTGACCTGCCGTCACCAGGAGCGGGATGCGCGCGCGCCACGCGTTGTACAGATTGCCCAGCGCATGCCCTAGCCCGGGCGCCACGTGAACATTGACCACGCCCACCTTGCCCGACGCGCGTGCGTAGCCCATGGCCATGCCGAGCGCGATGTCCTCGTGCAACGCCATCACGTAGCGCACCGACGCATGGTCATTGCAGCCGTCGATCAGCGGCAGCTCGGTCGTGCCCGGATTGCCGAAGAGGAATTCGATCTGCTGCTGCTCCAGTGCGTCGAACAGCAGGTCGCGGCCTCTCGGCATTCTGGGGCCTCAGTCTAACGAGTGTCGCACTTGGCCTGCTCTCGCGTGTCCGCTGCTGGTCCGTGGCGAGTCGGCCTTACCGTACTGACCCGCCGCGATCGCGTGTCCGCTGCTGGTCCGTGGCGAGTCGGCCTCACCGTACTGACCCGCCGCGATCGCGTGTCCGCTGCTGGTCCGTGGCGAGTCGGCCTTGCTGCGCTGAGCAGCGGCCGTTTGGCCCGGGAGCCTGGCCCGAAGGTTCGGATGCGACGGTGGGCGAGTTCCCGTGCGCGCGTTTCTGCTCCTGTCGGGTCACGCGGTCCAGGAGGGCTACCTGTCCCGATGCCGTGCTGCGCAGCCGTTGCCAGACGCGGCGGTGTGATGCGGATCACGTTCGGGCCGTGATGGCCGTCGCGGATCAGCAGACGGCAAGCGACTACGTTTGCAGGCGTAACCGATTTCGTGTGCTGGGGAGATTCAGGCCGATGATGCGCTTTCTAACCGGGGATTGTGGGCGGTGCCGCTGTGATCGTGGCTGGCGTCGTGGTGTTCTTGAACGTCGCTGGTTCGGAGGTGGTTGTCACTAACGCCGGTTCGCAGCCGGTGCGCGTGCGTGGCGAGATGCCCGCCGCGGCCGAGTCGGCCCTGCTTGCGGCCGGCGTCCGCGTGCCTGATGAGCTGCGGCCTGGCGTGCCGACGGTCGTTCGCATGCCGCGCCTGAGCGGCGTCGTCCAAGCTGCGCCCGGCGCGATTCAGATCAGCATGCTCGGCCAGAGCATGGGCATCGCCGCCAACTGCGATCGCCTCGACATGAATGGCAGCACGCTGCTCGGCCGGACCACGGATTTCGACCTGGGCGCCAGGCCGCGGCGCGAGGTGCAGTTCGCCTGCTGCCAGGGCTGGTGTCGTCGTTCGCCCGGGCAAGCCTCGTCGCTCGACCTCGCCTGCCGCCGGCCACAAGATCGGCCAGCGGCGGGCAAAACCGTCCATTGCCGTGCCGTCAGGCTGCTGCAGCGTCGTCGCAACGCGAAACGCCCTCACCAGTCGCCGCCCGGGTCCAACCGCCGATCAAGACGCGTTCCTCTCGTCCGGATTCTCCGTCGAGACGTACCAGCGCGATCACCAGGTCAGCCGGTCGTCGATGCGCTCGACCGAACCGCTCGAGGTCATGCGGCGGCTGTGGGCGCTGCCCACGTTCGACGTGCATAGTGTGGTCGGCGGGTATGTCGCGCCGGGCGTCAAGACGTCGATTGCCCCGAGCGCTGAAGTGAAAGTGTCGTGTTGACTCGTGCCGAACATGACCTGCCAGGCCACGTTCGAGCGCATCCGCGCGTTTATCGCCGAGCGTTTCCCGGAAGTCGAAGTGCACGTCGAGGCAGGGCTCGAGCCATAAAGAGGAGTGAGCAGCGGTGCGCTCGCGGACGCGGTGCGCGATGCGTATCGGGTCGGCTTCGGCAGGGAGCTTGTGTTCACCCGCGAGGGCGGCTCGATCGGCGCGGTGCCGGTCATGGAGCGCGTACTCCAGGCGCCGGTCGTGTTCCTCGGCTTGTCGCTGCCAGAGCACGGGTACCACGCGCCGAACGAGTTCTTCGATTGGGAACAAGCCGCCGGCGGAATCGTCACGTTCGCCCGCTACTTCGAAACGCTGGCGTCGCGAGGTGTCAAGGAACTTTCCTGAGCAGCTCGGCGTCTGTCGAAGGTGAAGAGGGCAGGAGGTTTGGGTGATATGAAGCGGCATCGGCTGGTCAGGGTGGTCGCGCTGGTCGCGGCGGTGACGGTCATCGTGGGCGGCGCGGCGTGCAGCGCGGTGCGCTCGGGGGCGCCGGCGTCGACGTCTACGCCGGGGTTCGACGGTGAGCGAGCCAAAGCCGGCGGTGCTGTCGGCTCGACTGGCACTGGTCCATCCGCGGCGGTCGCGCCGTCGGCTCCAAACCAGGCTGCCGTCGCGCCCGGTGCGCCGGCGATCGTCACCAGTGACGCGGCGCCGGCCGATGCGGCTGCCCAGAATGGACTCTCGGCTCGGCTGCAAGCCGGGGCAGCCCAGCCGCTCGACCGCATGGTCATTCGCACCGCCCAACTCGCGCTCGAGGTCTCCGACATCGAGCCAGTGCTAGCTCAGGTCAGGCAGATCGCGCAGCAGGGCGGCGGGTTCGTGAGCGGCTCGTCGACGCGCGTCGAGAAGGTGAACGATCAGGACCGCACCATCGCCGACCTGACGATCCAGGTGCGCAGCGACACGGTCGACAGCACACTATCCGCGCTGCGCGCGCTGGGCAAGGTCACGACCGAGACGAGCGGCAGCCAGGATGTGACCGAGGAATACATCGATCTCGATTCGAATCTGCGCAACCTGCAAGCGAGCGAAGCCGCGATCTTGAAACTGATGGACAAGGCGACGCGGGTCGAGGACGTGCTGTCGCTGCAGCGTGAGCTGACAACAATCCGCGGCCAGATCGAGCGGATTCAGGGTCGCAAGCGGTTCCTCGAGCGGCGCACGGACATGGCCACGATCGCGGTGTCGCTGCGACTGCCGCCGGTCGAGGGCTCGCGTTCGGTGCTGAGCGGCGGCTGGGATCCGGCCGCGGTCGCGGCGCGCGGCTGGGCAGCGTCACTGGCGGTGCTGCGCGGTCTGGCCGAAGTGGTGATCGTGGTGATCGCGTTCTCGTGGTGGCTGGTGCCGATCGTCGGCGTGGGCGCCTACCTGTTGCTGCAGCGGCGTCGACCACGCCCGGCGCCGCCGGCGGCGCCCGCCGAGGCGTAACGACCTCTTCGAGAGAGCCGGCGCGTGGGCTCAGGTCGATCGACCGCGGATGGCCGCCCGCGCTGCCAGTGCCTGCGCGGCGCCGAAGGCGATGAAGCTCACCGCGATCGTCGCGAACACGCCGACCAGGCCCGCGCCCAGCACGTTCAGTACGATCCAGCCGCCGATCACGGCCACGGCGAGTCGCCCAAGGCCAGCAATGAGCGGCCACATGAGTCGGCCCGCGCCCTGCGACGCAAAATACAGCGCCAGGCCCAGTCCGAAGAAGCCGTACGTCGGACCGACGAAGCGCAGATAGCTCTCGCCAGCGCGGAGCACATCGGCATCCGAGGTGAACACGCCCAGCCACAGGTGCGGCCAGATCGCGGCGATCAACCCGACGCTGCCCGTCAGCGCCGCCGCGAGCCCCGCGCCAGTCCAGGCGATACGCCGCGCGCGGGCGACGTTGCCCGCGCCGATGTTGGTGCCGACCAGCGTCACGAGCGCGGTACCGAAGCCGAAGACCAGCGGAATCTGCAGGTATTCGAGTCGCGCGCCGAGTCCATAGCCCGCCAGAGCGAGCGTGCCGTACCCGCCGACCAGGCCGGTGACGGCGACCACGGTGACGTTCGTCAGGATGGTGTTGATTGACCCGGGCAGGCCAACGCGCAGGATGTCCCACAAGAGCGTGCGGTCGAAGCGGGGGTGCGGCACAGGCCGGACCGTCGAGCGACCACGCAGGAGCCAGGCGCCCAGCGCCGCGGCGCGAACTGTGTAAGAGATCACCAACGACAGACCCGCGCCCGCGACGCCGAGCGTCGGGAACGGCCCGAGGCCGAAGATCAGACACGGCGCCAAGCTGACGTGGAGGATCTCGCCGGCCACCACGACCGTGGCCGGGCCGACCATGTCGCCCGATCCACGCAGCACGCTTGCGAACGTATTTACGAGCCACACCGCGAGCGCGCCGCTGAACACGACCGTCGAGTACGCGACTGCGGCTGACCACGCGCCACCCGAGCCGCCCAGCGCGCCGTACAGCGTCGGTCCGGCGGTCAGCAAGAGGAGGCTGAACACCGCCGCGAGGATGACGCCGATGACGATCGCGTGCCACGCCAGGGCGTTGGCCGTGGCCTGTCGACCGCCGCCTAGGGCTCGAGCAATGGCCGAGGCGATCCCGCCGCCAATGCCGCCGGCCGACATGGTGACCATGAGCATCCAGGCCGGAAAGACGAGCGCCACGCCAGGCGCAGCAACGTCGGCAGAATAGGCCCATCGAGGAGTCGGCGCGTGGGCGCGGCCAGCGTTTTCATTTCCTGGTCTGCGGGCGCTTTGTGTGAGAACTGTCCAAGAGTTGGCACGTTTGCGTCCGTGCTTGGCCCCGGTTTCGGTGACGCTTCGGAGTCGTCGCCCGTGACCGTCGACGGCTCATGCGCTGCCGTCACGTGCGCTGCGTCAACGTGAGCCGATGTCGCACGTGACTGTTCCGTCCGCGGTGCGTGCTCCACTGACGCCGGCGCAGCCTCATCATCGGGCGGATTCTTGGCGGCGCCGGTGTGCTGCCGTGCGTGCTCAGCTGTCGGCGCGAATGCTCGGTGCGCGGCCGTTTTGTCCTCGGGGCCGGCTCGAGGTGTAATCGCGGCTGGCTGTTCGGCATTGCTGCGCTGGTCCACTGACGCTCGCGGCGCCTGACCGTTAAGCAGATCTTTGGGCGTGCCGGTGTGCTCTGGTGACAGCTCAGCCGTTGGCGTCGAGGCTCGGTGCGCTAACGCGTACTCCACTGACGCCGTTGCAGCCCCATCGTGAAGCGTGCTTGGGCCAGTGTCCGTGTGCTGCGCCGGCTGCTCCGCCGTCGGCGCTGAGGCTCGGTGCGCGGCGGCGTGCTCCACTGTTGCTGCTGCAGCGTCATCGTGAGGCGTGTCCGGGCCAGTGCCGCTGTGGTGCGCTGGCAGCTCAGCGGCTGGCGTGGTGGTGCCGTCGCGGTCGACGCCGGTGTCGGCCTGCGCGTCAGGGTCAGTTGCGGCGGGGCCGGCAGTAACTTTCATTGTGCAAGTTATGTCAGAATACAGGCGCTGTGTTGTAAAATGCAAGCCACTCGCGCGCGACACGCCACCATGCCCCACACCCCGTCCGCTGATCCGCCGGCCGCTCCGACCCGTCGCCGCCGACGCGGCACGGAGCGGCGCTCGAACTGCCCCGTCGCCTGCACGCTCGACATCGTCGGCGATCGCTGGACCTTGCTCATCGTCCGCGACCTGCTGCGCGGGAAGTCGCGCTACTCCGACTTCCTCGCCTCGCCCGAGCACATCCCGACCAATATCCTGGCCGAGCGCCTCAAGCGCCTCGAGCACGAAGGCCTTATCACCGGCACCCCGTACAGCGACCACCCGCGGCGGATGGAATACCGCCTCACGCCTGAGGGCGGCGCGCTGGGTCGCGCGGTGAGCGCGCTCGCGCGCTGGGGCCTGAGCCACTTCCCCGGCACGGCCACGCCAGCGAGCCTTCCCAGCGTCGCCGAGTCCCAGTCATCCTGACGCGCCACCGTCTGTCGCTGCGGCGCACGTCAAACGGGCGGCCAGGGCTTGACGCCCGCGCTACGGCGCACACCATGCGGGCGGTCCGGGCTTGAGGCGCGCGCTACGGCGCACGTCATGCAGAGGTCCGGGGTTGAGGCCCACGGTCACTACCGCATCATCCACGGCGTGGCACTCATCCAACTACGTCGCCAACCGCCGCCGCCGGCCAGCCACCCCTCAGCTTTACAGAATAACCGTCACGGGAGCGTCGAGAAGCGTCATGCGAACCGTCACAACGAGCGTTTCGGGCTCGTCTCCGACGCGCGCGCGCGAATAATCAGGGCAGATTGAGCCGCAGCAGCCGCCGCGCGTTGCCTTCGTAAATCTGCTTGCGCTCCTGATCCGTGACGCGGATCTTGTCGACCGCCGCGATCGTGTCGCGCACGAAGCCGGGGCCGCCTTCGGGATCGAATGGCATGTCCGTGCCGAAGAGCACATGCTCGACGCCGAAGAACTCGAGTCCGCATTCGATGGGCGCGGCCGGACCGAACAGGGCCGTATCGCCATAAAACATGCGGAAGTACTCGATCGGCGCTTTCTGCAGGCGCTGCCGCGCGGCGGCGTCCTCCGGGTCATCGGTGCGTTTGCCCAACTGATTGAGGCCGCCACCGACGCGACCCTCGAAGTGCGGCACCATCCCGCCGAGGTGGTGGACGATGATCTTCAGGTCGGCGTGCCGATCGAACAGACCTGAAAACAGCAGACGCGCCATTGCTACTGCCGACTCATACGGCCAGCCGAAGGCCCACCACAGGTCATACTTCGACCGCTCCTCGCCGACATAATCCGGGAAGTCCGCGCCGCGCGATGGATGCATCCACATCGGCAAGTTGTGCTCGGCCATGCGGTCGAAGATCGGCTGGTACTCGGGATTGTCGAGCGCTCGACCGTCCACGTTGGTGTAGATCTGGACACCGGTCGCGCCGAGGTCGTTGATGGCCCGATCGACTTCGCGGACCGCGGCCTCGGGGTTGTTCATCGGCAACTGGGCGACGAAGGCGGGAAATCGGTCCGGATGCGTCTGGACAATCGCCGCCATCTCGTCGTTGGCGAGCTTCGCCAGGTCAGGGGTAACGTCCGGCCCGGCGATTGCCTCCAGCGGCGGCGCGGCCAGCGTGAGCACCTGGCGGTAGCCATCGTGCCGATCCATGATCTCGAAGCGTCGATCGAGGTCGATCATGACCGGGATATTCGAGACGCGCTTGACCATGAGCCCGGAGCGCGGCGCGACCTCGAGGAGACGATCGAAGAAGCGGCGCGGCAGGATGTGCGGGAAGACGTCAATCTTGAGCATGACAGCACCGACCAGCGTACTTGACTGCGTTTGCGCGCCGAATGCTTCCGCCATGTCGGCGCTGGCACGCCGCGCCCCGCAGTGGTACGTCGCGACCGCCGTTCGGCGCCCAGCACCCGGCCGCCGCCGACCCGCCCGAACACCGCACAATGCCCACCGCATCCACCGCCGCTCGCGGCGCGTCTAAGTTGTCGTAACAACCGTCACGGCCCGGTCGGAAAGCGTCACGCGAACCGTCACGGCCCCGCCATGGAGCCTCGGTTTGACGCCGCGCGGCGCCGCTCAGTACGGTCGCTCGCACGTGATCGATCCCCTGCCATGCCGCTGTCGCGCGTCGACTGAGCCAGACGTTGCCTGTGGCTAGCGCTGGGCCAGGCTGGCCCGAGCCGCCCGTCGGCGTTGCCGTCATCGGCGTCGGCGCGATGGGCGCCTACCATGCCGAGAATCTCGTCACACGTGTACCGGGTGCCCGACTCATCGGCATCGCCGATCCGCAGCCAGGCCTCGCCGAGGACGTCAGCGTCCGCGTTGGCGGCGTGCGCTGGTCGCTCGACTACCAGACATTGTTGGCTGATCCGGCCGTCGAGGCAGTCGTCATTGCCACGCCGGCCCGTTTTCACGCCGAAGCGATCGTTGCTGCCGCGCAGGCGGGAAAGGCCATCTTCTGCGAAAAGCCGATCGCGCATGAGCTTGTCGACGCCGATCGCGCGCTGCAGGCGACCCGCGCCGCTGGCGTTCCGCTCCAGGTCGGTTTTCAGCGTCGGTTCGACCGCTCATTCCAACGCGCGCACGACCTGGTGACCTCGGGCTTGCTCGGTCAGGTCCAGCTGCTGCGCTCGCTCACCCGCGACCCGTCGCTCGATCAGCCGCAGCGTGTGCCGGCGTGGGGCATCTTCCTCGAGACGCTGATCCACGACTTCGACATCGTGCGTTTCTTCGCCGCGGGCGCACAACCAGTCGAAGTGTTCGCCATGGCCGACGCGCTCATCCGACCGGAGTGGAAGGCGCGCGGTCTGCTCGATACGGCGACGGTCTCGGTGCGCTTCGACTCCGGAGCATTGGCCACCTGCGACGCGAGTTTCCAGGCGGTGTACGGCTACGATGTTCGCGCCGAAGTCTTCGGCTCGGACGGCATGGCCAGCGTGGGTGAGCAAAGTCCGATCAAGCTCGTGCACCACACGCGCAGCGGCTCGACCCAGCCTCGGCCGGATTGGTTCGTCGATGTCTTCGGCGACGCGTATGTCGCGGAGTTGGCGCATTTTGTCCGGAGCGTGCGTGCGGGCACGCCTCCGGAGTGCACGGGCGAGGATGGTCGCGCGGCACTAGCGCTCGCACGCGCGGCCATCGAGTCCGTCGAGTCGCGACAGCCGGTCCGAGTTAGCACGTCATCCTGAGACACGGCGCCAGCAGCTCGACAGAAGAACCGTCACGCCATTTTGTGATATCGCGCTGACGGTTTCTGGCCGCGCCGTGACGCTCCGCGTGACGGTCGATGCGTAGGCTGGTGGAGTCATGAGATGCGTTGTCGGCTACGCCACTTGCCGACGAGGGAGTTCCACCCTCGATGCTGTCGCAGGATGCGATCGGCCCCGGGTCGATCCATGAGCACGCTCTCCTGCGCACGCGAATTCCGGAACACGGTCTGGTTCACCGCGTTGGATGGGGATCGGTCATGTTGTGTCCGAAGGAGCTTGCTCTCCCGATCCGCGAGACGAGCCACGACACTCCGTATCCAGCCTCACACTGAAAGGAGACTGCCTATTTCCGACACCCGGCCCTGACGGAGACATCGAACGGGACGGACAGGATTTGGGCTCGTTCAGCCCCGGACAACTGAATAACTCCACTTCAGACAACTGAATAACGTTCGTTCGGACAACTGAATAACGTCGCGCTCGCGAGCACCAGGACGACCCGCCTGGCGCCGAACGAGCGCGGCCTGCAGAGGGCGCTACTGGCGCGTGCGGAAATCCGTGCGCACCGGTCGCGCCCTCGTTGTGTTTCCAGCCCATTTTGCGAAAAGGAGAACGCACGAATGTAGACGCTCAGCGCACAACAACAACCGAGACCAGACGTCGCGCGCGAACGCGTCATCTGGCCCCGGCTCACCGGCTTACGGCGAAGACAACGGTCTCGCGGACCACATCGCCGACAGCCAGTGGGCAGTGTACGACAACTCGCCGTCTTTCCACGAGAGCGAAGCTCCTCACCCGAGGACCTCCGCTCTCGCTCATTTCGGGAGCAACGTTCATGCCCCGCTCTATTGCACTTCCGAACTTCGACGCCGCGGATCTCGCGGTGATGAAGGACGTGGTTCGGTTCGGTTGGCTCGCGACTGACCAGATCGCGCGTCGGTACAACCTGCCGACCGACGACGCCGTAGCCCGGATCACGAAACTCGTCGACGGCGGCATGCTCCTCCGCGATCGGCGCTTGCTCGCGGTCGGCGGCCTTATCTACACGCACACCCGCACGGGCGCCCAGTTCGCCGGGCTCGGGCTCGGTGACGACCCGATCAATGACGGATGGGTCTACCACCACCTGACCGTCGCGGATGTCGCCAGCGCGCTGCTTAACGCGGATAAGCGCGCCCGATGGCATACCGAACGCGAGCTGCTCAACTTGCGCCAGCGCCAGGCGCGTCACGAGGGTTGGTCCGATAACGACCACATCCCCGATGGCGAGCTCATCACCTCGATTGGACGTCGTATCGCGATCGAGGTCGAGCTGCACGACAAGGACTGGCTCCGCTACGTCGACATCTGCCGCTGGTACGCGGAGCAGTTCGGCTTCCACGAACTGCGGTGGTACGTCACTGTGCCCAGCCTCAAGCAGCGGCTCAGGAAGGTGATGTGGGAGCACGGGCTCACGGAGGACATGCACATGACCATCCTTGACCTGCCGCCAGGTGTCGAGGCGCGTCACAAATGACCACCCTCCGACGCTTCACCATCATCGTCGGTGTCGCGGCTCTGGTCGGCTGCGGCGCCCACCTCGCGGGCGCTTCAGACCTGCTGACGGCAGCGGGGGCCGCGATTGCCGCGATCGCGGTCTGGATGCCCAGTGCTCGCGGATCACCAGCAGCACGAGATTCGAACGGCGCGCGCGGCCCAGGCCCGACGGTGGACCTGGGCCGCGTCGTCGTCGCCCCCGCTCAAATCGCACCGATCTGGGCGGGTCGTCGATTCCACTTGCTTCTGGCCGAGCTCCAGCGGCACGTCGCGGTCGTCGGCGCGACCGGATCGGGCAAGACCACGACCCTGGGCCGCTTCCTGGACGCGGCCCTCGAGGCGGACTGGCCTGTCCTGATCGTCGACGCCAAGGGCGGTCGGCTCGCCGACATCAGTCAGCACGTGGCGGAGCGTCACGCGCTCCCGTCACGTATCTGGTTAGCGGGCGACCCGCGCAGTTGGACGTACGACATCTGCGCGGGCGAGCCGGTCCTGGTCGCCAACCGCCTCATCGGCGCGTTCGATCATGGCCGCGAGGGCCAGGTCTTCCGCAACCTGTCGCAGGCGGCGGTGCCGATCGTCTTGCGGGCGATGCAGGAGTGCAGTGTCCCGCGTGATCTCGACACGCTACGGTTCAGCCTCGATCGGCCGCATCTGGTTGGATTGGCCAGACGCGTCACCGATCTCGCACTCCGGTCCGAGTTGCTCGCGCTGCGCGGTGACGATTTACATCGTCGCGCGCTGTCCGGGTTGGTCGGACGCCTGCGCGCGCTCCGCTTCGGCCTCTTCGGGCCGTGGCTTCTGCCATCGGAGCGCACGCTCGACCTGGCGCAGAGCCTGGTCGAGCCAGGTGTGACGTACCTGGGCCTGCCGGCCACTGCGGCGTCGGAAGACGTCGCGCTGGTCGGCCGGGTCCTCGTCCAGCACCTGAAGCAGGTGGCGTACGCCGCGCTGTGGGCGGAGGGGCGACGTCCGGCGCTCATCGTGTTCGACGAATTCGTCTCGCTGCACGAGGCGGCGCAGTTCGTCGATCTTCTCCTCCAGGCGCGGGAGGCGCACCTGGCGGTGGTCGTCTCGACCCAGCAGGTGCCTCGCGAGCACCCGCTGCGGCACAGCGTGCTGGGGGCGGGGACGCTGGTGGTGCACCAGATCGGCGGACCCGACGACGCCGAGACGCTTGCACGCGCACTCGGGACGCGCACCGCACCCGAGATCGTGCGCCAGATTGTCCACGCGCGTGACGGCACGTTCGTCCGACGCCTGCTGCGCGCTCGCGAGTCCTTCCTCATTGCTCCGGACGAGCTCGCGCGTCTGCCGGTCGGGCGGGCCGCGGTCTCGGTCCGATTCGGCGATCAGCGGATCGGCCTCGTGCAGGTCGATCCGCTCAATCTCACCTGAAAGGACGCACCCCATGGTGCTCTCAATCGCTCGGGCGGCGCTGCGGCGCCGCCCTTTTAGCGTCATCTGTACGCTCGTCCTCGGCGTTGTCTTCGCGCGCCTCCTTAATATGTCCGTACCAGCTGCGCTGCTGGTGTGGGGAGTCGCGTCGCTCGCGGCGCTCGAGTGCTGGTTCCTCGTCGAGCGTCGAGTGCTCGACCATTTCGGCTGTCGCAGGCCAACCTATCGTGAACAAGCGCGCCTCGAGCCATCGACGCAGCGTTTCGCGGTCGACGTCCTGATCGCTGACGATCCGGCACTCTGGATCGGTGCTGGCCTCCGAGCGATCGTCATCAGTCGCGGCGCGTTCGAGTCGCTCGACGACGCGAGCTTGCTCGGCTTGCTCGAGCACGCCGCGCTCCAGCGTCAGGCCCGGGGCCTGGTGCGCGAGGCTTTCGTTTGGCTCGGCAACGTACCGCTCCTGGCGGCGTGGTACATGAGCCGAGCCCTCGCTTACCTTGGGCGACTGCTGGCGATGGTCGTCGGCAGTTCGCTGGTGCTGCCTATGCTGGTCGGCCTGAAACACTTCGTCACATGGGTGGGCGGGCTCTTCGGCGCCGTGCTGATCGGACTGACCGGCGCGGTGCTGATCTCGGGCGGCGTTGTAGCACCCGGACTCGGGCTGCTGACAGCCTGGGCGCTGGTGCCGGCGGTTCGGGCGCTGCTGGCATGGGAGTCGCGCCAGGACGAGGCCCACGCCGATTGCGCGATGATCCGCGGCGGCTCGGGCGCGCTGCTCCTCCACGCTCTGGAGCAGTTGGCGACGTTTGAGTCGCGAAAGCCCGAAGGCGTCTTGGGCCTACTCGTCCGGCCGGGCAGGCGCATAGACGAGCGCATTCGCCGCGTATCGAGCGCTCTACAGAACCCGGATTCCTGAGTTGGGCCGCCCTCCGAAAACGACTTCGGAGGGCGGTCTCTTTTTTGATTTCTATGGCGACGTCAAACTTGCTGAGTGTGGCGTCTGCTTTCTCGAAGGACGGAGGTTATGGGTGACCCTCGTCGACAGGTCGGCGAGGCGCTCGGTCTCCTCGTCGCTCAGCGCGATCTTCATCGCCCCGGCGGCCTCGCCGGCGTGGTGCGGCTTGGAGGCGCCCGGCGTGGCGACGACGGTGTCGCCGTAGTAGGTGATCAGGCACGCCAGCGCGACCTGGCCGACCGTGGCCCGGTGCGCGTCGGCGATCGTGCGTAGTTCGTCGAGCAACGGAGCGGTGCGGTCCAGGTTCTTGTTGGTGAGGCCGGTCGTCATCCGGCGCAGACGCGGCAGCTTAGCGACCAGGCCGCGGTCGGCGTGGAATTTCCCGGTCAGCATCCCGCTGCGCAGCGGCTGGTACGCGATCAGCGTGACGCCGAGCCGCCGCGCGGTCTCCAGCACGCCGTTGGTCTCGATCTTCCGGTGCAACAAGCTGATCTGGACCTGGTTGCTGGCCAGCGGGATGCCGTGCTGCGCCAGCTCCTCATGCGCGATCTCCATCTGCCGGGCCGAGAAGTTGCTGACGCCGACGGAGCGGATCTTGCCCGCTTCGACTAGCCGCGCCATGGCCCGCACCTGGGCGCGGATCGGCGACAAACCGCCGTAGGGGAAATGGATCTGGTGCAGGTCGAGGGGGAAGGGCGCCAGATTCGCGGTCCGGTCGCCGATGGTGCGCTCGATGGTGCGCGCGGTGCGCAACAAGAGGGGCGACCACTTAGTGGAGACGGTGACGTCCCCGGGTTTTACCCCGGCGTGGGTCAAGCCCCGCGCTGAGGCGGCGTTCCGATCGGCCGCCCCCGTACAACTCGGCGGTGTCGAACCAGGTGATACCGCCGTCCAGGGCCGCCCGGATGATGGCGTCGACCTGCGGTTGCGGCAGTGCCCAGAACGAGCCGAAGCCTCCGCCGGCAAACTGCGCGGAGCCGAGACCGATGGGCGAGATGCGGATGCCGGTGCGTCCGAGCTCTCGGGTAGTCATGAGCAAACTATAGCCCCATAGTGAGACAGTATCGTCTCGTTATGAGGCGTAGACTAAACCAGATGGCCAGCTCGGATGGCGCGGCGCGGCGGACGCGGTCGGCGATCCTCGACGCCGCCGCCCGCATGCTGGGCCGGCGGCCGTACGCGGCGATGGCGGAGATCGCGGACGAGGCCGGCGTGGGACGCGCGACGCTGTATCGGCATTTCCCGACGCGGGAGTCGCTGCTGCGGGGCGTGGCGGAGGGCGGGATGAGCGAGCTCGTGGAGGCGTTCGCCGCCGCGAACCTCGCCGAGCTTCCGGTCGACCGGGCGATCGCCCGGGTCACCGCTGTCTTCATGCGCACGGGCGCCAAGTACGCGGCGGTGATCGGCCAGGCCGACGCGTACTGCGACCCTGACCTCACCGAGCGCACGGTCAGGCCGATCCGCGACGCCATCGCCCGCGGCGTCCGCGACGACGTGCTCCGCGACGACCTGCGCGGCGAGGCCGTGTTCGAGCTGTTCACTGCGCTCCTGGAGCGTGCGCTCAGGTTGACGGTCGGCGGTGTGATGACGCCCGAGGAAGCCACCGAGGCGGCCGTGACGGTGTTCCTCGAGGGCGCACGGAAGCCGGGTTCGCCGACTGACTGACCCGGACCTTCCACGTCGGTAATGTGCCCGGTGCAGCTCGACCGCGGCGACGCCGCGCTTGGGCTGCAGCTTGACGGCGCGGGCAGGCGCATCGGCCCGCTATATTTTGGCCCGAAGCGGTCGAGCGCCTGGCAGTTGGCCCGCATCGGGGGCGAACGGGGCTACGCGACCGCTCCGCGGGATGCAGTTCGTCGCGCGGCATACGCCGGTCGTAGGCGCGGCCCGTCTTCAGGATGGCGTAGATGGTCGCGAGGATCTTGCGCCCGATGGCCACCAGTGGCGGGGTCGTAGGCGGCCGCGCGGTGGCTGGCCTTGCCGACGTCCACGCCGATGGTGATGTGGGCCATCGCTCTCCTCCTGCGCGAAGATGGACGGCGGGCCGCGGGTGCGCCCCCGCCCGGCCACCACACACGCATCGATCAGGGCTGGCCGGCCCGGCCGTGCCGCATTTCTGATCAGGGGTCGAGGGCGGGGGCTCCCACTCAAAAAACAGGGGTAGGTGGCACCTCCCCAGGTGCCCGTCGCGAGGAGTCCCCCGCAGGCCGGCGCCGCTAGCCTACCGGCGGCGGCGACGGACCGCCAACGACCGAGTTATCTATACGTGTGCCCTGCGCGCCAGGTCGCCCACCGTTGGTCTGCAGCCCGGCCCGACGAAGCCAACCGGTGTCAGTCGGCAGCGTCGGACCGGGCGCGACCCCTCCCCCCGGAGGTCTTCTAGGGCTCGGTCAGGATTTTCAATCCGAGCGCCAGGGCAAGTGCCTGGAATCGCCCAGTGGCGATCCAGCGATCGCCCGGGCATTGCGAACGACTCTGCGGACTGATGTCCGCGTGACAGGCCAGATAGCGCAGCGAGTCCGGGTAGTGCATCCGAGCTTCCCAGCCGGCGTACAGCACCGCGTTGAATTGCGCGTCCGTGACGTGTCCGCTCGGATCACCGCCATCCTCCGTTTCGCACGTGACGGTGATGTGGTTCGGATTCAGAATCGGGTCGACCTGGCAGTCGTTGGCGATGACGGACCAGCCGTTGCCTGGTTCGAGGATGCCGTTGCTCCAGGCCCGGTCACTCACGTCGACGTAGCAGTTGAGCGAGCCGTCCAGTCCGGCCGAGTAGTGACTGGAGAACTGCGCGGAGCTATTGGCCAGCTCCGAGACAGTGCCCGACTGCCCGCCCGACTCGGTATGCAGGACGAACGCGATCGGCGGACCGAACGGTCGACCCACCCACGAGTGTGGGGACTGCCAGCGGCGAATGAGTGGTGGCGGCATCACGGTCTGTGCTGGCTGCGCTATCGGTCTGGGTCGAAAGGGACGGCATCGACCTTGCCCTGCAGGGCGGGATTCAAGGCGACGAGGACCGCCTCGGCTGAGTGCGCGCCAAACTGCGCGGCATCCCACTTCCCCTGGATGGCGTGTAGCAAGGCCTGGGTGTGCAGTGCTTGTTGTTGTGCAAGCTGGTCGATGGCGCGCTGCAGGTGGGCGATGGCCTGCGCGTTTTGCTCGTGCGCTGCCTCGAGGGCGATGACGTCGGTAGCCATGTGCGGGTTGGTAGTCCTCCTGGGCGGCACAGGCTAGCGGTGGCGGGGTCGCGATCAATCAATTTCACTCAATGAGGTGACGGATTGTTGCCCCACGGTCCAATTCCACCCACACCCGCCCGGGCAGTTCACTTGACAGAACAACCGTCACGCCCGACGCCACAACCGTCACGCGTGACGGTTCGGCCATTTTTGTGACACACAGCTGACGCTTCGCGTGACGCTTTTCGCGCTTCCCGTGACGGTTCGCGTGACGGTCCATTCCGACAATGGACCCGTGCCCCACCGCCCACGCCCAGACCGCCGCACCAGCCGCGCGCTGCCCGCCAGCCGAACGTGACATGGCGTTGCACCGACTTGACATCCAACACGACCAATTTGGCCCGAACTCTTGACCGGTTCCGGTCAAGGCAGTCATGATCGCGTTAGTTGGAACAGCCAGTGCTGGCCAGCGGCGGGGAGGTTTGGTCACGCTGGCCCAGTCACGCCCACAGGAGGACGCCTATGGTCGCGGCGACACTGACGCCCGCGCGCGCACTGCGCCGTCCACGCCGCACCGACCCGCGTGCGCTCATCGGAGTCTTTCTGACTCTGGCCGCACTGGCCGGGTCCGTCTCGTTCTGGGTTGGCAGCAGTGAGGCTCGCCCGGTCGTGATTGCCACGCGCGACCTGCCCGTTGGCGCAACGCTGCACTCGAGCGATCTCGCGGTGGCCTATGTGCGCATGGAGGACAACCTGTTTCGCGCCGCGCTGCCCGCGGACGCACTCGAGGGTCTGGTTGGACGCCAGCTTGGCGAGCCCATCCACGCCCAGCAAGTGCTCGCCCGCGAGCAGGTCGCCGAACGCCTGGCCCTGGGCCCGGAGCAGGTCGCGATGACGATTCCCGCCCGACCCGACAGTGCCGTGGACGGTCGACTGCGGCCGGGCGACGCGGTCCAGGTGCTGGTGACCGTCGTCGACAAAGCTCGGTCCGAGGCCCACGCGCGCATGGTCCTCGAGCGGGTGCAGGTCTACAGCGTCGGGCGCGAGCAGTCGCTGTCGAGTTCGACCAGCGCCGATGGCGATGGCTTCACGCGCGCCGCGATCAACAGCGTGACGCTCGCCGTGACCGCGGAGCAGGCGCGCGTGCTGGCGGAAGCGCGGCGCACCGGCGAGCTCGACGTGGTCTTGCTGCCGGCCACTGCACCCCCACCATCGGGGACGCAGGTGGAGCGCCCGTGACCAGTCGCACGCCAATCCGCCTCGCGCTGGGCCTGGGCGACCAGGAGCTCGAGCAGCGGCTGCGCCCGGCGCTCGACGCGGATGCCGAGCTCGCCATCGCCGCCCACTGCCTGGCGGCCGAGCAGATCGTTCAGGCCGTCGAGGCGGGCGGCATCGACGTCGCGGTCGTGGCCGCTGGACTGCACCGCCTGTCCGAGTCGGTGCTGTCCCAGCTCGAACGGTCGCGCGTCGCAATCGTGCTGCTCGCTTCGGACGAGGATGCCCTTTCCCGCTCCGTACGCGGCACAGTCCTGTCGCGCGAGGTGGACCTGAGCACGCTCCGCCAGGCCATCGCGAGCGCCGCGCGTGGTGAACGCTGGACGCCGCGCCTGCGCCCGGCGCGCGAGTCGCACCCGCCGCCGGTCGCTGAGTCTGGGCCGCACGAGCTACCCGTGCTGGTGGTAGCGGGCGGCACTGGAAGCCCCGGGCGCACCACGGTCGCCATCAATCTGGCGACTGCGCTCGGCGCGGTTGCGCCGACGGCGCTCGTCGATCTCGACTGCACGAGCCCGAGCGTCGCCGCCTATTTGAACCGCGACCCGAGCCGCAACGTAGTCACGCTCGCGCATGCCGTCCGCGAGAGTCCGCGCGCGTGGGGGCACGCGCTGGAGCAGGAGCTCCAGCCGCTGCATGCGCGCAGTCCTTCGGGCGTGCTGCTGTGCGGCTTACCCAAGCGCGAGCTGCGCAGCAGCCTGACGCCCGCCGTCGTTGAACAGCTGATCGCCGAGCTCGGGCGGCGCAACCGCTACGTGATCGTGGATGTTGGCGCCGAGCTGCTTGGGGCGGACGCCCCCGCGGCCATCCATCGCGCCGCCGTGCTGCTCGCGCAGCACGTCCTCGTGGTGACTGGTTCCGACCTGGTCAGCTTGTGGCACGCGCGCATCGTGCTCGGCCAGCTCGAGCGCCACTTCGGGTTCGACCGTGAGCGCATGAGCCTGATTGTCAATCGCCACGACCGCCGCTTTCATCACGCGCTGGACGAGATCGAGTGGCATCTCGGCGCCGCCGCGGCCCAGGTGATCCCACAGGATTATGCGGGGCTGCAGAAGGCGATCGCGGAACAGACCGCGGTCGTGGCCGACCCGACCAGCCGTGCCGCGCGCGCGATCCTCGAGCTGGCCGAACGCATCCATCAGGGACGCGTTCGTCTGCCGGCGGGCGAACCTGGTGTGCCACGGCCGCGCTGGCGGTCGGCACTGTCAGCGGGCGTCGCGAGCGCCGTGCGCTGGGGCAGCTCGGCATGATCGACGCGCTCGCCGTCGAGGACCAGCTCACGAGCGAGCGAAAGACCGTCAGCCGACCACTCGTCAATAGCGACCGCGCCGCCGAGCGCGTCATTCGCGAACGCGTCGCCGAGGCGGTCAGTCGCGCGCTCGGTGACGGTCATTTGCTCCAGCCGAACGGCGAGGACGAGACCAGAGTCCGCCTGATCATCGAGGACGAAGTCGCCGCGTACGAACGCCGCGCCGTGACGACGAACTCTGCATTGCTGGTCGATGCGGAGGCCATCAAACGCCGCTTGTTCGACGTGGTGTTCGGCCTGGGAATCCTGCAGCCGCTGATGGATGATCCGCGCGTCGAAGAGATCATCGTCAACGGTCCACTGCGCATCTTTGCCATTCGCGACGGTCGCAAGGAGCCGGTCTCAGACGCCTACTTCGATACCGACGATGAGCTGCGCCAACTGGTCAAACGGATCGTCAGCATGGCCGGTCGGCGACTCGACGAAGCCGCGCCGATGGTCGACGTGCGCCTGCGCGATGGCTCACGGCTGAATGCGGTGATTACGCCAGCGTCGACGAGATGGACATCCGTCACCATTCGCAAGTTCTCGATGCGCGTGCACTCGCTGGCGCAGCTGGTCGAGCTGAGTGCACTACCGGCCGCGGCGGCGGACTTTCTGGATGCGGCCGTGCAAGCCGGCGTGAACATCCTGGTCAGTGGCCAAACCGGCTCCGGCAAAACCACGCTGCTGAACGCGCTCGGCGCATCCATCGCGGCACTCGAGGAACGCGTGGTCACCGTCGAGGAAGTTCCGGAGCTGCAGCTCGACCGGCAGCTGCCGGACTGCGTCGCGCTCCAGGTGCGCGGCAAGAACGTCGAGGGTGTGGGCGAGATCACGATTCGCGACCTGGTGCGCAACGCGCTGCGCATGCGCCCGACCCGGATCATCGTCGGCGAGGTGCGCGGCGCCGAGGCGCTCGACATGCTGCTGGCCATGAACACCGGTCACGACGGGTCGCTCACGACAATCCACGGCAACACCCCGCGTGACGCGCTCGACCGGCTGGCCACGTTGGCGATGATGGCTGGCGAGCGCCTGGGCAGTGAGGAGTTGGCGCGCATGGTGTCGCGCACGATCGAGCTGGTCGTGCAACTCCAGGTCAGCGCGCGGACCGGTCAACGCCGCGTCGCGAGCGTCTTCGAGGTGACTGGTGTCGAGGGCGGCGTCATCGCCGGCCACGAGCTGTGGGGTCTGGATCACGGCCGCCTGGTGTGGCGCGGCCGTGTGCCGCGCTGTCTGGACAAGATGGTCGCGCAGGGCATCGACTACGCGCCGCCGGTGGGTGCGCCAAACACCGTCGAGATGCGCGCATGAATCCGCGTGACGCTTTGGCCATTTTTGTGACACACAAATGACGGTTCGCGTGACGCTTTTCGCGTTTCGCGTGACGGTTCGCGTGACGCTTCATCGGGACAATGGCTACATCGAGGAACCCACACCGTGATTCCCCTGCTGCTGTCCGTGGCACTCGCCTCGGGCGTCTACCTCACCTACTCCGGCCTCGCTCAGCCGTGCGAGCAGCTTGTGCCGCCGGAGCGCCTGGGCGCGGTGCGCGACTTCCTGGTGCGCGCGGGCTTGCGTGGCGTGACGCCGCGCGATTTCGTGCTCTTCTCGCTTGCGTCGGGGACCTTCGCGGCGCTGGTGGCGCAGCTGTTTCTGGGCTGGGGCATGGTCAGCGCGGTTGCGGCGGGCCTCGGACTGCTCGCGCCGTATGCCTACTACATTCGGCGGCACGATCGACGGCGGGCGCAGGTCCAGACCAGTCTCCTCGAGGCCATCGAGCAGCTGCGCGATGGCATTCGCACCGGACTGTCGGTCCAGGAGGCGCTCGCCGGTTTGGCGCGCAGCGGACCCGAAGCGCTGCGCGCCGAGTTCGCCACGCTCGGCCGCGAAGCACGTTTGCTCGGGTTTGACCTTGCGCTGGGGGCAATGCGCGCTCGCCTGGCCGATCCGCTGTTCGACGTGGTCGCGGCCGCGCTCTCGGTCAACGACCGCTTGGGTGGCCGCCACGTCAGCCTTGTGCTCGATCGCCTGGCCGAATCAACGCGCGCGCAGCTGCGCATCCAGCACGAAGTGCATGCCCAGCAGGGTCGAACGGTGCTCTCGGCGCGCATCGTGGCCGCGGCGCCGCTCGTCGTGCTGCTCGGACTGCGGGCGGCCAATCCGCGCTATCTGAGCATCTTCGACAGCGTGTGGGGCCAGATGGTGTTGCTCGGCTGCGCGTTGGCGATCGGCCTCGGCTACAGCGCAATGCTGTACTTGACGCGACTGCCTGGCCAGCGGCGGGTGCTGGTGCGATGAACGAGCTCGCCATCGCCAGTGTCGAGCTGCGCCCGCTCGACGCCCGAGCGGTGTTGTGGCCGCTGCTACTTGGATTGGGCGTGTACCTGATCATGCTCAGCCTGGGTTGGGCGCGCCCCAAGGCGGACCTGGGCGACCAGCTGCGCCTGATGGATGTCGATGAGCGCCTGAAGGACGCCGAACATGCTGCGCGCGACGCGCGACCACTGTTCGCGTCGCGCCTCCTCGAGAGCATGCTGCGTCCGGTGATCGACGACACCGGCCGCCTGGCGCGCGTGATCCTGGCGCGGCTTGGCCTCGCCGGCGGCGCCGAGCTGGAGCGGCGCCTGCGGGTGACCCGCCCGGGCGTGGAGCCCGTGCAGTTCTTTGGCGAGAAGGTCGCCGCCGGGTTCATTCTGGCGACGGTGTTCCCACTCATGAACGTGCTGCACATCCACCCGCTAGGACCCTGGCCGGTGTGGGTGTGGCTGGTGAGCTTTGGCGTTGGTTTCCTGCTGCCGGACTGGGATCTCGAGCACCGCGCGGCGGCGCGGCGTGGATTGGTGCTCATGGAGCTACCGACGATCCTGGATATGCTCACGCTGGCGACGTCGGCGGGCATGGCGCTCGAGCAGGCGCTCGAAGAGGTCGCCCGGCACAGCGAAGGTGTCGTCGCGCGCGAGCTTCGGCTGCTGGTGCGCGAGCTGGCCCTGGGCCAGCGCCGCAGCCTCGACGATGCCCTTGAGGCGATGGCCGAGCGGCTGGGATTGCCGGAGTTTGAACGCGTGATCGGTCGCATGGGCGCGGCCTATGAACAGGGATTGCCGCTGGCACAGGCGCTGGCGGCTCAAGCGCAGACGCTGCGCGAACAGCAGCGGCTGCATGTGGTCGAAGAGGGCGGCAAAGCGACGGTGCGCATGCTGCTGCCGGTCGCGCTCTTGATCTTGCCCGCACTCTTCGTCGTGGTGCTCGTGCCCGCGGCCGCCGAGCTGACGCGTCTGGGTGGCTAGGGACATTCTCTCCGAACGGGGGAACTTGCAATGTACTGGTTCGCGCTGATGGTGGACACGGTCGGCGGGCAGGAGCTGCTCGCGCGGTTTAGCCGCCGCATCCGTGGCCAATCCACCGTGGAGTACGCGCTCGTGGGCGCGCTGATCGTCATCGCCGGTGCTGTTGCGCTGTCGGCGATGAGTACCGAAATCACGGGGGTGTTCAACAACATCAGCGCCACGCTGCGGAGCGCGGCCAGGCACTAGGACTGATCATGCCGTCTACGTCCCGCGCACGCGGCTGGCCAAGCCAGGCGCTGGTTGAAGCCGCGCTCGTTTTCCCGCTGCTCATCACCCTCTCGCTGGGCGTGCTGCAGGTCGCGCTGTATGCGCACGCGCGCGACGTGGTGCTGTCCGCGGCGCAGGAGGGCGCGCGACTGGCGGCTGAAGATGGCCGCGGACTGGACGATGGCTACGCGCGCGTCGCCGAGCTCGCACGGACCGGTCTGGGCACGATGGTGGCACCGCTCGAGACGCACGCCCGGCTCGACATGGATGTGGTCGAGTTCACGATCGACACCGCGCTGAGCCCGATCGTGCCGATTCCACTGACCGGCGGCTTGCCGATTCATGTGCGCGCCAGTGCCAGTCGAGAGCGCTTTCGACCGAATGGTGGTGCGCCGTGACGACGCGCGTGTTCGACTGTGGCCTCGCCGCGCCGCGTCTCATGGACAGGGCACGCGAACGCAGTCGCACCGGACGCGGTGTGAGATGGGCGATCGCCGCCAGCGTGGTGCTGGTACCGCTGGCTGGCGCGGCCGATCCACCCGTGGGCTGGGTGAGCGCAATGCTCGGGGCGCTGGCGGTGCTCGGCTTGTTCGCAGCGCTTGGGCGACGTGCCCGCCTGGGCTGGCTGTTGATGGTTGTCGGCGGTCTGGCGCTGGTCGTGCCGGTTGGGACGCGGGCCGCACTCGGTCCGGCCCTGTTCGTTGCCGTAGCCCTCCTGGGCGTGCTCTGGCTGAGCAACCGCCCAGCGCGCCGCTGGCGCAGGCGCCAATCTCGGGAGTCTGATAGCGATCGCGAAGCCCAGCAGCACATGGGCCGCTCCGGCGAGCACCAGGTCCGGGCCGCGCTGGCAGCGGAGTTGCCTGAAACGTACGCCCTCCTGAATGGACTGACGCTGCCGCATTCGGCCGGCGACATCGACCACCTCGTCGTCGGACCGAGCGGAGTCTTTCTGCTCGAAACGAAGACGATGGCCGGCTATATCGTGTGCGATCCGGACGGCACCTGGCGGCGCACCAAGGTCGGGCGAGCGGGCACACCGTACGGCGCGTATATCGGCGACCCCGCCGCGCAAGTCCAGCGCAACATCTATGCAGTCCGCGAGTGCCTGCGCCGCCGGCTGCCGCATCTGTTCCGCGGCACGCCGCTGTGGATCGAGGGACTCGTCGTGTTCCCGCATCCGGCCACGGAGCTGGATACCGAGCACAGCGCCATTCCCGCTGTGCGCCTCCAGGACACCAGTCAGCGTATCTGCGCGCACCAGCCGCGACGCGCCCTGCAGGCCGACGAGATTATCGACATCACCGCGGCGTTGCTGCAGGAGCGGCTGATCGGGCTGAAACTGGCGCGTAGCGCCCAAGCGGTTGTCGAGCTCGCCCTCGTGCTGCCCGTGCTCCTGGCGCTAGTGTTCGGCATCCTCGCCCTGAGCCGTATCGTCCAGGCGCATTCGGCGCTGGTGACGATCGCGCACGAAGTCGCCCGCGCCGGCGCGCTGGGTCGAGATCCGCAGGACGCGTTGGTGCGCATGCACGCGCGAATTACTGAGGTGACGCCAGGCCTCGGGCTTGACGCAGCGGCGCTCGATGTTGACTCGGATGCGTCCGCGTTCATTGGAGCCGACGGCCGAGTCGTGGCTGTTGCGCGCTATGTCGTCGATCTGAGCGACCTGCCCATTGTGGGCTGGGCGCCGCCGATGTCGCTCCGCGCGGAGCACACCGAGTGGGTCGACCCCTTCCGCGCCGGGATTCGTCGAGCCTTGGACGCAGGGCGATGACCCGAACCGCGCAGCGCGCCCAGGCGCTGGCGTTTCTCGCGGTGGCGTTGCCCACCTTTGTGGCGATGGCCGGCCTGG
>WNGB01001380.1_pt1 | contig 39772 bp, 33 predicted proteins | sample 5400681 | NCBI WGS metagenome assembly WNGB01 (sample SAMN13153367, study PRJNA577476) | soil metagenome | isolation source: 115 cm soil or saprolite under grassland replicate 2 | place: USA:California | collected 2016-06-15 | reverse complement strand
TCCGTCACCGTCATAACCAACGACGCGAGGCGGAGTCGCGCCGAAATCCGTCACGTTCACTGCGTCCAGGTTCCAATAGTTTGTGCCATCGGAGAAGTCGTCTAGGGCAAGATCATCGACCTGCGCATCTGGATTTGCTCCTGCTACGTAGGCAAGGCTCTGAATCGTAGAGAGCTCGGAACTACTGGCGCGCAATGTGACTGCATTGATTTGAGAAATGACGTCCAGCACTTGCCCGTGCGCACCAAGATCCTGAAGGATGCTGTTCGTTACCGGCTGATTGAGGAGGACGTTAATCCCGATCATCTGACCCTGTGCTTGAACTCGGGTCGCGCCGAGCGCCAGGAAAGCCGCGACGATGGCGGCTAGCAGCATTGGTGTGTTTCGTGTTTTCATGGGTTGCTCCTTTGTTTTGTTTTTCTCTAGTTAGTTTGGTCTTCACTGAGGTACTAGAGAAAATTCTGCGCGAGGTTACGCGGAAAATTTCCGAAAATTTATTTTGTCGCGGAAAGGTGGCTGCCTACTGACGAATGTTTTTACAGAAGGCAGCGAAGAAACAAAGATTCTGTTCTGCCCAAAACTAGAACCTTCTTCGTCTTTGTTGCCTTCTGTTTAATCCTTGGTTTTCGTTTGTGCGATTTAGTCTATGCCTGTGGATCAGTAGGACACGGTGCCGCTCATGTGCACGATCGGGCCTTGGCCGCCTGCGGGCCCCTGGATCGTTACGCTTCCGGTGATCCCGCTGAATTCCCCGGTGCCGCCCGTGACCACCCCGACGGCCGAGACGTACTGCGGGAAAGCATCGAGGCCGCGAGGCTCGCAGAAGACGCCCGACGCAGAGATCGTGACCGATCCGGTGGCACCAACCAGGGTCCACACCATCGGGTCCAGCGTGAAGCACGGCGTGGTGTTGAAGTCCCACGTCAACACGACGGTGACCGTCACCGATCCCATGAGGTTCGTGAAGCCATAGCCGTATGTGACGAAGTTGCACACTCCGTTCTCGCAGGGTCCCGCGGGCGCGCTGAAGTGGTGGAGCTCAGCCTCGAAGTCTCGGGTCTGCTGGGCCAAGACCGGTGTCGCCGTTCCGAATGCCATCAGCACTGCGGCTGCGGCGATGGCGATGAGTCGCGTTTGGAGACGAATTAATTTGTGAGGTATCATAGCTAGTTTTTCCTTTTCTTTCATTGTTTTGGCCTTCCCTGAGCTCTCGTTATTGAGACGCTCTTTCGGACCTTCAATGAGGTACTAGAGAAAATCGGGCGCGAGGTTACGCGAAAAGTTGTAGAGACAGCCGTGCCGGTTGCGATAGCCGAGTTTTCCAATACAGGCGACACGCCTGCCACCACAGCTATTACTTCAGCGTAATCGCCTCGCCTGCGGGCGGCCACGATATGGGCGTGGCCGCACTAACTCGTCGCAAATCGCTGCGGGGGATTCATGGCCGCTTCTCCTCGCAAAGTTTTTGGAACGCGGGGTCGGCGCGCACAGGGTCCCAGAGCGGATCGAGTCTTAAGAGTGCCGGCGTTACCGGCCGTGTACCGTAAATCGTACCACCATATGGCGTTTGTAACAATCTTGTAAGCGTTGAGACCGCGTGGCTATTCTCGCCGAACATTGACTGAATTACTGCCAGGACCTCTTCACGGCTTGGTCCCTCCCACTGATCTTTAGCAGTCTGTGAAAGCATGATTGCACGTTCCGCTTCCTTTAGGGCTGAAGCCTTATTTTCAAGAGCGGCATAACTTAGAGATAGCAATGCCGCAGCCCTACTGTTGTCCGGTTGATTCTTGCAGAGCGCCTCGAGCGTATTGCGCGCCTGTTCAGCGGTAAACTTTGCGCCTGTCATATCGCCTGCAAAGCATTGAGTAAGAGCCAGCATGACTTGGGCGTAACCTTTCTCGATCTCGGAAGCAAAGTGGAATTGAGCCAGTCGGGCTTGCAGCAATCGGATGGCCTCGCCGTGATTCCGTTCAAGTCTCAACTGGGCAAGTTTAGTCTCCAAGACAAGCTGAGAAGGGGTCTGCTCGTTTGCTTCCACCAACAATTTAGCGGCCTCTTGCAGGTTACCTTGCGCCTGACAAATGACGGCCTTGAGTGCCATGCGCTCCGGATCGCTTGGGATAATCTCCAACGCACGATCGTCGAGCTTTAGCGCGGTCGGAAATTGCCGAAGCGCCGCGTAAACATCCGCCGCAGTGCTCAGCAAGTCCACATTGCGCGGATCGAGGGCGAGGCCCTGTTCTAGGTAGCCAATGGTCTCATCCCAGTTTCCCTCGCGTCGGGTAACCAAGCCAAGGGCCACTGGGACCTCGCTGCTACCGGGTAACAATTTGCCGACGAAGCGGAACGTAGCTTTGGAAAGTCCATAATCACGCATCACCCAGTATTCATAATAACCCAACGCGAACAGAGTTTCGGGTCCGTTCGGCTGGAGTTTCTGCGCATTCTCCAACGCCTTTTTTGCCGCATCGCGCCGAGCAGCAGTCGTGTCACCGTAGCCGAAGTAAAGAAGCGCGTGCACGCGAGAAAGCCGCGCCCAAGCCTGTGCAAAATTCGGGTCAAGCTGCACCGCCCGTTCATGGGAATCGATGGCTTTCAGTAAGTCATCAACTGAGTAATTGCGTGCTTCACAACTCACGCCGCGAAGATAGGCATCGTAAGCCTCCGGATTGTTTGTTGGTTTAATTGCTAACGCCTGCTCCTCGCGCCCAGTGAGTCTCGCCTGCAACGCCGCCGCGATTTCTTTGGCGATCTCGCTTTCAACGTCGAAGATATCGGTCAACTTGCGGTCATATGTGTCTGCCCAAAGGTGAGAATCGGTTTGTGCGTTAACCAGCTGAACATTGACCCGCACCTGATCGGCCGCTTTTTGCACGCTACCCTCAACAATGTTCGCTACTCCAAGCTGCTTCGCGATCTGGGAGAGATTGCGAGGTTTGCTTTGATATCGCTGCGTGGAAGTGCGCGAAATGACTCTTAAGTCTGCGATGCTAACCAGCCGTGTCAGGATCTCCTCTTGAATGCCGTCCGCAAAATAGGCGTTATTTGGGTCGCCGCTGAGATTTTCGAACGGAAGGACTGCGACGCTCTTCGGCACCATGCTTGGCGTTTCCTTTGGCGCCAGAGAGGCGACGATTTTCTCAAAACGCGGATCGGCACGCAGCGGGTCCCATAGCGGATCGAGCTTCAAAAGTTCCGGCGTGATGGGCGTTCCGTAAAACCAGCTACTACATGGCGTCTGTAATAGCTGCGTGAGGGTTGCGATCGAGTGGCTAGTCTCGCCGAACATCATTTGAATTAGCGCCAGGACCTCTTCGAACCTGGGTCCGTTCATCCGATCCTTAGTGCTAGGCAAAAGCATGATTGCACGTTCCGCCCCCTCTAGTGCCGAGTTCTCCTCGCCGAGCGCAGCGCGAGCGAGGGAAAGCGCTGCCGCTACGACCTCGTTGTTTGGTTGATCTTTGTAAAGCGGCTCAAGCGTATCGCGCGCTTGTTCAGCAGTAGCTTTTGCCCCAACGTTATCGCCGGCAAGCCGTCGAGCTAGGGCTAGCCAGACTTGGTTTCTGCCCTTCTCGACCTCAGAACCAAAGCGGAATTGAACCAGTCGAGCTTGCAGCAATTGAATGGCCTCGCCGTGATTTCGTTCAAGTCTCAACTGGGCAAGTTTGGCTTCCAAGACAGCGCCAGAAGCACTCTGCTCGTTTGCTTCCACCAACAATTTAGCGGCTTCTTGCAGGTTACCCTGGGCCTGATAAACGCCAGCCTTGAACGCCATCAGTTCCGGATCGTTTGGAACAACGTCCAGCGCACGATCGTAGACCTTTAGTGCTGTGGGGAATTGCCGAAGCCTGCCGTAAGTCCATGCTGCATTCCGCAGTAGGTCTGGGTTACGCGGATCGAGCGCTAGGCCTTGTTCCAGATAGGCAACGCTTTCATCCCAGTTTCCCTCCCGTCGGGAAACCCAAGAGAGAACAAGTGGGACCTCGCTGTCGCCTGGAAGCATTTTGCGGACGCGCCCGAGCGTGGCCTTGGCAAGCCCGTAGTCACGTAATATCCAGTATTGATAATAACCCAACGCAAGCAGGGTTTCGGAGGATTTCGGTTGGAGTTTTTGGGCATTCTCCAACGCTTTTTTCGCTGCGTCGCGCCGAGTAGCAGTGGTGTCAAAGTTCATGAAGTAAAAAAGTGCTTCCGCATGAGAAAGCCGCGCCCACCCGAGCGCAAAATTGGGGTCCAACTGTACGGCTCGCTCATAAGAATCGATGGCTTTGCGTTGCGCATCAGCCGAGGTCGTGCCGCGTGCTTCAAAAGCCCGGCCCCGAACATAGGCATCGTAAGCCTCCGGATTGTTTGTCGGTTTAACCGCCAATGCCAGTTCCTCGCGCCCAGTGAGCTTTACTTGCAATGACTCCGCGATTCCTTTGGCGATCTCGCTCTCAACCTCAAAGATGTCAGTCAACTTGCGATCATAGGTTTCAGCCCAGAGGTGGGAATCGGTTTGCGCGTTAACCAACTGCACATTGACACGCACCTGATGACCCGCTTTTTGCACGCTGCCCTCAACAATGTTCGCTACGCCGAGCTGATTTGCGATCTCAGCGAGATTGCGAGGTTTGCCCTGATATTGCTGCGTGGAAGTGCGCGAAATGACTTTTAAGTCCGCGATGCTGGCCAGCCGCGTCAAGATCTCCTCTTGAATGCCATCCGCGAAATAGGTGTTATCTGGATCACGGCTGAGATTTTCGAACGGAAGTACCGCGATGCTCTTTGCGGGAATCGGCCTTGCAGATTCGCGGCCACGGTTCCAAGACATGACGCCCCCCGCCGCAAGGACGATCGACAACGTGACAAGGGCAGCGATACTCGGATTCCGTCGCACCCATTTCCGGGAATGTGTGAAAAATCCGCTTCGCTTGGCACGAATTGGTTCGTACTTTAGCCAGCGTTCCAAATCTTCAGCCAGCGCGAGAGCGGACGAGTAACGGCGCTGCGGATCTTTCTCCAAACACTTCAGACAGATCGTGGAAAGCTCGCGATCTATTTTCGGGTTCGATAGCCGCGGTTGCCGAGCTTCGGTTTCTAAGACCAGCCGAACGGTTTCGTAGCTTGTTCCGCCAGCAAAAGGTGGATGATCGGTAAGCAGTTGGTAAAGCACTGCCCCGAGTCCGTAAACATCTGTGGCACTTGTGAGCTGCTCGTTATGACCGCTGGCTTGTTCAGGCGCCATGTAACTCGGCGTTCCCAACACGTCCATGGTGTGAGTGACAGTGCTTTTTGTTTCTAGCAGCCGGGCCAAACCGAAATCGGTGAGATGCGGTTCGCCTTTGGCATCGAGGAGAATGTTACCCGGCTTAATGTCGCGGTGCAGGATGCCGTGTTCATGCGCGTAGTGAACCGTACGCGCCAGCTTCGCGATGAGTTCCGCTGCATTTCGGATCGAGATTGACGTGCGCTTTGCCACTTCATCGAGTTGTCCGCCATCAATGAACTTCATGCTGAAGTAGCAGCACCCCTCGCGTTCGCCCACGTCGTAAATGGGAACGATGCATGGATGATCCAGGTTGGCGGCCGCTTCGGCTTCCCGACGAAACCGCTTCAGATGCGCCTGCGTGGCCCATTGGCCAAGGCCAATGACTTTTAACGCGACGGTTCGGTTGAGACTTTTCTGGCGCGCGCGATAAACCACGCCCTGGCCGCCTCGACCGATTTCCTCGAGCAATTCGTAGTCACCAAAGTCCAGTAGCACGGCTGCAGGATGACCGGGATCATCCGCCTTCGCCGAGGCTACGGCGGACGAGTCGATCCCGGCTACAGTTTCGTCCGCGAGCGGGCCTAGACCTGTCTCGAGAACGCAGGCGGGGCATAATCCTCTCGGCGAGTCCGCTAGGATTTTATCCCCGCAATTTTCGCAAACTCTGGTTGCGACCTTCATCCTATCTCAATCTTTTTTTACCCACTAAACACACAAAAAAACGCGAAATTTTTCAGAGCGAAAGTCATCTACAGATTTATTGCATTTGTCCCTTTTCGCATAATTCGAGTGTTTCGTGGGCCAAGATTTCCCTTATCCGCGTAACACGGAAATCAAATGCCGCAATTCATCCTCGACGTCGCCTGGCGCCAGCACGGTATGCGCGATTTCTTCGCGTAACAGCATCCTGTAGCGTTGGCGAAACCGATGAAATGCCTGCTTCACCGCATTCTCGGTCATGCCCAATTCGGCAGCAATCTCGGCTTGGAGTGGCCGGCTTTCTTCGCCGACAAGGAATTCCTTCAACCGGTCGAACAACGCCGCGTTGCCTGCGGCTTGGTACTCAGACTCCAGTCGGCCGAGCACTTGGTCCAAGACCCCCAAGGCCCAGCAGCGCTCGTAAAGCCGGTCAGCGCTCATCGTTTCCTTGAGTTCAACATCGGTAGCCTCTGACTCCGCTAGTTCATTCAAGGGAATATGAGGACCAGTCTCGTACCGTTTAACTCCGCTGGCGCGGTGCTGCTCGCTAGCGAGAAAACGTTTGAGCGACACAAGCAGATAAGAACGCAAACGTCCTTTCTCGCGACGGACCGTGTCTAAATTCCTGTGTTCAAGCAGACGCGCGAAAAATTCCTGTACTAGATCCTGCGCCTCTTCTCGTCCAAGTCCTCGCCGCCGGACAAATCCGTAAAGAGGTCGCCAATAAGTGCGGCAAAGTTTTTCGAGCGCTGCCTCTGCTGCTGGCGATGGGCCTTGCGCTTCCAGCACCATGCTCCAATGAGTTGTAGCGAAGGCGAACGCACCGTTTTGGCCCGCAGCTGCCGCACCAATCGCGAGGAGCGAGGTCACCTCATCATCAGCAACGCTCACGCTGCGATTCAAGTAAAAACTTGCTCCAAAATCAAGGCTGAAATGTTTCAGGCGGCTACCGCTTGTCATCGCGTGCAACCTGCGTGAATCTTATCGCTCCGTGGCTCTCCGACTGCCGAAACTGAATTATCAGGACATCGAGCGCATAATTGAGTTCGATTTTGTGCGCGCAACGGAAGCGGCAGCCCTCAATTCGTTGCGCTGGCTCGGGCGCGGCGACAAGGAAGCAGCCGACGCGGCCGCGTGCGACGCCATGCGCGGCATGTTCGATCTGATGAACATCTGCGGCGAGGTAGTGATCGGGGAAGGAATCAAGGACGAAGCGCCCGGCATTTTCAAAGGTGAACAACTCGGCACCTGGATTCCCGGTTCACCGCCCTTCGATATCGCCATCGATCCAATCGACGGCACCACCAACATTTCCAAAGGCGCGCCGAACTCGATCAGTTGCATCGCGGCGGCAAGTCCGGGGAAAGGCGTGAAAGTCGCGCTGCGGGATGTGCCTTCGTTTTACATGATGAAGTTGTCGTATGGCCCGCGCGTGATTCAATACATGCAAAAACGCGGCGACGCCTTGCAGCTTGAGGCGCCCATCGCCGAGACGCTCGCGATTGTGGCGCGCGCGCTGGAGAAACGGGTGCAGGACGTGACCGTGATGATGCTGGATCGGCCGCGACACAAAGAGATCGTCGAGGAGATTCGCGCTGCCGGGGCATCGTTACGCATGATCGGTGATGGCGACATCGCCGCGGCGATGGCACCGTCGTTGCCGGAAAGCAATATCGATCTTTACATGGGTATTGGCGGGTCGCCGGAGGCGGTCCTCGCGGCGGCAGGGATTAAGTGTCTTCGGGGCGAGATCCAATGCAAAATGTGGCCGCGCGATGAGAAGGAACGAAAGCAGTTGCTCAGCGATGGCTATAAGAAAGATTTGGAGCGCATTTTCCTGGCTGACGATTTGGCCAACGGGGAGAACATTATTTTTTGCGCGACCGGAATCAGCGACAGTGCCCTTTTGCGCGGCGTGAAAGGACAGGGCACCAAAGCCACCACCCATTCGATTTTGATGCGCGCAAAAAGCAAGACCGTGCGCTTCATCCGCGCAACGCACGATTTGCAGACAAAGACGATCCGGCTCCGCTCCGATAGCCGGGAGCACCTGATTTAACTGTAACGGCGCTCTATGAGCATCGCACTTTTGCAAGAAGATTTGACCGGCGGTCATAGACCGCCGCTACAGAGGCACAATCTCTCGGCTCGACAGCAGGCATTTCATTTGCTCAAATCCTAAAAGAACTCCGCCGTACACGCTTATGAAAAAAATACCCAAAACTGAACTGTCGCCGGACAACGGCTGCATCATCGACACGAAATGGACACTAGGACCACTGAGCTATCACGCGAGCGCTGCCGGCAAAGTCAAGGTGGAGCCGTCAAAGGAAATCATCCGCCTGCCGGAGATCGTCCTTTACGATCACACCGGATTTGGGGGAGCCTACGCCCGTACCAACCTGAGTTTTCATTACATTGGCGATTTCTGGAATGACCGCATTAGTTGCCTCATTGTGGTGAGCGGCGTCTGGCGTTTTTACCGCGATGATTATTACAAAGGCCCGTACTGGGACCTCGGTCCGGGATATTACGAGAGCTTCTTCGCCGAAAAAGGCCCTGACGACGTTGTCAGCTCATTCCAAGCCATCGCGTTGACGTAAGTTCGCGCGCCACCAATTTGTCCGGGTAGCGCACGCGTCTCGCGTGCTGGCGACGGTGTCTCGCCGTCGCGAACTTTCCTGCAGTGTGTTTCGTGCGCAAAGATTTTAACGCGTTGTTCATCCAGCGTCGCTTTAGGAAAGATTGTTTCGGCGAGGACGCCGAAACCAGCACGCGAGACGCGTGCGCTACCCAGACGGCTGAGCGAGCCTTAGGACATTCTCGGCGCAGCCCCATGAAAGTGTGAAACCCGAGCCGCCATGGCCGTAGTTGTGAATGACCGATCGTCCGTCGCGAAGTTTTCCTTTTTCCAAGCACACGCCTGATTTTCGAAATGGGCGAAGTCCGACGCGCTCGCGGAGAACGCGCGGCTTGTCGATCTTCAAAACACGAGTGCATTCGGCGACGATCGCTTTCGTTGTTGTCGGATCGGGATCGAGATTCTCGCTGATTTCATTCGTGCCGCCGAAAACGCAATCGTTCGTTCGCGGGATCGCGTACATCAGCGGCGACTCATCACAGACGATCGCGCAACCCAGATCGATCTTCGGCACGATCGCGACCTGACCGCGATGAGGTTCAAGATCAACGTCATGAACCAGTTCACGCGCGCCGATGCCGGCGCAGTTAATTACGAGAACAAATTCGTCGTCAACATCTTCAAGTTTTTCGAAGAACACATTTGAGGTGATCGATCCGCCGGCGGCTACGAAACGGGTCGCGAGGTAGTCGAGATAGATCGTCGTGTCCATCATCGGAACAGTGAGAGCGAAGCCGCTTTTGAACGCCGATTTGTAGGGGAAGCTGTGAGCTTCCCCTACAGCCCCGACAGAAGCGCCTAACGAGTGCGCCCAATCAGGAATTTGAAAGTCGCCCATTCGCGAAAATTGGCGAAGCTCCATCATTGACACACCGGTGCGCGGCTCGCTACTCAGATCGACAAGTACCTTGTAGGTGTCCAGCGCCCAGGCGATGACGTTTTCGGCCGGTTCGGCATCGTAGGGATACCAGACCGCCGCGGCGACTGCGGAGGTTGTTTGTTGCCCCGTTTCTTTCGCGAAAATCACCGCATGATATCCGCGCTCAGCGAGAAAAACACCGCAGGTCAAACCGGAAACGCCTCCACCGATAATTGCCACGCCGTGCTTCATCGGAATGATCTACGTGCAATGAATCGCTGCGTCATATAAAATGGCGGGGAATGGTTTCGTTGAATCGAGATTGGCTGGCGGAAAAAGTCCTCGCGGGTGAACGGATTTCGCCGGATGAAGCGCTGGAGCTTTATCGCTTTCCCCTGGAGGAATTGGGCGCGCTGGCAAACGTGCGGCGCGATTTGGCCAAGGCCAAAAGCTACAATGGGCGGGGCCGCGAGATTGTGACCTACATTGTCGATCGAAACATCAATTACACGAACGTTTGCAACGTGTATTGCAAATTCTGCGCGTTTTACCGCACTGAGCGCGATGAAGATCATTACGTGCTCTCGTTCGAACAGATCGACCAAAAGCTCGATGAACTTACGGCCGCGGGTGGTGTTCAAATCCTGATGCAAGGGGGGCATCACCCCAAATTGCCGTTCGCGTGGTACATCGATCTTTTGCATCACATTCGGGACAAATATCCGCACATCAATATTCACGGATTCAGCCCTCCGGAGTTTCAACATTTCGCGGAGACGTTTCGGATGCCGCTGCGCGAAGCGATCTCCGAATTCAAAAAAGCAGGACTCGGCTCGATCCCGGGTGGCGGTGGCGAGATACTGGTTGACCGGGTGCGGAAGAAAATTTCGCCGCTGAAGATCGACAGCAACCAATGGCTGGAGGTAATGCAGGTTGCGCACGAGCTCGGATTGAAGTCGAGCGCCACCATGATGTTCGGCCACGTCGAGACAATCGAGGATCGGATCGAGCATTTGCGGCGCATTCGCGACCAGCAGGACTGCAGCCGCGGGTTCACTGCGTTCATCTGCTGGACATTTCAGCCGCAGCATACTGTTCTAAAAGTGAAGCACCCAACTGGCGTGGCTGAATATTTACGGACGCAAGCGCTGGCTCGGATTTTCTTGGACAATATCGACAACGTTCAGAGCTCGTGGGTTACCCAGGGCCCGGGCATCGGCCAGGTGGCGCTCAAGTATGGGGCGAATGATTTCGGATCGGTGATGATGGAGGAAAATGTCGTGAGCAGCGCCGGGACAACGTTTCGATTAAACGCCACGGAGATTGAATCGCTCATTCGCGAGGCTGGCTACGAACCGCACCGGCGAAATAATTGGTACGAGCTTTTGGATTAACGGTTGCGGTCGAGTTGCCTTGTGAACAAGTCGCGCTTTCCATGGAAAATCCGCCTTGACGTTGTCCCTCTTCTTCCCGATATAGCCGCCTGTCCTGCGCGGGTTCGTTGCGCGGGATAGCGCTTCTTAACTTATGATACATTTTTCGGGATGGTTGCGTCGCCCGCCGTTTGCAATCTGGGTCGCATCCACTTGCGCGCTGCTAGGCGCCATATCAGCTCGAGCGCAGGCGCCTGAGGGCCAGGGCCCGCCGATCATCCGGTCAATTGACGTGGAATACACAGGACCAAAGTTGGTAAGCAAGGAATGGATTCTCTCGCAAATGCGGACCAAGGTGGGCCAGCCTTACTCCGATTCAGTGGTCGAGCAGGATATCGAGGCTCTTTACAAGACCGGCGCTATTCTAAACGTTCGCATCTTCGCTCAACCGGAAGGCGACGGAGCGAAGGTAATCGTAGCGCTGCAAACGCGTTCGGTGGTGCGCGAGATCGAAATTGATGGAGCCGAGCGAATCAAGGCAAAAAGGCTCCGCAAGGAAATCAAATTGAAAATCAACCAGCCGGTCGATGAACAGGCCTTGGAGGAAGCGCGCCAGAAGATGATCGAGATTTATCAGGGTCACGGCTACAATGACGTTAGCATTCAATTTCGCGTCGACCCCATTGATCAGAGCCGTGGCACAGCGCGCGTGGTTTTCACGGTCAACGAAGGAATTAAAGGAGCGGTGAGCAGAGTTCGTTTTGAAGGCAACGTTCACTTCAGCGAACGGGTGCTTCGCAAACAGATGAAAACGAGGGGCAAGACGCTCATTTCGCTATTCGATAAATCCGGCCGGCTCGACGAAACACAGTTGCAACAAGACTTGGACAGCATTCGGGAGTGGTACCAAGACCACGGTTACATCGATGTGGACGTTAAGGATGTGCGCAAGGAGCACAGCAAGAACGGTCCCATCATCATCACGGTTGTGATTAACGAAGGCCCACAATATCACGTCGGCAAGCTTGCCATCTCGGGACAGGTAGTGGCCTCGCCAGATAAGATTCGTGCGTTGTTAAAAATGAAGGAGGGCAGCGTCTATTCGCCTAAACAACTGCGCGATGATGCGAAGGCCTTGGCCGACGCTTACGGCAGTGGCGGTTATGTCGATCTTGTGATTTTGCCGGAAGGTACGCCAGCCGGTCCCACGCTCATCGATGTGCATTACAAAATCGAGGAAGGTGCCCGCTCGTTTGTGCAGCGAGTCAACATCACCGGTAACACCCGCACAAAGGATAAGGTTATCCGGCGCGAAGTTCTCGTCGCTCCGGGTGATGTCTTTAATACGGTTCGCGTGGAGACGACTAAGAAACGCCTCGAGAACCTTGGCTATTTTTCCAAAGTCGAAGCTTATCCAGAGGAGACCGACATAGCCGGTCGCAAAGATCTTACGATCCTGGTGGAAGAGAAGCGCACCGGCTCGCTTAGCTTCGGCGGAGGATTCAGCACGATCGACAACCTGGTCGGTTTCGTAGAACTGACCCAGGGAAACTTCGATATTACGAGCTGGCCGGGGCTTACTGGCGGTGGTCAAAAGTTTAGAATGCGGGTGCAATACGGCTCCCAGCGAAAGGATTTCATTCTGGCAGTGACCGAACCGTATTTCCTTGATCGGAGGCTATCGCTCAGTGGTCAGCTTTTTTTTAACGAGGCAGATTACTTGAGCTCGGAATATGACCAGCGCAATTATGGGTTTACGATTGAGAGTCGCAAACCGATAAATCAATTCACCTACGTGAGCTTGGGGTACCGCCTGCAAGACGTGGATATTTTCAATGTAAGCTCAACCGCATCCACCCAGATCCAGCAAGCAAAGGGCTCGACGGTGGAGAGTCAGGTCTTTAGCGGTGTCGTATTTGACCGACGCGACAGCCCCATACTCACACGGACTGGGCAACGCGTGAGCCTTTCGCCCTATATTTCGGGCGGTTTTCTCGGAGGCGATGTGCAGATTTACGGATTCGATCTCGAAGGTTCCCAGTATTTCCATCTTCCCTGGGACATGATCTTGCTCGTCAACAGTGAAATCGCGACGGTCAGTGTTTGGGATCAGCCGGCAACGCATACCGTTCTGGTGTTCCCGACTCCTGCGCCGAGTCCAGCACCATCAACGTCTTCCGCGATTCCCGTCGAGATTTCAAATGTGCCGATTTATGAGCGGCTTTATCTCGGTGGCTCAAACAACCTCCGCGGGTTTCCCTTCCGCGAAGTTGGGCCGAGAGATCAGTTCGGCGAACCAATCGGTGGTAATTCCATGGCGCGCACAACCGTGGAACTTACTTTTCCAATCATCGAAAAAGCGCGCGGCGCAATTTTTTATGACACAGGTTTCGTCAATAGTGAGTCGTGGTCGTTTGGCTTCAACCACATCGCCTCCGACGTCGGAGTTGGACTTCGACTTGATCTGCCGATCGGGCCCCTGCGCATTGACTACGGATATCCTATTCAGCGTGACGGGTACAACGGGGGAGGGAAATTTAACTTCCAAGTGGGTTATCAATTTTGAACGAATATAAATAGTTGCAGTCTAACGCGGTTCCAACCACCGTTATCTCTGTCTTATGAAAAGGTTTCTCTCTACAATCCTCGTTTTAACGCTCGCCTTTCCGATCGCGGCTTTCGCGCAAGGTGCAGTGAAAATTGGAACGGTCGATATGCAGCGTGCGTTCAAGGAATACAACAAGACCAAGGACGCGGAAGCGAAAATTAATGATGCCAGGAGTGCGGCCAAGAAAGAATACGATGATCGGGCGGAGGCCTACAAGAAGGCGCTGGATGAAATCAATAGCCTAAACAAGCAGCTCGATGCTCCCGCTTTGACTGCCGATGCCAAAACACAAAAAGCCAAGGAACGCGACGACAAGATCGCAAATATCAAAAAGATGGAGCGCGAGATCAACGATTTCAGCCAAACCCGGGACCGGCAACTGCAGGAACAGTTGATGCGCATGCGAGAGGGTATCGTGAAGGAGATTACCGACGTCGTATTGGAAAAGGTGAAAACCAACAATATGGACTTCGTGTTTGACAAGTCGGGCGTGAGCCTGAACGGCGTCCCTATCTTGCTATACGCCCCTCCCAACATTGATTTCACCAACGATATTATCGCCGTGCTAAATAAGCCGGGCCGCAGCACGGCAGCTTCAACCCAAAAGACCGCGGCGAGTCCATCGCCGTCGCCAGCGAGAGCTGTGAAACCGTAGTCTAATTTCGACAACTTAAATACACGCGGGCCAAACTCGCGTGTATTTTTTCGTACAGGTGAAAAGCGGTCGCGCGCCTCGACGGGAAACGATTTGGAAGCGGTTGCACATCTCGGACATGTCCTTCCGAAACGTAGTTGCTCGTCGATCGAGATGTCGGTCAGGCTACTGGACAGCCGTCGTACTGCTTGGGCTATACTCGAGCTCACTCGCGGCCGATTGGCAGTCAACGCTAACAAGGGAGCCGCCCGGAAATTTTCCGGAGCTTCGCCCCCTTCGTGCAAGCTACCGTTTCGGATGGGCTGGGCTTACAGCGGCTACCGGAGAGGTCCGCTTTACGGCGCCATCCAAAGACAACTTTCAGCTCGAAGGAACAGGGCAAACGATCGGTTTTGTCCGCGCCTTATGGAAACTGGATGCCAATTACCATTCTGTCGTCAATTCGCAGACACTGCGTCCAATCGAGAGTCAGCAAACGGAAAATTATCGACAAAAAAAGCTCGTCACTCATCTTACTTTCACAAGTAAGGGTGTAACTCGCGCGCGAACAGAAGGCCGGGACGGATCCACCGGCACCAAGACTCGCCAATTTGATTTTACCAATCTGTTTGATCTGCATTCCGCCATGCTCTATCTGCGGAGCCAGCCGCTCACGGACCGCAGTGTTCACCGCGTCGTCGTCTATGCCTCGACTAACGCTTATCTTGCTACCATCACAGTAGTTGGTCGGGACGAGATTTCGGTGCGTGCCGGCACTTACAAGGCCATCAAAATCGATTTACGACTTGACCGGATTGGAAAGCATCTCGAGTTAGAGCCGCACCGAAAATTCCGTCGCGCCACCATCTGGGTGTCAGACGACCGCGACCGAATTCTGCTTCGTATCGAAGCACAGATTTTTGTTGGCACAGTTTTCGCCGAGCTGCAGTCGGTGCGCTTTGACAGTGCAGGATACTGAAGCTATCGCCCGTCTATTCCGGAACCCACTCACCGCGCACGGGCGGGCCCGGCCGAGGACGCAGGCGCTTGCCTGATGGATCGTAGACGGGTTCGCGTGGCCGCGGCAATAATCGGAGTGCGGCAAGCGTTTCCAGATCGAGTCGACCGGTAACAGGAAGACGCGTGCGCGCTTGATACGCCCGCAGCGACAACTCCATTGCCGATCCATAGGCCCCGTCGATCTCAGCTCGATAAAGTCCGCGACGCGCGAGCGCTATTTGCGCGGAGATCACCACATTGTGTTGCACATCGGGCGGGGCAGCCTCGTAGGGAGTGCCGGCAAGGAGTCCTCCCGGCGACATGCCGGGGGTCACGGGACTGGATGGATAGATCTGCCGATCTTGCGGCGCGTTGGCGAAAGGCTGGGATATGGGAGGAGTCACCCGCGCCGTTTCGTGGGATGATTGATCGCGCAGATCAGGCAAACCAGGGCTGGGCGAGGGAATAATCTTTGGTGCCGGTCGCGCGGGCGCGAAAGAACCAATTCCAAGTGAATGTAGCGTTTCGCTATTGAGTTCACCGTTTACCTGGAGTCCGTTGCGGATTTGATAGCGACGAATCGCGGCGGTCAAATTTGCGTTCGCTTCTCCGGTAACCTCACCATAATAAAAACCCTGGTCCTTCAGGACCTGTTGCACGTGTTCAACGGTTTGATCCGCTCGCATAAGCGCGACCGATCCGAGAAAAATCAGCGCGGCCACTTTGGCTTTCATCACGACCTTATTTTGACGCCCTCACTTTGTGCTTATTCAGCGCTCTCCGGGACTCGTCACCGCCAGCGCTGATTGACGCCGTGTTACTGCGTCCCGATAATGCAAGATTCCGTCGGCGACCGCTGCGGCAATCTGCTCGCGATAATCCTCACTTGCCAGCTTGGAAATGTCCTCTTTGTTGGTGAGAAATCCTCCTTCAACCAGAGCAGCTGGAGAAGTCACGCTGGCGATAACAAAAAATTGTTTGGGTTTTGTCCCGCGATCAGCAGCCCGTGTGCGCGCGACGAGCGCTTCCTGAATAGATCCGGCAAGATTTTGACTTTCAGAATTGGGCGATTCAGAAAGCGCTTGCCATAAGAAAGGCAGCCACGAAGCCAGAAATGAGCCAGCAGTAATCTGATGGGCGGCATAGTAGGTTTCCACGCCACTCGAAACTGGCAGATTATCCTCGTTGAAATGAATGCTGACAAAAATGCAATTGCTCACACGGTTGGCAAAGGCCGCACGGTCGGCCAGCGAGACATATGTATCTCCCAGGCGTGTCATTAGCGTCCCGATCCCTTCTGCCTCCAACAATCGATCGATTCGCCGCGCTACATCCAGGGTCAGGTCCTTTTCAAGTACGCCGCCACACATCGCACCGGAGTCTTGTCCGCCATGGCCAGGATCAAGAACAACTACTGCAAACGGCCTGGATGTCGGGGCGGGCTGGGCTGTTGTAGATCTCTTAACAGATTCTGGCCGCGGCGCCCGCTGCATCCAGACAAAGGAAGCGATCATCAACAAGACGCCGAGCAATGCCAGTATATTCCGGGTAGCTTGTTTTATGCGTGATCTCTGGGTGAACATTTCTCTCCATATTTAATCGTTAATCAAAGAGCGTAACTCCGTATCGGATAACGAACGATAACGGATTGTTCTGCTCGAATCGCGCTCAAGCACTCCTGCTTCGATGCCGGTGTTGGCGAGCTGTTCCTGCTGATATTTCGTAATGGCAGCGCGCTCTGGCAGCTCCTTTGCATCGTTCGTTTGTAACGTCATATGACCAATAGTCCACGCATCGAGCGCGGCTTTCAGCGCGGTTTCGAAACTGGCGTCCGCTCCATGTTCGGCTTTGAGAAATGATTCCATCAGTTCCCTCGATTGCCTTGCCCCGCTGAGCACGGCGAAGTCGTGCCGCACTTGCGCAAAGGTTGCGCCGTTGCTTGCGATCTCGCCATCGTATTCCACCCGCAGAAACAAATCTTCCGCTGGGTGCTCGCCCACCTCAGCAAAAAGCATCCGCGCCAGATAAGGTGCGCCATAAACCTGTTCGAATGCGCCCTTCATCAGGGGACTGAGCGAATAATGCACCAGCCGCCGCAGTGAAACGTCCGCCGCCGAGCGGGTGAAACCTTCGGTGCTGGCCAGTTCAATGGCTGCCATCCGCAATCGCTCGATATCTCCCGGATGACCGATCGCACCCATTGCAATCCGGTCGTAAATCTCGAAGATTTTCTGCCGCCTCTGGCCGAGCGTGAGAAACAAGATGCCGTCGCGATAACCGAGCGCTGCAATTGGACTACCCGAAGCGAGCTGTGCTTCAATGTACTCCCGCCGGTTGGCGATCGCCTCAACCCAACGATACGGCTCTTCGATCATGCAACCGTTTCCTTGAAGACGGCGGCGATTTTGCTCTCAGGCAAGGTCGTGATGCCTTCGCTCGAGACAATTTTGATGAGCGGATAAATCTTTCCGCCACGATCCACGCCGCCTGTCGATGTGTCGGATTCCGCGGCCGTATCAAGTGCGCGCAATGCAATCGATATCGCCTCGTCTTCGCCCAGCTTTTGCAAAGGTTTCGCGCCCCAATTATTTCCGTAATAGAGAATGCCGCGCACGGCGGGGGACCCTGATCCCGTTGCGGCGTAGTCGGTCGCCTCAAATTGCGCTCCCATGGCATCGTAAAAATAAAGCCGCGGCTCGGGCTTTGGATGGGAGTCGTAGGTTGCGAAAATAGGCACCACCACTCCGACTCCCTGCATCACGAATCCAAAATTGTCGCGCAAGAGCTTGGATAACGCGCGCACTTTCCCGTCCACGCTCATTTCCTGGAGCTGGGTTCGCCGAAAATATTGAAAGGAATGTTCGAGCACGCGCGCCATTTCCCAGGCCGTAGCCGGTACGCCGGCGATGGCCATGATCGAATGGCGATCGATCTCCAGAACTTTGTCGGCACGATCGTAAACAACCGTATTACCGGCAGTCGCGCGCCGATCGCCCGCCACCAGCACACCACCCGAGAATTTGAAAGCGAGAATTGTGGTCGCCTCCGTCGGCTGCCACGAAGTTTCGTGCGGCGTTCCGACCTGTGGTATTGAGCTGACAACGGCCGCCGGAGGCAGGAGACCTTTGCGTCGTAGGAGCGCGGGGAAATCCTCGGTTGCGCCAGAAAAATTCTGGTCAAGCGCCACGGGCAACTTGTCCATTACTGGCCCGTGCGTTGGCGATAGCGCTTGGATTGGTTCGGGTCGACCTTGCGCATTTTTTTCAAGAGATCCTTCGTGTCTGGTCGCGAGACGTCCGGTGAACGCGGGCCGCCGCCATCGCCCTGCTTGGGACCCCACGGAGCTGGCTCAACCGGCTTTTGGATACGCTCAGGCATAAAAAAATTTAAGAGCAAATGTTGGAAAGGCAAGCTGCGCGTCCGGAGACGCCTCGCTGCTTGCCAGACAAACCTGCTGATGCCAACGTTTGGACCATGAAACTGGCTGCTATTTTCTGTGCGAATGTTTTTTCCGGTGCTCTACTCCTTTCGACGGCTTCGGCGCAGACGCCTTTGCCGGAGCCGGTTAAAACGTCTGACGCTACTCAACTCGAAGCACTGACAAAAAAAATCGAGGAGCAGAACGCGAAGATCGACGCTCTCTCGCAGGAAATCCTCAAGTTGGAGCAGCAGATTTCGCACATCCGCCCCGGTACAATGATTGGCGAAAGTACGCCGTCAGTGTCCACTGGCGCACCTCCGCCTGAATCTTCGTCGCATCCGATGAGCGGGAATACCCATACGGTTGCACGCGGAGAGACACTCACCTCTATCGCGAAGATGTACAAGGTGACCGTGGACGAATTACAAAAGGCCAATAATATCGAAGACGGCCGTAAATTGCAGGCCGGACAAACCATCATGATCCCAGGCGCGCCGTCGCCCACACCTTCGACTTCCCCACCAACTGATTAACCGAAACGTCTCAGACTCCGGCTGGTTGCGAATCAAATATGAATTAGACAGGTAGTTGCTCGTCAGGAGCCGGGACAGACAGAGCGGGTATTTCTGCTGGCGATTCCAATTCAGGCTGGGGCGAGACCTCGAGCAAGCTTTGCTGGCACAGGCGCGCATATTTTCCGCCCAGCGCGACCAATTCGTCATGCTTGCCCCGCTCGATAATTCGGCCATGATCGAGTACGAGAATTTGGTCTGCGCGCACAATTGTTGAGAGCCGATGCGCGATCACGATCGACGTACGATGAAACATTAAGCGCTCGAGCGCTTCTTGAATCAGGCGCTCTGTCGCCGTGTCCACGCTCGCCGTTGCTTCATCAAGGATCAAGATTGGCGGATCCTTCAGCAGCGCTCGCGCGATGGACAGTCGCTGCTTCTCGCCGACGCTCAACTTCACGCCACGCTCGCCGACGATGCTTTCCAAACCAGCCGGCAATCGCTCGATAAATCCCCTCGCGTTAGCGGCATCCACCGCATGCCATAGCTCTGCATCGCTCGCGTCCGGTTTTCCGATCAACAAATTTTCGCGAATCGATCCGTTGAAAAGAAAACTTTCCTGCGTCACCACGCCGATCCTTTCGCGCAGTGCGCGGAGGTTATATTCGCGAATGGGTCTGCCATCTATGAGGATCTTGCCGCTCGTGTACTCATAAAAACGCGTCAACAAATTCACCAATGTCGATTTGCCTGCCCCCGTTGCGCCCACAAGGGCAACAGTTTCTCCCGGGCGCGCGTGAAAGGAAACGTTTTTAAGCGCGGGAAGACCTTCGGCGTAAGCAAAGGTCACGTTTTCGTAGCGGATATCGCCGGCGAGCCGCGCGACATCTCCTCTATCGGCCAAGCCGGGCTCAATTGGCGTATCGATAATTTCGAATACACGTTCGCCGGCCGCGCGCCCCGCCTGGACGAGCTGATTGAGCTGATGCAATCTCCCGATTGGCTCATAAAGGAATCCCGTCAGCATGAGAAATGCAACAAGGTCGCCGAGCTGCATCGCACCGCTCAGTACCATCTTAGCCCCGACCGCTACGACGAGCACAATTCCTAACGAGCCAAACAAATACATGGAAGGGTGATAGATCGCCCACACCCGCATGACCACGAGTGTGGCGTGGCGCAACTGGTTACTCATCCGGTTGAAACGCGCATGTTCTTCCTTCTCGCGGACAAAACTTTTGATCTGACGTATCCCGGAAAGATTGTCGTGGAGCAGCGAATTCATCGCCGAGGAGGCCTGGCGTTGCAGACGGTAGCGGCGGTGCGCGGTGAGAGTATACCAGAGCGCGCCACCCACGAGAAATGGCAGCGGCGCCAGGGCCAACAATGTAAGTGTCACACTAACGTAGAACATCACCCCGAGCACGATAACGACTTGCAAGGCGGCGACGACGCCCTGCTCCACTCCATCAATGAGAACGCGTTCGACCGAGCTCACGTCCTCGAGCACGCGGGTCATCAGATCGCCAGTGGCGCGGTTATCGAACCAGCGCAGCGGAAGCATCTGAATGTGCGAGTAGAGATCGCTTCGCAGATCGAAAATCACTCTTTGCTCAAAGGTGTTGTTCAAAATGATCCGCAGCGCGTTTAAACCGTGTTGCAGGAGAAACGCCAGCGCACCAAACAGCACCAGCGGCATCAGTCGCTCCTCGCGCCGCTGGTTTACGACCTCGTCCACAATCGATTTCGTTACGGCTGGGAACACGATCACCATGAGGGTGCCGAAAATCGCGCACGCCAGCGTTCCAGCTGCCAACCACGGATAACGCTTCAAATAAGCAAAAACGCGCCAGACGGTTTTCATCGCGCACTCAACCTCAACCCCTGCGTCATCACGTCAAGGTAACGCCTCCCGCGGGCGCCGGGCTAAACAAGTGTTGCTCTGCTACGCAGCGCAGCAATCTTGCCCGATGCCCACTGAGCCACACTCTCCCTGTGATTGGATTCACATCGAGCAAATCGAAGTTTCCACTCATATTGGAGTTCCCGAAGAAGAGCGTCGCGCGCCGCAGCGACTGACGGTCACTATTTCCTTCTGGCCATATCACGACGCGGGCGACTTGGCAGACAAAATTGAGAACGCAGTCAATTATTCGGACGTCGTCAAAGAAACGAAGAGTTTCGTGCGCGATCAGTCAGTAAACCTGATCGAGACATTGGCCGATCGGCTCGCAAGACACTTACTGAAACATTTCCGCATCCAGAAGGTCACGATAGAGTTGCGAAAATTCCCCTTCGAGGAGGCGAAGTACGTTTCCGTAACCATAACACGCACTGCATCCATCGCTTGAAAGCCGCTTGTGGATTAAACCACGAATAGTCACGCGAGAATGACGAAGCACGAATATCGAATGACGAAGGAATGACAAAATGACAAATGTCGAATCCGGTAGCCGCAAACAGATGGTATCACCTGCTAACAAATCCCGACGCACCCCGATTTGGCCTTTCCTTATTCGGGCTTCGGCATTGATTCGTCATTCGTCATTCGGATTTCGTCATTTTAACAAGTTCGTGTCCATTCCTGGTTAAAAAATGCGAAAAGGAAGATTTAGCAAGCCGGCCGCGGAAATCGTGCAGCGCTACAGCGAATCGGTTTCGTTCGATTGGAGACTCTATCGACACGATATCGCAGGATCGATCGCGCACGCCGCAGCCCTCGCTCAGGCAGAGATCATAACCGCCGATGAGCGGCAAAAAATCGAGGACGAATTACGCGCGATCGAAAAGGAGATCGAGTCCGGCAAATTCGAATGGGACCGATCGCTCGAAGACGTGCACATGAATATCGAAGCCGCGCTTATGGAACGAATCGGCGCCGCAGGCGCCAAGCTGCACACGGCCCGCAGCCGAAACGATCAGATTGCGCTCGATCTTCGCCTTCATGTGAAGGAGGAGATCACTGAGGTTGCCGTTCGTCTTCGCTCGTTGCAAACCGCGTTGCTCGATCTCGCGGAGCAGAACGTCGATGTGGTGATGCCGGGTTACACGCATTTGCAACGCGCGCAGCCGATTTTTCTCGCGCATTATTTGCTTGCCCAAATCGAAGCTCTCGAGCGCGACGCGGAACGTCTTCGTGATTGCAATGCGCGAACGGACGTCCTGCCACTCGGGTCTGGCGCACTGGCCGGATCGACGATCGTCCTCGATCGGCAATCGATCGCGCGCCAGCTCGGCTTCTCGCGCGTGAGCCAGAACAGTCTCGATGCGGTCGGCGATCGCGATTTTGTTTGCGAATTTCTTTTTTGCCTGGCGATGGTCGGGATGCATCTCTCGCGCCTGAGCGAGGATTTGATTACTTGGAACACGAGCGAATTCGGTTTTGTCGAGTTCAGCGACGCTTTTTCCACCGGCTCGAGCTTAATGCCGCAGAAGAAGAATCCCGATGTGGCTGAGCTGACGCGCGGCAAAACCGGCCGGCTTTACGGGAATTTAATGTCGATCTTGACCACCTTGAAAGCGCTCCGTTCGTCTTACAATCGCGATATGCAGGAAGACAAAGAAGCGCTTTTCGATTCGGTTAATACTGTTCGCGCTGCGCTGGAGTTGTTTTCGCCAATGTTGCAGGAAATGAGAATCAATTGCCCCCGCATGGAAGCCGCCGCAAACGATCCAAATCTTTTCGCGACCGATCTGGCGGAGTATTTGGTGAAGAAAGGAACGCCGTTTCGCGAGGCGCACGAGATTGTTGGAAAACTGGTCGCGCACGCGATCCAAAACAAGATTGCGCTCGACAAAGTTTCCGTTTCGAAAATGAAAACATTCTCGCCATTGTTCGATGTCGATATTGAAAACGTGTTCGACGTTCGCCATTCGCTTGCGGAAAGAAGGGCGATTGGCGCGCCTTCGCCGGAAAATGTCGCAGCGCAGATCAAGCGCTGGCGCGCACAGCTTCGCGAATAAGTCGCCAGGTGGATCGAGCAGTCCCTTGCTCGATGTCAATAGTGGCGGCGAAGCCGCATTATTTTACCATCGTCCGCGGAGCGGCCGATCCACCTTTCGTTCGCTTTTCGACGCTCGCTTCATAATCTTCCGACGTGAAGCAGAGCGAAATCGTGCGGGATGGCGAACGCTGGGAGACCATTTCGAGCGAGCGGCATTTTGCCAATCCACATATGGAGGTCGCGACCTATCAAGTGCGAACACCGTCACGGTCACAGCCACGGGCGTGGACAATCGTGCACCGTAAGGCGGCCGTCATTGTCGCGCCGGTGACCCCTGATGGGAAAATCGTCCTCATTCGCCAGGAACGCATCCCGGTCCGCACCGCCATCTGGGAAATGCCTTCCGGACAGATCGACAACTCTGTAGCCGGGGTCGGCTTGTCCGCCGTAGCCTCGGCGAAGGCGGATGACCCCGGCAGGTACTCCGTGGAAACAATCGAACAAGTCGCATTGCGTGAACTTCGCGAAGAGAGCGGCTATCGGTTGGCCAAGGACGGCAAACTCATCGCGCTCGGTGATTATTTTTCATCGCCCGGATTCACCGACGAACGCGGCTATTTTTTCCTGGCGCGTCCGGTTGAACCAATCGCGAATTATGTGCGCGACGAAACGGAATCGATTCTGGATTGCCGCGCGTTCAGCGTTTCGGAAATTCGCCGCATGATTGCTGAGAACGAAATTCGCGATGCTAACACGTTAGGCTTTTGCGCCCGGCTGGCCGCACGCGGGTTTCTCTCGCTCGAGCCGCTGTGACTCCGAAATAGTGCACGAATAACTTTTCGATCCAATGGCACTCCGAGACATTTTCAAATTTCGCGAGTCGCCCGAAAGCGAGACAACCAAGCCCTTTCTGGAGCATCTCGAAGACTTGCGATGGACCATCGTGAAGATGGCGATCACGCTCGTCATCGCGATGATCATCTGTTTCGCTTTTCGCTCGATCCTGGTGCGCGTAACGCAGGCGCCATTGCACGAGGTCAGTTCGCAGATCGGCACACTCAAGGCTCTTGGCATCACGGATTCAATCGTGATCTCGTTCCACCTGGCGTTTTACGCAGGAATCGTTCTTTCCTTTCCGCTGCTCCTTTATTTTCTCGCGGAATTTGTTCTGCCCGCGCTCACGGCAGTGGAAAAGCGCTTTTTGCTTCCCGCGATTTTCGTCAGCTTTGCGCTGTTCCTTCTGGGTGTCTTCGTCTGCTATTTTTGGTTATTGCCCAAAACGATTCTGTTTTTCTTTCGCGACACCGAGTCGCTCGGCTGGGCGCCTACCTGGACTGTGCAACAGTATTATTCCTTCGTGACGCGATTCACGATCGGTTTCGGCCTCGCGTTTGAACTGCCAGTGGTGGTTTTGGCGCTCGTGCGATTCGGATTGATCACGTATAAATTCATGGCGCGCACTCGGCCATACGCCATTGTGCTCATTTTTATCCTGGCGACGATCATTACGCCAACGCCGGACATTCTGACACTGATCGCGATGGGTCTTCCCATGTGTCTGCTTTATGAAAGCTGTATCTGGATTGCGTGGTTCATGGAGCGCCGCCAAGCTAAATCGGTTGCCGGCTGATCGCGTGGGCCACATGAGAGTTGCGCGTTTGAGCGATAGATGAGTTAAGAAGCAGGTACAGCGCTAAGAACCAAAACGTGTGAAGGTTGGCGGGCAACATTTTCGAACGATCTGGCTTAAGGCGGACGACGAACGCGTCGTGCAGCTGATCGATCAGCGGTTTTTACCTCACCGTTTCGTGATCGAGGAAGTCAGCACGGTCGAGCAGATGGTGACGGCGATCCGGGAAATGCATGTTCGCGGAGCCGGGTTGATCGGTGCGAGCGCGGGATACGGGATGTATCTCGCGACAATTGAGGCAGCCGCACTTGGTTCGTTCGATCAGTACTTGGCCAATGCAGCGGCCCAACTCAAGGCAACCAGACCGACGGCGGTGAATCTTTCCTGGGCGGTCGAGCGTCAGCTAAGGAATATCGCCGAGAGGAAAACTGCGGAAGAGAAGATAGCCCTGGCTCTGCGCACAGCCAGATCGATTGCTGAAGAAGATGAGGAGCACTGTCGGATGATCGGGCAGCACGGATTGAATCTCATTGAGCAAATTGCTCGAACGAAAGCCGGCAAGTTCGCCACGGCGAATCCGTCCTGTGGCGGACCGATCAACGTGCTCACGCATTGCAACGCGGGATGGCTCGCTTTTGTTGATTACGGTTCGGCCACGGCGCCGATCTATGCCGCCCACGATAGCGGGTTGCCGGTTCACGTGTGGGTCGCTGAGACGAGACCCAGGAATCAGGGTTCGAAGCTCACCGCGTGGGAGCTGGGCGAGCACGGCGTGCCGCATACGGTGATCGCGGACAGCGCCGGTGGGCATTTGATGCAACGTGGCGAAGTAGATCTGGTGATTGTCGGATCGGATCGCACGACTTGCACGGGAGACGTTGCGAACAAGATCGGGACGTATCTGAAGGCCCTGGCGGCGAAGGACAATAATATCCCTTTCTATGTGGCGCTGCCCTCGTCTTCGATTGACTGGAAGATGCGAGATGGGTTGAAAGAAATTCCGATCGAAGAGCGCGGCGCGGAAGAAGTAAGACACGCAGACGGGTGGCTTGAGGGACGACAGGTGGAAGTGCGCGTTACGCCGGAGCGAAGTCCGGCTGCAAACTACGGGTTCGATGTTACGCCGAGACACCTGGTCACCGGACTGATTACCGAGCGAGGCGTGTGCGAAGCGAACGAGAAAAGCATCCGCGCCCTTTTCCCAGAGCATGCGCCGTGAGCGAATACATAAAGTTCACGTGCGAATCCCGCCACTGCGGGACGGAGATCGCTCGGTTCGACGGGCTTGCCGAATTGAACGCATACAGGCGAAAACTTCTCAAGCTTCGACTGATCGGCGTCGATGCAAAGGGCATTGGGTTCGGCAACCTGAGCATCAGGGACGGCGCGACTAACAATTTTTATATCACAGGTTCGGCGACAGGCGGAAAGGCTGAACTGACGCTGGCGGATTGCGCAAGAGTGGTGGCCTACGATTTCGAAAACAACTGGCTCCGATACGAGGGCTCCGCGATTCCTTCATCCGAGTCGTTGACCCACGCCGCGGTCTACGAGGCGGATGCAACGGCCGCGTCGGTTATTCATTGTCACGACTCAAAATTGTGGGCAGCACTTCTAAATCAAGCTCCGACAAGCTCGAAGGCCGTTGAGTACGGGACGCCCGAGATGGCGTACGAAGTGACGCGTCTCTTCGAGGTTACCGACGTGCAAAGCAGAAAGATTTTTGTCATGGCCGGACATGAGGGAGGCATCATAGCTTTCGGAAAAGATCTCGAAGTAGCATTCGTTGTTCTATTACGCGAGCGGAGGGAAAGGAGTTGAGTCACGCTGAATCGCAATGGTAGGGACGGACCGCCGGGCCGTCCGTTTCGTTTGGCGCGCCCGGCGGTCGCGCCCTACCAGGCAACCGTGGCTTGCGTCGACAACAGTTTCCGTGAACGTACGTGGAGGTTATGGCCGACACAGCTTTCAAACCGGACCAAAATCTGGGTGTTACGCGGCGAACATTTCTTGGCACGACTCTGGCAAGCGGAGCCGCGCTTTTTGCGGGAGGATCCGATGTTATCTTTGGAGCTGACTCGTCAACCTCACTGAACATGGCCACGAATCCTACTTTCCAATTGGGCGGCGATCTCACCGTTAATCGCCTCGGTTTTGGCGCGATGCGCATTACCGGGGAAGGCATTTGGGGTTGGCCGCCTGACCGCAACAACGCGCTCAAAGTTCTGAGACGCGCGGTCGAGCTCGGCGTGAACTTGATCGATACCGCCGATGCCTACGGACCGGAAACGAGCGAACTGCTGATCGCAGAAGCGCTTCATCCTTATCCGAAAGGACTCGTTATCGCGACGAAGGGCGGTCTAACCCGGCCGGGACCCGGCCAATGGGTGCCAGACGCGCGACCTGAACATCTCAAACAGGCCGTGGATGGGAGTCTAAAGCGGTTACGGCTTGACCGGATCGATTTATATCAATTGCACACCGTCGATCCCAAAGTGCCTATCGAGCAATCGCTCGGCGCGCTTAAGGAAATGCAGGATGCAGGAAAGATTCGCCACGTGGGATTATCGAATGTGAGCACTGAAGAAATCGAGCGGGCGCGCAAGATTCTTGCGATCGTGAGCGTCCAAAACGAGTACAACATTGAGGATCGCAGCTCGGAAAAAGTTTTGGTGTATTGCGAGAAGGAGAGCCTCGGGTTCCTGCCGTGGTTTCCGATCGGCGGCGGCAGGGGATTGAAACCTGAGAATGCGCTGGAAACAGCGGCCAAAGACCACGGGGTGAGCGTTATCCACGTCGCGCTTGCCTGGCTTCTCCAGAGATCGCCTGTGATGCTGCCGATTCCGGGCACGTCGTCCATTGCGCACCTGGAGGAAAACGTCGCTGCCGCGAAGATCAAATTAACTCCGGCAGAATGGAAAGCGATTGATGCTTTAGCCGGCCAGGGCTGACGCGCCTGGCAGGCGCTGGCGCAAAACAGGAAAGATTTGGCCTGCACCGCTCAAATATCCCTGAAGCAAGATGTTTCCCAGCATTTCATTTGGCTTTTCCAACGCCCCTTCTGCTCTTCCTTGTCCTATGCATTAGTTCGGTTAAGCAAGAAATCCAGATAAATTCCGGCGTATACCAGCAACATAGCGACTCCTACCTTACCCCTAACAAACGGACTGAAGCCAAACAATAGTAGCCGAATTGCCAACAGTGCAAACTCTCCTGTCGTTAAGTGTAAGCTGTTTCCGTTGTAAATAGAGGCCGCATTGATAAATATATCCAATGCCGCCATAATTCCACACACGGCGTAACTGTACCAGAATATGAGCCGCACCAGGCGTGGATTATCTCTTGAGATCACGTTGTTTTATCGGGTCACGAGTAACAAAATTCAGTTGCTCCTCTTGTATACGTCGTCCCTCTTGGGAAGCTTCTCGAGCGTGTCTCCCTTTTTCCGATTAGGCAACCGCAAAGGGGGATAATTTGAGTGCCGGCGGGACCACATCGGCGTCCCCCAAAGGAAGCTACTTTTCATGAACGGCGTTGGACTCGACATGCACAAGCGTTACGCTGGTCGGAGATTTGATTGCGCTATCGTCCATCTACGAATTTCTCTTCCGCGCATTCGCTTTTATCCTCGGCGCTGCGGTCGGCTCGTTCTTAAACGTCTGCATTTACCGTTGGCCTGTCGATCTTTCGGTTAACAGGCCACGCCGCTCTTTTTGCCCGGCTTGCAAGGCACCGATTCCCTGGCATCAAAATCTGCCATTGATCAGCTGGCTTTTGCTCCGCGGCCGCTGCGCAAATTGTGGGGGCAAGATTGCGTTTCGCTATTTTGCCGTGGAATTGCTCACCGCGCTCTTTTTCCTCGCGATCTGGCAAAGCTTCCCATGGCAAGTGGCGATCGCCTACTGGGTCCTGGTTTCACTCCTCATTGTCGGGACATTTATCGACCTCGAGCATTTTATCATTCCAGACCAGGTGACGATCGGCGGGATCGTCGCCGGGATCGTTGCCAGCGTAACGGTGCCAGCTTTGATGGACACGAATTCGCGGGTGGCTGCCGGCGTTCGCTCCATGCTTGGAGCTGCCCTCGGATACGTTATCCTCTTGATCGTTCTGGAAGCGGGCAAAATCGCCTTCGGAAGAAAAAGAATTCGTTTCGATGCTCCGACGCCGTTCACATGGACAAAACGTGACGACGACGCCGATTTCGTTGTAGGCGCTGAAGAAAGTCTGTGGAGCGATTATTTCGCCCGCGAGAAAGATCGCCTGTTGCTCGATTGCGACGAGGTGAAGATCGACAATCATGATTATGCCGGAGTAACCTTGGATTTCCATTACGATCGGGTCGCTGTGGAAGGGAACGTGCTGGCGCTCGATCACGTGACGCAGATTTCAGGCGTCGCGCGCCGGTTGGTGATCCCGCGCGAAGCGATGGGGCGCGGTGACCTGAAATTTCTGGCCGCGATTGGCGCATTCCTCGGATGGCGCGCGGTGTTGTTCAGTCTTTTTGCCGGGTCGCTTCTCGGTTCCGTTGTTGGGTTGATCACGCTCATCCTGGGGAAGCGTGTCTGGTCGGCAAAGTTGCCGTTCGGACCTTATCTCGCGTTCGGCGCAGTAAGCTGGATGTTTTTTGGCGATCTTTTTTTGCGCTGGTATAGCGGATTGATCAATCCGTAGTGCCAGCACGTCGACCGTGTCTCAACCGGTGTTAACCACTAATGGACACGAATCGACACAAATAAGAGGGGAAGAGAGATCTGCCCGCGAATAACACGAATTAACGCGAATGATTTTCTTTTGCTGGAATCTTTTTTCGCGTCCATTCGCGTGATTCGCGGGCCTCTAATCTTCGTCATTCGGATTTCGTCATCTTTGCTGAGTTCGTGTCTATTCGTGATTTAATGCCCATTGGGTCGAAGGTTCGTCTCCAGGAACCACTGCGCGTCGGCGCAGCATCAATCCTAGATTGATCAGTTCACATTTCCACCAGCGCCGTAGTCCCAGCCAAATTCGTTTCCGGAGTCGGATATCTGGAACAAACCCGTCGTATAATTCGCGCCAGCCGGCATTTCTTTTGCCGTAGTAGCCAGTCGCCCAACGCCGCTTCGCCAAAGCGACAAGGCGTCGATTATAAAAACTCATCGTGTTCCGGGCCAGTCTTCCGCCGATCCCGCTGAAAGGCAGATTAAGAAATTCAGACTCCGGATCGCGATAAACTGCCCCAACCAAGCCAATATAATAGCTGCTCACATCCAATAGAAGCGCGGCTGACATCAGATCGGCGTCTCCCATGTAGTAGTATTTGTCCTTGTACAACGTTTCGAACCAGTAACGGTATGTGACCGGATATTGCTGGTTGTAATTACGAAGCCGCTCCTCCACATCTTCGCCCGCTAAACTGCGCGCCAGTAAATCGGCGACGTAGTAGGAAGTATAAGAACAAAAATCAAGACCCGGACTGTAAAGCGGATCGATAAAGCCGGTCGCGTCGCCCACTGCGGCCCACCCGTTACCGCAGACTTTCTCACTGTGATATGGCAGCATCGAGAGGGCGTGCACGTCGCCTTCAATCGCTTTTGCCGCGCCAAAAATTTCACAACCGACCGGGTGACCGAGAATGTGCGCATGCAATCGCTGAGCGAGATTCGGGCCTTCCGGCAGTTTGAAAATCCGGTTGTCATACACAATGCCGGCACTGACGTCCCCCCCGCGCAATGGAATAATCCAAACCCACCAGCCGCGGCCGAACAGATGATTCGTAGCCCATTCACGGCCGGTGCGACAATGATTGGCGTAGTCCGGGAAGCGTTCTCTCCAGTCATAGCTGTCCCATTCTTTAACGCCGGTGAAGCGTGCCCAGACGGCATTGATTGGATGTTCGGTGTTCGGACGAAAATATCCGAGTTTCCTGGCGAGCATGGTCGCGCGCCCTGTCGCATCGACGATCCAACGCGCGCGAACAGTGCGTTCGCGCGAGTCTGGAGGGGCGAGCTCCTGCGAGCCCGCTCCAGGCGGCGTCGCAGAGCTCCGCCCTCCATTGACAATTGCACTTATTGTCTGCCCGTTCCCGTTGTTCAGTTCGCAGCTTGTTACCTTGGCGGGGCGCCAGAGCTCGCAGCCGGCCTGCAACGCGACGTCGAGCAGGTGTGAGTCAAGCTTTGCCCGATCCACCTGAAAGCCCGGCAATCGGCTCTGATAACGCGTACCAATCTCGACGCAGTCTTCAAAGCGCTGATCGGGCCGACTCGAAAACCAGAGGCGCAACCCCTGTTTTGCGAGTTGATGATGACCGAGATAATGGGTCAGCCCCAAAATCCGGGTCATGTAGCAGCTGCTCACTTCAGTGGTCGATTCCCCGACCTTGCGATCGAACTCAGTCGTCTTTTCGATGATAAGGACGCGCGCTTCCGGCCGTTTTCGTTTGAGCATGAGCGCCGTTGCGGCACCGGAAAAGGCGCCGCCGATGATTACGACGTCGTATTCAAAATCCATCGCAACCGAGAAAATGGACGCTGCCAGCTGCAAACGCAATCAGTTCCGGCTGGCCAAGGTTTGCTGCTGTGGCGAATTTTTCTGGCACATTTCGTCGGCTCGACGGAGTCTCGCCCCACCAGCACATGATATTCACCAATGCGCGTTTGATTCTTCCCGAGGGAATTCGCGATGGTCTCGAGGTTGTCGCGGTAGAAGGAAAAATTACCGCAATTCGCGAGCAAACCCGCCTTCGCGAGGCTATGGCGCGGCAGGCACATCCGCGTGCGGGAGACGTTGTCGATCTTCACGGAAACTATCTCGCGCCCGGTTTCGTCGATCTTCATGTTCACGGCGCGCTCGGCCGCGACACCATGGAAGCCTCAGCGGACGCATTCCGCGCTATTTGCGATTTTCATGCGAGCGGCGGCACCACTTTGCTTCTGCTTACCACAGCGACGGCGCCGATGGACAAACTCGTTGAGGTTCTAAATGCGATTCGCGATTGTCGACCTTCCAATGACGCGATTGCGGGTGTTCACGTAGAAGGCCCGTTTATTTCAAAGGCGAAATGTGGAGCACAGCGGGCGGAATTCATTCAGGATCCTTCACCGATGGCCGTGCAGCAATTGCTTCAGCACGCCGATGTGATTATACGCGTGACGATCGCGCCCGAGTTACCGGGAGCTCTGGATGCGATCGAGGCATTCCGCGAGCACGGAATCAGCGTCAGTGGCGGCCACAGCGATGCGTGGGATGCGGAGGCTCGAGCTGGTTTCAGCCACGGCATGCGCAGCGTGACGCACACATTCAATTGCATGTCATCGGCCCGACGGCGTGGAATTCATCGCGTTGGCGGTTTGCTGGAGTTTGCTTTGAGCGAACCGCAGATCAGTTGCGAACTGATTGCCGACGGCCATCACGTTTCCGCGACGCTAATGAAAATGTTGTACCGCGCGAAAGGCGCGGCCGGAATTTGTCTCGTGACAGACGCAACCGCTGGCGCCGGATTGCCCAATGGATCTCGATTTTCGCTCTTCGGGAATGAATGCGTTGTTGAAGGCGGCGTTTGTTTGCTCGCCTACCACTCAGCGCTGGCGGGCAGCGCTTCGCGTATGATCGATCTCGTCCAAACGATGGTGCGCGATGTCGATGTTCCACTGCACGAGGCGATCATGATGGCCACGGAAAATCCCGCGCGTGGAATTGGTCTGGAAACGAAAGGACGCCTGGCGGTCGGAGCCGATGCAGATTTCGTCGTTCTCTCACCGGACTTGGAGGTGCTGCGAACGTTCGCTGGCGGTGAGGAAATTTATTCGTTAGATCGACATTAAGAATTCGGCGATATCGAGCGAGGCACGTGGTCTGCTCAAGCGATGGATATTCGCCGCCCATTCGCGCCATTGTTTCGCGTCGTCGGCAAACGCCCCCTGAACTTGCGCGACGACCTCCGCAGGCGAACGCGCGATCACCCCTGAGTTCGTTTCGACGATTAGCCGTGCATTGCCTTCCTCCTGGCCGGAGACGACGTGATTGATGATCATCGGACAAGCGGCTGCGATCGTTTCCTGCACGGTTGCACCTCCGGCTTTGCCAATGAGCACATGGTTGTCATGAAGCAGGCGCGGAAGCTCGTCGGTCCAACCGATAATCTTCGTTTTGCTACCTCCTGATGCCTCTGCAATCGCCGGTCGCAGCTTTTCGGCGCGACCAATTGTCACCGTGAGATCAAAGCCAAGACGCGCCAGCCGCTCCACCAGTTCCGGTGCGCGGCGCGTGGCTGCATGGATCATGTACAAAACGCGAGGCTCAGAATTGCTGGGAGGCAATTGTCGATCCTGCGTCAAGTCTGCAAATTTTGGGCTAACAGGAAATCCGAACGTTTTGATTTTCTCCGGCGCGACTCCGGCTGCCTGCAGCACTGTGGCACTCTGCTCGTTTGGAGAGAGAAAATAGTCGGCATCACAGCGATACCAAACAGCGTTCACGGTGATGGAATCGGTGATAACGACTACGCTTTTGCAGCGGTGAAGGCCTTTAGGGTTCATCTCTAAAATTTGGCGAAGGAAGTACGGGTAGGGCGGGAAGGTGGAGACAATCACGTGCGGCTGGAAACGCTCCATCACATGCGCGAAACGCTGTTTCAGTCGCGAGAAGCGTTCAAATCGTTCGTCGAAATTAGTGATGTTATCGAGCCAACGATAGACGTAACCCCATGAGCCAGGCCAACGATTGATGACCGCCAGATATGTCCGGCGGACTATTTCATTGAAAGCACCGTAAGCCTCGGGAAACAGGTCTCGCAATTCGATCTCTGTGTCGGCTGCGGCAACGCGCGCCAGTCCGTCACGGATGCCGCGGGCGGCGCTGTTGTGACCCTCGCCAAAGCCTGCGGTGAGAATCAGGATTTTTTTTTTCACAACTCGTCAGACGATACGGGCGGGAGAGAAGCGGACGAAGGTTACTCGCGAAAGCATTCGGAGTTTAATGGATATTTGTACCCGGCAAAGTAAACTCTCGGTCGAGATGAAATATCTCAGATTTATCTGGCGCGTTGGGCGCCGTCTCGTCTGGGAAACCGCCACCGACACTACAACGGGGCTGGCTGCCCAGATGGCGTATCTGCTTCTTTTTGCGCTCGCGCCGGTGCTGCTTTTTCTCTGGCATCTGCTCGGTCTCTTCGGCACCGATCCGGCGAAACTGCACCAAATGTTTGTTATCTTGCAAAGTTTCATGCCTCCGGATCCGAAAGTGCAGGACATTCTCGATACAGCGATGGCCAGTGTAGTGGTGACAGGATCGAGTGGCTTTCTGGCAAATGCCGGCATTATCCTCGGGATTTATTTTGGCACCGTCTTTATCGCCACGATTTCCCGGGCATTGAGCCATACCCACGGCGTGCGGGAAGACCGGCATTGGTGGTCGAAATACATCATCTCGTTTTTCATGCTCTTTTGGTTTGGCATCGTCCTCCTGTTCTCCTTTAACGCCATCGTCTTCGGCGAAAAACTCGCCGGCCTTGCAGAAGTCAATTTTCAGCTCGCGGTCCCATTGCAGGCGTGGATTGCGTATTTGAATTTGCCGCTCATCTTCGTCGCGCTGGTCTTTCTCGCACTGGCCCTTTATCTTCTGACCCCGGAAAATTACCTGACGGTCCGCCAGGCGTTGCCGGGAGCGATTTTCTTTTCTATCGGCTGGATTCTCGCGACCAAGCTCTTTCAATATTATGTGGCAAGATACGATCGGTACAACCCGACTTATCTCGCGCTGGCATCGATCATCGTGCTTCTTACCTGGATGTATCTGACCTGTTTGCTCCTGCTCCTCGGCGGCAAATTGAACGCCATTCTTCGTCGCGAACGCGAACGGATGCGCAAAGCCACGTCCGAGGCGCCTGCTCCTGCTGCGCAGGGGGCGTGACTCAATAAAGGCTAAAAGAGTTACAAGGTTACAACGTTAAAAAACCAAAAAGGTGATCGACTTTTTTAACTTTTTTAACGATTCCGTTGACCCCGAAAGCGTTCGGGGTTGATAGCGTCGCGCGCTCTGTTACGGTCAGCCGCAGTGGTGCGTTTTCGCCTTTGGCTCGCAACTGCATTCGCGCTTAGTGCGATCGCCGGCACTCTCCTTCGCGGGCAAGTCAGCAGCGACGAAGAAAAATCGGGCGACGAATCCGGAAAAAGCCAACACGAGACGAGCGCCTCTTCATCTCCGACCCCGAAGAAATCACCAAAGCCGGTTGCCAAAGCCAAAACGGCCACAAGCAAGTCGAAGATGAAACGGAGCGCTTCCCCGACACCCAGGAAATCACCAAGTCCGATCCCGAAAGCGAAGCGAGCAACAGAAGAGTCGAGCAACGAAACCGATGCCTCGGGAACGCCAAAAGAATCGTCTCCGACCCCGAAAACTTCCGGGGCGGAAAACCCGGCGGCGGAGACGGAACCCGCCTCAGGCGGGCTGACGTCAGAAGAATCGCCGCATCATAACAAGACGAAGTCGGCCAAAGGATCTGGTGAGGAAGAGGAGGAGGAGACGCCAAAGCCAAAACCGAAGGAAACGGCTGGATCAACCGCCGCTGCAAAGAGATCGAGAAAATCTACCACTCCGACGCCAAAACCAACGGGTGCGAAGAAAAAATCGCAAAAGAAAAAGGCGTCGTCGAAAGCCAAAAAAGCTGCGAAGGCGAAAGCAACCAAAAAAGAGGAAGAAACACCGAAGCCGGAAAAGACCCCGACGCCGCCTCCAGAAAAATCTGCGGAGCCATCTGAGGATTCGACTGCACCGCCGCCAAGGGCGGTTGCCGTGCCAACGCCGGCGGTATCGCCACGGGCAAAAGTTCCACGCGCTGCTTCCGCGCAAGAGCAGGCACAGGTTGTGGTTGAGAAATCAGGTATTGAGGAGGACCAGGGTTTTGAGCCTCCTCCTCCACCGCCGCCGCGCAAAGGTTTTTGGCCGTGGTCGCTGAGCCGTCCGAAAGCGTATCGCTATCTCACGAGTTCAGTCATCGATGCAATTCGGCGCGCGCCGGTAAAGCGGCATCGTTGGCAATTTATCGTCGTCCACAATAGTGGAACACGGCAGGGAAACGCGCGCGTGTTTGATTATTATCATAGAAATGTACGCCGGATGAGGAACGGCCTTGCTTATCATTTCGTGATTGGCAACGGAACGTCGAGCGGGAACGGCCAAATAGAAGTGGGCGATCGCTGGCGCCGTCAAATCAATGGCGGGCATGTGCACAGCGATTACTTGAACAACATCTCGCTGGGCATTTGTCTGGTCGGAGACTTTAATCGGGACCAGCCCACACGCGCGCAGCTCGAATCTTGCGAGGAACTGATCCGCTACCTGCGAGAACGATGCGGGAAAGTTGGCATGCGCAGCATTCCTGTCCGGCCGCATCGTGAAATGAATCCGCCGCGCTGGGCCACCGATTGCCCGGGAGACGCCTTTCCCTATTCCTGGTTCCGCAGATTTTAGCAGCGATCTCGCAAATGGTAGGGACGGACCGCTGGGCCGTCCGTTCCATTCGGCGCGCCCGGCGGTCGCGCCCTACCAAAGCGTTGCATTTTCTTTTGTGAGATGGCTGATGGCTTCTAGATTAGTGCGATTGCACTCCAGAGAGTGCCGCCCGCGTCGATTGCTGTAGTGTTCGCTGTCCTCAGCGAATCCAACGAACGTCCGCTGAGGGACAGCGGACCCTACAGCCTTGATTACGAGAGCAATCACTTGCGTTCCGCCACGATCAAATTGGCTTCCTTGTAGTTCCAGCGATAACCGAAACCGAAGTCGAACGGCGGTGGATTGCTTTGAGCGAAGAGCTCCTGGAGTCTTGGCTGATAATGTTGTTTGAAAATCTCGATCGGCCCGAGGTAATTGCCGAACAGGCGCAGGGTCCACTTGTTCGGGTCAAAGTAAGCCAGCGGGATTCCGGAGTCGTCCTGCACGATTCTGTTGCTGTGCGCGAGAATGAAATTGCGGATGGTGGCGAAACCTTCCTCGAACATCAGATACGATGAAGATTTGAGAAAACTCGAGCCGGCGCCAAATCGCTCGCAAAATTTCAGGAAACCCGGAGTGGATTTGATTCCGCCGTCGGAGATATCGGTGGTGAAGTAATATAGCGTTTGTGAATCGCCCGTCTGGTTGTCGGCATACCGTATCCGCACCCCGGGGATGCTGCCTCGCGCGCTTTCCTGGAAGGCGCCGCTGCCGTTCAAAGATCCGAATGTCACATTGCTGATCGATTTATCGGCGCGCGCGATGAACGTGTAGAGAATGGGCACTACGCCGTTAAGGTTCTGTTCGTGCAGATCGACCTTCATATCTTTGGTAATGAAGTAGGTCGTCGCAAGCGAGGACTTCATCGCGTTCTCCAGATTCCCCAGCGCACCGGAGAGATTTCCGATGCGCAGAGGATCAGGCGGCGGCCCCATCGATTCTTTCCCGCAAAGAACATAGACCGAGGCTCTCGGAAAAAATTGATCCACGTAGAGGAAATCGGGACCGCTGAACATGTAAAATGCGACCGGAATTGGCTGGGTAGCCTCCGGAAGATACAGGTTCTCCCAGGCGTGCAGTTTTTGAAGTTGGCGCACAGTGAGTTTTGAGAACTCTCTTTCAAAGTAGGCGGAATGTTCCTGCCATGACGGGTCGCGGGTGAGCGGCGCGAGTGGAGAATCGGGCGGCACCGGCATTCCAGCGAGAAAGCGCGCAACGTCATTGGGTCCGGCGGCGACGGGAAGCGCACGAGGTGGAAGCTCGGAATTCTCCTGCGCGTAAGCTCTCAGCACTCCTGCCAGGAATATGATCACAGACAGTGTGACAAGCGCCAGCGCCAGGGAGCGATTCCCTGCGCCGTGCGAACATCGGAACATAGGCATTCTGCCTGTGCGGCCAGCCCCGAAAGCATTCGGGGCTGTGCACGAGGCGGCGGGTTTCAAACCCACTGGACGCACAGGCCATAGGCCTATGTTCCGATTTCTTTTCATGCCGAGCGACTGAGGCGTTTTCCCACGCAAAAATAGAGAAGCAGACCGAAGAGCGCCGTACCGAGACCAGCCAGGGATTCTTCGCTATGCCAGCGCAACAGATAAAACATCATCCAAATCGTGATTACCGAGAACACAATCGGCGGGAGCGGATAGGCCCAGACTCGATACGGCCGCGTGATTTTCGGATGCGTAAAGCGGAGTACGATCACGCCGAGCACAGCCAACAGCGAGCAGATCAACAAACTGAATTGGGTGTAGCGGAGGACGTCCTCAAAACTCCGGGTCAACAAAAGTAAATTCACGACGAGCAGTTGCAGGACGATCGCGTTGGTGGGAACGCCGTGCTTGTTTTTCCGGCCAAGCAGCCGCAGCAGCCAATGATCTTCCCCCATCGACATCGTGACACGTGGACCAATCCAGGTCATCGAGCTGATCGAGGAAATTAGTCCGAGGCAAATGACAGCGCCGGCAACTGCTCCGCCAGTCGATCCGAAAATGTGTTTGCCCGCGACCAACGCCACTTCGAGTTGGCCTTTCAGTTCTTCGGTTGGCGTGGTGGCGAGAAAGATGGCGTTGAGCAGGACGTAGATCACAATCACAATGACCGTCCCGGCAAGCAACGAGCGCGGAACGTTTTTTTCGGGTCGCTTGATTTCGCCCGTGATATAGGCCGCTGCATTCCACCCGGAATAGGAGTACATCACGAAAACGAGCGCGATTGCGAATGAGCCGCTAAAGATCGACATTGTATCGCCGGGCACGGGCAAAAAACTGATCGGCTGCTTCGCCGGAACAAAGAACCCAGCGGTGATAAGCGTGCCGATCAGAAGCAACTTCACCAGTGTGGAAAGGTTTTGGAACGTGCTGCCGATCTGCAAATTGCCGAAATGAAAAGTCGCGACCACCCAGACAATGACAAACGACAGAACGACCGGAGAGCCCACGCCGAAGACTCCGACAAAATATTTTCCAAAAGCCATGGCTGCCAGCGCGATGGGCGCGGCGAAACCAACCGTGGCAGAAACGAAACCTGCCATGAATCCGAGCGCGGGATGATAAATCTGCGAGAGAAAATGATATTCGCCTCCAGAACGGGGGAGCGCGGCGCTTAGTTCGCCGTAGCAAAGCGCACCGCAGAGCGCCGCGGTTCCGCCGATGATCCAAAGCATGAGCAGCGCGAACCCGGATTGAATTTCCGCAACCTGAAAACCGAGACTCGTGAAGATGCCGGTTCCGATAATGTTGGCAATAACGATGGAACACGCAGTGACGAAGCCGATCGTGCGCCGCGGCTGTGACGCTTTCGGAGAACCAGCTTCTTCGATGTTGGTCATCGTTGGATCGACAATCCCGAAATTACCGGGACTCGCGAGCTCTTTCGAAGATGCATTCGAGTGCATGATTGGGAATGGAATCGGTATGGTCTTCGCCGCGCGGCAGTTCGTTGCTGGGTCAAAATGATTGCCGGGCGATACCTCTAATTTTTGATAATTTGTCAGAAGCGATTCCCGGCATCACTTTGAAAGCGGTATGAACCCACATCCCAAGCCCTCCATCGAACCCGCCACTCAACTCGCGGTCTTTCTTGCAAATCGTCCCGGCGCGCTTGCCCGCGTGTGTGAAGCGCTGGCTAAAGCCGAAATTAACATCCACGCGCTCGCTACTTCCGACACGGTCGATCACACGGTCCTGCGCATGGTGGTAAGCGATCCGACCAAAGCGCTCATGCTTTTAGGCGAAGCCGGCGTGCTCGCGCTCGAAACCGAAGTGCTCATGATTGAAACCGCGAGCGAACCGGGCGTGCTTGCAAAAATCGCCGAGCGTCTCGCCAGCGCCGAAGTTAATATCGAATACGCTTATCTCGCAGGTGGCCGGGGATCGGAAAAGGGCCTCATCGTGCTGCGCCCGTCTGATGTCGAAAAAGCGCAGGCCGCGCTGCGTGATTTGTGACAATAGCCCAGCGTTTTAACGCTGGATCTAATCTAGTAAACGAACGGAATTAGCCGCTTTGTCCGCTGTATGTAGGCGCGGTAATCCTCCCCGAGCGCTTCAATGAGCGCGCTTTCTTCGATTCGGATGCGCCAAAGAAAGGCGCCGATGATCGGAACGGTCAGGAATAAAAGCGTGAGCCAATTCCCAAAACAAAACCCCAGACCGACAAAGGTCAGAAGCGAGCCGGTGTAGGTGGGATGCCGAATATAGCGATACGGTCCGGAATCGACCAGCTTGTGCCCGG
>WNGB01001615.1_pt1 | contig 39776 bp, 32 predicted proteins | sample 5400681 | NCBI WGS metagenome assembly WNGB01 (sample SAMN13153367, study PRJNA577476) | soil metagenome | isolation source: 115 cm soil or saprolite under grassland replicate 2 | place: USA:California | collected 2016-06-15 | reverse complement strand
GCCGGAGGTCGGGCAGCCGTCGGAGTAGCCGGTGCCCGGTGACTCCGCGTGCACGACCGCGAACCCGCGCGGTACCCACGTCGACTCGTACCTGGTGCTGATCGTCGGGCTGGTATTGTTTGCCGTCCAGAATGGCGTCGCCGGCCGCGACGCCGGCGGCGAGCCGAGCTCGTGGTCGACGGCCCAGTTGCTGTATTCCGGCGCGGTCCCTGCATAGTAGGGGCTGTCCTCGAAGATGACCGGCACCTTCAGGCCATCGGTGAGGACCTCCCTCGGCGCTGTGAAGTCGACATGAATGCGGTCAAGCTTGCGGTCTTTGTCGCTGTCGAACGGCGCCTGGACCCAGACCTCGCCGCTGTACCAGTCGGCGGGGTTGGTCGAGAAGACGGCCTGGGCGAGGCCGTTGACAAACGTCGGGACCGCCGGCTGCGGAGCGGGCGCCGGCGCAGGTGCGGCCACGCGAGCGGAATCGGCCTCGGGATTGCCCGGCGGCAGCGCCGACGCTGGGCTCGCGGCTACGACGGTCGCCAAGGTGATCGCCATCACGGCGCCCGCGAGAAGTCGTGTCCTCAACCCTGCTCCCCCTTCCGAAGGCTCCCGCCATCAGAGCGAAAGGCGAATCGTATCACGTGTGGCGGAACCACGTAAACCTCGCGAACCACTGCAGGACCGGGCGATTGTGGTCTTGAGCTTGCCCAAAGGGGCGGGCAGGGAGCGGGCCAAGGTGGTCGGCCGCCCCGGACCCTGCGATGTTGGCGGCGCTGCGCCGCCGCATCTACGAGGGCCCGAGGAGCTGTGGGTTTGTGTCACCGGGCTCCGCCAAGGCCGCTGGCTGGACGTCATCGGATACTCCGCCATGGTCACCGGCCGACCCTCCGACCGGTCGCGCCGGGAGTTGGTCATCGCCTCGAGCGACTCTCACCTCGTTACACGTCAAGGAGCTTGGGCGGCGCGGTCTGGGTCGCGCGGTGATGAGAGCATGCGGTCCTCGACCTGCGCAATGTAGTCGGCGCTGTGGCGCTCTGGAGGCCAGAACCGGTCGAAGCTGATAGCGACCCAAGCACGGGCTGGGAGCGGCCTGGCCCAGTGGAAGGTGTACTGCTCGAAGTAGGCCACGCCGACCGGCGTCACACCATCGTCTCCGATGTGGGGCTGCGGGTAGGAGACGGAAAGGAAGCCTCGCTGATCCACCTCGTTCGTGAACGCAAAGGTCGTCGGATGCGCCTGCACGGCGGCCACAGCCATCCATCGGTCGAGGACGATGGTGTTGGGCGTTGGCTGATCGAGCGAAGGGATTCCCTCCAGGTGATACACACCCCGCCGCTTCCAGCTGTCGTCGCCGTCCGCGACCCGCAACGGCTGACCGTCCTCCGTGCCGTCCTTGACGCGAATGCCGAGGTCCCAAGGGCGGCCGTCACGGGTGGGGGGCGGCGACGCCGCCTGGATCCGCCGGTAAATGGCACGCGGTGGCTTCTCGGGAGGACCCTGCGGGTGGGTCGGGGCGCGGACACCGAGCTTCAGCTGGATGCCGTTGCGGCAGACCTGCAGGAAGTCGAATACCGCGTCTTCACCGGCGTGAGGCATGGGTTGTATCCCCCAGTCCCTGCGGGCATCGCTTCGACGCCCTCATTGACGTGCGGCATAACGTAGAACGACAGGGGTTCGAGCACAAGAGAAGTTGCCGTGGGCGAGAACCGGCCGGTCCCGAATGGCAGCCTCCGTCGCGAAGCGGGGGGCCTCAGCGCTGCGTGGCGTTCGTTCGTGCCCGACTACGTGGCCCGGACGCTGCTCAGTCACCCGGGCAAGACGCCAGTCGCCAACACCGAGCGCACCGACGCGGTGGTGCTGGTCATCGACGTCGTGGGCTTCACTCCGATGAGCGAGGCGCTGACCCGGTCCGGCGCGTATGGGACCGAGGAGCTGACCCGGATCCTGAATGGCTGGTTCGACACCATGGCCGATCTTGTATGGCGCTATGGCGGCACCGTGGCGGAGTTCGCTGGCGACGCGCTGACCGCTGTGTTCTGGTGCGACTCCGGGACCCGGCGTCTGACGGAGCGCCGGGCGGTCCAGTGCGCGCTCGATATGCAGGCCGAGATGGACGGCTTCCAGACCATCGTCACCCGGGCAGGGACCTTCTGGCTGGCGATGAAGGCCGGCCTCGCGGCCGGCCCGCTGCTGTCCACCGTCATGGGGGACCCGGCAATCCGGCTCTGCTACGTGCTCGCCGGACCGGCTCTCGAGCGTGCGACAACAGCCGAACACCACGCCCGACGTGGCGAGGTCATCGTGGACCGCGAGCTGCTCGAAGGCGGTGTGAGCGCCGAGGTCCTGGAGCGACGGGGCCCGTGGTCTGTGGTCGGCAGCCTACGCGAACGGGTCTCGCGGGTGCGGCCAGCCCCGCTCGACCCAATCGACGAGGACACGGCGAGGCGGCTGGCCCCATTCTTCCATCCCGCCATCGCCGAGCGCCTGCGGTCCGGAAGGCGCGATCTCGTGAACGAGCACCGCAAGGTCACGGTCGCCTTCGTCGGCTTACCAGAGCTCGCCACGGACGACCCGCGGTCAGTCGCCACCCTGCAACGCCATCTGGCCGCCGCCGTGCGGGTGATCGACCGCTACGACGGCCACCTCCGTCAGGTGGCGACCGGCGACAAGGACAGCCTGATGCTCGTCTACTTCGGCGCGCCGGTCAGCCACGAGAACGACGAGGAGCGAGCCGTCCGCTGCAGTCTGGAACTGCTTGCGCTGCCTGGCGGCCCAGCCCGTGCCGGGGTCACCACCGGCTCCGCCTACTGCGGTGAGGTCGGCTCGGACACGCGGCGCGAGTACGCGGTGATCGGCGACTCGGTCAACCTCGCCTCGCGCCTCATGCAGGCCGCTGAGCCGGGGCAGCTCCTCGTCGACCGGCCGACCCACGATCAGGTGCGCGACACCACCGTCCACGACGGGCTCGAGCCGATCACCGTCAAGGGCAAGACCGGGCGGATCGACGTCTGGGCGGTCCGCGCGGCGCGCGACCGGCCAAGGGGCGGACCGGCAGAGCCGGCGACTCCGCAGCCGCTGGTGGGCAGGGACAGCGAGATCGCCAGGAACCGGGGGCTCGTCGTGCGCGCGCTAGCCGGAGAGGGACAGGTCGTCTGCCTGACCGGTGAGGCCGGGATCGGCAAGTCGCGGCTCGGCGCCGAAGTCATCCGGATGGCGGAGGAGCTCGGATTCGCTGTCTACGCCAGTGCCTGCCGCTCCCATGGCGCGACCACCAGCTACCTCGTCTGGCGCTCGATCTGGTGCAACCTCTTCGAGCTTGACGCCTCGTTGCCCATCGCTGAGCAGAAGGCACAGCTCGCCGACCGGATCGCGCGGCGCGACGGCGGCTCGGGCCAGCGCGCACCGCTGCTCGGACCGGTCGTCAACCTGCCCATGCCCGACAGCGAGCTGACCGCCCCGCTCGACCCGCAGACCCGGGACGAGCTCCTTCGATCCCTCCTCCTCGACTGCCTACGCGACCGTACGGGGACCGCGCCGCTGCTGCTCGTGCTCGATGACTGCCACTGGATCGACCCTGCCTCCCACGTCCTGCTCGAGTTCCTCGGCCGGCATATAGCCGATCAGCCGGCGCTGATCCTGGTGATCGCCCGCCAGACAGTGGGCGGTCCATCGCCGCTGGCGTCGCTGTCCCAGCTCCCCCACTTCACCGAGCTCCGGTTGGCCGAGCTGCCTGGCGCGGACGCGGAGCGGCTCGTGGGCCTTCGGCTGCGCGAGCGCTACGGCGCTGACACCGTGGGCGCCCCCGATGTGGTCCACCGCATCACCGACCGGGGCGAGGGCAACCCTTTCTACCTGGAGGAGCTGGTCAGCTACCTCCATACCCGTGGCATCGACCCGCGCGACCCGCGCGCCCTGGCGGCACTGGAGCTGCCCGATGGGCTCCAGCGCCTGGTGATGGCCCGCATCGACCAGCTCAGCGAGGGCGAGAAGGCGACCATCAAGGTGGCGAGTGTCATTGGACGGCGGTGCCGCGCCCGCTGGATCTCCGAGACCTACCCGGCCGCGGGCCATCCGGAGGAGGTCGCGCAGCACCTGGAGCGGCTGAATGAGCTCGAGCTGATGCCCCGCCGGACGGCCGCTCCCGAGCCGGAATACCAGTTCAAGCATGCGATCACCCAGGAGGCGGCGTACCAGAGCCTCACGTTTCAGATGCGGGAGGCGCTGCATGAGCGCGTCGGCCGGTTCATCGAGCGGACCTATCCCGACCGTCTCGCTCAGTACGTCGACATGCTTGCCTACCACTACGCGCGCACTCGGCGGGTCGACAAGCAGCGGGTGTGGTTCCGGGCCGCCGGCGATGCGGCCAAGGCCGCCTTCGCCAACGAGGCCGCGGTCGACTACTACGAGCGCTTGCTCCCGCTGCTGCCGGAGGACCAGACCGGCGAGGTGCTGGTCGAGCTCGGCGTTGTCTGGCACCTCACTGGTCGATGGACCGAGGCGGAGCAAGCCTACCGGCGCGCGATGGAGGTCGCCTCGCGCGCCGGGCGTCGCGACGTGCTTGCCGCAAGCCAGCGGGAACTCGGCGCTCTCTTCAGGAACACGCAGTCGTATGCGGAGGCGGTGACCTGGCTCACCCGGGCCGCAGATGAGTTCGAGCGCCTCGGCGACCGGCAGGGGCTGTCGAAGACGCTCGACCGTGTCACCTTCGCGCTGTACCAGCAGGGCGCGTACGGCGAGGCGCTCGCCGCGGCCGGCCGCCACCTGGCGATTGCAACCGAAGCCGGCGATCTGGCCGGGATGAGCATTGCGCTCAACTACACCGGCCTGGTGCGCTTGAACACCGGTCAGACCGCCGCGGCGCTGGCGCTTCTCCAGCAGGCGCTCGACACGGCAACCAGGGCCAGCGACCGGCGCTGCCTGCTCTACGCGGCCGGCAACCTCGGCCTGGCGCACTGGCGGTATGGCGATCACAGGCGAGCGATCGCGTGCTGTCACCAGGCCCTCTCGGTCGCGCAGGAGATGGGCGACCGGCAGATCGCCGGCGTCTACATCGGCAACCTGGGCGCGGTGTACCGGGACCAGGGCGACCACATCCAGGCAACCAGGTGCTTCGTCCACGCGCTTCGCATCGCCCTCGTGCTCGGGGACTGGACGAGCGTTGCCGATCAGGTGGCCTGCCTGGCCGCCGTGGCCACCGCCACGGGGCAGGACCTGGAGGCCGAGCGGCTCTTCGCGCAGGCGATCGCCCTTGCCCGCCTTCTCGACGCCCCCTACTTCCTCTGTGACTGGCTGCACCAACTGGCGCAGCTGTGCCTCGCGCAGGGCCGGCTCGACGAGGCGGCCCGGTTGAACCAGGAGGCGCTCGAGATCGCCAACGAGCGCAACGAGCGTGAGATCCAGGTGCGAGCCTGGCTTCTGTCGCTCTGCTTGCAGGTCAAGCTCGGCCGCATGGGCACGGACGTGGCCATCGGGCGGCTGCGGGCGCAGGAGGACGCCTGGGCAGAGCCGCACGAGCGGGCAGCACTACTGGACGCGCTGTGGCAGCTCGACCCGACCCAGGAGGCGGCACGGAAGGCCGCAGCCGACCTGTACCGAACGCTCTACGAGCGGGCCCCGAGCGTCGAGTACCGGGAGGCGTACGCACGGCTGACCGGGGTGACGCTGCCGCCTGGGCCACCGCTGCCGCCGCTGCCGGAGGTGGTGGAGGAGGACGTGGGGGACGTCGATGAGTTGCTGCGGCAGGTCGACAAGGCCGCCTCGCAGCTAGGCACCCCAGGAGACCCGCTCGCAGGCGCCCAGCGGGCCGAGCTGTCGCCCTAGCTGTAGCTAACGCGGATTTCCACCCAACAGGTTCGACGCAAGGTTCAGGTGAACTCGTCGCGCAGGGTCCGGTTGCCCCACCAGGGGACGGTGGTGGCGGGGGGCAGGTCGGCCTGGCGCAGGACGGGTGCGGTTCAGTGGGGTCCCCTCGGTGGCCAGCCGCGCGGAGATCTCATAGGTGGACAGGCCCTGGCCGCGCAGCTGGATCACCCCACGCGGAAGCCGCGTTAACCGGCGAGGCGGAGCCGGTGCGCGACGGCGGCGGCCTCGCCACGGTTGGCCACGCCGAGCTTGGCCAGGATGTTGGAGACGTGCACGCTGGCGGTCTTGTCGCTGATGAACAGCGCCTCGGCGATCTGGCGGTTGGTGCGGCCGTCGGCGACCAGCGCCAGCACCTCGCGCTCCCGAGGGGTGAGGCCCAGCTCATCGGCCACCGTCGCCGGCCGCTGCGCCGGGCCGTCCGGCCCTGCCCCGCCCGGCGGGGGTGGCAGCTCGATCCGCGCGCGGCGGGCCAGCAGCTCGAGCCCCACCACCAGTAGCCGCATGCCGAACTCGCTGGCCGGTGTCCATGCCTTGGCCAGGGCCGCGGCGGCGGCGGCGCGGGACGCTCCCCGCGCCAGCAGCGCCTCGGCCTGCCGCCAGCGGGCGTAGGCCGCTGGCCAGGGGTAGCCGAGCGCCTCCCACGCTTGGGCGCTGCTCGCCCACCGCTCGGGGTCGGTCTGGCCATCGACCCGCGACCACTCGGCCTCGAGGGCCAGCAGGTTCGCCTTCACGCCCAGGGTCACCACCACCTCCGGCGCGGCGGTCGCCTTGTGGACCCGGTCGATCAGGGCGACCGCCAGCCGGCGCGCCTGGAGCTCCTCGGCGCCTTCATGGCGGGCGCGGGCCCGCTCGGCCAGCGCCGCCTCGACAGCCATCCCGGTGCGGCACAGCTCGGTGATCCAGTAGGGCTCGTCGGAGGTCGCCAGGACGGCCAGCCCGTCGGCCACGGCGGCGCGCGCGTCGGGCAGGCGGCCTTCCCACATGGCGACCTCGGCGAGGCCCCCGTGCACCGGGGTCGCGTCCTGCGGCTGCAGCGGCGCCGGGGAGTCGGCGAGGATCCGCTTGAAGTCCGCTTGCGCGCCGGTGAGGTCGCCCCGCCACAGCCGCAGCGTCGCCCGGGCCCGCAGCGGGCCATACCAGTGCGCGGGTGACTGCAGGTCGAGGTCGAGGACCTCGGTCAGGACGCGCTCGGCCTCGTCCCGGCGCCCGAGGCTCAGCAGCGCGACCGAGGCATCGGGCAGCAGGGCGGTGCCGAAGCCGCCCAGCGCCCCGAGCTGGCGCGCCCGGTCGGCGCCGGCGAGGTAGACCTCGACGGCGTCGGCGGCGCGGCCGCTCCGCTCCAGGATGCTGGCCAGGTTCGCGTGCGCCCGGAGCAGGTCGTCGACGTTGCCGAGCTCCTCGGCGATGCGGCGGCCTCGCTCCAGGTGGGCGATGCCCTCCTCCATGTGCCCCAGGTTGCCCAGCGAGGTGCCAAGGGTCGTCAGGGCGTGGCCCTCCACGGCCCGGTCGCCCACCTGCCGGGCCACGGCGACCGCCTCCTGGCAGGGAGCCCGCGCTTCCAGATGGTGGGACGCCAGCATGAGGTGCTGGCCGTATGCGGCCAGCACGCGAGCCAGCTCCGGCGAGGGCGGCGAGGCCGGGATCGTGGCCACCGCCCGCTCGATGGTGGCCATCGCCTTTGGGCTGTTGTCGGCGGTCCAGTAGTAGCGGGCGAGCCGCTCCAACAGCGCGCCGGCCCGCAGCGGCTCGGCGGCCGCGTCGACCTCGTCGAGGGCCGTGCGCCCCAGCGCGATGGCGTGGTCGTACTGGCCGGCCAGGTTGGCGACCTCGGCGGCGCGGTGCAGCAGGGCGCCCCGGTCCAGTGGGCTGCGGGCGGCCGCCTCGGGCACCTGGTCCCACAGCTCCAGCGCGCGCTCGTAGTGGCCGAGCGCCTCGGCCAGCGCGGCGGCCGACTCCGCGGCCTGCCCGGCGTGCACGCTGGCCAGCAGCGCCTGTCCCTGGTCATGGGCGGCGTACCAGTGGTAGGCGAGCTGGCCCCGCTCGACGACGGAGGCGCCGCGCTGCTCGATACGGCGCTCCAGCGCGTTGGCGTAGGCGGCATGCAGCGGGCCACGCTGCACCGGCAGCAGGTCGTCGTAGATCGCCTCCTGCACCAGCGCGTGGCGGAAGAGGTAGACCCCGCTGGCCTCGTCGACCGCCAGCACGTGGTGGCCGACCGCCTCGCGCAGCAGCCACACCAGCTGCTCGGCATCCTGGCCGACCACGGCCGCCAGCAGCTCATGATCCACCCGGGTGCCGGCCACCGCCGCCACCTGCAGCACCCGCTGCGCCATTTCCGACAGCCCCTCCACCCGCGCAAGCACCAGGTCCCGCAGGGCCAAGGGCAGCCTGGCGGCCTCCAGGTGGGCGGCCAGCAGCTCCTCGGCGAAGAACGGGTTGCCCTCCGAGCGCGCCAGGATCTCCCCGACCAGCGCCGGCGCGGCCGGCTCGTCGAGGATCCCGGCGAGCAGCTCGGCCAGCTCGCGGCGGCCCAGCCGGCCCAGCTCCAGCCGCTCCGTCCGGCCGCTGCGGTCCAGCTCGGCCAGGAACGGCCGCAGCGGATGGCGCCGGTGCAGCTCGTCCGAGCGGTAGGTCAGCACCAGCGCCACGCCGGCCCGCAGATTGCGGACCAGAAAGCCCAGCAGATCACGAGTGGACCGGTCCGCCCAATGCAGGTCCTCCACCACCAGCAGCACCGGGGCACGCTCGGCAAGCCGGTGCAGCACCCCCAGCAGCAGCTCGAACAGCCGCATCGGCGCCAGCGGCAGCAGGGCCGCCGGCTGCTCCCCCCCGGCCTGCGGGCCGAGCTCCGGCACCAGCCGGGCCAGCTCCCCCCCGGCGCCGCCCAGCACCCACTCCAGCTCCCCCGGGTCCAAATTGCGGGCAAGCGGGCGCAACGCCTCCACCATCGGCGCGTAGGCCAGGACCCCCTCCCCGACATCCAGGCAGCCACCGATGAGCGCGACCGCCCCGAGCTCCCCAGCCTCGCCGAGCAGCTCGGCGACCAGCCGGGTCTTGCCCACGCCGGCCTCACCCGCCACCACCTCGATGGCGGGCTGGCCGGCCGCCGCCCGCTCCAGCGCCGCCCGCAGCTGGGCGACCTCAGCGGCGCGGCCGACCAGAACGGGACTGGAAACTCGCCGGGCCACGCCGCCGATCATCCCAGAACCCACCCCTGGACTCACGCCCTAGCCGGCCGCGGCCGCCAGAACCACAGCTGGACCCGCACGCCGCGGCGGCGACGGGCGGCCCGTCCCGGCCTGGCATGCAGCTGGCGGAGCAGGCGCTGCCTGGCGGCCTGCTGGTGCAGCTCGGCGATGTGCTGGGCCGCGTGCGCTTGCGTGAACAACGGGTGCATCTCGTCCTCCTCAGCCGGCCTCTTGCCGTCTTCTTGGAGACCAGCATCCGGCTAAGGCCCCGCACCGCACATTGGGAGGACGAGGTACTGCCGCCCAGGTCAACCCCTCATTCCGGCGCGACTCTGCTCATGAGCCCCTCCCGCAGCGGCTCGGCACGACCGAGGCGACGCAGCGTCGGGATCGACGGCGCGAACGTGTACACCGCTCCGCTGGTGCGTACGAACCGGCGGAGATCCAGCTGCACCGGTTCCTCACCCTGGCGTTGAAGGACGCAGGGGTCCGTGCTGGCGCCGATCAGGGGATCGGGCCCATCGGCGGTTGCGTTCTCCGCCCCGCCCGTGCCGGGCCTCACTGGAGTGGACTGCGCGTTGCCCGCCCAATTGCGCTGCACGAACTCGAACTGGTCCTCGATGCTCGCCATGAAGGCGTTGAACAGCAGCCCGCGCTCGACATCCTCGTCTCCGGCTTCGACTTGATCTGCCTCGAAAGGCGGGCCGAAGGGGATGCTCCGCCGGAGCAGCCGGTGGGTGCGATCGTGGGACAACGCGTCGTGGCGCGGATTCGCCTTGCGGATGTGGGCGAAGCGCGGAGTGTGGTAGCCATCCGGGTCATCGTCGTAGTTGAAGTCATTGAGCCCTTGGCCGCCGCCCGCCGGCGCGAGCGGCGTGCCGTCGGGCCGGCGCCCGATCGCCTTGGCGGCAACGTCCTCTGACAGTGCGCTGCCCAGACGGTCCATCTGGTCCTGCCAGCCGACGACGTCCTGGGTAAGGCGGAGGAACACCTGGAACGACCCATCACGCATCCACGAGGGCGGGTCCAGCGGGCGGGCACGCGCGTAGGATCCACGCTCTCCCGCGTACCCCAACACGAACTCGCCGGTCGCGATGATCTGGGTGCCGGGCTGATCCTTGCTCTCCCAGCGCCCATGACGGATCGCCGCGCTGGTGAAGCCGCGAACGCCGGGCTGGGAGACACCGCCCTTGAACCCGAAGTGCTCGGTCCCCGCCTGCGGACCCCCCAGGGTGTCGCCGCGTTGCCCATGCGATCTGCGGCCGTCGCGTTGCCGTACCTCGAGCACAGAAAGTCCCAGGTCGTGCGCGAGCCTCCGCTCCGCCCTGACCCTCTCACCGAGATCATTGTTGGAATCCGCCGCGATAGTGACCAGCGCATCGACTGGGGCCTGGTTCGGTCCACCGATAACCCAGTGTCTCGGGTCGCTCTCATCCTCATCGCCGAGAAGCGCGGGTGAGGCCGTCAGGTTCCCGTACTCGTCTTTGCCCTCGCCGAGCGGGCCCCGCCAGAACGCGTCGTACCTCACCAGATCGGCTGCGAGCTCGGGGTGCAGCGTCACCAGTCCTGAGGAGGTCAGGCTCACGCCCATCCAGACCTGCTCGGGAGGTTGCACGCCACCCTCGGCTTTCCAGGCCCTGTACTCCACATTGTGTGCGCCCACCGCCTTGGTCGTAGCGATACGGGCGTCGCTGAGCGCAGTGACCCACTGTCGGGCCCCGTCCTGGCGGTTGTTGAAGTTGAGAAACAGGAACATCTGATGAGGCTTGTTGAAGGGCGCCAGGATGTTGCCTTGGATCGTCTCGGACAACCTGAGTCGGTCGTCGTATGCGGCTCCGGCCTGCTGGCCGATGTCTGGAGCTCCGATAGCCACCGCACCCCTCCCCTCCTCGATTCAAACCATCAGAAGCCGCAGGTTCGCATCACCGAAATTGGAGTGGACACGTTCACATGCCGTCAGTCTGGTCATGCAAGGGTCGTCACCATCAACACAAGAACACAAGAACGCCAGCCCGGCCATCCAGATGGCGCTCTATCTCAACGGCGGTGCAGGCGCGGAATCGGTCACACCTCAGGGGCCGGCCAGTGGCTTGGCCGCCGCTCAGCCGGCCGGCCCCTCAGTCAGACGTGGACGGCTGCCGTGTAGATGTCGAGTTGGTGGAGGGCCCCGTCCGGGTTGGTCCCCGTGCTGTTGGAGTTGTCCGACCAGGCTGGATTGGCGATCCCACCGAAGAACGACAACCCCGAGTAGTCGCCGTAGTCGATGCCGTTGCCGGAGTCGCGAGAATTCGATGTACCCGCGCTGATCTTTACGTTCGGGGTGAAGCTCCGACCGCCGTCGGTGCTGAACGCACCCCAGACCTGAGCATCGTCGTTCGGCAGGCCGTTGGTGTCGCCAGGCCCCGCGGTACCGAGGTCCTGACGGGAGTCGTACCAGATCACGGCGATGTTCCCGGTGGTCGGGTCGAGCGAGATCTTCGGGAGGAACTGGCTGTTCGCCGTCGCATCGTCGTTCACGCGCACGGGGGAGCTCCAGGTCGCGCCGTTGTCGTCTGAGTAGCGGACCTCGATGTCGGTGTTATCGCTCTCGTTCTTCACCTCGAGCGTGTAGACCAGGTACACCCGGCCAGTGTGCGGGCCGCCCGTCCTGTCCCACGCGAGCCCGGGCTCAGCGTCCACCGAGCGGTCGGGCTGCGGTGGGATGAAGTCGAACCCGCCGATGTGAGTGCCGGTCACGAAGACGCGCTTGCCGAATGCGGCTGCACCGAGCCTGTCGGGGTCCACGCTCACGAAGAGCTTGCCGCCACCCTGCCCGCTCTCGGTGAGGGTGCAGACGTTCATGACCTGCCCCGCGGGGCCGATCGCCACGTCGCCGTAGGTGCAGTTGTTCGTCCCCGACACAACCTCGACCGGGGCGAAGCCCCCCACTTGGCCGAGGCCCGTGACCCGCGCGCCAGTCGCCACCATCGGGCCGCCGGCGTTGAAGATCACCCAGGCCTCATCCTCGCCGGTGGTGATGGTGGGCTGGTCCACGAACCGGAAGAGCCCCCGCTCGTCCGTCCCCGAGCGGCTGGCCGTGGCGCTCCCGCCCGCCCCGATGTTCGCGACGATGTGGAAGGACAGACCGCCGTCCGTGCTCAGTGCGATCGGCACCACGTTCTCGACCTCGAATAGGTAGGTCAGGAACAGGTTGCCGTGCTGGTCGAACGACAAGCTCGGGTCGCAGCACGCGTCGCCGAGATTGTCGTTGTTCCCGATGAGGCGCGTCGCCCAGGTCTGGCCGCCGTCGAAGGAGACGCCGGCGAGCATCCCGGCCGTGAGGCCCGCCTCCCGGTGGCCGACGTTGGTGACGACGACGATATTCTCCGGGTTCGTGGGGTTGACCGCGATGGCTTCCTCGGACTCGTTCAGGTGCCGCCGACTCACGTCGACGTTTGTCGGCGTTGCCGTGGCAGGGACCGACGCCACCACGGAGGCGACCATCGCTGCGACAAAGAGTATGGAGACGGCCATGCTTCGGCGCATGCAGATGCCTCCCGTTCGTCGACAGAGCAGCCGAAGGCTATAACACCCTGGTCGGGACGGATAGTGGAGGTTGCAGCGGCTTGACTCGGAGGGCGCCCCGAGATCGACTTACTTCGAGGACGCTCAGGGAACGGCCGGAGCACGAGCGGGAGGATGACGATGGGGAGACCCCGATTGCGTGCACGGGCCCTGGCGCTGGTACTGCTCGCGGCATCGTTGGCCATGGCGGCTGCAGTCACCGCGCCGGCGTCGGCCGTGTCCCGTTTCGACGACGAGCGCCCCGCCGGGTACGACATCGACCCGAAGCACCAGAGCAACTGGGAGCCGACGGTTGCTGTCGACCCACGCCTTCCGAACCGCGTCTACCAGCTGCTCACCGGCATCAACGCCCACGCCTGCAAGGGTGGCTGCCCCGGCACCAGCGTGCTGTTCCGGCGCTCAACCGACGGCGGGGCGAGCTTCGGCGCGGAGAGCTTCGTCTGCGCGGCAGCCTGCAAGACGATCGGGTGGCAGTTCGACCCGCAGATCCAGGTCGCGGGCGACACGAACGCCGCGTGTAGCTGCGGGACGGTCTACGTCGCGTTCCTCGACCAGTTCGACCCAGGCGTCCAGCTCTTCACGTCCCACGACGGCGGTGACACCTGGAGCGCGCCGGTCACGATGAACGGCGGTCTCACCTACATGGACAAGCCGGTCCTTGTGATCTCCCCGTTGGGCCGGGACGTGTACGTCGCGTTCAACCACAAGTTCGACAACATGGTGGTGGCCTCCCACGATTACGGCCGGTCGTTCCTCCAGCCGGAGAAGGTGAACGACGATCACCTTTGGTGGTACGCAACCGGGGGGGCGTTCGCACCGAACGGGGACGTGTATTTCGCGCTCGACGGCGAGCGCAGCCTGACGGGGCACGGGCACGACTTCGACGGGCCGGTAGAGGTCGCCCTGCTGCGGTGCTCGCCCTCGGCGACCAAGTCGTGCGCGCAGCCGACGCTGACCTCGTTCGGCGTCGCCGCGGCGCCGCCGCCCTGCCCGGTGGCCGGGTGCTACCCGGACTACTTCGCGGCGACCGGCGCGATCGCGATCGACGAGTCCGGCCGCATGACGTTCGCGTACACGTCCTCCAGCGACGTCAACGGACCGAAGGCGCTGTACGTGCGGACCTCGGACGACGGGGCGCACTGGAGCCCGAACGTCCTGGTGAACGCCCGGGGCGACAGCAACGTGCCGCAGATCGACAACGGTCCTACCCTAGGAGATTTCCGCCTCGCGTGGCAGGACGACCGGACCGGCAGGTTCAACACGTGGTACGCACGGAGCACGGACGGCGGCGCAAGCTGGGGGCCGCAGGTTCGGCTGTCGAACCTCGGGTCGGGCGCTCCGTACAAGAGCTCGGATGGCTACACGTTCACCGACGGCGACTACTTCGGGATAGCAGTGAGCTCGACCGGTGTCGCCCACGTGATCTGGGGCGAAGCCGACGGCTCCTCCCTGTACTGCTGCGGTGACGTCTGGTCCACAAAGGGCTCCTGACGCCGGCAACAGCCAAGCAGACCGGAGTCGGCAGTCGGGCTATCCTCGCTCCTGGGCGGAGTCCTCCCGTCCCAGCCTGCATCTTCTGCGTGACGCGGCCCCGCGAAATCCCGTCAGGCTCGGGGGAGCAGCGCGAGAGCCGCCCGCGCCAGTGCCTCCGCCGCGACCGGCATCGCCCGCTCGTCCAGGTCGAAGAGTCGGTGATGGTGCGGGACCGCTTCGCTGGCCGGATCGCCCGCGCCGACGCGGAAATAGCAACCGGGCACCGCCCGCAGGAACTCGCCGATGTCGTCGGCGGTGGTGCTCGGATGGGTCGCCAGCACGCGCTCCGCGCCGAACGCGCCCTGCAGCGCGCGCCGCAGGCGCTCGGTCACGACTGGATCACAGACGACCGCCGGGCAGTGAGCGCCGGTGGACAGCTCGAGCGACGCTCCCTCGGCCGTGACGACGTGCCCGGCCGCGCGCCGCACCTCCGCCAGCAGCTTCGATCGTCCGTCCTGGCCGGTCGCGCGTAGGGTCCCTGCCAGGGTGACAGCGTCGGGGAGGACGTTCGGCGCGGTGCCGCCGTGAATCTGCGCGATGGTGACAACCGCCGGCCAGCGACGCCGCTCCTCCTCGGCGACCCGCCGGACCTCGAGTACGACCCGGGCGGCGGCGGCGATGGGGTCGATCGTCGAGCGGGGGTCGCCGGCGTGGCCACCCGCGCCGCTGATCGTCATCCGCAGCTCGTCGCTGCTGGCCCACTGCACACCCGCGCCGATCCCGATGGACCCGCTGGGCAGGTCGGCCTGCAGGTGCAGACCCACCACGTGGTCCACGGAGTCGAGGGCACCGTCGGCGATCATGCGGCGCGCGCCTTCGTCCACCTCCTCCGCGGGCTGGAAGCACAGCCGCAACCGGCCACCCCACCACGACCGCAGCCGTACCAGCACCGTTCCCACCGCCAAGGCGATCGCCACATGCCCGTCGTGACCGCACGCGTGCATGACCCCAGGTACGGTGGACCGATAGGGGCGCCCGTCGTCCCCTTCCTCGATGGGCAGGGCGTCCATGTCGGCGCGGACCAGCACCGTTGGGCCCGGACGAGCGCCGTCGACATCGGCGAGCACGCCGGTGCCGCCCACCCCGCCGCGGACCCGCATGCCCAGCTCCTCGCAGGCGATGGCGATCAGCGTTGCGGTCTGGACTTCCTGGAAGGCGAGCTCGGGGTGGGCGTGCAGGTGGCGGCGGACACGGACGATGTCGTCGCGCACCCGGGCGAGCTCGGCGCGCAGCGCACGGTCGATCGGATCACGGTCGACCGCATCGGCCGCGCTCCCGATCACAGGACGAGGATCTCCGCAGGGGCCTGGGGCGATATCCGCTCGAGGCCGGCCGCGGTGACGACGTGCTCCTCCTCGACGACGAAGTTGACGCCCGCGTGTACCACGGTCGGTTCGATGCAGATCGTCAGGCCCGCGTCCAGCGGCGTCGGGTCGTCGGCGTGCAGGGATGGTGGCTCTGGCACGTGCAGGCCGATGCCATGCCCGAAGCGGCCGAAGCCCACCTGGTGCGGCGCGATCCCCATGGCGGCCGCCATGACGTCGCCGAGGCCGCTGGCGGTCGGCCGCGTCGGGTAGGCGGCGACGGCCGCCTCCAGGCCGGCTCGCACCCGCGCGTAGCCGGCGGCCTCCTCAGGCCGGACGGGACGCGCCGCGAAGGTGCGGCAGTAGTCGGACCAGTAGCCGTCGACGATCGCGGCCCCGTCGACGTACAGCAGGTCCTCCGCTTCCCAGACCTTGTCGGTCGGGAACCCGAACAGTCCGCGGTCAGGCCCCGCCACGACGGCATGCGCGCCCACCTCGTGCGCTCCCGCCTCGAGCTGGGCGATCGAGAAGCGGTGGGAGATCTCCCGCTCGGTCATGCCCGGCCTGAGCTGCTCGCGCAGCCGGGCGTACGCCCGCTCGAGGATCGCGCTCGCTGTGCGCAGGCGTCCCAGCTCCCATTCGCTCTTGTGGAGCCGCAGCTCCCAGACCAGCTCGGAGGCGTCGCGGGTGCGCCCGTCGAGCTGTGGCAGCAAGCGCGTGAGCTGGCCGATCGGCGGCCACACGGCGTCGAGGCCGTCGACCGCGACCAGGCCGGGCCCGCTCTCCTCGATGATCTCGCCGAGCACCTGAGCGGCATGCGGAGCAAACTGGATGCGGCCGTCTGGCAGCCGCATCCGCGCAGCGACCGGCCGCAGCTCAACATAGGAGCGGACCTGCGCTCCGGGGATGCGCAGCCGCGCGGAGTCCACCTCGGTCTCGGCGGCCAGGACCAGCAGGCGCCCGGCGGCGGCGAGAACCGCCACGATGGGACGGCTGTGCATTTTCCACGTCATGGTCGTGTAGCCGGTGAGATAGGTGACCGTCTGGTCGCGGATGGCCACCAGGCAGCTGGCTCCGATCTCCTGCAGGCGTGCCGTGATGCGGGCGTGGCGATCGCGGAGGTCCGCGGCGAGCCCTGCGGGCGCCAGCGGAGCGAGCCCAGCTTCGGTCATGATCATGGCCCCTCTCAACCGCCCGCGGCAGCGTCGCTCGTCGGTCCATTCACGCCGGCAGCGCCGCGCCGCCGGTCGGCGGTGGGCTCGCCCGGCTGCGTCGTCTTGACGCTCCGGGCGTGGGCCACCTCGTCGGTGACGCCCTCTGTCGCGAACAGCAGCACCGACGCGTCGCCGGGCAGGCCGAGCCGGCCGCGGTGCATACCGGCGTACGGACCGGTCAGCAGCTCGCTGGCCGCCTCCACCACGACGCCGGAGCACTCGCCGACCGCGACACCGGTCGCCGCGAGGGTGCGCACGCCTTGGATCGCCCGCTCGTCGGTCATGGCCAGCACGGCGTCAAGCCCATTCCGCAGCAAGGGCCAGGCGATGAGGGACGGCGTTCCACAGTTCAGCCCCGCCATGACCGACCGGTGCGGTCCCGGGACGCTGACGCGTTTGCCCGCCGCCAGCGACGCCATCACACACGCCGCCTGCGCCGCCTCCACACCGACGATGCGGGGCGATCGCTTGCCCAGGCGGCGGAACTGCCGGATCACGGCCGCACCGAACGACCCCACGCCCAACTGCACCAGCACGAGATCCGGCGGGAAGCGGCCGGCGCTGGTGAGCTGCTCCTCCACCTCCCAAAGGATGGTCGCGTAGCCGTCGATGACGGCGGCGGGAACGCGCTCGTACCCCTGCCATGAGGTGTCGGAGACCAGGACGTGGCGCTGGCGGGTCGCCTCCCCCGCCGACCGCGTCACCGCGTCGTCATAGTTTCCTGGCACGGTGACCACGTCCGCCCCCTCGGCCGCGATGCTTGCCACACGGCCGTCGCTGAGCGATTCCGGCACGAAGATCAGGCAGCGCACGCCCAGCATGCGCGCGACGCGGGCGAGGGCGCGCCCGTGGTTTCCGTCCGTGGCGGCGACCAGCGTCAGCTCCGGCAGCCGCCCGGCGAGCGAGGAAAGCCCCTGCTCCGGCGACCAGCGCTTCGGCAGCAGCGGGCGCAGCGCCTCCACGGTCGCCCACGACGCGCCCATGACCTTGAAGGAGGGCAGACCCAGCCGGTCGGTTTCGAGCTTGACGTCCAGGTGCGCCACGCCGAGGCGTGCCGCCAGCGCCGGCAGGGCCAGCAATGGCGTCGGCTTCACCCCCAGCGCCCGGTGGAACACGCGCGGCTCGCGCGCGGGCGTGCCGATCGGCCGCTCGCGCGGCGGATCCAGGTACAGAATCCGGCTCACCTGATCAGATCCCTGTCCCGAGCGGCTCGGAGCGCCGCCTCGGGGGCGGCGGGCGCCGGCGAGCCTTCGCCGATCACCACGCCGTCCTCGTGGCGCCAGCAGGCCACCACCTGGTCGCCTGGCTCGGCGCCGGACGGCCGGTCGACCGGTTCACGCACCAGGATCCCGCCGCAGGCGTCGGTCCGCACCTCCACCCGGCGGGCGGATCCCAGGTAGCGCACGGCCGTGACCGTGCCGCGGACGGCGTTCCCGTACGCGTCCCCTGCCCGGGCGGCCACCAGGAGCCGCATCCGCTCGGGCCGGACCACCAGTGTGACGGCCTGCCCGACCGCGGCCCCACGGCTTTCCAGGGCGCGGACCTCGGTCCCGTCCCCGAGCCGTATGGCCTGACCGTCAGGCTGGACGACGCCGTGGAGCACGTTGGAGTCGCCGACGAACTCCGCGACGAAGCGGGTCCGCGGCCGCTCGTACAGCTCCTCCGCCGTCCCGACCTGCATGATCCTGCCTTCGTCGAAGACGGCGATCCGGTCCGACAGGAGCAACGCCTCATCCTGGTCGTGGGTCACGTACACGAACGTGATGCCGAGCTCGCGGTGAATGCGCTTGATCTCGATCTGCAACACCTCGCGCAGCCGCCGGTCCAGGGCGCCCAGCGGCTCGTCCATCAACAGCAGCGATGGCCGGAACACCAGCGCCCGAGCCAGCGCGACGCGCTGCTGCTGGCCGCCGGAGAGCTGCGCCGGGCGCCGGTTGGCGAAACCGACGAGGTTGACCAGCTGCAGCGCCTTTCCGACGCGTCTCGCACGCTCGCCACCGCGGACCTTGCGCTGCTTCAACGGATAGGCGACGTTCTGCTCGACCGTCATGTGGGGGAACAGCGCGTAGTGCTGGAACACCATGCCGATCCCGCGCCGGTGCGCGGGCAGGCGCGAGATGTCGCGGCCGCCGAGCAGGATCTGGCCCGCTGACGGCTCCACGAAACCGGCGATCATGTTGAGGGTAGTCGTCTTGCCCGAGCCGGATGGCCCGAGGAACGTCAGGAATTCGCGCGGGGCGATGTCGAGCGTGATCGCGTCGACGGCGTTGACGTCCCCGAAGGTCTTGCTGACAGACCGCAGCGACAGCGCGACGCCAAGGCCGCGGGCGGCTTCAGATCGCACGGGTGGTCGCCTCCCTGCCGCCGATTCTCATGCCGACCAGGATGAGGACCGTGGTGAAGACGAGGATCATGCTGGATGCCGCGGCGATCGTCGGATCCAGCTCGCGGGTCACCGCGTTGAACATCAGCACGGGCAGGGTCTGCAGATCGGGCGAAGTGAGGAACACCGAGATCACCACCTCGTCGAACGAACCGATGAAGGCGAACACCGCGCCCGCCAGCACGCCGGGCAGGATGAGCGGCAAGGTGATCTGGCGAAGCACCGTGGCCGGGCCGGCGCCGAGACTGGCCGCCGCCTGCTCGAGCCTGCGGTCGTGGCTGACCAGGCTCGCCGACACCGGTCGGACCACCAGTGGGATCCCGATCACCGAATGGGCCAGGACAAGGCCGGGGATCGTGCCTGCCAGCCGCCACCGCAGGAAGACGTAGTAGGCCCCGAGCCCGACCAGGATCACGGGGACGATCGCCGGGGTGAGCAGCATGGCCGACAGGACGTTCCTGCCTCTGAAGCCGGCACGGTCGAACGCGAGCGCGGCCAGTGTGCCGACCGCCGTGGCCACGACGGTCGTCAGGCCGGCGACCACGAGCGAGTTCGTGAGGGCCTCCAGCCAGCGCCTGTCAGTGAAGAAGTTGCTGTACCACTGGGTGGAAAGGCCCGGCGGCGGGAGCGCGAAGGAGCGCAGGGCGGTGAAGCTCACCGGCAGCGTGACCAGCGTCGGCAGCACCAGCCACAGGCCGGTGAGCACGCACACGACGATCAGCGCGACGCGACCGGGACGGACGCCGCCCCTGACGTTCATGGCGCACCCCCTTGGGTGTCAGACTCTTGGTCAGACGCCAGTGCCACGACCTCGTCGTCCCCGCGCCTGCCCGGGTTCCGCAGCACCAGCGCCGTCATCCGCCAGGCCGCCCGCCCCGCCCGCAGCCTGACGCCCTGGACGAGCGCCAAGACGACGAGCGTCGCCACCAGCAGCATGAACCCCATCGCTGCGCCCGATCCCCAGTGACCGAGCTGGGTCACCTCGGTGTAGAGCAACTGCGACAGCAGTGCGTTGGACGGGGATCCAAGCAGTTGCGGAGTGATGAAGAACCCGAGCGAGACGATGAAGACGAGCGACATGCTCGCCACGACGCCCGGCAGCGACAGCGGAACGTAGATGCGCGCGAACGCTGCCGCGGGCCTGGCGCCACAACCCTCGGCGGCCTGCAGCAGGCGACGGTCGATCGTCTGCATCACCGCGTACATGGGCAGGACAGCGATCGGCAGCATGACGTGCGCCATGCCGATGGTGACGCCGGTGGTGTTGCGGATGAGCGGGATGCGGCCGACCCCGATGGCGGCGAGCCCGTCGTTGACGATGCCGTTGTCCTGGAGCAGCACCAGCCAAGAGAAGTTCCTGACCATCAGGCTGGTCCAGAAGGGCAGCAGGACGACGATCAGCATGGCAGAGCGCCAGCGCCGCGATACCGCGCTCATCATGTAGGCGTACGGATAGCCCAGCAGGAGGCAGACCAGGCAGACGGTGGCGGAGGTGGTGAGCGTCCTGGTCAGTACCGCCCGGAACACCGCCGAGTGCGCCAGCTGTCGATAATTTTCCAAGCCCGGCGAGGGGTCGCGGAAGCTCTGCACGAACAGGATCGCCAGCGGGTAGACGAAGCACACCAGCAGCAGAACCGCCGCCGGCAGGAACAGCAGCCACCAGCCGCCGCGACGAACCCGGGCGTGGGGGGGCGCGCCCGGGTTCGCCAGCGACGTGCTCGGCAACTCGGCCTCGGCCTTGACGGGCATCGTCGTGTCAGCCCTGGAACATCTGCTGCCAGCGCCGCGTCACCTCATCCGCGTTCGCGGCCCACCAGCCCTGGTCCTGCACCACCCTCCCCCGCGACAGCCTCGGGTTGGTGTCGGGCAGGAACTCCTTCAGCCTCGCTGGCAGGTTGGTGAGCGTGGCCTTCTGGTTGGCCGGCGCGTACGGGATCAGGGTGGTCAGCGTCGCCTGGCGCTCAGCATCCATCATGAAGTCGACCAGCCGCATCGCGGTCTCGGGGTGCCTGACGCCCTTCGGCACCACCAGCGCGTCGTAGTGCAGGAACGACTCGCCGTACGCCGGGGCGAACTTCGCGCCCTGCTGGGCGATGGCGGCATAGGCGCGGCCGTTCCAGGCCAGCAGCATGTCGACCTCACCTGAGGTCATGAGCTGCGCGGAGTCCGCGCCGGTGTTCCAGAACACCATGTGCTTCTTGATGGTCTGGATCTTGCGGAAGGCGCGGTCCAGATCCAGGGGGTACAGGGATCCGGGCGCGACCCCGTCGGCCACGAGGGCGCACTCCAGGAGCGCGTTGGGAAGCGCGCCCGAGTAGACCGCGCGCTTGCCTGGAAAGCGCGTCGTGTCGAAGAAGTCGCGGCAGCCAGTGGGATGGTTGCCGCTCGAGAACGACTTGGTGTTGAAGTAGATGGCCGACAGGTAGGTGAGGAGCGGGGCGGCGCACTCGCTCTGCATCAGGGCTGGATCGATGCCGGAGAGGTTCACGATGCGGCGGTCGATTGGCAGCAGGAGCTTGCCGCACTGCTGCACCGCCCAGTAGCCCTCGGCCGGGATGACGTCGATGGTGACGTTGCCCGCGTCGACCATCGTCTTCACCTTCGCGTAGCTCAAGGTGGTGTCGTCGTACACGCGGATCCCCGTCGCCCGCTCGAAGGGCCGGATGAACGCCTTGTCCTGCGCGTCCTGGTAGGCGCCACCTCCGGACATGAAGGTGAGACTGGACGCGCCGCGCGAGCCCTTCCCGCCAGAGGCGCAACCCACCAGTGCCAGCGCGGCCAGCGCCGCCAGCGCCAGGTGTAGCGCCCGTCGCGTCACCACAGAGCCACTTCTCATGTAGGGCCCCCTTCAGAGAACGGTGGCGACCCCTGTGCCGCGGGATCACCCCAGGAATGCCAGCGCTCGATTGCGACGATCGCGGTCACGCAACGCAGCTCATGCTTGGGGTAGCGATCGCCGGTGTAGCGGGTCGAAAGCTGGTCGAGGTCCACGAGCCGCCAATCGTCCCGCAGCTCGACGACCCGACCGAGCAGCGTCACGTGGTCGTACCAGCTCTCGCCGAGAATGGTGAGCGAGACTCCCGGCTGGTTGTGCAGGTTGCGGGCGCGCGCGCCCTTGGCGACCATGCTCAGCACCAGGTGGCCGTCCTCCCAGCCATACCAGGTCGCCGCCGTTGCCGGGGTGCCGTCCGGTCGCACGGTGCCGACCACCGCCGGGCGAGGCGCTTGGACGAATGGTTCCAGTTCGGCAGGGATCGGGGCCTTCCCCATCTTCGGCTCCTGTCGTTGTGGCGGTTGGCACCGGGGCAACCGATGTACTAATATATCGATATGCCAGCACTGTCAAGCGGCTCTGAGGCCGCCGCCAGTCAGCCGAGCGCCGCCGAGCTGATCGCCCACGCCGCGCGGGAGCCGGCCAGCGCCGCCGGCCACCGCCTGCTCCTGCGCGAAGACGTTTACGCCCGCCTGCACGCCTGGATCGTCAATGGCCTCCTGCCACCCGGAACCGTGTTGCGAGACAAAGAGATCGCGGAGGCGCTGCAGGTCAGCCGCACTCCGGTGCGCGAAGCGATCCGCCGTCTCCAGGACGAAGGTCTCGTGGTCGCCGAGGCCAGCCGCTGGACCAAGGTGGCGCCGCTGGACGCCGCCATGGCCGACCGCGTCTACCCCATCGTTTGGACGCTCGAGCGGCTGGCCATCACCCTCAGCGGGGCGAGGGCAGTGCCGCGGCTCTCCGCGTTGCGCGCCGCCAATGCCCGGCTCGCCGAGGCGCTGAGGGAGCGTGACCCGGTGAGGGCCTCACAGGCCGACACCGACTTCCACCACGTCATCCTCGAGACCGCCGCTAACCCTGAGCTGGCCAGCATCGTGGGCGACCTCAAGGTCGCCATCCGCCGCCTCGAGGTCGCCTTCTTCGGCGGGACCATCACCGGTGAACGCTCCGTCGAGGAGCACCAGCGGGTCATCGCCGCACTGGAATCCGGCGACCTGGCCGTCGCCGGAGCGGAGATCGAACGGAACTGGCGGATCAGTCTTGACCACCTCCACCAGCGTCAGGCACAGCGGAAGCAGGCGCCATGAGCGACTACACCGTCACTGTCGTCGGGGCCACCGGCAAGACCGGCAGGCACGTCGCCGAGCAGGCGGTCGCCCGCGGATGGCGGGTCCGCGCCGCTGGACGGCGCGCGGCACGGCACGGCGAGTGGGCGATGCTGGACTGGGATGACGAGGACACCTGGAGGCCGGCATTCTCCGGCAGCGACGCCGCCTACGTCCTCACCCCGTTCAACCACCCCGGCGCCCCCGAGAGGACCCCGCACCTGCTCGGAGTCGCCGCCTCCACCGGCGCCTCCAGGATCGTGCTGCTGTCTTCCCTCGACGCCGACAGCGCCGCCGAGGACAGCCCGCTGCGCCTGGCCGAGCGCACGCTGCAGGCCCTGCCGGTCCACTCGGCGATCGTGCGTCCCACCTGGTTCCTGGACAACTTCACGGTGGGCAGCTTCGCCACCATGACATGGGCCGGCGACCTGCGACTGCCAGCCGGCAACGGCACGATCCCCTTCGTCGACGTCCGCGACGTCGCCGCCGTCGCCGTTGCGGCGCTGGCGCCCAGCGGCCCGCAGGGCGTGCTGCCGGTCACCGGACACGAGCAGCTCAGCCACGATCAGGTCGCGGCGGCGCTGGCCGCGGCCTTCGGCCGGCCGATCACCTACACCGACGTTGACAGCGAGGAGTTCATCGGCCTGCTGATGGCCAGGGGCTTCTCACGGGGGTACGGCCAGTTCCTTGCCGATGCCCTGCGCGAGGTCGCCGAGGGGCGCCTGCTGATCCCGGCCAGCGACACGGTGGAGCGCCTGACGGGCCGCCGCCCGCACGACGTGATCGACTTCGCCCGCTACCACGCCGCGCACCTGGCCGTCCCATGAACCGCCCGTGGTGCACCACAGGATCCAAGGGAGGACCAGCATGACCGATCTGCTGCTGCGTGGAGGTCGGCCGTGGGGGTATGACGGTCGTGCCGACATCCTGGTGCGGGGCGGGGTGATCGGCCGGATCGGGCCGGATCTGGACGCCCAGGATGTGGAGGTGGTCGATGTCGCCGGCCGCTTCGTGCTGCCTGGGCTGGTCGAGGCGCACTGCCATCTGGACAAGACGCTGTATGGCGGGCCCTGGGTGCCGCACTCGGCCGGAGAGGCCCTCAGCGACCGGATCGCCAGCGAGCGTCGGCGGCGCGGCGAGCTCGGCCTGCCGAACGTGGACTCCATCGCGGCGCTGCTGGAGCGCATGGTGGCCGCCGGCACGTCGTACGTGCGCAGCCACACCGACGTCGACCCCGACGTCGAGCTGGTCGGGATCCAGGCCGTCCGCGCCGCCGCCGAACGCCTGGACGGGCGGATCACCGTGGAGCAGGTGGCCTTTCCCCAAAGCGGGCTGCTCACCAGCCCCGGCACCGCCAAGCTGGTGGAGGAGGCCCTCAAGGGCGGGGTCGAGACGATCGGCGGGATCGACCCCGCCGGCGTCGACCGCGACCCGGTCCGCCACCTGGACGTGGTGTTCGGGCTCGCCGACCGCTACGGCGCCCGGATCGACCTGCACCTGCACGACGGCGGGTCGCTGGGCGCCTGGGAGCTGGAGCTGATCGCCGAGCGGACCAAGGCGAGCGGGCTGGCGGGGCGGGTCGCGGTCAGCCACGCCTACGCGCTCAGCCAGGTCGACGAGGCCCACCAGGACCGCCTCGTCATCCAGCTCGCCGAGGCCGGAGTGACGCTGGTGACAGCGGCGGCGTACAGCTTCCCGGTGCCACCGATCAAAAAGCTGCACGCGGCGGGGGTGAACCTGGCCTGCGGCCACGACGGCATCCGCGACCTGTGGGGTCCCTACGGCAGTGGCGACATGCTGGAGCGGGCCATGCAGGTGGCCTACCGCAGCACCTTCCGCCGCGACGAGGACATCGAGCTGGCACTGGACGCGGCCACCTACGGCGGTGCCCGGACCCTGGGCCATGAGCCCTATGGGCTGAGGGTCGGTGCCCCGGCCGACCTGGCGGTCGTCGCTGCGCGCACCGCCGCGGAGGCGGTGGTGACCCGACCGGTCCGTGAGCTGGTGCTCAAGGGTGGCCGCGTGGTCACCCGCAACGGCCAGGTGGTCTGATTGACAGTCTCCTCGACGCTCTTCACGCCGTCGGCGACAGGCAGGTGGTGGCGGTGCTGGGCTGGCCGCGCTTGAGGACGTAGCGGTCGCTGGTGCGGTTGCCGTTGACGAAGATCCCGGTGTCGTCGGTGTAGCCGACCATGTGTGACTCGGTGGTCACCCCCGAGCCGTTGACGGTGTCCAGGGTGCGCAGCAGGCCGTTGTCGAACTGGCTCCAGGTGGTCGTCTGCTTCTTCGGCCAGGTGGTCGGGGTCGCTGCCACACCCTGAGGCGGCGCGGTACAGGTCGCGCTGGTGGTTCCAGCCGGTCGACCAGAAGCTGGTGACGATCCGCTGGTCGTCCTTGCAGGTGCCGTCGGTGCCAAGGTCGAGCTGCTGGCTGACCCAGTCGGCCTGGTCGTAGGTGTACTGGTAGCTGCGTGGCGGCTTGATCTGGGTGCTGGCGTCGGTCTCCTCGCCGTTCTCCCCGCGGGCGGTCACGTTGCCGTTGGGGTCGTAGCTGGCGGTACTGGAGGTCCAGTTGGCGGCGCCTTGCTTGCGGAGGCGGGTCTTGGCGGGCTCGTCGAAGCCGGTGTAGGCGACTTGGGTGTCGACCGGCCGCTCACCCGGGTCGGTCATCCCCGAGGCGTTGGTGGTGCTGGTACGGCCCTTGTGATGATCATGGCGGTCGAGCCTCTACCGGATCCTTCTGGTTGGAGGTGAACCGCCCCAGGTTCGGTTCGGTGGAGACTTTGCGGCCCCGAAGATGACGCTGGCACTGCGTTGGCCGGCCCGGCTGTGGTGGCCGGATTGTGGCTGATTACGCGCGGCCGGGTACTTGGGTGAGGGTATCGAAGGCCTGGTTGATGAGGTCGGGGAGTTCGGGGATGCCGTTGTTCTCGACCCAGGTGAGGACGGCGGTGCTTGCCGCAGCAAGGCAGACGGCGACAATGACCCTGGTCTGGAAGCTGGGGCGTGGGCCCAGAGCCTGGAGGATGAGCTGCTGGGTGGTCATCTGGTCTGCCCAGAGCCGTTCCCGTAGTACTGGCGTGGACACGATGAGCTTGTTCTGGGCGAGTAGTGCATCGCGGTCGGTGTCATAGACCTGCTCAAGGCCCCGGAGCAGCGCTGTGCGGATCCGCTGGGTGAGGGGCTGGGTGGTCGGGGTCTGTGCGAGTAGCGCGGCGATCATGGGATCGTAGGCGTCGGATAGGGCTGCGTCTTCCTTGGTGGGGAAGTAGCGGAAGAACGTCATGTGTGAGACGCCTGCTGCGGCTGCGATCTGTTCGACGGTGGTGGCGTCGTATCCCTGTTCGCGGAACAGCCGCAGCGCGTTTGCGCGGATGCGGTCGCGGGTGGCGGTCTTCTTGCGCTGCCGCCAGTCCGGCTTGGGTTCGGTCACAGGTGTCATTGTCGCGTACTGGCCGCGGGAGGTGCGGTCGCGGGTGGCTGTGGCGGCATCCCGCTGCCGGGAGCGGTGCGGGCTGGCAGGTACCGCAGGGTAGTGAGGGCGGCGAGGGCGGCGAGGGCGGCGCAGATGAGCATGACGATGCTCATGCCGTGCAGGAACGCCGTTCCCGCGGCCGCTCGCAGCGCGCCGCCGGAGGGCAGATGGCGGGCGAGCTGCGCGGCCTGGGTGATGGAGGCGCGGGCGGTGGCGGCGTCCCTGGCGGGCAGCGCTGCCAGGGCTGGCCGGAGGGCGCGGGCGTAGCTGGCCGACAGGACGCTGCCGAGCATGGCGACCGCGATCGCTCCGCCGACCTGCCGCAGCGTGCTGTTCACCGCGGCGCCGGCGCCGGCCTCGTCGCCGCCAGCCGCGGCCATGACCGCGTCCATCGCGGCGGCGATGGACGCCCCGGTGCCGAGCCCGCATAGGGCCAGCCCGGCCGCCACGACAGCGGACCCGGTAGCCAGGTGGACCTGGCTGAGCACTGCCAGTCCCGCCACCAGCAGCGCCAGCCCGCCAGCCACGGTCACCTTGGCGCCGGCCGCTCGCGCGACCGGGCCGGCCGCGCCGCCCGCGACGAGCAGGCCGACCATCATCGGGAGCAGCCGCAGGCCGGTACTGAAGGGGTCGTTGCCGAGCACGCTTTGCAGGTACTGGGGCACTACGAACATGATCCCGAACAGCGCCACCGACACGGCGACGGTGGCGGCCGTGCCCCAGGTGAACCGCCGGTCCCGGAACAGCGCCCGGTCAACGAGCGGGTACGCGGCCCGGTGCTCCCGGACGAGGAAGGCGGCGAGCAGGACCGCCGATCCGGCCAGCGGCACCCAGGTCGACGGCGCCAGCCAGCCGTGTTCCGGGCCGCGGATGACGCCCCACACCAGGCAGACGACCGCCGCGGTGGACAGCAGCGCCCCCAGGGCATCCAGCCGCGGCGCGGCGGGGTTGCGCGATTCGGGCAGCAGCGCGGCGCCGGCTGCCAGGGTGAGGCAGACAGCGGGCACGTTGATCCAGAAGACCGAGTTCCACGAGAAATGCTGCAGCAGCACGCCACCCAGGATCGGGCCGAGCGGCAGGCCGGCCGCGACCGCAGCGGTGAGGATGCCGATGGCCTGGGGGCGTTCGGCGTCGCTGAACGCCGCCGACACGATCGCCAAAGACAGCGGGAACACGGTCGCCGCGCCCAGTCCCATCAGCGCGCGGGCCGCGATCAGCTCACCCGCCGAGACCGACAGCGCGCACCACAGCGACGCGGCGAGGAACACGACCAGACCGGCCAGCAGCAGCCGCCTGCGGCCGAACCGGTCCCCGACCACCCCGGCTGGCAGCATGACGCCGGCGAAGGCCAGAGAGTAGGCGTCAAGGATCCACTGCAGGTCGGCGGTCTGGGCATGCAGCGCCGCCGAGATAGACGGCAGCGCGGTGTTCAAGACGGTGATATCCAGGCTCACGACGACCACCGACAGGCACGTCACCCCCAGCATCCACCACTTACGGGCTCGCACAGGCACCTCCGCCATGTTAGTCACTAATATATTAGTGACTAACATACTGATGCTCGGGCAACGCCGCAAGCCGGCAGGCAGCCGTTCAGGACCGGGACCCTGGCCAACCGGGCGGCTCGGGGCAGACAGCGCGAAAGCGGTGGACTGCGGACACCCGATTCGAAGCGGTCCCCGCTCGACGCGTTCCAGCATCGTCTCGCGGTCGTCAGGAGGTACCCACTCGATCCACCAGTCGGCGCCCGCCGCGGCCACCGTTCGGATGTGCTCGCGCTCGGGCCGCGGAACAAAGGTCACCTCTCCGATCCGGAAATGCTTGCCTCGAAAGCTGAACGGCTCACCGGTTCACAGTCCAGCGATGATCTCCAGACCCTCATCGGGCGAATGGAGAGGATCGAAGTACCCGTGCCTCCGGCCGTGGCGCTGCTTGAGGTCAGCCATGCGACGGTCGAACTCGTCCGGCCCGCCAGCGCGCCCCGCCCAGCTGCTCCGCGTGTGCCAGCAACTGCGCTGCCCGCCAATTGGCCGAGAAGAGCACGAGGCCACTGCCCCACGATCTCTGCACCCCTCCATGAGTTCTGGATCGTGGCCGTTCACGCAAGCCCAGTGGCGGCGCAGAATCGAGCCCGCAGGTCAGGGCGCGGCCATCCGGACATAGAGCCATTGGTCCAGCGTTCCCTTCGCGCTCCACGCCTCACGCAGCGTGAACCAGTAGAAGACATCCCCCACGGACGCGCCGCTCCAGTCGACGACCCACCACTCGCGCAGATGGAACCGGCTGCCGGTGTAGCCGGTGAGTTGTGGCAGGACGCGCGAGCGGTTGCTGTCGGCTACGACGACGAGATCGGCGTCCGGCGTGAACGGGCCGCTCATGTCGGTGTACTGGACGGGCAGGTCGCGCGGCCGACCGACCGCACCGCCCGGAGGATGGAGGCCGAGCGCGCCTGGCGGCCCTGCGCACGCTCGCGCCGCGCACCGCCGGCTTCGACTCCAGCCCGACGCTCGACGGCGAACGGTGGCTCGAGCGCAACGCCCCGCACGACGCGGCAGCGATCGGTTGGCTGCGCGAGCACGCCATCGGCTCACCCGTTCTCGTCGAGGCCATCGGCGCCGACTGCAGCCCCGATGGCCACGCGCGCGTCTCCACGTTCACCGGTCTGCCGACCGTGCTTGGCTGGGCGGGACACGAGCTCCAGTGGGGACACGACCCGGGTCGTCGCGCGAACGACGTCACCACGCTCTACGAGACGCGCGATCTCGACCTCGCCCGCAAGCTGCTCGAGCGGTACAGCGTCCGCTACGTCTTCGTGGGCTCGCTCGAGCGACGGCAGTACCCGGCCGCCGGCCTGCTGAAGTTCTCGCAACTCGGACGCGTAGCGTTTCGGAGCGGATCGACCGTTGTCTACGCCGTCGGCGCCTGACTGACGGGACCCGCGCGCCCGCAGCGGGATCAGGATATTGATTTCTTGATCGACCGATCAGCTTCATCCCGGCCTCCCGGCCTCCCGGCCTCCCGGCCTCCCGGCCTCCCGGTGCCAGGCGCGCTATTGGGCGCTCAGGATCACGGCCACTCGCAGAGCCAGGACGCCTATCAGGATCAGGCCGGGCACAGCCATCGACGCGACTGCCGGCTGCGCGACCACCGTCCCCTCGCCGGTGACAGCGAGCCGATCCGTGACCAAGCCGCCGAGCCCTGGAAGGAGCGCCGCGAACGCCACCAGCCACAGCAGGATCCAGGGGAAGCCGAAAGCGTCGCCCAGCGCACCGTTCGGGATCAGGGTGACCACGAAGAGCACGATCAGCGCCAGCTCGAGGAGCGCGAAGAGGCGCTCGGAGAGCACCAGCGCGCCGGTGCTGAACTGAGCCTCCCGCCGGTAGTGGACGAGCATCGTGATCAACGCGGCCGAACCGGAGAGCCCGGAGGCGAGGAAGAGCCCGCCGAGTGTCCAGGTGTCGCTCCAGATTGGCTGGTTCGACACGGCCAGGAGCACGCCGGTGTAGCCGGCGACAAACGTCGCCAGCACAGCCCCGACGAGGTTCCAGATCTTGCCCGGCATGCCGTCCAGCAGGCGCACGGCCCGGTCGGCGAGCCCCAGGCGGAGCACCCCGTCGTGCACCAGCACCTCGACGAAGGTCACGGTGACGAAAAGACCGAAGACCACCAGCCCCCACGAGCCCAGCGACATCGGCGACCAGGGCTTGAAGTTCAGGCCCCCTCCGCCCGGCGTGGTGTTGACCAGCATGTGCCAGAAGTCGAGCGGCTTGCCAAGGTCGACCGTCAGCAGGATCGGGCACGGGACGAAGAGCAGGAAGGCGGCATAGTAGCCCACGCGCGCGGCCGGCTCATCCCAGCGCTCGCCGCGGAGGCGCAGCAGCGTCGCGATGGCATACGACCCGCCCGCCAGACCAGCCAAGAAGAAATACGGGACGATGTACCAGGTCCATTCGGGCGGCCGGACGAAATGCTGAGCGTCGGCCAGGAGCATCATGGGACACGCGCCTCCCCCCGGGTCGAGCCCTCAGCGGGCGGTGTCGTCTCCTTGGCTGGCGGCGGTGCTCCCTGCGCCGGCGTCCCCTGGGGAGTTGTGGCGCTCGGCGGTGGTTGGCGCCGGCGCAGCGCGATCAGCCCGGCGAACAGCCCCAGCACCGCGGTGGCGGCCCCGGTGAGCCAGCCGCCGAAGTTGTTGCGGCTCGGCAGCACCGCGTTCTTGGTGTTGGGCAGCTTGTAGGCCTCTGGCTTGTCCATGAGCAGGAAGAACGCGTTGAGCCCGCCGTAGACCGACTCGTCGTGCCCGTACAGGTTCGCCTGGGTGACGCCCTGCGCGTGGAGGTCGTTCAGGCGGGTGCTCGCCTGCTGGCGCAGCTCGTCGAGCGGTCCGAACTGGATCGAGTCGGTCGGGCAGGCCTTGGCGCACGCCGGCTCGAGGCCGCCTTGGAGCCGGTCGTAGCAGAGCGTGCACTTGCGCGCGACCCCGTCCTGCTCGTCGAAGCCGATCACGTCGTACGGGCAGGCCGCGATGCAGTCGCGGCAGCCGTTGCAGACCGACTGCTGGATGAAGACCGTGTCGAACTCGGTCCGGATGATCGCCCCGGTCGGGCAGACCTCCATGCAGCTCGCGTGCGTGCAATGCTTGCAGACGTCCGACATCATCAGCCAGGCCTTTCCCTGGCCGCCGCCCATCGTCTCGTCCGGCACGTTGTCGATGAACTGCACGTGCCGCCAGTTCTGCGAGTCCAGGCTCCTGGTGTTGTCGTACCCGTCGCCGAAGACCGGCCGATTGCCCGGAAGCTGGTTCCACTCCTTGCAGGCGACCTCACAGGCCTTGCAGCCGATGCACACGCTCGTGTCGGTGAAGAACCCGTAGGCCTTCCCAGGTGTGATCTCCGCCATCTCAGAACCCCATCAGGTTGGGCGTGATCTTGGAGAGGCCACGCTCGGCTGCATCGAGGTCGAGCGGCAGCGCCGCCAGCTCGTCCACCTCAGGCACAGCCCGGGCATCGTGGCCAAGGTCGACATCGATCAGATACCGGTTGCAGCTGCTGCAGCCCTCGATCCGGAGGTGCGGGAACATCGGCATCGGCGCGCCCGGCCTGCTCCTGGGGGCAGTGGCATGGCCATGCCCCACCACCGGCCACTCGCGCCGCTCGGCGTAGATGGTGCGACGCGCGCCGCCGGTCTCCCCGCACGACGCGCAGGTGTTGCTGGAGTAGCCCCAGCTCGCCCCGCAGCGGACGCAGAGGAGGCTGCGGCGCCCGCTCACGAGCTGGTCCCCCGTGTCCGTGCGGAAGCTGAGCTGCGGCAGCCCCCCACAGCTCGGGCAGCGCCGGCCGCCTCTGGGCGATGGATCCTGGGCGCAGGCATCAGCGCCGGCCTCGAGCATCTCGAGCGGACCCCGCAGCGACGCGCGCGCCAGGTAACGCTCGACCGGCTCGAGGTCGTCGGCGGAGCCGGACAGCCACGCGACCAGCGCCGCCTCGGCTCCGCCGTCTTCCATGCGCTTCCGGATGGCGTCGGCGAGCAGCTCCGGGCCTGCCTCCACCGTCGCCTCCACCACCCCCGGGAGCACGTGCTCCCCGGCCCATCCGGCCAGCGCCGGGGCCTCTGGTTCCTGCTCGCGCGCGGCCGCTCCAGCCTCCTCCCAGACGTCGAGCAGGGCGAGGTAGAGGGTGAGCACCTCCTCCGCGAAGGAATGGTGCGCGCGCAGCAACTCCGCCCGCCGGCGGTGAGCCGCCCACGGACTCGCGGTGGTGTCGGCGCCTGACGCGGCCATCACATCTTCTCGATGTTGACGAGGAACGCCTTGAACTCCGGCGTGCGCGCGCTGGCGTCGCCGACGAACGGCGTGAGCGCGTTGGCGAGCCAGTGCTGACCAGTGTTGATGCCTACGAAGCCCCAGTGGATGGGAATGCCGATCTGGTAGACCTTCTGCCCGTCGATCTGAAGCGGTCCCAGACGCTTGGTCACCACCGCGCGCACCTCGAGCTTGCCCCGCTTGGACGAGACCCGCACCCGGTCGCCGTTCTCGATCCCCTTCTCCTGGGCGAGCTCGGCGGGCACTTCGACGAAGGCCTCCGGCTGGAGCTGGACAAGATGCTCGACGTTTTGGGTGACGTAGTGCTCGTGCTCGGTGAGGCGGTAGCTCGTCGCCACGTACGGGAACTCCTGGGGCGTGCCGAACCGATCTTCCCGGCCGGCCGCCTTGTCGTACAGGAACGCGACCGGTGTCGACGACACCGCGGGGTGTAGCGGGTTCTGGATCGGCGACTCGATCGGCTCGTAGTGCTCGGGGAACGGCCCGTCCGCCACTCCGTTGCTGAAGAGCCGCCCGGTGCCCTCCCCGGTCATGATGAACGGCAGCGGGGCACCTGGCTTGCGCGGGTCGGCGGCGGGCGGGTAGTCCGGCACGTCTCCGACCCACTTGCCGGCGGCCGCGTCCCATTGGATCCCTGGCCGACTCGGGTCCCAGGGGCGTCCCTGGGGATCGGCTGACGCCCGGTTGTAGAGCACGCGCCGGTTCACCGGCCAGCTCCACGCCCAGTTGGGGTAGAAGCCCATGCCGGTCGGGTCGTTCGCCTGGGTATCCTGGACGCCGTCCTGGCGCTTGGTCAGGTTGCCGGTCTCTGGGTAGTGCCCGGTGTAGATCCAGTCACCGGCGGTCGTGGTGCCGTCGTCCTTGAGATCGGCGAAGGTCTCGAGCCGTTTGCCGGTGCCGAGGTCGCGGCCGTTGATCTCCTGCGCGATCTCGTCCAGGTCGGGCTTGAGCGGGTCCTTGTACGGGAAGGTGAGCGCCATGATCGGAGCGGGGAACTTCCCGCCCTGCTGACTGTAGAGGTTGCGCACCCGCTGGAAGAGGTCGGCGAGGATCCAGTGGTCGTGGCGGGCCTCCCCCTCCGGCGGCAGGACCTGCTCCTTCCACTGCGCCCAACGGCCGCTGTTGGTGAACGACCCGTCCTTCTCGATCCAGTGCGTGGCCGGGAGCATGAAGACCTCGGTCTGGACCTTGCTCGGATCGACACCGGGCGCGCGCCAGAACTCCGAGCTGGTGGTCTGGAAGGCGTCCATGACGCACAGCCACTTGAGGTTCGAGAGCGCCTGCAGCACCTGGTTGGAGTCGGGCCCGATGCTCGTCGCCGTCATCCCCGAGAGCATGAGCCCCTCCATCTTCCCCTGCAGCGCCTGATCGAAGATCGACAGCCAGGACGCGTTCTTGGCGGGCTTGGGGAGGTGGTCGAAGACGAACTCGTTGCGCTTGGTCGCCGCATCGCCGTACCAGGTCTTGAGCAGGCTCACGATGAACTTGCGGTAGTTGGTGCCGAAGAAGTTGACGGCGTCGGGACGCAGCTGCTTGCTCGCGCTCTGGTCGACGTAGTCCTTCAGGTTGCGCTGGCCTGGCGCCGGGGCCCTCAGGTAACCGGGCAGGATCTCCCAGGAGATTGCGTGGTCGGTGTTGCCCTGGATGTTGGCGTGACCGCGCTCGGCGTTCATGCCGCCTCCCGGGCGGCCGATATTGCCCAGCAGGAGCTGGAGCAGCGCCCCGGAGCGGATCAGCTGCACACCGGTGGTGTGGTGGGTGAGGCCGACGGCGTAGACGATCGTCATCACCTTGTCCGGCCTGCCCATCTCGCCGACCTGCCTGGCCACGTCGAGGAACTGGTCCCTCGGGATGCCGGTGATCCGCTCGACCATCTCCGGCGTGTAGCGGCTGTAATGCTCGCGCATCAGGTTGAGCACCGAGCGGGGGTGCGTGATGTCCACCTTGATGAAGCCGTCCGGTCCGATCTCATACGCCCATTCGGTGGGCGTGTAGGCCCGCTTCACCTGGTCGTAGCTGTTGAACAGCCCGTCCTTGAAGGAGTAGCCCTGCTTGACCACGAGCCCGCCGTTGGTCGCGAACTCCACGTACTCCTTGTGATAGAGCTGGTTCTGCAGGACGAAGTTGATCAGCCCGCCGAAGAAGGCGACGTCCGTGCCGGTACGGATCCGCAGGTGGGTGTCGGCGACCGCGGAGGTCCGGGTGAAGCGCGGGTCGACGTGGATCATCTTCGCCCGCCGCTCCAGCTTCGCGCGCATCATCCAGCGGAAGCCGACCGGGTGCGCCTCGGCGGGGTTCGCGCCGTTGATCATGATGAGATCGGCGTGCCTGATGTCACGCCAGTGATTGGTCATGGCCCCTCGGCCAAACGTGGCGGCCAAACTGGTCACCGTGGGGCCGTGTCAGACGCGGGCCTGTTGCTCCAGGTAGACGAGGCCGAGGCCGCGCATCAGCTTGGTGGCGAAGTAGCCCTCCTCCGAGCTGAATGCTGCCCCGCCGGCAAAGGCGACGCCCTCGCAGCGGTTCACGACGTTTCCGTCGGCGTCCGTGGCGACGAACGTGCGATCCCGCGAAGCCTTGATGTTCTGCGCCAGCTTGTCCAGGGTGAAGTCCCAGGAGACGGGCTTCCACTCCGTCATCCCCGGCGCCCGGTAGAGCGGGCTCCCAACGCGCCGGCGAGAGATGGCGAGGTGCAGCGCGGTCGCACCCTTCGGGCAGAGCGTTCCCTCGTTGACGGGGCTGTCCGGGTTACCCTCGATCTGCAGCAACTCGACCTTGCCGTCCGCGGCCTTCCTGGTGTAGGCGAGCATCGAGCAGCCCACCGCGCAGTAGGGACAGACGGTGTGGGAGACCGTGGCGCCCTCGATACGCAGAAGCTGCTGTACCTGCTTCGCCTGGGCGATATCGAAGCCGAGAACAGAGACTCCGAGCGCCCCGGCGCCTGCCGCGCCCGCCTTCAGGAACTGGCGTCGTGTGACCTCCACGGCTGGCCTCACCCCTCTTCGGGATGCCGATTGCAATCGATTGCCGTGCCTCGATCGGCGTCATCGGCGACGCTTACACTCGATTGCACGATTGTGTTCCGCATTGTGCTAGAGGTCAATATTGCCCCACCAGAGCTGGAGCGATGGGGCCCGGCGCACAGCCGCCGCTCGCGGGTCAGCCGGAAGCGAGCTGCAGGTCGCGGCGGTCACCCGGGTCGTCCGGGTTTCGCAGGATGTCGAGCAAGCGCGGACCTGCCGGCACCAGCAGGCCGCGGGCACCGCGCTCGGCGGCGTCGGCGAGCGCCGCCCGCCAGGCCGCCCGGCCCTCCGGGGATGGGGTCTGGACCCAGCGCTCTGCCTTGCCGCCGGGACGTGCGCGCTCGAAGGTTCCCGGCTCTCCCTGAAGGCGGTGGAACGCCTCGAAGCCGGGGGCAGCGACGGCGAGCTCCGCCAGCCGCTCGGGATCGGCGACCAGCGCGAGGCGGCCGCGGCTCAGGCGCGCGATCGTGGCCACCGTGCGGGCGAGCGCCATGAGCGGGCGGTCGGGGGCCGGCAGCGCCGCGACCAGAAGCGAGTGGGAAGTGACGGCCGCCAGCCCTGCCAGCAGGGAGAGCGGATCGAGCTCTGACTCGACAACCGGGTCGACCCACAGCGCGTCGGCGCCAGCAGCGTCGAAGGCGGTCGCATCGATGAGCCACTCGCCAAGCTCGTCCAGCTGCCTGGCGAGGAGGACGCCGATCTGGACCGCCGAGGAGCCGATTGGCACGCCTGGAGCTGCCCTCCTCGTACGTGGGATCGCGCCTCCCTTTTGAGACGCTTCAAACGCCGGAGCATCCTAGGACCACGACGGCGTCGTTGTCGAGATGGCCGAAACGGCCGGCGGAGGGTAGACCGCAAGCCCACCGAGCACGGCCTTCCGGACCAGCCGCCGAATCTCCACCAATGGCCGTCTGGCTGCCGTCCTCGCCCACCCGTCGCCCTGGCGGCAGGTCCGGAGGTGCCTTGCGCGACGCGCTGACCACCCGCGGTTGCTGGCATGATGGACGCATGCCCAACGCGACCGAGACGGATTTCGATGGCATCTCGCTGGAGGTGCTGCGCGAGCGGCAGAGCGCCAAGTGGCGGGTCTACCCCGAGGACGTGCTGCCCGCCTGGGTGGCGGAGATGGACATCCCCTTGGCGGCGCCGATCAGGCAGGCGCTGCTCGCCGCGGTCGAGCGGAGCGACACCGGCTACGCCCACGCCGACCCGCGCCTGGCGCGGGCCTCGCCCGCGGCCCCGGCGGCTACCAGCTCGACCTGGATGCGGCCGAACGCGCCCTGGCCGCGGGCGCCAGCGCCTGGCTGCTGTGCAACCCGCACAACCCCACCGGCCTGGTGCTGCGGCGCGGCGAGTTGGAAGCCGTGGTGGAGCTGGCTGCCAGCCACGGAGCGGTGGTGGTCGCCGACGAGGTCCACGGCCCGCTGACGCTGCCCGGCGCCACCCACGTCCCTTTGCTGTCGCTTGGCGAGGAGGCCGCCGCCCGCACCGTGGCGCTCACCTCCGCCTCCAAGGCGTGGAACCTGCCCGGGCTGAAGTGCGCCGTGGTGGTCACCGGCAGCGCGGCGATGCAAGCGCGCCTGCAGGCCATGCCCGAGGACCTGCACTACCGCTGCGGCCTGCTCGGCCTGATCGCCGCCACCGTCGCCTTCCAGCAGGGCGAGCCCTGGCTGGAGGCGCTGCTGGGCCACCTCGACCGCAACCGGCGGCTGCTGGCTGAGCTGCTGGCCGAGCGGCTTCCCGCGGTCGGGTACGTCCCGCCCCAGGCAAGCTTCCTCGCCTGGCTCGACTGCGGCCCGCTGGGCCTGGGCCCCGACCCGGCCGCGGTGCTGCTGCGCTCAGGCCGCATCGCGCTCACCCCCGGCCTGGACTTCGGCCGCCAGGGCGCCGGCTTCGCCCGCCTGAACATCGGCACCTCCGCCGCGCTGCTGACCGAGGCGGTCGACCGCATGGCCAAGGCGACCAACGCACCGCCGCCGTAGCACCGCCCAAGCCGTGGACTACCTCCGCCAAGCCCTTCGCACCCACGCCTAAGCGATTCCTTGCGGCGGATGAGCGGATGACTCGGGCTATCGGGGCGGGATGTTGGCGTTCATGCGGAAGAAGTTCGTAGGGTCGTATTTGGCCTTGAGGGCGGTCAGCCGGGTCCATTGGCCTTCGGTGTACGCCTGTCGGACGCGCTCGGCGGCGTCGTCGCTGGTGTAGTTCACGTAGACGCCGCGGCTGTAGGGCTCCAGCGCAGAGAAGAGCCCGCGCACCCATTCGATGTGGCGGTCGGCGTCGCCGGCCTCTTCGGGGAACCACGACGCTACGATGTTGAGGTCGTGGGAGGCGTCACGGTAGGGGAAGGCCGTCGACTCCTCGGGCACCCTTGCCGCGGCGCCTCCGAAGCAGAAGATCGGTATGGCCGACAGTCGCGAGGTCACCTGCGCGGCGTGCTCGATAACCACGTCGATGATCTCGTCGGTGAGCGGGCCGAGCCTGTGGGACTTCCAGTAGTAGTGCCGGCCGTGGGGGTACGCAGGGTCGAACATCTTCTGGTGGGCGACATACGGCTTAGGGATCACGGCGTCGAGCGCCGGTGTGGGAAGCTGCCAGATCGGCGCCAGCACCTCGCGGCCCTCATCGACCGGTCCAGCGTAGGTGGCGATCAGTGCCACGATCGGCTTGCCGTGCAACTCTTCGGGCACGATCGGCAGCGACGGGGCCAACCGCAGGTTGCCCATCATGCCGACCTCGTCGGGCGCCTCCGCCATGAATTCCCGGAGGAACCGCAGGACCTCCGGAGCGTGGTCCATGTTCCAGGCCACCATGCCGGCCAGCACGGTCGGGCCCAGGGGCTGCAGTTCGAAGGTGAAGTTGGTGACGATGCCGAAGTTGCCACCCCCACCCCGCAACGCCCAGAACAGATCAGGGTGCTCCTGTTCGCTCGCCACGACGAAGTCGCCGTCGGCGGTGACGACATCACAGGAACGGAGCCCGTCGATGGCCAGACCGAACTTGCGCATCAGATGACCGAGACCTCCGCCCAGGGTCAGACCGCCGATCCCGGTGTGACTGACGATGCCGCCGGTGGCGGCCAGCCCGAACGCCTGGCTCTCCCGATCAAGATGGGCGTTGAGACATCCGCCTTGCAGTTGAACGGTTCGAGCCAATGGATCGACCCGCGATCCGGTCATGGCGGACAGGTCGACGACGACCCCGCCGTCACAGATCGCATGGCCGGCCACGGCGTGCCCGCCGCCCCGCACCGACGCCGGCAGGTCGTGCTCCCGGCAGAAGCGCACGGCGGCCATGACATCGGCGGCGCCCCGGCATCGGGCGATCAATGCCGGACGCCGTTGCACGTGTCCGTTCCAGATCTGCCGGGCGGTGTCGTAACCCGCCTCCTGCGGCTGGATCAGCTCGCCGCCGAAGTTCGCGGCCAGCGCCTCGATGATCGCACCGTCAATCGCTGCCACTTGGCACCTCCTCGTGTCCTGGCATGGATCGTGAGACCAGCGGCAAGCGAGGAGGAGTGCAACGTTTGAACCCGAACCGCTCGTGGCGGCGTTCCGTCGTGGACGTGGCTCAGGTGGTGGCGGCGAGCATCGCGGCGGGCTGGTGCCGGGTCGATCCGTCGTAGTCGGCACGCGGGTCGTCGGCCGCCCAACCGTGCCGGTTCCAGGTCGGAAGCGCCCGGGCCAGCGCCGGGGACCCTTGCACCTCAATGGCCCCGGACCGCAGGGCGTCACGCCACTGGATCTGTCCCATGTGCCAGCGGGCGAACGCCAGCGGATCGTTCACCACGACGATGAGCTCCTCTTCGCCGCCCGGGTGCTTCAGGCAATACTCGGCGTCACCTCGTTCGATCAGCAGCCAGCTCCGGCGAGCGGACCCCGGCAGCGTGGGGTACTCGAAGCGGACCACTACCCGGCGCCGCGGGAGGCGGTCGCGGTCGAGGAAGAAGTTCGCCCACACCCACAGCACCACGCCTGGATGGGCGTGTTCGGGCTTCAGCTCCGCCCACTTCCGACCCCAGCGCTCGAGGACCAACATGAGCTCTGACAGCTCCCGGCCGGCCTGGGTCGGTTTGTAGGTCGACCCGTGGCCATCGGGCTTGGGACGGATCTCGATGATCCCAGCGCGCTCGAGCTCCCGCAGCCGCCTGGAGAGCAGCCCGCGAGAGAGGCCGGGGGCGCCGTCGGCGATCTCGTTGAAGGTCTGACAGCCGACGAGGATGTTGCGAAGGATGATGATCGTCCAGCGCTCAGCCAGGAGCTCGGACGTCCGCGCGATGGGGCAGTACTGCCCGTAGGTCCTCATGTCGGCAGCTTGCCACCGAGGT
>WNGB01001884.1_pt1 | contig 39798 bp, 35 predicted proteins | sample 5400681 | NCBI WGS metagenome assembly WNGB01 (sample SAMN13153367, study PRJNA577476) | soil metagenome | isolation source: 115 cm soil or saprolite under grassland replicate 2 | place: USA:California | collected 2016-06-15 | reverse complement strand
GTCGCGATCCAGTTGGCTTCCCAGGTCTTGCCTCCGTCATCCGAGAATGCCTGTTCGAAGCGGCACGAATTCGGCGTGATGTCCGACCAGACATTTCGAACGAGAATCATTCTGCCTTCGAACGACTCCTGATCATGAAACTCGCCGCGCCCGTTCCTGAACTCGCCAACCGTGGGTTGGCCCAGGGTGCCCGCGCTGCTGTTGGCAAAATGGAGGCTCCACTGATGGGATTGGGGATTGTACAGGCGCAAGGACAGCCCTTCGATGTGGGCCGTCGGGCCATCGACCTCGAGCTCCACCAGATTGGCGCGCCCACTCCAAATCTTTCGAACCACGGAAGTCCCTTCATATTCGATCCAGGCGGTGGAGCCGGTCAACGGATGCTGGAGCCGCGATATGTGGGTCCTCCAACTGCCGATCTCGAAGTCGAAATCGTGCTGCCCGTCCAGGCGTGCGGCCGGGTCTTGAGGCGGAGGTTTCGCTGCGCCAGCCTTCGTCTCTGCCGATCTCGCCTTCGAGCACGAGAAGAAGATCAGAGTGCAGACCGCCAAGCGCAGGCCATGGGACATGGAGGGCGTTGCCATACGCGCACTCTGGCATCCGCGGTGGACGCGAGAAATAGCCAAACACTGCGCATTCGATAGGTCCATTATGCGGAGCATGAAGCGTCCGCCCGAGGGCCTCGGTCCCGTCGTCGCGCTCGACCGCCGGCTGGCCCGGCCCCTGCACCGGCAGCTCTACGACGGATATCGCGAGGCGATCCTCGATGGCAGGTTGCGTCCCGGCCAGCGCCTGCCGTCGACTCGCTCTCTGGCGCAGGACCTGCTGGTGTCGCGCGTCCCGGTCGTCATGGCCTTCGAGCAGTTGGTCGCGGAGGGCTATGTCGAGAGCAGGGTCGGGGCCGGCAGCTTCGTGTCGGCGGCGTTACCCGATCCGCCGGCGGCCCACGCGGGTCGCATGCGCGCCCCCACGGCACGCCGTCCAGGGTCTCGGCGCGTACCGCCCAGTCGGTTCGCGGTACGTTCCGAGCCGTGGCTCGACCTGCGTGGCCCATTTCGGGTCGGCCAGCCCGCGCTCGACGATTTTCCCGCCGAGCTGTGGGCGCGCCTGGTCGCGCGGCACGCACGGCGGTTGTCTTCGCGGCAAATGATGTACGGCGATGCGATGGGGCTGCCTGCGCTGCGCGAGGCGCTCGCGGCGCACCTCGGCACCGTCCGCTCGGTGACGTGCTCCGCCGAACAGATCATGATTGTCAGCGGATCGCAGCAGGCGCTCGCGCTCGCCGGACAGGCCTTGCTCGCGCCCGGCGATGCGGTGTGGCTCGAGGAGCCGGGCTACGGCGGAGCGCGCGATGCGCTTCGCCTGGCCGGCGCTCGAATCGTCGCCGTTCCGGTCGATCACGACGGACTCGATGTGGCTGCCGGGCTCGGGCGCGGCCCGGACGCCAAGGCCGCGTACGTCACCCCGTCGCACCAATACCCGCTCGGAATGGTCATGAGCGCGCCACGCCGCCTGCAGCTTCTCGACTGGGCGCGCCGCCGCGGCGCGTGGCTACTCGAGGATGACTACGACAGCGAGTACCGCTACGACGGTCAGCCGCTCGCCTCGCTGCACGGTCTCGACGGGGACGCTCGCGTGCTCTACATCGGCACATTCAGCAAGATCCTGTTTCCGGCATTGCGGGTCGGCTACCTCGTCATCCCACGCGATCTCGTCGGGCGATTCCGCCGGTTCCGCGATGCGATGGACATCTTTCCGGCCCCGCTCTACCAGGCGGTCCTCGCCGATCTCATCCGCGAGGGCCACTTCGCGCGCCACCTCCGCCGCATGCGGGGGCTCTACGCCGAACGCCGGCGTGCGCTGGAGGCCGCGCTCGTACGCGAGCTCGGCGCAGCGGTGCGCGTCGTCGGCGATCACGCCGGGATGCACCTCGTCGCTATGCTGCCAACCGATGCCCGCGATCACGACATCGCCGTGCGGGCCGCGCGTCGTGGCATCTCGGTCATCCCGCTATCATCGTGCTACACCGGCCGCCGCACCCAACCCGGGCTGCTGCTCGGCTACGGCTCGACCCACGTGGCCGAGATCCCCGACGCGGTCCGCCGCCTGAAGACCGTCCTCCGCAGCTGAAGAGCGCTGCGGCTCCACCCGCAAGGAGGAGCGTGTCGTGCGCCGCTCTGCGGCAATGAGAATTGCGACGAGAAAGATGTGCGTACTGCTTCGGCCCCCGCGTCGTCTTCAACGCAAACCGCATGCTATGCTTCGGTTCCGATGACCGCATCTTCGCTCTCTCGAAAGCTCGGCCGACCGGCAACGTACGCCGACCTGGAGGCGCTACCCGAGGGCGTGAAGGGGGAGATCATCGACGGCGAGCTTTACGTACAACCTCGCCCTCGCCCGGCGCACGCCCGCGCGGAAGCGACCATCGTCAGCGACATCCAAGGGCCGTACGATCTTGGTCGAGGTGGCCCGGGCGGATGGTGGATCTTGCCCGAACCTGGAATCGAGCTACCTGGATCACCAGAGTTCTCTCCGGACGTTGCGGGATGGCGCAGGGAGAGACTCCCGGAGCTTCCGCAAGACAGCTCGATCCAGATTGCGCCCGACTGGATCTGCGAGATTCTTTCACCAAGCACGCGCGGCTACGATCTGCTCAAGAAGCGCCCGTTCTATGCGCGGAGCGGAGTGTCGTGGCTTTGGTATGTAGACGTGGAAGCGCGAACGGTCACCGTGAGCCGGCTCCAAGACGGCGCCTGGGTCGAGGTCGGTGTGTACGGCGAAAACGAGCGGGCTCGGCTCCAGCCTTTCGCGGGCGTGGAGCTCGATTTCGCGTTGTGGTGGACGGGACCGGCTCGCTGAGCACGCGATTGTCCAAGGCCCGCCCGCGCGCCTACGGCCGCCGCAGCGGTTCACGAGGCAGCGGAGACATGCCGTGGCCGCCACGCGAGCTGGTCCCGAGCTTGGCGCCGTGCCGGCAGGAGCCATCTCGTTGGTGATGTCGATGAGGACGATCGGCGGCACCGAGGGGCTAGGCGCCCCCGCGTCGAGTCCCTCGAGAATGGCGGCTAGCTTACGGCAGCACGTCAAGGCCAGTCGTTGCTCGAGGGCGACGGCGCCGGACGCGCTGAAAGATCCAGGTGAGGACACTTCCAACTGCGACCAGAATGCCGAGCAGTGCAATGGGGATATGTGCAAGTCCGAGCCGCCGACTGAAAATGACGGGGCGAGACGTCAACGCCGCGGCATCGGGGACCTCGCCATGGTCCAGAAAGCGTGCCGCGATCGATCCGAACGAATCGCCCTCCCCCCAAAAATCTGCGACGTGGCCCTTCGCGGGAAAGGTAACCTGGGTGACGAATGATGGAAAGCGATCGGCCAACTCCCGCTGCGACGTCGCTGCCGGAGTCGAGAAATCGAGGCTACCGGCCATGATGAGCGTTGGGGTACGGATGTCGAGGGCAATCGGCTCGTCGCGGAACGCAAACAGGTCGGACGGGTACGGCGGCGCGAACAGCATTTCGCCGAGCGGTGAACCAAACCTGCCGGCAGCGGCGCTGGATTCCGAAGCGTAGTCTCGCGTGGTGTCATAGTCGGCGAGCAGGCCCTTGACGAAGAAGTCGCCCCAGACGTCGAACGAGCGGGTCAACATCAGATCATAGAGCTGCGACAAGACCATCAACCCGCTGTAATCCTGCCGTTCGTAGGCGCGCATGAAAGAATCGAGCGCCAGCGATGACGTGCGCGCGTGAAACAGGAGAACGAATGCCGTCGCGCGCACTCGGAATGGATCCAGGCGCATGCCCCAGACAGTGCGAGGTGCTCGAGCAAGCGCATCGGCGCACAACCGTTCGAGGGTGACACGCCCAACGTACTGGGGATGGGCTTTCTCGAAGAACGGCTGGTACCCTGCGAACGCTGCGGTGACGTCGGCCGCCGACCAAAAGAAATGCCCGGGAGGGTTGGCCCCGACCAAGATCGTACGTCCAATCGATTGTGGATAGAGCGATTCGTAATAAAGCGCGAGGCGCGTCCCGTAGCTGTCGCCCATGAGATGGACTCGACCGACTCCGAGCGACTGGCGCAGCGCTTCGGCATCGTCGATCACATCACGAAGCTGGTAGCCACCGAGATCCAGGCCGCGATGTTTCCACTCGTCGAAGCACGACGCCACAGCTTCGGCCAGCGCGCGAGCGGACGCTGGGCCCCAGGTGCCAGGTGGAGTGAGCGCCCTATCAATCGCGTCGCACGACAGGCGCGACGATGAGTCGATTCCGCGGTAACCCACCTCGACAATCGAGAACTCCCTCAGCAATGAGTCCGGATAGACTTGTTTCAAGTTGCTCATGCCCGGCCCACCCATGAAATGAAAGACCGTTCGGTCCGGACGATGCGGGCCGATCCGCCGGTAGAAGAGGACCATGCGCGTTTCGTCGTTCGCGCGACGGTTCTGGGGGACCACGATGGACTCGCGTTTCACGTCGGCACCGCACCAAAGCAGTACTGCGATCAGCATCGTACACGAGCGGCCAATGAGATCGACACGCAGGAGTCGCATGGGATCCCAGGCTCGACCGCTACCGCCGCCGAAGAAGGAGCTCACCATGGCGCCGCGTCCTGCCGCGCGTACTTCGGCCTTTGGCCCGTCTCCGAACCCAGCCGATGGCCTTTTGGCCAGATGCATTGCCGCCATCGTACTGACCGCCCGGATCTTCCTTTCGGAATCTTTCGGATCGTCGAACTCGAACTCGTAGGCGAGAACCTTGAAGCAGGTCGCGTCGTAGGTGTCGTTCTGCCGGGTCATCGACCTCATCATTCCTAGGCACATGGGTCGATGGGCTCATGAGCACGCTACGATTGGCGGCGTCTTTTATCTCAAATTCGGCTCGAAGAACGCGCGCCGCGATGCTTACCGCGAGCTCTGCGCCGCAATCGGTGAGGACCCATCGACCGTCGAGTACTCCGATCCCGGTCCGAAGGGGGGTTGATCCCGCTGGGCGGCCGCTCCAAGGTCTCTCGTCGCCGGCGCAACCTACGGAAAATGCGGATCTTTCATGAAAACGTCTGGCGAAACCAAAAAAAGCTGGAGCGCGTGTCGATCCGGCCCGGGCTGATTCGTCGCCTTTCAGAAGCGAGGCATGAGGCCGAGCTCGAACCAAGGAGAAAACGATGAGAGTCATGGTGATCGTCAAGGCAACGAAGAACTCGGAAGCGGGCGCCCTGCCGACCGAGAAGCTCCTCAGGGACATGGGCAAGTACAACGAGGAGCTGGTCAAGGCCGGCATCATGCTCGCCGGCGAAGGTCTCCATCCAAGCTCAAAGGGCAAGCGTATCCGGTTCTCGGGGAGCAAGCGTACCGTCGTCGACGGACCGTTCGCCGAAACAAAGGAGCTCATCGCGGGCTACTGGCTCTGGCAGGTCAAGTCGATCGAGGAAGCGGTTGAATGGGCTCGGCGCTGTCCCGATCCGATGCCGGGCGAAGACGGCGAACTCGAGATTCGTCCCGTCTTCGAAGCGGACGACTTCGGCAAAGAATTCACCCCCGAGCTCCGCGCGCAAGAAGAGCGCCTACGCGCCGAGATCGAAAAGCGAGTGGGCAAGTAGGCGAGAAAAGGAGGAGCACATGCGCAAGCTCATCGTTTCAGAATTCGTTTCCCTCGATGGTGTGATGCAGGCTCCCGGTGGCGCCGACGAAGACACCGAAGGTGGCTTCCAGCACGGTGGCTGGACCATGCCGTACTGGCATGACGACATCGGCAACGCATTCGGCGCGTTCATGCAGGATGTCGATGCGCTCCTCCTCGGACGAAAGACATACGTCATTCATGCGAACGCGTTCGAGCCGATGAAGCCTGGCGATCGCTTCGGCGACATGATGAACGCCCCAGCGAAGTACGTCGTATCGAAGACCCTCGAAAAGCCCATTTGGCGAAACACGACGATCATTCGCGACAACGTCATCGAGACGGTTCGGAAGCTCAAGGCAGCGTCCGGCAAGAACATCCTCACGGATGGGAGCCACGAGCTCGTGCACGCGCTGCTCGAGCACGACTTGGTCGATGAGCTCTATCTGCTGCTCTATCCGCTCATCCTGGGCGGCGGAAAGCGACTGCTTCCGGAACGAGTCCACGCGAGCTTCAAGCTGAAGGAGGCGGCCCCCTATCCAAGTGGTGTCGTGGGTCTCCACTACGCACGCGAGCGGCAATTGGCGTGAGGGCGCGTTAAGCGAAGAGCCTTCACGCCGAGCGAAGCCCTGCTTCTGCGGCGAGCGTGCGTACGAGATCGCCGGCCGGCGGACGACGAATCAGCGGCGCGCCTTGGCCCGCCCAGAGTTGCATCAGGTCGGCGCGCGCTTGCGCATCGGAGGCACGCCCGGTTGCCCACCACCGCCACCCTAGTGCCGACCGCACAGGCTAACTTGTACTAAACGCGCTCGGATCAAATCGATGGCCTGCTGCGCTTTTGGGCTCGACGTCCGAGAGGACCGACGGTGGCACCACGAAGATCTGGGCCGGCCGATGGGCTATTCTGCGTGCGCATGGGACTACTCGACGAACCCGGGCTCGAACGGCTGATCACCGACGGATGCGGCAAGTGCGGCTCGCGGAAGCTCGCCTTCCGCATGTACGTCGACGGTCTCTTGCCGATCATGGGAGGTGAGCCAATCGGGCGTGTCCAATGGGTCTACGATGGCGAAAAGTTCGTCGATGGCGTCTACGAGGTGAGTTGCGCGGTTTGCAACGACGTCGTGTTCGCCGCCGACGCGTGCCCCCGCTGCCATGCGGCGGGTGGGCTCGGCCGTGCGCTCGAGATGCCGAATGGATGGCCGGTGCCCCTCGCCTGCCCTGAATGCCACGGCGAGGAGCTTCGCTACATCGCGTTCCTTCCGGCCCGCGTCACCTACGAGGGCAAGCGGGCAGAGAAGGCTCGGAGCGCGACCGAGCTCGCCGACGAGGGGTTCCATGGATACCGCGTCGACTGCAGGGACTGCGGGACCGTCGCGGAGCGACACGACAGCTGCCCTCTCTGCGATGCACCCGGACCTCTGCGACCGCGCCCCGAATGACCATCCTGGCAACTGCACCAACAGGTTCGCGTGCCCCGCAAGATCCGAAACGCGCTGCAGCCGAGTTATCGCCGTATTTTGGCGCGCCGTCGTTTGCGGGGGGGCACGCACGGAACGAGAAGAAGAGCGCGACTCCGTCCCTCTCCACTTCCAACCTATGCCAGACACGGGGGCTTGCGGCAAGCCCCGGGTCATGCCGCACAGTCATCGCCATGACAAAGCATGCAGTGGTGATCGCTGGAGGAGGTCCGACGGGGCTGATGTTGGCGGCCGAGCTCGCGTTGGCGCGCGTCGACGTCGCCATTGTCGAGCGGCGCGCCAACCAGGACCTCGCCGGCTCGCGCGCAGGTGGTCTGCATTCACGCACCATTGAGGTGCTCGATCAGCGTGGAATCGCGGATCGCTTCCTCTCGCAAGGGCAGGTGGCTCAGGTCGCGGGCTTCGCGCTGATCCCGCTCGACATCAGCGACTTTCCGACTCGCCACAACTACGGGCTCGCGCTGTGGCAGAACCGCATCGAGCACATACTGGCCGCCTGGGTCGGCGAGCTCGCGGTGCCGACCTATCGCGGACGTGAGGTGACCGGTTTCGCGCAGGACGACACCGGCGTCGACGTCGAGCTGTCCGACGGCCGCTCGTTACGAGCGAAGTACCTCGTCGGATGCGACGGCGGTCGCAGCCTGATCCGCAAGATTGCCGGCATCGACTTCCCGGGCTGGGATCCGTCCGTCAGCTACTTGATCGCCGAAGTCGAGATGACCGGCGAGCCCGAATTGGGCATCCGCCGTGGTGACAAGGGCATCAATGGCCTCGGCAGACTCGAGGACGGGAAGCGCGTGCGGGCGGTGTTGATTGAGCAGCACGTCAGGCAAGGCGACGAGCCGACCCTGGGCGACCTTCGCGAGGCGCTCATCGCCGTCTACGGGACCGACTACGGTGTTCACAACGTCACGTGGCTCTCGAGGTTCACCGATGCGGCCCGGCAGGCGGCGTCCTACCGAGACAGACGGGTGCTTTTGGCTGGCGACGCGGCGCACGTGCATTCCCCGGCTGGGGGACAAGGACTCAACATCGGTGTCCAGGACGCCGTGAACTTGGGATGGAAGCTGGCCCAAGTGGTCAACGGCACATCGCCGGAGAGCCTGCTCGATACCTACCAGGCCGAGCGGCACCCGATCGGTGCGCGCGTGCTCAAGAACACCATGGCGGCAACCGCGCTTAACCGCGGCGACGAACGGATGAAGGCCTTGCGCCAGACCATGTCCGAGCTGCTCCAGATGGACGAGCCTCGCAAGCGATACGCCGCGATGATGTCTGGTCTGGACATTCACTACGACCTCGGCACGGGACACCCGCTGCTCGGGCGCCGCATGCCCGATCTCGACTTGGTCACCGAAAGCGGCCCACGGCGGGTGTTCACCCTGCTCCACGATGCCCGACCGGTACTGCTCAATCTCGGTGAGCCCGGCGCGTTCGACATCGCTCCGTGGGCGGACCGGGTTCAACGGATCGACGCTCGATACACTGGTGTGTGGGAGCTCCCGGTGCTCGGCGCGGTCGCTGCTCCCACTGCCCTGTTGATTCGGCCCGACGGACATGTCGCGTGGGTCGGCGACGGCACGGACCACGGCCTTCGCGACGCCCTAACCACCTGGTTCGGACCGCCCACTGCGGCCCTTTCGGCGCACTGCCGGAGAGCGCACGAGCCCGTACAGCACTCCGTACTCTGAACGCAGGTCTGCTCGGTAGCCTCCAAGAAGCATTTCGTTAAGTTGAGCGCATAGGACAAATCAAGCGGCGAGAGCGTCGTCACTGACGTCTCGGATTGAAACCTAGTCGCTTTTCGCGCGAGCCGCATCGATGCTCCACATGCCCGCACCTCGCGAGGCGATGAAAAGGAACATCCAGCAGTAGAAAACGGCGAGCTCGCCTTGGTTTTCGAGCGGGTTGATGTTCTTGCTCCGCAGGACGTGCCCGAGAAAGAAGGCAACCGCCATCTCGCCGCTCGCGATGAAGGCCACCGGCGCGGTGAAGAGGCCCACGGCGATGAGAGCGCCGGCCACCAGCTCGATCCCGCCTGCTCCGTAAACGATGAACGGAGGAGCCTCGGGCGGCACGCCGCCGAACATGCCGAAGACCTTCTGCATCCCATGAAGCATGAACAGCAGGCCGACAATGATGCGCAACAGAGCGTAAATCTTTTCTGCGTGCGGTCTCAAAAATCTCATGGCGTCCTCCGGGACACGGGCCGCTCTTCCACATGCGTCGACGGGACGCAATGCGCCATTCGTTCAACGAGGCCATCGACCCAATCCCAGCATACCAGCGCAAAACCCGCGTCGTCACTGACGTCTCGGATTGATCGATGGCGCTTCGGGATGGAGCACCTCCACCGGCGCGACTTGCCAGACGTTGCGCGCGTAGTCGCGGATCGATCGATCGGAGCTGAACCGTCCCATGGCGGCGACGTTCAGGATGGCGGTGCGCGACCAACCGTCGGGATCCGTCCACGCCCGCGCGACGCGGCGCTGACACTCCACGTAGGCGCGAAAATCGGCGAGCACGAAGAAGGGATCCTTCTCGACGAGTGTGTGGATGAGCGGCTCGAAGAGCGTGCGATCGCCGTGCGAGAATCGACCGTGCCGAATCGACTCGACGACGCCCGCGAGATCGGGATCGGCCGCCAGCACGTCCGACGGACGGTAACGCGCTCGGAGCTCAGCGACCTCGGGGGCGATCATCCCGAACAAAAAGAAGTGGTCCGCGCCGACCGCCTCGCGAATCTCGACGTTCGCGCCGTCGAGCGTCCCGATCGTGAGGGCCCCGTTGAGCGCGAATTTCATGTTGCCGGTCCCCGACGCTTCCATGCCGGCCGTCGAGATTTGCTCGGAGAGATCCACGGCCGGGTAGATGCGCTGCGCGTTCTTCACGTTGAAGTCCGGTGCGAAAACCACGCGGAGAAGTCTGCGTACGGCCGGATCGCCGTCGACCGTCTCACCGATGGCCGTGACGAGGCGAATGATGAGCTTGGCCATATGGTACCCGGGCGCCGACTTGCCAGCGAAGATGACCGTACGCGGCACGATGTCTTCGAGATCGCCGCGCTGGATCCGGTCGTAGAGCCATGCAGCGTGCAGCAGCGCGAGATGCTGCCGCTTGTACTCGTGAATGCGCTTGCACTGCGCATCGAACATGGAGGTCGTGTCGACCTCGACGCCGTGCACGGTCCGAAGCCACGCCGCTAGCCTCTCTTTGTTCTTGCGTTTGACCGCACGGAACTTCTCGCGAAATCCGGCGTCGGGGGCGAAGTAGACGAGCTCCTCCAGCCGATCGAGGTTCGTCTGCCAGCCGTCGCCGATGCTCTCGGTGAGCAGTCGCGCCAGATCCGGGTTGGCCAGCGCGAGAAACCGTCGGGGCGTGATCCCGTTGGTGACGTTGAGGAACCGCTCAGGGTAAACTTCCGCGAAGTCCTTCAGCACGGTCTCGCAGAGGAGCTGCGAGTGCAGCGCCGCGACGCCGTTCACGTGCTGACTCGCGACCGTCGCGAGGTTGGCCATGCGCACGGATTTTTCGCCACGCTCGTCGATGAGCGACATGCGCGCGACCCGCGCATCGTCTCCGGGAAACCGCGCGCGCACCTCGTCGAGGAAGCGCCGATTGATCTCGTAGATGATCTCGAGGTGCCGCGGAAGAACGCGGCCGAAGAGCGGAAGCGGCCACATCTCGAGCGCCTCGGGCAAGAGCGTGTGGTTCGTGTACGAGAACGTTCGCGTGGTGATCGCCCACGCCTCGTCCCAGCCGAGCTCGTGCACGTCCACGAGCAGTCGCATCAGCTCGGGTACGCCAATCGCGGGGTGCGTGTCGTTGAGCTGGATGGCGTACTTGTCGGCGAGCTGGTCGATGGTCGTCCGCTGCAGCAAGAGGCGGATGCAATCCTGAAGCGCGCACGAGACGAAAAAGTATTCCTGCTCGAGCCGCAGCTGCTTGCCAGCGGGGCTCTCGTCGTTCGGATAGAGCACCTTCGTGATGTTCTCGCTTCTGACCTTTTCCTCGACGGCGCGCACGTAGTCGCCTACTTGGAAGGCGTCGAGATCGAGCTCCTCGGTCGCCACCGCGCCCCAGAGCCGGAGAAAGTTCGCGTTCCACGTACCGTGGCCCAGCACCGGCGTGTCGTACGGCACGCCGAGCACCACGCGATCCGGCACCCATCGCACGCGATACCGCCCGCGCTCGTCGGTCGTGGGCTCGGTTCGCCCGCCGAGACCCACCGGATGCTCGATGTCCCAGCGGCGCACCTCCCACGGATTTCCCCGCCGGAGCCAGAGGTCGGTCTTCTCGACTTGCCAGCCGTCTTTGATCTCCTGATCGAAGATGCCGAACTCGTAGCGGATGCCGTGACCGATCGCGGGAATGTCGAGCGTCGCCAGCGAGTCCATGAAGCACGCAGCGAGCCGGCCGAGGCCGCCGTTGCCGAGCCCGGGCTCCTCTTCGTGCTCGAGCAGCTCGTCGAGATCGAGGCCCAACTCGTCCATCGCGCTTCGCACTTCGTTTTCGATTCCAAGCGCGAGCATGTTGTGGCCCAGCTGAGGACCGAGCAGGTACTCCGCGGACAGATAGATGACCGTTCGATGCTGGCCCTCGAGATAAGTGCGCGCCGAGCGCACCCAGCGGTGCAGCAGACGATCGCGCACGGTGTAGGCGAGCGCGAGGTAATGATCATTGCGGGTGGCCACGCCTGGAAACTTCGCGAGCTCGAAGAACAGCTTCTCGACGAAGTCGTGACGGATGGACCGCGCGTCAACCCCGAGCGCGATCTCGTTTACATGAACGTCCCTGGCCTGCGAGATCATGTCCCACTCCAGCGAGAGATACCGATTCAACCAGCGAGGTACAGGCCTAGCAGACCGCCGTCCGCGATTCACCTCGAATTGCCGCTTCGCGACGTTTTGACGATCACGAACCCCCGACAGCAGCTCGCTCAGAAGCGGCAAGCAGCGTTGCCCGAGATCGTCATCGTCGCGGGATCGAAACCAGAGGCGACAAAGAATATGAGTTTAGCGCATCACGCGGTAACGAAGATGCGTCGCCAGCGGACCGTCGCTGGCGCTGATCTTCTCGAGCCTCACGCCGTTTTCGAGCACGTCGAAGAGCCGAACACCGCCCCCCATCAGGTACGGGGCTACATGCACGAGGATCTCGTCGACGAGACCGGCCCGCAATGCCTGTTTGCCGGGCGACGCGCCACCGAGCTTGACGTGCTTGGCTCCCGCCGCGACTTTTGCGAGGCTTATCGCGCTCTCGATCCCGTCTGTCACGAAGGTGAGGTTCGACGGGCCCTTGGGCACGTCCGACGCAAGGGGCGGACGATGCGTGAGCACGAACACGGGCGCGCCGTTCACCGGATGTCGGCCGCCCCATCCTTTGGCGATGTCGTACGTCCGCCGCCCGAAGATGAATGCGCCGGACTCCTGGTACATGCGTTTCACCTCGTCGAGGTTCGGTCCTGGCTCGGGTTTGAAGAGAGGATTGTCGTACTCCTCCGTCCCCGAAAAGTACCAGTCGAAGATCGCCATGCCGCCGTGTTTGCCGAGGGGGAAAGCGGGCCCGTCGTCCGGACCTGCGACGAAGCCGTCGAGCGACATGGTCATATCGATGATGACTTTGGACATATCCTTCCTCCGCGTTCGTGAAGCGCCCATTCTACGCTTGAATGACCTGGGTCATGCTCGCCGATACCTGGCAGTGGGACGGGCAGCACGCTGACGGCCCATACGGCTGTCTTTTCGATTGATCGACTCATTCCCTCCCCGAAGGTGCTCGTGCGCCTGCGCGCGCGAGATGAAACAGGGCCCCGGCCACCGTCGTCGCCAGAGCACAGAGCGGCTCCGCACCGGCACCTTCGTACACCAGATAGTCGCGTGCGATGACGTCGTACTTCGCGAGATGGCGCACATGAAAGAGAGCGCGACCGTTACCGAGATCCAGCCTGCCAATGCGAGCCACTGGCGCGTCGGAATCGAGCGGCGCGCCGAATCGCTTCATGACCGCGTCGACGGCGCCCGTTGGCAGCGCGAGTGCCCCCACGTCGGCCACGATCTCGAGTACGCCGCCGTGCAGCCGCAAGAAGATGGGCACGAGCTCGCCGCTGATGGCGGTCGTCTCGTGGATCTTGAGCATGGGCGAATCGTACACCGCCGCGACCGTCTTGCGCCGGCATCCGTCCCGACGAACGCGCCAATCGCGGCACGGCCGAGCGCGGCTCCGCGCGCATGTCACCCCGACATCGTGCTAGAAACCGAACCAGTTCAGGTTCGTGCCGGAGGTATCGAACACCACGCGGAGGACATGCGATCCGGTCGTGAGACCGGCGATCGGCACCGTGACCGTGGACCAGGCCTGCCAGCCGTTGTTGAACGCGAAGTTCACCGGACCCGTGAGGTTCACCGCTGAGCTGTCCGGGTCCATGACGACGTGAACCGTCTTCGTCCCGGCGAAACCCGACGCGAGCCTCAAGCTCACGTTGCTCGGTGTGCTCGTCACGTTGACGGTGTACTCGACCCATTCGCCGGCCGAAGTCCAGCCGACGTTGAAGCCTCCACCCGTGTCGGCGGTCGCCTCGATGTCGACCCCCTCGCTCGTTCGGTACTGGCCTCCCTGGTTGGCCGCTTCCGCGTCGTTGTAGGCGACGCCTTGCCCACCGGTATCGAAGTTCTCTGCTTCGATGGTGCCGGGCACCGCCCACGGCGTGCCTCCGAAGGGCCCTTGCCCTCCTCCCGAGCCGGCAAAGTTGATCCAATTGAGGTTGCAGCCGTTGTTGAACGTCACGCGAACCACGTGCTTGCCGCCGGCGAGCGCGGGTGTGCCGGACGCCGTAAACGTCTGCCAGTTTTGCCATCCAGCGGTGTTGGTGAAGGAGATGGTGCCGATCGTGGTCCCGTCGAACTGCACGGTCATCGATCCCGCCGCCATCGACGCGACTCGTGCGCTCAACGTGTAGTTGCCGGCGGTGACGTTCGCCGTGTACTCGAGCCACTCGCCGGCCGCGATCCATCCGACGTTGAAGCCTCCGCCGCTGTCGGCGGTCGCTTCGATGTCGACGCTTTCCGCCGTCCGGTACGCCCCTCCCATGTTCGCCGTGTCGGTGTCGGAGTAGGCGACGCCTTGGCGGCCCAAGTCGAAGTTCTCGGCCTGGATCATTCCCGGGATCGACGCCGTCACTCCGTTGAACGGCGACTGCAAGCCGTAGACGTTCACGACGTTGGAGAAGGTCGGAATGTAGACGCGTGCCTTGGCGACGAGCGGTGGATTGTACTTGGCCAGGTTACCCATGCTCTGGCCCGAGAGGTTGGTACTATCCCAGAGAATCGGGAGACTCGTGCCGCTTCCCTCCGCGTTGAATGCGCGCAAGGAACCGGCGACCGTCGCATGATTGGCGTCTTGGGATGTCGGCGTCGTGGCCCAGAGAATACCGGACCCCGACGCCGATCCATTGGCGGAAATGGCCATGAATCCACCGGGCATGCCGGCGTTCGTGAGCGGCGACAACACCGACCCGGTCATTTGCGCGGGGGTATTGAAGTTCTGCGTCGACGTGTTGAACCGATAGGCGCGAAGGAAATCGTTCTCGCCCCACACGTACATGTTGAGCCCCTGGGGGCTCTGCCAAAAAGTGCTCGACGAGTGGACGTGGTGCGTGGCGGTCGGTCGCGCGCTCGTGTCGACGGCTTGGAACCTCTGCTGGATCTGCGTATCGCCGCTGACGAGGCCGCCGAGATTGGCCGAGTTCAAGAGGTAGCCGACGCCTTCTTTACCGCCAGTGAAAATGAAGCCAGTGCCCGGCACGAACGCCGGCCCCCCGGACCCGAAGTCGTTGTCGGTTCCGTTGAGCGACGACCAGTTCGACGCGGTGAAGGAGCTGAGAACGCCGAGCGACGAGGCACTGAGCTTGACGAAACTATTGGCGAGGCCGGGGATGCTCCCCGCGCTGTCGTTGAAGCCGTTGCCGGTGCCGTAATAGACGTTGCCGCTCGCATCGACGAGGGGGCCGCCACCGGATTGCCAAATACCGCCCAAGCCTCCGTTGGGCGTCGGATTGAACACGCCGGTTTGGTTGAACGACGACTTGTCGTAAGCCATCGCCCAGCCGTGGTAGGGGCGCGCGTCGCAATGACCTGACCACGCGATGTAAATGTTGTTGCCGGCCAACGCGAGCGCCGCACGTTGGTTTTGCTGCTTGGGGTCGAACGAAACGATGCCGCCGCTCGAGTTGTCGCCGCTGCCGGGCACCGTGGCGGTGATCACCTTGGGACTGCCGGCGCGGTCGCTACCATCCGTCAGGCTGATGCCGCGCAGACGTTGGATGAAGGTCGACCCTCCCTCGACCGTTCGCGTGACGAAGTACATCGTGCCGGCCGTGCCGTCGATGACCGGTGTTCCGACGATGCCGATGTTGCCGCTGAAATCGTTGTAGGGGTTGCACCACGGGTCGACGAATCCGACTTGCGTGTGAAAAACCGCGACACCGCCACCGTTGAAGTTGCGCTGCCAGAGAGGGCTGCCTCCGGAGTCCGCGTCGAACGCGTAGATCGTGTTGTTCACCGTCGCGACGTAGACAACGTTGTGCGTTCCGCCGGCGATCGAAACGCCGGACGCGTAGAGGAGCCCGGCATAAACCTGATCGTCGACGGAGAGTTGAAACAGCCGACCGAACTGCGAGCTGTTCACGTTCGTCGTGTTGAGCGTGGTCTCCGCGAGATTCGCGCCGCTCCGCAGATTGTCGTAGTTGCGCGTGAGGACGTTGAAGGACCCGAGCGGCGACTCGGTCACCGTTGGGTCTTCCACCCCGAAGCCGGCGGGGCCACCACACCCGACCAATCCGAGAACCGTAGCGGCGCTTGCAACTCCAACCAGGAAACTCCGTGTCATGTTTCCGTGCTCCTCCGTGGATCGGGACGCAACGAGATATAAACGCCCATCTATATCACGAAGGATGGCCGGCTCGCTCGTGAACGAGCGGACAATCGGCGGTCTCGCGCCGCAATTTTCTCGATTTTTCTTTTGGGTTTCGTAACGGGGCAGTCGATCATCGGACATCCATGCGGATTTCGCAGGTCATGAAGCATTTCCCAATCGTATGTCCGTCCCTCTTTTTTTCAGCCTTGGCGCTTTCGTGTCACCGGCCTTCCTCGCAGCCCGCCGAAAAGGTCGACGCCGCGGCCCTAGCGCCCTCGCCTACTGCGTCCGTACGGCTCGCGGCCCCTGCACCACCGGACGTCGCCGCACCTCCGAGCGACGCAGCGAGAACGCCTTCCGGGGTTGCGATGAAAGTGCTTCGAGCGGGTCGGGCATCGGACCGTCCCAGGGACGATGACTGCGTCAGGGTGACCTTCCATGGCTGGACCCGCGAGGGAGTCCTCTTGGTCTCGTCACCATCGGACGATGAAGGAACCGTGCAATGCCTGCGGCAAGTCGTGCCCGGGCTCGTGGAGGCGTTGAAGGCGATGTCCGTTGGCGAGGAGCGTCGCGTTTGGGTTCCAGCCGATCTCGCCTTCGCCGCCAAGGACCACGACAGGATCACGGCGAAGGCGGACATGACGTACGATATCGCGCTGCTCGATCTCATGAAGGCGCCCGAGGTGCCGAAAGATCTCAAGGCGCCTCCGCGCGCTGCGACGCGAACGGCGTCGGGCCTCGCATTGCAGACTTTGAAGAAGGGAACCGGCACCGAGCATCCTTCGGAGACGAGCCGCGTCACCCTTCATGTCGCGGGCTGGAAGGCCGACGGAACCCTCATCGAAACGACGCTGATGTCGAACCATCCGGCGAGTTACACCTTGGCTGACATGATCCCCGGGTGGCACGAAGCACTGCTCCGCATGGTGGTCGGAGAGAAGGTCCGCGTTTGGATTCCCGCGGCCCTTGCCTACGGCGAAAAGCCCGGGCGCCGGGGCGTTCCCGCCGGCGACCTCGTCTACGACCTGGAGCTTCTCGCGATCGAGTGATGGAGCCGTCAAAGGCGGCACAGCGACCGCGATCGCGTCAACGTGGAGCCCTCATGAATCGTCACGCCTACGCTCGGTTCGGTTTCAGCTACCGTTCGAGCGATGGCTCCCGTTGTCCCCGATCCGCGCCGTATCAAGACCTTCGAGAGCGAAGCGGCGTTCGAGACGTGGCTCGCCGCCCACCACGACACCGAGCCCGAGGTTTGGATCAAGATCCACAAGAAGTCGTCGGGGCTATCGTCGGTGACGCCGGCGCAGGCGCTCCACGTCGCCTTGTGCTGGGGCTGGATCGACGCCATCCGGAAGGGATTCGACGAGCGATCGTTCCTGCAGCGCTACACGCCGCGCGGGCGGAAGAGTACCTGGAGCCAGATCAACCGCGAGCACGTCTTGCGTCTCGTCGCCGCCGGCCGCATGACGACGCATGGCCAGCGCCATATCGATGCCGCCAAAGCCGACGGCCGTTGGGACGCGGCCTACGCCCCGATTCGCGCGACGACCGCGTCGACCGTCCCCGACGACTTGCGCGCCGCCATCGAGGCGAACCCGCGCGCAAGAAGGACTTTCCGTTCGCTCAGCAAGCTGAACCTCTTCGCGCTCGCGTTCCGCACCAACGCCATGAAAACGCCCGCGGGTCGCGCCAAAAAGATCGCGGCGCTCGTGGCGATGCTTGCCCGCGGGAAAACCATCGTGCCGAACGCCCCGACACGGCCGGTGCCGAAGCCCGCGACGTCGCGCACGCGTCAGCGACCCAAGACTCGTCCGTCTCGGAAGAAGTGACGCTCGCAGGGAGGGCTGGTCGTCAGGTGCCGGGGGCGGGACCGTCCACGCACAACGTGAATCCAAGTATAGGAGGCTCCCCGGGCTTGGGTGTCGCGCTTCGCTCGAAGTGGCACAAGGTCGCGGCATTGGCCCACCTCGAGACCCTCTGATACGCCATTGAAATCAAAGAGAGATGCGCGCCGATGCTTGGTTTTGCAGGTGCGGCACGCCACTGGCAACCGGAAGTGCCTCGGAGGAACTGATCATGCGCTCGACCACCCTTTTAGCCTTGTGCGCAGCTGCCGCATTCGCGGGTTGCGGCGGAAGTACCTTCTCGGGATCGGAGCAAGCCGACGCTTCGGCGGCTGGCGCCGGGACCCACGGGGTCGGAGGCAGTGGTTCCGGAGGGAGCGGCGCGGGAGGCGTGGACGGTGCTGCCGGCAGCGCAACGGGGGGAGCCGGCGGAAGTTCGGGAGCTGCTGGAGCTCAGGATGGCGGAAAGGTTTGCACGCCGCTGCCGGGTTGCTCGTCGACCACGACTTGCAGCGATGGATGCAACACGTGCTCGTGCTTCAACGGGGAGTGGGCGTGCACGGCCCGCGCGTGTCCACCGGACGCTGGACAATCCGATGCCGGGCAGGGAGCTTGCGAGACGGACTCGGATTGTATCTTTCGGGCACAAAGCGGTTGCTGCGGCGTGTGCCTCGCGAAGACCGATCCCATCCCGCCTCCCCTTCCCTGCGGCATCCCGTGCTCCGTCGTTCCGCCCGGCTGCGTGTGCATCAATCACAAGTGCGGGACGGGGACCGTTCAGGCTGGCAAGTCATGCGAGCTGGCGCACAACCTTTGCTCCTACGGTCTCATGTGCTGCCAGCAATGCGGTGGCCCTTACCTGCCCGATGCTCAGAATTGCAGCGGTCCAGTCTGCACCCAGCCTGCGTTCATCGGAGGCACGCCCGGTTGCCCACCGCCGCCACCCTAGCATGACTGCGTCCGATCGCATTGGCCGCCCCAAGAGCCGCCTTCCACCTGGCAATGTTAGAGGGAAGGGATGGTGCGCCGCTTCACGGGAGAGCGGCCGAGAATTCCCAGACGAAAACCTCTTGGGCCGGGATGGTCACCTCGATGGTCGAGCCATAAGAGTAAGGCCCAGGATTGCCGATGGAATTGATGGGAGAGGACACGGTGAACGGGCCGCTGCCTGCTTGAAGGCCCATCGATCGATCCAAGGTGAACGAATAGGTTTGGGCCGAAGCAGCGGGGTTATGCATGCTGACAATCCCCCGCGAAGAGGTCCATCCAGTGTAGCCATAGACTTTGCTCAGGCCGGGATCCCCTCCGTGGAACTCCATGTGGCGCAGAACATCGAAGTGACCCTCCACCCACTTGATGTTGGCCGCAATCGCGTCCCATTCGGCGGTGGTGATGATGCTGGGCTTCATGTACCACTCGAAGAAGGCGGAGCCGCGGGAAGCGTGCATGTAAAGGTAGCGCTTGAAGTCGGCCAGATCGGCGTCCGCGTTTTGTTTTTGCGGCTCGTGGTTGAACATCGAGGCGAGCGGGAACTGCACCCGATCTTCGACGTAAAGCATGTGGTATCTTTCGTCTCGGTAAACGATTTGCGGCGTCCGCGTCGCGCCGGGAGAACCGTCTCCAGCATTGATCATCCAGACGGCATCGGCGTTCATCAGCCACCACGGGCTGAGCCAGGCGCCGTTCGAGAGCAAAATGTAGATGTCGGGATTGGCCTGCTGCATGGCCTGAAAGATGCGGTTCAGGCGCTCTACCCCCGCCGTGAGATAATAGATCTTCATTTCATCCCACATGGGATCGTCCGGGGTGGCGCGACTCAGCGTGAAAGCTGGATGGTAAGGATGCCCGTGCTGTTGTCCGAAGGGGCAAAAATCGCGGTCGTAGAGTTGTCCGAAAATGCCATCGAGCTTGAAGTAGCGGATTCCCTGCTTCGTCAATTCCACGAGCCGCTTCTCCAACTCGTCCATGTACCGGGTGCCGGCCATGCACATGAAGGTCTGAACGGCCTCGTACCCCTGGCCCTTGAGGTAATCCACTTGGGTCGCCCTGCTGCCGAAGCCCCCCATGGGGCTCAACCAGAGGCCCAAATTCGAGCCTACCGCCTGGGTCTGTTGCCGAGAGGAAGCGAAATCAGGATCGAATTTGGAGTTCGTGAGCCAGAAAGAACTCGTATTTTGCCAACCGTCGTCGATGGCGAAAATCTTGAAAGGAGTGACCTGGCGGCTTTGGAAGAGCTGCGAAGAGATGGTTTGAACGGAGGTAGCGAATTTGGCTTTGTCGAGGGAAGTGCCGTAATCGAACCAGGAATTGTACTGGGTTTGAAGTCGCAGAGGGCGAATGCGGATGGAATCGATGTATTCGAGGAACGACTTACGGATGAACTGGGCGTCTTCCGCCGCCCCGCACACCGATGCATAGGTGGTATACGCCTGCGTGGGCAGCTGCCGCCCCCACAGATACGCCGATGAAACTTCGCCCGCGTTGACCCGATTCACGGAGGAGGCAAGCTCCACTCCGAAGAACAGCGCGCTCGTATTGACATAGACCGGCTGGCCCAACGGGGGCTTCCAACTGTTCAGGCCGGTGCCGTGGGTGGCCATGGCGTTTTGCGTATAGGGTTGATAGGCGTCTGGCAGCCGGACGACGTCCACCTCCACGAGTTCCAGAGTCGCCGCACTTGGTCGACTGATCTGCAAATACTTATGCATATAAAACTGATCAGGAAAAAGCTCCGCGTTGAGCACGACGTCGACGTCCGCGCCTGCGTTCCTCAGGGTGAAAGCAAGGACTTTCGAGCCTCGGGCCCCATCCGTCGACGTCCAAGATGCCAAGGCGAAAGTCGAACCGGCGAGCGTAAGATCGGTCCCGTCGACGTGCGTTCCCTGTGAAAGCCGAAGCCGGAATTCATCGGAGGGCGAAACAGCAGCGGTGGAATGGTTTCTCTTGTTTTCGATCCGCAGGGTTTGCACCCTGTTATTGGCGATAGAGAAGGTTCTCGACAGGAATTGGTTACCGATGGTGATTTCATTTCCGCTCTGGGTCACATAGACGCCCGAGCCGGGCGGAGGTCCGCCGTCCACACCTCCACCGGTGCCGCTCGTGGACGACGCGCCAGCCGCGCCGCCTGGCGAGAATCCTCCGCCGGTCTGGCCTCCGCTGCCTGCGCCGACGCTTTGCCCCGCGCCACCCGCGGACCCAACATTTGCACCGGCACCGCCGCTTGCGTCGGTGGACGGGCTGCAGCCAACCAACATCAAGGCAAGTAAAGCTCTCAGAGTCGCTCTCGAGATAGCGTGCATATGGCTCCGATTGAGGAGCGGTCCAGGACAGGCTTCGGACCGGTCTGAAACAGGCGACTTTACAGCAAGCTGACTGGTCAGGCCACTGGAACCTGGTGTGACCAGCGCTGGATCGACCGTCCTCAGTCATCCAATGCCGTCCGCTCTTCAACGTCCATCTCCCGGCAGCGCGAGAGCTCGGGTGGGTAGTTCCGGGGAGATCGATGTAGCGCGAACGAGTTCTTGAAGGCGATCACCGTCGTTCTTTGCGTCGCCGCGGTGACGACGGTCCTCTTTCAGCGCCTTCGCCAGCCCGTGGTGCTGGGCTACATCCTCGCGGGTTTAATTGTCGGACCCTCCCACGGCAATGTGAGATAGAACCGATTCGATCCCCTGCACGCCACGCTGCCCGGCGTCGATTGACGCTCCGCCGCGAGCATCTCGAAAGCGCGGCGCCACTCGCGCACGAGGTGGGCGTCGAAAACGCCGCGCAGAACGCACAAACCATCACGCTTCAGCTCGTCGGACAGCCGATCCAACTCGGCGTTCGCCCATGTGCTCATGGAACCGTTTCTCGCCCCGTCGTGCGTTGGTCCGCCCGACGGAAGGCGTCGCACGCGGTCCACAAGCGACCAGCGACTTCATTGATCGGTCGCGGTCGCTCGTCGCGCGCGCCATGCGATTGGGGGTAAACTTCCGGCGGCGATCGGCATAGAGAAGCCGTTGGCCTGCTGCAGGTGTCGGCGATTGCGTATAGCAAGACCCGGACAAGATCCCGTGAAGGTGAAAGGTGTCGAGAAGCGCGGTGTGAAGATCCGGGCGCTCGCTCGAGATCGCGCAGCGTCAACTTCGTTCTCGCCGACAATCAGCGTCGATCCGCGTCCTACAACGTGATGGGTAAATCGAAGGTCTGCCCGCAAGCACCCGATGGGGTGGATCGACTTGCGTACACAAAATACCTCTCGCCATATCGAAACATGGCGCCAAGTTCCCGGTATGACCGGGAGTCACGACAACAACGGCGGTCGCGGCGGGTCGACGCAGGTGCGCGAGAGACCCCCGGCCGAGCTCATCGAGCGAGCTCACTCGGTTGCTGTGGATTTGAATACGCTCCTCGCGCTCTTGCGAGAGTCGGAATCCGCCGATGCTTTTCGCGTGAGGCTCGCGCAAGCCCACGCGTTGAGCCTGCTCGATGAGCTCGTGCGCCTTCTCGAGTCGCGCAGTACGTGACGGCCGGCCGACGACCGCTCCGCCGCTCACACCGCCGAGCACCGGCAGGATTTGCCCGCGCCCGGCGCCAGCAATTGACGCGGATGCCACGTCGACGAGCGAGAGCGCGAGCGTTCGGGTGAAGACGTGAATCTACGCGCGCGCGCGGGGGAGCGGAAGGTTCCCGTCGTTCCCGCTCCACCGGTCGTGGTGCCCGTTCCCACTGCGCCGCCCGCGCCGGTGGTGCCAGTCGCCGTGCCGACCCCGCCGGTCGTGCTGGGCGGACATACGTATTAGTCATGCTTACGGAGCAACGACGGCGCAGTCAGTCAGGCCCACTCCCAGCGCCGTGCCGTCATTACATAGGAACATCGACAGGACCGCGAGGCCTGCCCTCCCTACTTCGCCAGCGGCAAAGACGGATTGGATTCTTCCTTCCGCGAGCGAAAAGCCTGGAACGGTCAAGAGATCGGTGGTTCCTCCCGAAGACCGCAAGACAAGCGGTTGGTCGCACGTCGGCGCGGTTTCCAGGTAGCCGTTCGCGTCGACATCGGCACCGGAGCCAAGAAACGCCACATCCGTGAACAGCGCAGAAAACGAATCGCCGGCGCCGAGGCCGAGATCGACGTTTCCGAGTCCGTGCGCAGCATTGACGAAACGGATCTTCGACTGCCCTGGGGAAACCTCGCGCTCGTCGGTGAGAACGGAAATCGATACGGAGCCCACGTGGGGGTCGCCGTTCTCCAGGAAGGTCGAGTAGCTGCCTGACGCGAGGGCCGGTAGGTAGGAAATGTCATTGCCGAGGAAGCTCAGCTTGGCGTTGCAATCGCTGCCAGGACCGACGAAGCGCACGTCGTAAGTGCCCGGCGCAACCGCGATGTACGCGCTCACTTGCCTGTAGCTGAGACCATCGATGAGGCCCTGTGCGGCCAGCAGCGGGCCGATATCGAAGGGAGCCGATGCGTCGCAGCCATGCGGACGCAGACATATGTCGATGGCTCCGTCGCTCTGCCTCACCTCCGCCAACCTGAAGAATGCCGGTGGCACACCGAATCCATCGTCCGTTTCGGTAGATGGCTCGCTCTGCGCCGTGCTCGCGCTCACGTTATTGCCAATGACTTTCGACGCACAACCTGCGAGACCCATCCACCCGATGGCCATGGCAGCCATGCAGGCCCCTTTGCGATCGCCCATGTTCGGCTCCTTCCCATGCTGGCGCACGATCCGCCGAGCTTTGCCTTCCACGGATGGGTCAGAGGGCGAACAAAGTCGACTAGGACGATCGGCGCTGGGCATTGGCCCGTCGGGCGAGCGGCGCCGGCCAATGATGGCTGCGCGACGGTTGAACCGCGCGTGGTGAGGGATGCTTGACATGTCGCTGCCAACTCGTCCGAGAACCTGAACTTTGCTACGCCCCCATGAAGTCGCCCTTTGGGAGAGGCACGCCTTCGTGACGGAGGATTCCGTACGCCGTCGTAAGGTGGAAAAAGAAATTCGGGATCGCATATTCGGTGAGAAAGCGATCGCCACGAAACATTTTCGATCCACCGCGATGACGAAGCTCGATCGTTCGATCGAGTCCTGCTTCGAGAGCTTCAGGATCGACCGTTCCGAGATAGGCGATCGTCGCGTCGATTCGTTGGTAGAGCTCGGCGAAACTCTTCCCCTCTTCGGCGACGGGCGTCGACGTGACGCCGAGGAGATGGGCAACGGCAAGTTTCGCCCCTTCGCCTGCCCAGTGGACCTGGACCGCCAAGTTGTACATCCCCTCGGCGAGCTTCGCGTCGAGCAGCGAGCCTGGGTCCATTCCGCTCGCCGACGCGTGCGCCTCGGCTTTCATCAGCAGCGCCTTGAGATGCGACGCACACAGCGTGGCGATGATCGAGGCCACGATCGGCCGAGCTTCCCTTCATGGGTTCACCGTGCACTCGACGATGCCCGGAAAAGGATCCGAGCCGGCAAAGACACTGAACGCCGGCATGTAACCCCACGCTTTCCTCGCTTCCCATCCGGGAGCGGGCAAATCGCCCTGCGTGTAGTACCAAACGTCGTTGCCGCCGCGATGCATCTCGCCATGTCGATAGCAGACGAACCAACTGAAGACCGTGGTCATGACGCCGATCGGTGTAAGGTGATTGGCTGCTTCGAACAAGGACGCACCCGCGGCGTTGTTGCAATACCAAACGGGGCTCCACGCGACGCCAGTGTTCGGATCGGTGAACGTTACGTTGCTTTCCGTGCAACCGGAGCCCCCCGCCTCTCGATCCGCTCCAACATTGGGAGACGCGTCCGAATCACTGCCACCTCCACCTGAATCGGGCCCCGCTTCGGCGCCCGGCACCTCGATGGGCTCGTCGATCCCGGCGACGGCGTTGCATCCGAACGAATAGAGGAGGACGTACGCCGTGAGAGCCAGGCCACGGTGCGGCTTTCTCACCGGCGTCGTCCTCGCGCGAGGTCCATCACTCCGCGAACTCTACATCGGCTTCATCCACGAGGCACGACAAGGCGCACGGATCGATAACAGTCTACGCTTTCGATGCGCTCACTGACTTCCCGCATCTTCCCGCATTAGCTAGGACTTCGCCGGACGCCGGCCCTCGGTACGTCCGCGATGGGGGCTCGCGTTTCTTCGCGCCGGCGCCTTGTCGTTGCCGAGGTGCTCGAATCGGTAGGCAAGCTGCGGCCCGCCCTCTCCTTCGTACGCGAGCCGAGCGCCGAGCAGGGCGAACGGCTCGGTGTACCGGGCGATCCGCAGGGGACCAGCGTCGAGGGGCTCGAAACCGACGTCGACAATCAGGCGCGCAGCCGTCCGCTTGGCCTCCGCGTCGGATGCCCGGGCAGCTTCGCTGGGTGTGCCGGCTCGCGCCTTCGCTCCAGCGTTTCCTGCAAGATCCTCCAGCTTCTTCCGGGTGCGCGCATAGCTGAAGACGACCTCGTGTCCAGCTCGCGCGAACAGCGTTCCGAGCTTACCCCCCATCAACCCCGAGCCGAGAATTCCAGTTCGCATGGGTTCCTCCGTTCCGCCGCTCACAGGCCTGTCATTCGCTCCAAGCTTTCCGGGTAGCGAGCCCCTTCCACCTTGATCTCTGAGGAAGCGCCTTCGATCTGACGGAGATCGTCGGGCGTAAGCTCGACTGCAGCCGCTCCGATGTTCTCTTCCAGCCGCGCCAACTTGCGGGTGCCCGGGATGGGAACGATCCACGTCTTCTTGGCAAGCAGCCAAGCGAGTGCGATCTGAGCAGGTGTCGCCTTCTTCCGTTCTGCGATCGTGCGAAGCAGCTCGACCAGGACCTGATTCGCTTTCCGAGCCTCCGGCGTAAAGCGTTTCGAGCGTTGCAAGCCAGGCTCGCGCACTTACGATAGCGTTCACGGCGATGCCGATGCACACCCCTGTTTCAATGATTCTTGGAGGACACCTTCAGCGCCAGAGCACTGAGCTCCGCGGCGTCGACATCGGACACGAGTGCGTAGCCCAGCCCATTCGCTTGCCAAAATAGAACATTGAACCCCCTCGCGGAACGGGCCACCGCTTTCAAGTCGCCGACATCGCGGGATCCGGCGCGCGGCCAAGGCAATCCGTCGATCGGAAAGACCAGCAGCGAAATCTTGTGCAGGCGGCGTTGAAACAGGAAGGCCGCGGCCTTGCGATCGATGAAGTACGCGACCGACCCGCCGACGAGCGGGAAATCGTCGTCACCCGAGAAACCGATCACCGGAGCGAAGTCGACTTTCCCCGCGAACCACGGCTTCACCTGGTGGATCCCGCCGCTCGCGATTTCGATGGGATGCTCGCTGAACGTGATGCGGAGGTGGTCGTTGATGGCTTCGTGGGTGAGCGCGCCGTCGTCGCCGGGCGCGAGCGTGCTCTTGTAGACGATCCATCCCGACAGCGACAAAGCAAGGGCCGCCGCCGCCGCGGCCAACGTCGCCCACCAAGCCGGTCCCCGGAAGCGGTCGGTGCGCGCCGCGGACGAGCGGCGCCGGAGGCGGCGCAAAAGCGACTGAGGAGCTTTGGATTTCGGAAGGCGGTTCGTGAGCACGTCGGTCAGTGCTTGCTCGACGCGAGACTCGTGCGCGCAGGCCTCGCACCCGGCCACGTGCTCGTGCAAGCGTGCTTGCTCTTCGGACGAGAGTCGCCCCCGAACGTCGTCGACAATCATGATCTGGGCGTCGTTGCAGTCCATCTTCGATCCTACTTCGCGTAGTGGCAGAGGAGTTTGCGCAGGCTCATGCGCGCGCGCATCAGGCGGGACTTCACGGTGCCGACGGGGCAATCCATGATGTCGGCAATCTCGGCCTCGGTGAAGCCCTCGACGTCGAGCAACAAGACGGTTTTGCTCTCGTCGGCGAGCTTGGCCATGGCGGCTTCGATTTCTCGCGCGACGACACCGCGGAGCCGGTCGAGCTCGGCGTCGCCTCGCAACCAGTTGGGCTCCACCATGATTTCGCCGTCCTCGACGCTGTCGATGTCGCGGTGGTGCTTTTGCCCTCGATAGAGGTCGTAGAACGCGTTTCGCAAGATCCGAAACAGCCACGCCTTGACGTGGCTCCCCTCGGGCAGCTTGGGCGCCGCTCGAAGCGCACGAATCAAAGTCTCTTGAACGAGATCTTCCGCGTCACCGGAGCGCCCGGTCAGGCGTCTCGCCAGGCCGTAAAGCGCGTCAGCGTGGGCGACGATTCGCTCTTGTATCGAATCGGATGGCTCGTCGTTCGCATCCATCTCGGCCGCTTGTACGTAGCGGGGACCGGGCCGGGGCGCATCTGATTTTGCGCCGGGCTCGGATATTGCGACGAGTCTGGGCGGGAGAAGTCGAAGCACTCGAAAGGGAGAACGAAAAGCTCGAGCCAAAGGTTCCATCTTTCGACGGGAATCGTTGCGCCGGTCGCATGGAACCATTTGCCTTGCGCTTTCGTTGTTCTCGTCGATGCTGCGATTCGTCATCAGTTGGGTCCTGGTAGCGTCGGGCTGCCGAACGTCTGCCGTGCCTCCCACGTCGGCCCCGGAATTGGCTAGCTGTCCTTCGCCGCCGCCGAGCTACCGCGCGGACGTCGTGCCCGTGCTGCGCCAGAAGTGCTTCGCGTGCCACGCGGGAGACGGCGACGAAGTCGAAGATCACGATTTTTCCAGCTTCGCAAAGGTCCGGGCGCAACGAGCCTCCATCGAGGGGAAGGTGCGTGCCCGCGCGATGCCACCGTCCGGGCGGCAACAGCTCACCGATCCGGAGCGTCAAACACTGCTCTCGTGGCTCAGCTGCCACGCACCCGAGAACTGACGATCGAGAAAGGACTGATCATGTCGCACCAACTCAACCGCAGGGACTGGATGAAGCTCATTGGAGTCGGAGGCCTCGTGTACGCATCGAGCCTTTCGGCCTGTGCCACGTCGCGCTCGACAGGTCCGGCGGTCGCCGGCTCCGGGCAGGGCAAGAGGCCGCATCTTCGCGAAGACTTCCGGTTCCTTCAGCTGTCCGACACCCACTGGGGCTTCAGCGGGCCGCCGAACCCCGAAGCCGACGTGACGCTCAAGCGAACGGTGCAGACGATCAACTCGGTCGAGCTAGAGCCCGATTTCGTCGTGTTCACCGGCGACCTGACGCACAAGACGGATGATCCCGCCGAGCGACGCCGGCGCATGGCCGAGTTCAAAGACATCGTCCACGGCCTCAAGGTCAAGAATCTCAGGTTTCTGCCCGGCGAGCACGACGCGAGCGCCGATCGCGGCGAGGCCTTCCGTGAGTACTTCGGCGAGCTGCATTACAGCTTCGACCACAAGGGGGTCCACTTCGTCGCTCTCGACAACGTCTCCGACCCGGCCGCCGCCGTCGGACCCGAGCAGATGGCGTGGCTCGAGGCCGACCTCCGGAGAGTCGATCCGGAGACCGCGGTCGTCGTCTTCGCGCACCGGCCGCTCTTCGATCTCTATCCGGAATGGGATTGGGCGACGAAGGACGGCAAAGAGGTCGTCGCCATCCTCTCGCGACACGAGAACGTGACCGTGTTCTACGGCCACATCCATCAAGAGAACCACCACCTGACCGGTAAGATCGCGCACCACTCCGCCAAGTCTCTCATCTTCGCGCTCCCCGCGCCCGGCACGGCGCCGAAGCGCGCCCCGATCGCCTGGGACCCGAGCAAGCCGGGCAATGGGCTGGGGTACCGAAGGGTGGGCGCCGACAAGACCGAATACGGTTACCTCATCGACGAGCGGTCGTTGGAGCGCAAGGGTTAACGAGTCGGCTGACGGTGCGGTATTTCGAGGTTACGGATTGAGCACGCCTTCGACGAGCGTGCCGCTCGGATAATCGAAGGGGACATCGACGCACGTCGGGTTCTCGACAGCCATACAGTAGCCGGTGCCGGCGTCGGACGTGCTGCGGTAGGCGCACATTTGCGCGGTATACCTGCCCGGCGCAGCGCACCGCCGGCTGCGGCACTGGACCTGCGCGCCGCACGTACTGGGATCCCAATAGGTGCCGTCCCATGCGAGTGTCTCTCCCTCTGGCTTCATGCGTTGGGGGGCTATGCACAATCCGGGACACCCGACCGGTTGGCAGTCGTCGCATTTTGCCACGCAGTCCTGCGAAAATGGCATCGATTTGCCGTCGGGCGACGTCACCCTGACCCAGACGAATGTGCAGGCGGAGCCGACACAGTAGTTCGAATTGCTGCCACCACCCGCGGTCATGTGGAACGTCACCGTGCCCGTGGTGCAGACCATTGGACTCGATGCGTCGAGCGTCGGCTCGCCACCCGTCCCTCCGGTCGCCGTGCCACCCGTGCCTCCAGTTCCGCTACCGCCTGGGCCGCTGGTTGCCGTGTGTCCCGCATCGTCGATGGTGGCGGACTCAGTTCCACCGCAAGCGGGTAGGTTCGTGGAAAAGAATCCAAAAGGAAGAGAGAGAAGAGCAACATAATGTCGAACCATCGTGATTCCTGTGCCTCCGTAGTTGCCACACGTCGAGGATGCAGGGATTATGCCGGCAAGCTCACCGATCAAGGCTCCTGGCGCGGATAAGCTCAACCGGCAGCGGGTGGTTCTATCGAACCAGCTGCCAACCCCTAGTTGGCGCTTGTGGTTGGCATGCTCCATGGGGTCCGCGTCTCGGGCGGTCCGGATGAAGGGGGGATCCTCCACCCTTCGAACCACAAACCGGAAGAGCACGGATCGATACCTTTCGCCTCCGGCACATGCTTGCGCCAGTTCATGAGGACGTACACCAAACCATGCCGCGTCTCGCGCGGCGTCCGCAAAGCACGAGCATGAAATCGATCGCTCCAGACGCGACCGCGGCGGCCTAGAGCACGATTCACCCAACGTGCCATGCGCACCATGAGTCCCGCCATTCCGCGAGAGAGACAGACTTTGTCGTCCGCCTCGACGAGAAGATGCACGTGGTCCGGCTGGACGGAAAAGTGAACGACGCGAACCCACGCCAACTTCGTATTCGCGATCGTCCCACGCATGGCGGCAAAAATGATCTGCCTACGCAAACTGGGCAGCCGCCGCACAGCACGCAGCGTCACGTGCACGGGATGCCGTTTCTTGTGATCGGGGCGGGCACGATGCGGCATGCCCGCCCGTGCTCCATTCGGCTTTCTTCCAGCGCGTTTGCGCTTACCTCCACGTGGCCGAAAAGGAAGTTGCAGCTGCAGCATGCTATTTTGATTGAGCAATGTAGTCTGCAACTTCACTATCGTCAATAGGACGTTGGAAATAATGCACGTGCCCAAGACAGCGTGCAAAGGCGCGACTCGGCGGATCGCGGGTGCCCTCCAGCTGAAACAGCCGGGACTTCATCGTCGCGGTAGCTTGGGTATTCGCCATACCGGCTATGGAATCCTCGGGAGCGCGAGCGCGCCGAGTGCCTGCCCATGCTTATTTTTCGCAGATGCAGGTGGAGCGGTGCCTCTGCTCTGGCGTGATTGTCAGGGACGATTGACACAGCCTGTGCCAACTCGGTCCCAATCATTCACGGCCCAGCAACGCCGAACACAGCCGCTCGGCACGTTGTTTGCTGACATGCGCTCTCCGGGTGTCGCTGAATGACTCGCTCGTGTTTCTCTTGGCAACGGCAGGCACCGTTTGGAGGCTCGCACGAAATGAAGTTGTCTTGTTACTGGCTGCGAGGGGGGAATCGGCTAGCTCTCAGAATTCTGGCGCTTCCGGCGGATCGGTTCGATTACGTCGAGGTTACCCCCGACCTCGTCGCGTACCTCACGATGGACGCCAAGGACCCAGAGCTTCTTTGGGTGCTCGGCTTCGGCTCCCCTCCTTGGACCGTCAGCGATGTAGTTCGCGTCGGCTACGCCCCCATGAAGTCGCCTTTTTGGAGAGGCACCCCCTCGTGGCGGAGGATTCCGTAGGCTATCGTAAGGTGGAAAAAGAAGCTCGGGATTGCAAATTCCGTGAGAAATCGATCGCCACGAAACGTTTTCGATCCACCGCGATGACGAAGCTCGATCGTTCGATCGAGTCCTGCTTCGAGAGCTCCAGGATCGACCATGCCGAGAGATGCGATCGTCGCGTCGACTCGTTCGTAGAGCTCGGCGAAGCTCTTCGCCTCTTCCGCAAGTGGCGTCGACTCGACGTCGAGGAGACGGGCAACGGCAAGCTTCGCCCCTTCGCCTGCCCAGTGTACTTGAACCGCCAAGTTGTACATATCGTCGGCGAGCTGCGCGTTGAGCAGCGAGCCCGGATCCGTTCCAGTCGCCGACGCATGCGCCTCCGCTTTCATCAGCAGCGCTTTCAGATTGGTGAGACCACGCTCGAACACCGCAACGGATACGTCGAAGGCCTTCATCATGACGGATTGTACGCCCGCTTCGCGCCTGCGTACTGAACAAACGCGACACATCACGCATGTCTACGGGCCGTGGCCCCACGAAGCCCGAGAGTCGAACGAAGCGCCGCCGCCGCGCGGGATCCTGCGCTCGCCATTCTCCGCAGAGACGTTGCCAGGAATTCAGTTGGTCGCCCGTTGCCCCGCCCTTCGACGTGGAGTACGCCACCAGAATGAAGCGCAACGATCTCGGAGCAATGCTCGTCGTCTTTCTCGCCAGCGCGTGCGCGAGCCCACCTGAACCTGTCGCGCCGTCGGGTGCGGCGGCGGTCGCACCGGCCGCGCCGCCGCCCGCGACGCCCGCCGCCGCCGTCGCGGCCCCCGAGCCGTCGAAACCCACGGAGCCGACGGCCGAAGAAAAGAAGAAGGCGCAGGACCTTGCCACGCTTCAGCAGGACCGCGCGAAGATGGAGAGCGATCACAAGGCCGAGGTGGCTCGCCTCACGCCCGAGATTCACGCGAATGCCAAGGCGCTGGCCGAGAAAACGTACCCCACGGGTCGCGCCGCAATCCAGGCCGTCATGGCGGGCAAGCACCGCAAGTCGGGCAACGCCGATCGCGACAAGTACCGCCACCCCGTCGAGACGCTCGAGTTCTTCGGGTTCAAGCCGACCATGAGCGTCGTCGAGTACGGACCCGGCGAGGGGTGGTACACGGAGCTGCTCGCCCCCGCGCTCGCGAAGAAAGGCAAGCTCTTCGTGACCAGCGCTGATCCGAACGGCTCGCCCGAGGCGCGCCCGACGTTCTATGGGCAGCGGACGAAGTTGTTCCTCGAGCGATTGCCCGAAGCGTACGGCAAGGTGGAGACCCTCACGATCGACGACGCGTCGCCGAACCTCGGCCACGACGGGGATGTCGACCTCATTTTCCTCGCCCGTGAGCTTCACGGCATGGTGAATGCCAAGCACCTCGATGGTTGGCTCGAGACCTTCTACAAGGCGCTCAAGCCGAACGGGGTGCTCGGCGTCGAGCAGCACCGCGCGAAGCCGGACGCCGTGCCGGAAGAGAGCGCGAAAAAAGGCTACCTCCCCGAGAAATGGGTCATCGAGAAGATCGAGGCTGCCGGTTTCAAGCTGGCGGGCAAGTCCGAAGTGAATGCGAACAAGAAAGACACCAAGGATTATCCGGAAGGCGTCTGGACGCTCCCGCCAACCTACCGACTCGGTGACAACGACCGCGCGAAGTACGCGGCCATCGGCGAGAGCGATCGCATGACGCTCAAGTTCGTGAAGGTCGCACCGAAGAAGTGACCCCCATTCGCGCCGGGGCATTCCAGCGGTCGTGGGCTAGTCGCGTCGGCTTCAGGGACCCACCGCCGCAGCGGCGCCGGGCGCGCCGTTGCTGAGGCTCGTTCCGGCGGCGCCGGGCGTCAGCGTCGCGCCCGAGGTCATGACCACCGCTGCGCCGCCTTTGTAGATAGCGTACGAAAAGCCCCCCGCACCACCGCCACCTTGGCCGCCTTTGCTTCCATTGCCGCCTTGGCCGCCGGCTCCTCCAGCGATGCCGTAGCTGAAGTTGGATATGCACGTCGTTCCCTGGGTGCAGCTGGTGACGCAGTACTGCTCGCTGCCTACTGCGCCCGCGGCGCCCGCGCCCCCCGTGCCGCCGGAACCGCCGAGCCCCCCTTTGCCGCCATTTCCAGAGGTCAGCGCGCCTCCGGTGACGGTCACGGTTGCGCCCCACGCGAACAGGCCGATGCTGCTGCCGCCGCCGCTGCCGCCGCCGCCGCCGAATCCTCCCGCGCCGCCGCCGCAACCGGGGAGGCCTTCCGTGCCGCACGTCATCTGACCGGTCGGGCTTGCGACGCAGTTGAAGCCGCAGTTGACGCATCCGGGCGTGCAGGTCGGCGCCTTCGTCGGGGGCGTCCCGTTGTGGCCAGGCGACGGACCGCTGGCTCCCGTTCCGCCCTTCGATGCGACATAGCCGCTGCTCATAAAGGTACCCGCCGTGGCTCCCGGCCCTATCGAACCATCGGGACCATTGGCACCGTCGCTCGCCGGAATGCATCCGCCGGCCTTGCCGGCCATTCCACCGGGAGCACCAGCGGCACCGGCTGTGCCATCGCCGGCATGGACGAGTTGAACGACGACATTCTCCAATCGGAGCGCCGTCGTCGATCCTCGCGCGACGATACCGTAGAGGGACTCGCCGGCTTGCACCGCTGTCTGCGTTTTGCTCTTCACCGTCAAGAGGGCGAGCGTCGCCGAGCCGCCGATCGCGTCGGCGAGAACGGTCGTATTCGAGGTGGCGGGGGCTTGGATCGTGACCGCGGAGCTGCTCTGCGCCGTACAGATGGGCGTCCACGACATGCCGATCACGCCCCACGCCCCCTCGACGCGAACGGCCGCCGCGAGCGTGATCGCCTCGACGTAAGGCTGCGTTGCCGCCGCAACGTAGACGAACGAGCGGCCGAGCGTCGTCGCGCGATTGATACCGGCTTGGATCGACGCGCACGGGTTGGAGCGTGCTCCGCAAGCGCTGGTGGTGTCGCCGCCGGCCACGACGAAGACGCCGCGCATGTCGTCGACGCCGCGACCCGAGCAATCGCCCGGCGAACCGTCGGGACCGGCGTCGTCCGCTTGCCCTCCTCCCGTTCCCGAGGAACCTCCACTGGAAGTGCCCCCCGCGCCTGCGGCCGATCCACCGAATCCGGCAGAACCCGCTGCCGAGCTGCCGCCTGTGCCGAACCCGGCGCGACCGGCGGTCGCATCTTTCGCGCCGCCATCGGTGATGAGCTCGGCGTCTTCGAGGCCGGCGATCACCGAGCATCCCGAGGCGAGCGTGAGGATCGACGCGAACAACGATCGGCGAACCATCAGAAAACTCCTTCGATCGACAGCCCGCCCGCGGAGGGTCCCACGCTCGGGGCCATCCACATCGCAGGTCGGCGCAGAGACGGGCCCGAGCTTGCAGCAGAGCTCGCAACTGCCGGGGCTTCTTTCGACGTGGAACGCGACGTCACGATTCGAAATGGTCGCCGACGACTTTGCCTGCTCCCGAAAATCGACGCCCGGCTGCGTGCACTGCGTTCCCTGGCAGTAGGGTTCGGCATCATTTTTCTGGCTGAAAGTTCGAAGGCCGAAGTAGCCCCCCACGGCCAATCCGACGACGCCCGCGCCTCCAACCAGGAACCCAGCGGTGCGTCTGCCCGAAGCATTCGAACCTTCGGATCGCGCAGCGGGCGCGATGAAGCGATGCGACCCGGTGCCGCCCGGATTGAGGATCACGTCCCACGGGGGAGCGCCCGTCGAGCTGGCCGTGATCGTGTGATGTCCCGGATGAATCGCCAGATCGACGCTCGTTCCCGCCGCTTCGTAATCGTTCACGACGTGACCCCCCTGGGTCGTCGTTCGATTGTCGGAAATGCGAACCGGCGCCGAGGGAAAATCGAGGTGGACCTTCACCACCTGCGCCTTCAGCGCGGCAAGGTCCCGCTCCACCTGGGCGCGCTCGTCGGGGTCGATTTCTTTGCCTCCTCCCGCGAGGTACTTCTCGTACGCTTCGATGGCTTCGCCGTCGCGTTCGACCTTCAGCGCGCAGAGCCCCATGTTCCCCAAAATTTTCCAGCTACCGAGAAGGAGGTAGGCCTTCTTGAACTGCGCGAGAGCATCCTCGTACTTGGCACCATCGGGATCTTTGAGGAGGATGACGCCCGCTTGGAATGCCCGCCTCCCCTCCTCCGCGCGCGGGCCATCCGCCGATCGTGCGTGGGACGAGCAGAGCAAGATCGCGCCGGCCACGGAAAGAACCGTGACTCGCGTAGCGGGACCATTCGCTTTTTTTCGAATCATCGCCATTCAGGCTTTCGCGCGGAGCGTCTTCGGGTTCATCGCGACCGGACATCTTTGCCGGGGTCTCGCCTTGACGCAAGCAGCAAAGATGACCGCCCGTATCGACACCCCGGACCGTGTCCGTAGTTCACCTTGCAGTGAGGTCGAAGAAGGAACGCGTCGGCCGAGGGCTCAGAAGCCGTAGCGCGAGGCGAAGTGGACGGCGCCGCGGTCGATGACGTCCGTGCCCGGACCCGGATCGAAGTCGCCGAGTCCATCGGTCATGCCGCCGATCAAGAATTGTCCGTCGCGGACCACGAGACTTCGCACGGTCGTGTCCATGTTGCCAGCGGAAAGCGTGAAGATCGATGTGCCGTCCGCCGTCAACTCGAACAGCGCGAGCCCCTGGGCGTTCTTGCCGGCCCCGAGAACTCCGGTGGGCGACGCCGCCACCCCTGCGATGGGCGCGTCGCCGAACACCTGCACCCATCGGAAAGCGCCGTCGAGGCCGAGCTTCAGGATGAAACCGCTGGTGATGAAGGTCTCGTCATCCGAAAACCCGGGAACGCGTTCGACCTTGGCAGGGCCCGGATCGAAGTCGACGACGTCGGTGAAGCTGCCGCCGACATAGACCGAATTGTCGGCTCCGATGGCAAGCGAAGCCGCTTCGGACGTGCCATGAATGCGCCACGCGCCACGGTAGTCGCCGGTCGGACCGAAGCTCGCGATGTCGAGGCGAAGATCGGTCGACCCATCGGTGTCCATCGGGTCGACCGAGCAAGCCGACCCTTCGCGCGCGGCCACCCACACGGCTCCATCGGAGCGGAGCGCGAGGCCTGAAACGCCTTCACCCTGGCACTTCGCTCCGCCCAGGGCTCGCCCCCAGGCGAGCTCGCCTCCTGACGTGAGCTTCACGAGAAACCCCGCCCCGTAAGCGGAGGCCGACAACGTGGCCGAACCGGGATCGAGATCGATGGTGCCGCTGAATCCACCGCCGAGGTAGACCGATCCATCCTCGGCGATCCCGAGGGCCATTCCCTGCGCGCCTTCGCCGTCGCCCTGCGCGAAAGTCTTCGCCCAAACGAACGATCCGTCGGCGGCGAGCTTGAGGAGAAACGCCTCGAAGATGCCGGCGCCGCTCGTGTGAACGTCGACTCCTGGGCCGGGATCGAAATCGACGGCACCTTCGTAGTGCCCCGTCGCGTAAATCGATCCGTCGGGTGCCACTGCGACCGCCAAGACCAGGTCCTCGCCCTCGGCGCCGAGTGTTCGCGTCCACGCATAGCTGCCGTCGGCATGAAGCTTGGTGATGAACGCGTCCTGGCTTCCCGGAACGGGCACTCGGACATCGAGCCCGCTGGTCGGATCGAAGTCGCCGGAACGACCGAAGTCGCCCCCCACGACATACGAACCGTCGGGCGCGAAGGCGACGCTGGCGCCGAAGATCGGATGACCTCCGAGCGCCGCCGTTCCGCGGTACTTGGGCCAGCAGCTTGGGGCCGCGCCGCCGATGGGCGTCTCGCAATCCGGGCTGGTCGCGTCGCAATTCGCAAAGCCGGCTTGGCAGATGGGCACTCCGCATCCGGTGCTGATGCAGGTCGGCGTGGCATTCGCGACCGCGCACTGGTGGTTGCCGCATAGGCCGCAATGGTCGGCCTGATCGAGGCGCGTTTCGCAGCCGACATCGGCCGTGCAGTCACCCCATCCCACTTGGCAGCGCGCCACTTTGCAGGTCCCCTGCTCGCAAGCGGCAATCGTGTTGGGCACCTCCCCGCAGGCCTGGTTACACCGGCCACAATTGTGGACGTCGGTCTGGAAATCGAAGCAAGTTCGTCCGCAAACGTCGTGTCGATCGGGCGTGCAATCGGCGATGCACATGTACGTGCCGTTGCTTCGCATGCACGACGAATATTGGCCGGAGCATGTGATCTGACAGCCCCCGCAATGCGAGGGCTGGCTCAAGTCGGTTTCGCATCCGTCTTCGGGGCGCGACGTGCAATGGGCGAACCCTTCGACGCACCCGCCTGGATAGACATAACATTCTCCGTTGCGGCATGGGACGGGCACGTCGGGCCGCACGTGGGGCAGATGGCTGCATACGCTGCATGCCGGGTCGATCGATCCATCGCTCGCGTCGGCCGCGCCTTCCACCCTGACGTCCGCCGCTCCCGCCGTAGCGTCGGCACGGCGGTCGGCCGGCGCATCGACGGCCACGGCTCGGTCGCCGCGCCCCGCATCCATCCTCGACCCAGCGCCCGCGTCGTCGCCGCCGAAAACGCCCCCATCCAGGGTCGCCCCGCCGCACGACGAGGCCAACGCGAGGAGACCTGTCCCCCATGCCGGCCATGCCCGCCGCGGAACACCGTGTCGTTTCATCGCCGCATCGCGATAACTCATAAGTCGTACCGGCGAACGGCAAGGGTTCACCTTTCGGATCCATCCAGCTTGGCCCGAGCCTGGAATCGCTCCGGGGCTTCGCCCGATGACGAATACTCTTGCTTCGCAGGCGACGCAAGAGTTGCTGCGGACGCGACGTGGGAAGACCCGTGCAGTGTTCGACTCGAAAGCATTGCTCGTAGCTGGAATCTTGTTCGATTGAGGTTGGACGCATTGCCGACGATGAAGCCACTCGAGCTCCCCCTGCCGAATGGCGAGCAGGGGCTTGGCCGATCACATTGATGGTCCGCAGACTGGCGAACTAGCGCTAGTCCATCGGCCACGGCACGGCCGTGGTGCTCGGGGGCAGTGAGGGCGGCTCCTCCGGCTCTGCGCGATGCCCCTCTTCCTCCGCCACCGGTCGCCACCAGGGCTCGACGTCGCCGGCGCGCGAAGGCTCTACCGGCTCGCCTATGCGAGGCATCACGAGGTGCACTCCCTGCGCGGGGGCAAGCGCGACGAGCGTTTCGGCCGGCTCGTCCCAGGCATGCATCGCGAGATTGAAGGTGCCCCAGTGCACGGGCAAAAAGTGGGCGCCCCCGAGGAGCGCGAATGCCTTGAGGGCGTTCTCGGGCCCGAGATGGATGTCGCCCCACGCGGGATGAAACGCGCCGACTTCGAGCATGACGAGATCGAACGGGCCGAGGCGCTCGTTGATCTGCGTGTACTCCGGCGTGAGTCCGGTGTCGCCGCTGAAAAAAACGGAGCACCGCTCTCTGCGCAAGACCAACGAGGACCAAAGCGTTGCGTTGCGACCACCGAGGGAGCGACCCGAAAAGTGTTGCGACGGGGCCGCGGTGATCGACAGGCCCTTCTCGGGAAGCTCGGCGGTCTCCCACCAATCGAGCTCGGTAATGTGCGCAGCGGGCACGCCCCACGCCTCGAGATGGGCTCCCACACCGAGCGACGTGAAGAACGGGACGCCAAGCCGGGCTAGCTCGAGAATCGTCCCGTAGTCGAGGTGATCGTAGTGGTCGTGCGAGATCACGACCGCGTCGATCGGGGGAAGCGCCGCGATCGACACGGGGACGGGCTGAAAGCGCTTCGGCCCTGCGAAGGTGACCGGCGATGCTCGCTCGCCCCACACCGGATCGGTGAGAACCCGCACCCCGTCCATCTCGAGGAGGACCGTCGAATGTCCCAGCCACGTCGCGCGAAGCGACGTCTCTTGCGGTCGCGACCAGCTCGTCAGTGGATTCCGTGAGGGGAGAGGACCCGGCGGCGTGCGGCGCTGGCCACCGCAAAGAAATTCCGAAATCGTCGGAGCGACGGTCCCCTTCTTCAATCCTGGAGCGACCTCCGACGTATTGCGGAACGCGCCGTCCAGGTATCGAGGAGACGCTTTCATGCGCTCGAGCCGGAGGCCCGCCGCGCGCCCACCAAGGGAGTGAATCATGCAGCGAGGATACTACCGCTGTGCGAGCAGTCGAACCGCGAACCGACGACGAGCTCCCCTACCCTGCTTTGGTCGGGTGCTGTTCCGGCTCCGCCCCAGACGCGGGTCGCCGCACCCTTCGGTCCCTTCCCGCGAGCGAGCGAGCCGAGCTCGCGCAAGCGCTGCTGGAGAGCCTTCATCAGGAAGGCGAAGCAGATGCCGAGGCCGCCTGGCTTACGGAGCTCGATCGTCGCGCGCAAGCTGTCGCCGAAGGGACCGTCCCACTCGTCGATTGGGAAGATGCCCGGAGGCGAATCCATTTCCCGGGCGACACCTTCACCTGGCTTGGGTGATCTTCCGAAGCAAGAGGTCGCAGTCTTGGCGCGTTGTTGGCTTCGCGCATCCGATCCTGACCCGGCCGCCCACCAGGGTGATGAGGGCGATCGTCCCTTCTTCGCAGGACGCGTTGATACCGTGATAGGTTCGGAGTTCGCCGCCGATGTTGAGGCTTGACTCGCCTCCAAGTTGCTCCGTGCTGCAGCCATGACTGCGTGCGCTCGCTTCGAAGGCCGGTAGAAGGTCGTCGCGCTCGACGTGCTCCACTTGGTAGACGAGCCACGATGCATTCTCCACGCCGCCGAAAGGGGGACGACTCGGCCGCGGATTCGCAGTGGCGCAGCTCGCGAGCATGATCGACAGGAACTTCTTCATATCGGCAAAATATCCGAACGAACCTTCGCAGCAAACCTCGCGCGTCAGAGGAGCACGAACGGGATGTTGCTGACGGAGGGTGGATGCCGGCGGTGGGTCGGGCAGCGCCGGTGCGGCGACCGGCAGTGGCGGCGATGGGCTCGACCGGCACGAGCAGTACTAGCGGAGGAGCGGGCGGCGCGAGCGTTGGAGGCGCGATGGGCGTGATGGGCGATGCGAAACGAGCGGCGGAGGGAGACGAAGGTGGATGCTCCTTGTGTTCGAGCCGCCGGAGACCCAATTCCGCCGCGATGGTGTTCGCTGCGATACTGGCCGGA
>WNGB01002201.1_pt1 | contig 39800 bp, 45 predicted proteins | sample 5400681 | NCBI WGS metagenome assembly WNGB01 (sample SAMN13153367, study PRJNA577476) | soil metagenome | isolation source: 115 cm soil or saprolite under grassland replicate 2 | place: USA:California | collected 2016-06-15 | reverse complement strand
GGGCGCGTTCGGCTTCCTCGGCGGCGAGCAGGTCGCTGGCCTGCAGGACCAGGCTGGCCTTGTGGAAGCGGGGGACGCCGCCGAGGTGGCGGACGATGTGGGTGTAGAGGCCCCGCTCGCCGATCATGGGGTTGGGCAGTTATGTGGGTGATGTTGTCAAGAGGCCTCTTCATCGAGCCGGGCGAGGATGCCGTCGAAGAGCTTCTTCCGGCCGATCTGGCCGCGGCGGTCGGCGTCGTCGCGCTGGCGCTCGAGCGTGGGGCGGAACTCGACGGTGGTCACGAAGAAGGTGCACGACTCGCAGATGGACTCGAAGTGGCAGTCCAGCTCGACCGGGCGGGCGCAGTAGCCGTTGCCGAGCATCCGCTTGTGCATCTCGCGGCGGAGCTTGGCCATCTCTGATCCTTCGGCGTCGGCAGGGAGCTGGCGGGGCTGGTCGTAGAGCGCCTCGACCTTCTCGCTGACCTTGAAGTATTCGTCGGCGACGGTGCGGTCGGCGATCCGGGCGTAGACCATGGTCATGCCGAGGGTTCGATGGCCCAGTAGGGCGGCGATCGCCTCCAGGGACATGCCGCGGTTGATGGCCTGGGTGGCCAGGGTGTGGCGCAGCTGGTGGGGGGTGACGTGGCCGATGCCGGCGGTGGCGGCGGCCTTGCGCAGCGCGGCGTCGACGCGGGCGGTGGTGATGCGCCGGCCCTGGTCGATGAACAGCAGGTCGGAACGCAGCCCCTCGGGCCGGTGGGCGAGCCACTGGTCGAGCAGGGCCTTGAGCTGCGGGTGCAGGGGGATGTAGCGGTCGTTGTGGAGCTTGCCGACCGGGACCCGCAGCCAGTAGGCCGCGCCGATCTGCACGACCGCGTCGACGGTGAGACCAACGAGCTCGCCCTTGCGCAGGCCGGTGCGGGCGAGCAGCTCGACGGTCAGGCGGACGAACGGGTCGGGGTCGGCGCGGGCGGCGACCAGCAGCTTGGCGGCGGCACCGTCGTCGAGGAACCGCGGCAGGCGCTCGTCCACGGCGGGCAGGTCCCCGTCAAACAGCAGCGGCCCGGCCGGCGCGTCGGCGGCGTCCCACTCCAGCAGCCGGGCGAAGAACACCCGCAGGGCGGTCAGGCGGTTGGCGATGCTCGCCCGGTCCAGGGTGCCTTGGCCTTTGCCCTGGCCGCGCTGCAGCGGCCGGGCCGAAAGCCAGGCCTTGTAGGCCTCGAGGTGGCCGCGGCGCAGGTCGGCGACGCAGCCCACCTCGGGGGCGTGGCGGGCGAGGAAACCGGCGAGCTCGCGCAGCGCCGCCTCGTTGCGGGCGGTGGTCGCCGGGCGCTGGACCAGCGCCATCTGCGCCAGGTAGGCGCGCATCGTCGCCGCCAAGCCAGGTGCCACCACGCTCCAGGCGGCCTCGCGGCGGGCCGAGCGGGCCGCCGCGGCGGCGCGGGCGCTCTTGGGGAGGGCCTGGTCGATCACGCCCAGGTGGAACAGGGTCGCGGTGGCGCCGTGCAGCGCCTTGGTCGCCTCCCGCTGCCGGCCGGGGCGGTGGCGTTCCACCGCCGCCTCCAGCACCGCCCGTCCTTGCTCGAGCATCGCGGCGCTCACCCGGTCGGGAGCGACCTGGTGCAACGCGGCCACGCGCACCACCGCGGCCCACTGGCGCACCGCAGAGCCGCGGGTGAACCCCAGCGTGGCCGCGGTCTGGGTGAACGCGGCATGGAACGCCGGGTGGTGGTGGGCGGCGACGTCGCCGAGCAGGTGCGGGGCAGCGGCCAGGTAGTCGGGACTGGCTCGGAGCCGCCCGGTGGCCAGCAGCCAGGCCACGAACGTGCGCACCCGTTTGGGCAGCGCGAGCTGCTGGGCCAGGGTGAGCGCTGCCCAGTCGGCGGGCAGGCCGACCCGAGCGCAGAACGCCTTGGCGCCCCACAGCCGCTCGGGTCCCGAGCCGAGCCCGACGGCGGCCAGCGAAGCGGCGAAGGTGCCGACCAGGGCCCGCTGCTCGGCCGACAGCACCAGCGGCGGCGGCATCAGCGCACCTGCCCGCTCGGGCCGGTCGGCGCCACGGGGGCATCGTCCTGGCCGGTGCTGGCGTGCAACAGATCGGCCTCGATCGCCTCGACGGCCTGGGTGTACTCCGCAGCGAGCCAGGCGTTGGCCAGGTGCAAGTAGATGCGGGTGGACTCGATCGAGCGGTGGCCGGCCTGGGCCTGGACCGCTTCCAGCGCCATGCCCGCTTCCCGCAGCCGGGTTAGGCAGGTGTGGCGCAGCTGGTGGCAGGTGAGCCGCTCGAGCCCGGCGCGGCGGCGCGCCCCGTCCAGGATCTCGTCCAGCCCGTCGGCCGACAGCGGCAACCCCCGCCGCCGCCCTTTGAGCACCACGAACACCCGGTCGGTGGCCGAGGTCCGGGGCCGCTCGTGGTCCAGGTAGTCGGCCAGGGTGGCAAAAAACCGTGTGGAGACCGGCACGATCCGCTGGTGGCCGCCCTTGCCCTCGGCCACGAACAGCCGCCGCTCACCGGCGTTGACATCGCGCAGCCGCAACCCGAGGACCTCGCAGCGGCGCAGCGCACCCAGCAGCATCGCCTGCGCCATGGCACGGTCCCGGCGGGTGCGCAGCGCGCCCAGGAACGCGTCGACCTCGGCCGGGGACAGCACCCTGGGCAGGGTGCGGGGCGTGCGGATCAGCGGCGTCCCCCAGCGCGGCTGGGCGGCCGGGCGGCGTGCCAGCGTCCCCCGCGGCACCGGGTTGGCCGCCACCCCGGCGTCGCCTAGGGCGACGAGGTAGTTGAACAGCCCCGACACGCTGGCCAGCCGCCGCTTGATGGTGCGGGCGGCCAGGCCCGCCTCGCCGTCCTCAAGCCGCACGACCTTCGGGCCGCGGCGTGGGGCGCGCTGCGCCTTGATGAACGCGAACACGTCGGCGGTGGTGACCTCGGCCGGTTCCTTGGCGACCACGCCGAAGAAGACCTTCAGGTCGTAGGCGACCGCCAGCCAGGTGTTGGGCCGAGCCCTGGCACCGACGAACGCCAGGTAGCCGTCCAGCAGCGGGTGGCCAAGCGTGATCGTCCGCCGTTCGTCATCGGCGGCCGTGCGGGTAAGGCACAAGGACCAGTCCACGGGACTCCTCCTCGACGGCCGGCGCCCGGTGCGCCGGGCTCGTGACCGAGGGAGTCAACCACCCTGGATCACCCGCATATCTAGACGTAGATCAGGGTGTGGCGGGTGGGGTCCAGGGCGGCGAGGGCGGCGCGGGCGGCGACGGTCTTGCCGACGCCGACCTCGCCGGTGAGCACGCCCAGGGCGTGCTGGTCGACGCCCCAGGTGATGCGGGCGACCGCCTCGGCGTGGGCGGTGTGGCGGTGCAGCATCTGGGGGGCGAGGTCGCGGCCGAACGGCATGCGGGTGAACCCGTAGGTGGCTTGGAGACGCTCGATCATGACCGCTCCTGGTCGGGGTCAGGGTCGGTGAGGGTGAGCTGGCCAGGGGTCTCGAGGTGGACGTGGCCGTCGTGGTCGCCGGCGGGCGTGGGGTCGGGCCGGTCGGCGAGGACGGGAGTGGGCCGTGGGTGGGGGTGGCCGTCGGCGTCGAGGTCGGCATCGGCGAGGGCGGCGTAGTTGATCCGACGGGCGAGCTGGTGCTGGTGGGCGGCGTCCAGCAGGCGCAGGTAGTCGATGCCGGTCGGTGGGGGGCCGGTGTCGGGCTGTTCGGGGCGGGCCTTGGGGTGGGCGTGGCGGCCGATCCGGAACGCGACGGCCTTGCCGAAGGTGCGCTGCTGGTAGCGGACCTCGATGTCGGTGAGGTCGAAGGGGTCGAAGACCAGCTCGACCCTGCGGCCGACCAGCAGCGGGTCGACCTGGTAGGTGTTGGCATGCAGCGACACGGTCGCGTTGGTGGTGACGGTGCGGTGCTCGGCCCACAAGAACGCCTCGCGGAGCTGGGCGGGGGTGGGCCGGGGCAGCGGGGTGGGCAGCCCGGCGTGCCAGCGCCCAAGCGGCGGCGCGCCGGTTTCGGAGTGGACCCGGGGGTGGTAGTCGGTCTCCACCCAGGCGACCAGCAGCCGGTTCAGCTCGGCCAGGTCGGCGATGCGGCCGGCTTTGTCGCCGGCGAGCTCGACCAGGAACTGCTCGCGGACGGTGCGGAAGAACCGCTCGATCTTGCCGCGGCCCTGTGGTTATCCGGCCAGGGGTGGAGTGCACCAGCTTGACGCCCAGGCTGGCGCAGGCCCGCAGCAGCCAGGAGTCCACGAACGGCGAGCCGTTGTCCACGTAGATCTGCTCGGGGATGCCGCGGCTGGCCAGCGCGGGCCGCAGCGCGGTCGCCAGCCGCACGGTGTCCTCGTGGTAGCCGAACCGGGCGGCCATCACCGCCCGCGAGTGGTCGTCGATGAAGCAGAACAGGATGGTCTTGCGCCCGGCGATGACCGGGCCGTGCAGCGCATCGCCGGTCCACAGCTCGTTGGGCCGGTCGGCTTCGAACCGGCCGAACACCACCGGGTCGGCCGGGACCGCGCGGTCGAGCTCCAGGCGCACGAAGTGGCGCTGCAGGGTGCGCTCCGACGGCGCCCAGCCGGACTGGACGCGCAGGATCCTGGCGACCTGCGCGGCGGTGCGCTGCGGGTGTTCCCGCTTGAGCGCCGCGGCCATCGCCAGCACCTCGGCCGGGGTGCGCGGCGTCACCCGCGCGGGGGTCGGCACCAGGGCTTCGAACCCGCCAACCCGCCACCAGCGGATCCACCGGTCGATCGTGGGACGTGACACCCGCACCGGCTCACCGAACGGGCCCGGGTGGGCGCGTTCGGCCAGCTCGCGGACCAGCCGGCCGCGCTGGCGGCCGGAAAGGGCCGGGTCCAGCGCGTCCTGGATGAGCTCATAGCGAAACAACGCCATCCGGCGGGCCCGCTCGGCGCGGCGTCTGGTCTCGTCGGCGGCGTGGGACTGGGGCACCTTGGCCTCCTCGGCGCGGGGCTGCGATCCCTTGCGGGAACGCTCTGGGATCGGTCGCGCCGAGGCTCACCTGGCCAGGCTGGCCTCACCAGGGGCAGCTCGTGTTGCCCACCTCCACCCTGCTCCCGGGCCCGAGCAGCCGCCCGCCGGTGACGGCGCAGGCCAACTCCCACGGCGACAACCCGACCAGCAACGACCACCGACCAGTGACCGCGCCCATCGCGGCAACGATCGCGGCCACCGCATCCCCAAGCGCCGACCCCTGCGGCTCGGGCACCGGCGGGTCCGCGTCCAGCTCGCACAGCAACGCAGTGAACGCCGCCCGCAGCCACCCCGCCCGCGCGGCGAACCGGCGCAGCCACCCCCGCACCGTCGCCGCCGGGCGGCCAAGCCGCTCAGCGATCCGCCGATGCCCCCACCCAACCGCCTTGGCCACCAGGGCGGCGCCGACCACCACTGCGGCGTCCGCCCGCCTGACCAGGGCGCCGACCGGCAGCAGCACGTGCGTGCGCCGACACCCGACACACCGCGCCCGCCGGGGTCGCAGCCGCCACCGCAAGCCGCCCGCACCGCGCAACACCCGCGGCCGCGCATGGCCCCACGGCCCCAGCCGACTCCCGCACCCCGAGCGCGGACATCCGAGCCGGCCCGCAACAAGTCGCTCCTCGACGTCCCTCGCGTCTTTGCCTACCGTGAGCACTGGTGCCTCCGTGCACCGCATACGGCCCTCCCGGCGGCTCGACCAAAAGACAGCCGGGAGGGCCAACCCCTGCCTGGACGCGCTCACGTTGTCGTCGCACACGAACAAGGGCAACCCACCAAGGGTTGCCCCGGATCCTGCTCACCCCCGAAGACGCTGACCTACCCTCCCGCACTCATAGGAAGCGACGGGGAACAGACTTGCCCGCCCGTGACTGGCCCTTGAGCAGCACCAGCGGCTGGGAGTCCAACAGCGCGGCCAGCTCATGGTCGACCGCTCGGGGCACGTACGGCGGGCGTGGCTGCTGGCCGCGGTAGGCGTCGGCGCGGCGGGAGTAGAACACCCCGACCTCGTAGGGGTCGACCTCTTCGACGGCCGGCAGCGGCCACCGGGCCAGCAGCTCCCGGCAGCGCCGCGCCCAGGCGGCCTGCCGGGCTGCTGCCGCTTGCTCGTGCTGCCGAGCCAGCCGCTCCTGCTCAAGCCGCTCCTGCCGGGCGTGCTGGGCCGCAGCGAGCTGCTCGGCTCGGCGCTGCTGCGCCCGCGCGCTGCCCAGGTCGCCCACGCCGTCAGCAGGGCGACGACTACCGCCAGGGCTGGGGGCACGAACCAGTGCCGCACGACCCACCGCCACGCCTGGCCGGGATGGTCGACCAGCCAGCCCGCCCACCCTGCGGCGGTCACGACCACGAGCAGCCCGACCAGGGCAACGGCCACCAGGACCAAGGCGGCCCGCCGCCGTACCTTCACCCGCCAACCAGGCAAGCGGCGATTGGGGTGCTCGCGAGCCATGCGCCGCATCCTCTCACTGCGACCGTAGGGGGTTGAACTGGCGGCTGGGCCGAACTCACGCGGTCAAGGCTGCGGCGGGCCGCATTGGTGCAGCACACTGCTACATCCGGCGGCCAAGCGATGGCCGCGCCCAGGACGCGGCTCGGTCCGTGGGACCGGTCCCTGCAGTCCATCCTTGGCCCGGTCGCTGCGCGCCAGCGGGCCGGTCACGACCGGCCCCCCGGCCGCAGAAACCCGGCCGCCGGGCCGCGAGGTTGATTCCGCGGGAATCATCCAACCGTCGCGCAATCCACTGGCACTCTGAGGTTCCTCCGCCATCCTGGAGGATTAGGCTCGCGCACCCTGACCCGAGAGGCCGCGGATCAGGGATCCACGCGGGGGATCCCCGATGGCTGAGCGCGCGGCCTCGGGGCACACTTGGTCCGTAGGACGAACCCGATGGATGAAGGACCGAGAAGTGAGCCAGTACATGCGCAGGCAGGGCCTGGTACGACCGCGGGAGGGCCGGGTGATCGGCGGCGTCTGCGCGGGCCTGGGCCGCCGCTTCGGGCTCACCCCCTGGCAGGCACGACTGCTGTTCGTGCTGATCCTGCTGCTCCTGCCAGGAAGCCAGTTGCTGATTTACCCCGTCCTCTGGATCGTGATGCCGTCCGAGGAGCCCGCCGGCCCGATAGTGGGCGCCGCCACCGGCTGACCATTCTGGACACCCTCTACACGCCCAGCCAGCGTGCTGCGCCGCCCGCGCCTTGCGGGCGGCGCTTGGCCGTCGTGGACCAGCACCTTGACGCCATCTTCGTCGAACGTGACTCGTCAGCGGCGCCGCTGACGACTGCGAAAGCCGCCGAGTGCCAGGTGATTTCGGGCGCGAGAACTGGCTACTACAGCCAGCCAGGCCCTGTTGGCCCTGGCCGCAGGGCTTACCGGCCTGCTCGCACGCTATGCGGCTACCCTGACCGCGCCCGCCCCGAGGTTGGGGCTTCCCTGCGCGCCGAACGGTCATGACGGTCCTTTGCATGGTCAACCTCGGCACCGTCCCGGGCGACCCGGACGAGATCCTGGTGAGCACCACCGACCCGGACAGGGTCACCGTCTGGCTGGGCGCGGCCGACGCGACCGACCTCACCCGCGCCGACCCCGAGGAGCTGGCCGCCCTGCTGCTGCGGGCGGTGCGCCAGCTCGGCGGCTGACCCGACCACCGGCGCGGCGCCCGCGACCGCGCTCCCGGGGCGGCTAGGCTCACAGCGACGCTCACCGCCACGCTCACACCCCCGGCGCGAGCAGCGGTTTCTCTTCGGACTGGCGGGTGCTGACGTGGCCTGAACGTCGTTCACGGCCCGTTCAGAACCCACTCACTCACAGGCTCACAGGTTTGCTGAACGAGGCTGCGCACAGCAGCTGTGAGTGGCGCTCACAGCGCTGTGAGCGGTGGCGGAAGCCGGCGCTGTGAGCCTGCCGGTGAGCGCGGTGTGCGCCTCCTGGTGCGGCAGCATCCGGCGCCCGCCGAGGGGCCTGGCCGTGCGTCGACCGGCACCCCCGGTGTCCCCGATCGGCCCCTCGGCGGAGGTTCCCAGTACGGGCACGCGTCCGCGTGCCCGCCGTGCCAGGGGCCAAGGAGGCTTGATGGTCACGCCCGCGCACGATCCCGGCCGCCCGTGCGGGCCTCGCGGATTCCTGCCGCCCCACCGTTCGGATTCCTCCCACCCCGGCTCGGCCAGCTCCGGCGCCCACCTGTCACGCCACCGCCCGCACCGAGCGAATGGCATGGGCCGAACCGGCACGACAACCGGGACGACTTCGGGGCTCCGTGCCAGAACGGCCCGCCAGCGCACGCTCGGCGGGCGGGAGCCACCCCGCTTGCTGCCGTCCGCCGTGCGGGGTCGGCGGTGGCGATGTTGAAAACCAAGCCCCCGCTGGACGTTTGGGGTGCAAGCCCGTCCACCCCGCCGCGGATCGGCCGACGCGCCCGCCTGCCGCTCCGCCTACGGGCCCGCCTACCGGGTGGGACCCGGCGCCCACCAACCCGCAGGCCAGCCCCGCCGGTCACCGGGCCTGGCGGCACCCCGACTCCGGAAGGGAGGCAAACCACCCGGCCGCACCCGGAGCCCACGAGCGGTGCGGGCCGCCTCGACCACAACGTCCGCATCAGCCCTGCCGGCCCCGAAACCCGGGTTCCCGGGTGAAGGGCCCCGCCCGCCGCCACCCGCCCGAGCGCCGGACGGCAGGCCGGCTGGCAGGCCCGGCGGCAGGTCGGGCGCCGGGCCGCCCGCCGACCTTGGAACCGGCGCCCCCAACACTCGCCCGCCCGCACGTCACCTGGCCCGTCCCACGCTCGTTCACCGCCGCCGACTCCTGACGGAGGCCGCCCGCATGCACACCACCAACAACAACGCCCGCGAGCGTCCCCGCCCTCGTCCGCGCTCGCGCTGGCCCTCGCGGCGGGGGAGCGTCGCCGAGCAACTCGCCGCCCTCGCCGCAAGGCTCACCGACCGCGACCGCGCCATCGTCCGCGAGCACCGCGTCTTCACCACCCGCCAGCTCGCCGAGGCCTGGTTCGACTCGGTCGACCGGGCCGAGCACCGGCTGCGCGAACTGGCCGACGCCCGGGTGCTGCTGCGCTTCCGCCCCCAGACCCGCCACGGCGAGGGCTCCGCCCCGTACCACTACGTCGTCGGCCCCCTTGGCGCCGCGGTCCTCGCCGCCGAGCGCGGCGTCGACGTGCGCCGGCTCGGCTACCGCGCCGACAAGGCGCTGGAGGTCGCCCACAGCCAGCGCCTGGCCCACGTGGTGGGCGTCAACGGGTTCTTCACCGCCCTGGCCGCCTCCGCCCGCCAGGGTCGCTCTCAGGCCGCTAGGGCGGCCACCCTGACCGCCTGGTGGTCCGAGCGCGCCTGCGCCCGCCGCTGGGGCCGCATCGTCCGCCCCGACGGCTACGGCCGCTGGCGCCAGGGCGATGCCGAGGTCGACTTCTTCCTCGAGTACGACCGCGGCACCGAGCCGCTCGACCGGCTGGCTGCCAAGCTGCACGCCTACTCGGAGCTGGCCGACGCCACCGAGATCCCCACCCCGGTGCTGTTCTGGCTGCCCACGTCGGGCCGCGAGGTCAGCGTCCACCAAGCCCTCGCCGGCGCGGGCCGCTGGGGCCGGCTGCGGTTCCTGGTCGCCACCGCCAGCCCGGCGCTCGGGCTGGGCCCGGCCGAGGCCGCCTGGCTGCCGCTTGGGCACACCTGGCCGCGCCGCCGCCTTGTCGAACTGGCCGACATCGAGCGCGGCACGGGCGAGGCGCCGCCATCGCCCGCGAGGAGCTGACCGCAATTGCCAGAGCCGCCCAGTACCCGTCGGCCTCGACGGCCGGCCAGCTTGGTACATCCTCAGAGCGGGGGGCCGCGTCGTGCGGCCGTGGGCCGGCCGGAGAACGAGGTTGCAGCTCGTGTAAGGCAGGAGTGTGCGAAGCAGGGCATTCCGGAGCGGATCGAGGACGCGAGCGTGCTGGATGCCGTGGTAGCCCTGCTCACGCCCGTACGTGGTCCTTCCACAGCACCTCGATCGCGTTCGGGTCGAAGACCCGGCCACGCTGCGGGTGAACGGTCACCGACTCGATCGTCGCGGCAATCAACGCTCGTCGCCAGTCAAGGTCGTTCCGGTCCCACTCCTCGCGGACAGGCTCAGACACCAGAGAGGCCAACGCATAGGTCGCCTGCCGCGAACCACGCCGCCGCTCGGCAGCCTCCTTCCGCTCCATGATGCGAGCCTTCTGCCGAAGGTACTCGGGCTTCGTCAGGACATCGTCGGCGTAGTCGTCGGCGAGCCGAGTCAGCCTGGCCTTGCACCACGCAATCTCTTTGCGATCAGCGGCGTCCGCGTCGTCATCGACGGCGACCAAGCTGGCTCGAAGGGCCTCGCTGTCCAAGCGGTGCATCAGCCGCTCGACAACCTCTTCCTCGACCAGATCCGCCTTGCGCCGAAGGCGACCGCACCCCTGAAATCCAACGTCCTTTCGGCACGTGTAGGTCCGCTCGCCGCCCTGCCTTGGTCCGCCACGGAGGGGCTTGCAGCAACGACCGCAGTAGATGAAGCCTGTCAGCAGATAGGAGCGGACATTGACGCGGCCGTGGTTCTGCCGATCGGGGTCGCTGAAGAAAGCTTGCAAGCGTTCCCATTCGTCCTCGGAGAGGATCGGCGGCCATGTGCCACGCACGCGGCCGGCGACAGGATGGTCGCGGTAACCGATGAGCGCGGGGCGCATGAGCGTCTGGCGAAGGGTGGTCTGCCGCCACGGTCCGCCGGTCGGCGTCGTGATGCCGCGACTTTGCCAGTCGGCGCAGATCCCGCCCAAGGTCTCTCCGCGGAGCAGCCGCTTCGTCGCCTCGCGGATCAGCTCAGCCTCTTCCTCCACGATCGCAAACGTTCCACCTTCCGATGACTCGTAGCCAAACCCCCGGTATCCTCCGGACGCGGGCTTGCCCGCCTTCGCGTCAGAGAGCGTCCTTCGCAACACACGCCTCCGGATTTGCTCCGCTTCCTCTTCGTCAATGTCTGCGCGAAGATTTGCGGCAAATACCCCTTCGCCCGTTTCAAGGTCAATGTAATCAGTGAGTGACTTTATCTTCAGCTTGAAGGGGGCGGCAAGCTCGCGAAACTGGTGCCATTCCAAAGGGCGACGATGGAGGCGTGACAACTCGGTGACCAGAACAGCCTCAACGAGACCGGCTGCGATGGCCCGCTTCAGCCGCTCGTAGTCTCGTCGGGGCTTGCGGGTGCGCGCCGTCGCACCCAGGTCGTTGTCAACGTAGACTCCGACGACTTCCCATTCCATGACATCGGCGAGGCGGCGGCAATGCTCCTCCTGGTCGCCCACACCCCAACCGTCCTGCTGATCCTCGCTGATCCGGCAGTAGATCACCGCCCGGACGCTCATCGGCCACCGTCCCTGGTTGGCTGCGCCTACAACGGTAGCCTAAATGAAGCGACGGCTATCCCATCCTCTGGATCCTGATGCCCTCCGAGCAGCCCACCACCCCGTTCACGGGGGCGGCGACGGGCTGAGCGCCGACGAGGCCTGCTCGTGCGCCGGTGGCGCGGCGGCGAGCAGGCCGAGGCCCACGGCCATGGCGAGCATCGTGGCCACGCCCACCGGCCAGTAGATGTGCGAGTCCACGAAGGAGACGGCCGCGACCGACAGCACGACCGCCCCCGGCACGGCAGCGCGACCGGTCCTGAGGACCAGCGCCGCCGAGGTCGCCAGGCAGGCGACCAGGAAGCAGCCGGTCCCGACGGTGCCGAGCCGGCTGCCGGCGGCGAACAGCTCGGCGATCTCGCCGGTCGGGCCCTCGTAGCCGCGCTCGGCCGCCCGCCGCATCAGCGTGCCGGTGCCGATCCCGCTGAGGACGTCCAGCGCCGTGTAAAAGGCGGCGTAGCCGAACGCCGCCACCCGCCCCACCCACGCCACCGGCCCTGGCACACCGCGCAGCAGCAGCCACAGCGCCACGCCGAGCAGCGGGAAGACCGGCAGCAACAGCACGTGGAGCGTGGTCCACCAGGACGCGGTGTCGCCGTTCAGGTCCTGCGGATGGCTGACCCCGACCCCGGCCAGCACGAGAGCCGGCCCGGCGACGACGACCACCCGAGTCCAGCGCACGGCCACATTCTAGGTCCTGGGCAGGCTCCTCGGTCGTCGCCATCTCACGGGTGCGTGCGCCGCCACCCGTGCGGCGCCATGCTGGAGCCGCGGCCACCAGGGGTGGCTGGTGGGTGCGAGGCGGGACGGACGACCATGGCTCGAGGCGCCTGGCGGGGAAGAGGAGCGCGTCTGATGCTCGCTGCTCTGGTCACGGTCGCGTTGCTGGTGGTGGCCCTGCTGGGGCTGGTCTGGTCGCAGCAGCGGCGCCTGATCTACTTCCCCTGGCCCGGCCGGGTGCCGGCGGCGGCGTCGCTGCTGGCCGGCGCCCAGGAGGTCGTCCTCGAGACCGAGGACGGCCTCCGGCTGGACGGCTGGTTCCTGCCGGCCCCAGGTGGCGGCCGCGGGCCCGCCGTGCTGGTCTGCAACGGCAACGCCGGCAACCGGGCGCTGCGCGCGCCGCTGGCCGCGGCGCTGTCCCGCGCGGGGCTGTCGGTGCTGCTGTTCGACTATCGCGGCTACGCCGGCAACCCCGGCCGGCCGTCCGAGGACGGCCTGGCCGCCGACGCCCGGGCGGCGCAGGCCTGGCTCGCCGCCCGCCCTGAGGTCGACCCGGGCCGGATCGCCTACTTCGGGGAGTCCCTCGGCGCGGCGGTCGCGCTGCGTCTGGCGGTCGAGCGGCCGCCGGCCGCGCTGGTCCTGCGCTCCCCGTTCACCTCGCTGGCCGACGTCGGGCGCCTGCACTATCCCTGGCTGCCGGTCGAGCTGCTGCTCAACGACCGGTACGCGTCCGCCGCGCGGGTCGGGCGGTTGACCGCGCCGCTGCTGGTGGTCGCGGGCGAACGCGACGGGATCGTGCCCGCGGCGCTCAGCCGGCGGCTCTTCGACGCGGCCTCCGTGCCCAAGCGGTTCGTGCTCGTGCCGGGGGCCGACCACAACGACGCGGCGCTGCTCGACGGCCGCCAGACGGTCGGCGAGATCGTGGGGTTCCTGGAGGGGACTGTGGTGCTCAGAAGGTCGTGATCAGCCAGTCGGGCTGGTTGCCAGGCTTCCATTTGAGGCTGCAGCCGGTGCTGGGCTTGTGCGGCTCGGGCACGGGCTCGCCGCGGAGCACGTGGTCGAGCGCCTGGCGCAGGCGCTCGCCGGTGACGGGCCGGCCGTTGCCGGGGGTGCTGTCGTCGAAGGCACCGCGGTAGGCGAGGGTGCGCCGGGCGTCGTAGACGAACAGGTCGGGGGTGCACATCGCCTTGAAGTCCTTGGCGACCCGCTGGCTGGCGTCCACCAGGTAGGGGAAGGTGAAGCCGGCACGGCGTGCCTGGTCGGCGAGCCCGGCCGGGCCGTCGCTCGGGTGGGCGTCGGTGTCGTTGCTGCAGATCCCCACCGCGCCCACGCCGTGCTCGGCGTACTCGGCCACGGTCGCGGCGAGCGCCCGCTCGACGTGCCGCACGTAGGGGCAGTGGTTGCAGAGGAACATCACCAGCAACGCCGGCGCGTCGATCTCGGCAAGGGCCACCGGTGGCCCCGCGATGGACGGCAGCTCGAACTCGGGCGCGGCCGAGCCGAGCGGCACCATCAGCGATGAGACAGCCATGCCTGATCCTCCCAAAGGGGCTCCGCCGACGGCGAGCCGCGATCGCGGTGTGGGACGTCGTCCAGGCTAGCCTGCTCCCGCCAGCCGGCCACGCGAGCGCCCGTCCGGTCGACGCCGGCCCGGTCAGCGGGCCGCCGCCGTCAGCAGCAGCCAGGCGCCCACGAGCAGGGTGGCGGATGCGGCGATCACGAACATCGCCCTGAAGGCCGGCACCGGCACGGGCAGGAAGCGGGCGGCGAGCACCGCGTCGGACACGCCGCCGAGGCCGCGCTCGCGGCCGGAGGCGTGCGCCAGCGCGGCGCGCCAGCCGCCGACCAGCAGGAGCACGACCAGGCCGGCGCCGACGGCCGCGACCAGCCGTGGCGGCCCGGCCCAGGCGAGCCAGCCGAGGCTGACCGCGGCCAGCAGGGTCGACCAGATGCCCCACGGGTTGCGCACCCACAGCAGCAGCAGGGCGAGCGCCACCAGCGCGCCGGCGGCCACCCACCAGCGTGCCGCGCCGGCGACGACCAGCGCGGCGCCGAGCACGCCGGCGATCCCCGGCGCCGGGTAGCCGGCCGTGACCACCGCGGCGCTGCGCAGCCGCCCGCTGTCGCCTGGCAGGGAGTAGCTGGTCAGGCCGGCGGTGTTCAGCCAAAGATGGACGCGGTTGACCTTGCCGCCGAGCAGGAGCGCTGCGATCGCGTGGCCGAGCTCGTGCACGGCCGTCACCACCAGCCGGGCCGTCGGCCACAGCGGCCGCAGGACGCAGCCGGCGAGCGCGACGGCCATGCCGCCGAGCACCGCCAGCTCGTCGGAGGACGACGGCGTGGCGGCACCAGGTAGCAGATCGAGCCCGATCATCGTCCCATCGTGCGCAGCAGCCGCGGCGCGCCGCAACCCGGGCCGGTCGAAGGGCGCGAGCGCGGGCGGCGCGCTCGCGTTGCCACCCCACCGGCGCTGCGCTTTACTGCTGTCGTGACCAGCCGACAGCTCCGTCCCGTCGCCGCCCTGCTCGGGGTGGCGCTGCTGCTGGCCGCGTGCGCCCCCAAGGACGAGGGCGGGGCCGCGGCCACCAGCGCGGGCGCCGACGCCTGCGCCAAGGACAAGATGCAGCTGGTCGACGCGGGAAAGCTGACCGTCGGCACGGACAAGCCGGCCTACGAGCCCTGGTTCAAGGACGACGACCCGGCCAACGGGCAGGGCTTCGAGAGCGCCGTCGCCTACGCCGTCGCCGGCAAGCTCGGCTTCTCCGAGAACGAGGTCGCCTGGGCGGTGGCCCCGTTCAACTCGGTGATCCAGCCGGGCCCGAAGAAGTTCGACTTCGACATCAACCAGGTCTCGATCACCGAGGAGCGCAGGCGCGCGGTCGACTTCTCGAGCGGCTACTACGTGGTCTCCCAGGCGGTGGTCGCGCTCAAGGACTCGCCCATCGCCGGCGCCGCCTCCATCGGCGACCTGAAGGACGCCAAGCTCGGCGCCGCCGTCGGCACGACCAGCTACCGCGCGATCGTCGACCAGATCAAGCCGGGCAAGCAGCCGGCCGTGTTCGACACCAACGACGTGGCCAAGGCCGCGCTGAAGAACGGCCAGATCGACGGGCTCGTGCTCGACCTGCCCACCGCGTTCTACGTCACCGCCGCCGAGATCGCCGCCGCCAAGATCGTCGGGCAGCTCCCGCCCACCGGGCCCAATCCCGAGGAGTTCGGCCTGGTGCTCGAGAAGAGCAGCCCGCTGACAGCCTGCGTGTCCAAGGCGGTGGACGCCCTGCGCGGCAACGGCGACCTGAAGAAGCTGCAGGACCGCTGGCTCTCGGCCAGCGTCGGCGCCCCGGTCCTGTCGTAGGCGCCGTGCGCGCCGCCGGGACCGCGGCAGGGCAGCCGCGCGGGGACGACGCCTACGTCCCGTCGCCGCTGCAGCGCGAGCGCGACCGCGTCCGGCGGCGTGCCGCCACCCGCTCCGCGCTGGTCGCCGCCGCCTCCACGGTGGTGCTCGGCACCCTCCTGTGGCTGGCGGTCACCCGCTCGCCCGGGTGGCCGCGGGTGCGGGAGAGCTTCTTCGACTGGGGCTACGCCACGCGCTCGTTCCCGAGCATCCTGCGCGGGCTGGCGCTGAACGTGCGGGTGATGCTGGTCTGCGAGGTCTTCATCCTCGTCTTCGGCCTGGTGGTCGCCGGCTGCCGCACACTGCGCGGCCCGGTGTTCTTCCCGCTGCGCCTGCTCGCCGCCGCCTACACCGACCTGTTCCGCGGGCTGCCGCTGATCCTGGTGATCCTCCTGCTCGGGCTCGGCGTGCCGGGGCTGCGCCTCGAGGGCCTGCCGGACTCGACGGTGTTCTACGGTGGGGCGGCGCTGGTGCTGACGTACTCGGCCTACGTGGCCGAGGTGTTCCGCGCCGGGATCGACTCGGTCCACCCGAGCCAGCGGGCCGCCGCCCGCTCGCTCGGCCTGTCCAGCGGCCAGACGATGCGCTACGTGGTGCTGCCCCAGGCGGTCCGCCGGGTGGTGCCGCCGCTGCTGAACGACCTTGTGTCGCTGCAGAAGGACTCCGGCCTGGTGTCGATCCTCGGTGCCATCGACGCCGTGCGGGCGGCGGGGATCGAGACCGCCACCTCGTTCAACTTCACCCCGTACGTGGTCGCCGGGGGGCTGTTCGTGCTGCTCACCATCCCGATGACCAGGCTGACCGACGCGCTCGCGGCGCGTTCCGAGCGCCGCCGCGGGCAGGGCGGGGCGGTATGACGGCGCCGGTGCTGGAGGTGCGCCGGGTGCGCAAGTCGTTCGCCGGCAACGTGGTCCTGCGCGACGTCGACCTCGCCGTCAAGCCGCACCGCGTCGCCGCGCTGATCGGCGCGTCCGGGTCCGGCAAGTCGACGTTGCTACGCTGCATCAACCTGCTCGAGACGGTCGACGACGGCGTGATCCTGCTCGACGGGGAGGACATCACCGACCCACGCGCCCGGGCCGACCTGGTGCGGCGCCGCATCGGCCTGGTCTTCCAGTCGTTCAACCTGTTCCCGCACCTGTCGGTGCTCGACAACGTCACCCTGGCGCCGCGCAAGGTGCACGGCAGCCAGCGGCGCGCGGCCGAGGAGCAGGCCAGGGAGCTGCTCGACCGCTTCGGGCTGGCCGGCAAGGCGGCCGAGTACCCCGACCGGCTCTCCGGCGGCCAGCAGCAGCGGGTGGCGATCGTGCGCGCGCTGGCGACCAGGCCGAGGCTGATGCTGCTCGACGAGGTCACCTCGGCGCTCGACCCGGAGCTGGTGACCGAGGTCCTGGCGGTCATCCGGCAGCTCAAGGACGACGGCATGACGATGGTGATCGCCACCCACGAGATGGGCTTCGCCCGTGAGGTGGCCGACGAGGTCTGCTTCCTGGACGGCGGCGCGGTGCTGGAGCGCGCCGCACCGGAGGAGCTGTTCGGCGCGCCGAGGCAGGCGCGCACGCGCCAGTTCCTGCGCCGCGTCACCGAGGCCGGCCGCCTCATCGCCGCCGAGGCCCCGGCCGAGCGGAGCGGCCCCGACGAGGAGGCCCCATGACGGACCGGCCAGGATGCCAGCGCCCGGTGACCCGGGGGGTTGTCCGGGGCACAACTCATTTGCCCGCCGCACCGACGTCCGGGGAGGATGCGCCGATGCCGACCAGGTTCCAGCATCTCGTGGTGGACGCCGCCGACCCGGCGGCGCTGGGGCGGTGGTGGGCCGAGGCGCTCGGCTGGGCCGTCACGGAGGAGGAGCCCGAGGAGGTCGTGGTCGAGCCGCCGGAGCCGGACGGCCTCGGCGTGCCGCTGGTCTTCGTGCCCGTCCCCGAGCCGAAGGTGGGCAAGAACCGGGTCCATCTCGACCTGCGCAGCGCCTCCGCCGACGAGCAGGCGGCGACGGTCGCGCGGCTCACCGGGCTCGGTGCCCGTCCGGTCGACATCGGCCAGGGCGAGGTCCCCTGGGTGGTGCTGGCCGACCCCGGCGGCAACGAGTTCTGCGTGCTCGACCCGCGAGACGCGTACCGGACCACCGGGGCGGTGGCCGCGATCGTGGTCGACTGCGCGGACCCGCAGGAGCTCGCCGGCTTCTGGACCGAGGCGGCCGGCTGGCCGCTGGTGCGGTCCGGCGAGGGGTGGGCGTCGCTCCGCTCCCCCTCCGGCAACGGCCCCTACGTCGAGTTCATCAGGGTGGACGACCTGCGACGGGTGAAGAACCGCCTGCACCTGGACGTGGCCCCCTACCCGGACGACGACCACGCCGCCGAGGTGGCCCGGCTGCGGTCGCTCGGCGCCGTCCCGGCGGACGTCGGGCAGCGCGACGTCCCCTGGGTGGTGCTGGCCGACCCGGAGGCCAACGAGTTCTGCGTGCTCACGCCCAGGTAGCGGCTTGCCGCGCTCAGACGTGCGGCAGGCCCACGTAGTTCTCGGCCAGGCTGGTCGCCGCCGCCTTGGAGCTGCACACGTAGGCAAGCTGGGAGAGCTGCAGGTGGCGGTCGAAGCCGCCGCCGTCGTCGAACAGGTGCAGCATCGAGGTCATCCACCAGGAGAACTGCTGCACCCGCCAGACGCGGCGCAGGCAGGTGGCCGAGTAGGCGTCCAGCAGGTCGGTGCGCCCGGTGCGGTACCAGCCCTCCAGCGCCTCGGCGAGGATGCGCACGTCGGCGACGGCCAGGTTGAGGCCTTTCGCGCCGGTCGCCGGGACGATGTGGGCGGCGTCGCCGGCCAGGTAGAGCCGGCCGTACTGCATCGGCTCGACCACGAAGCTGCGCATCGAGGTGATGCCCTTCTCGAGCAGCGGCCCGTCGGCCAGGGTCCAGCCGTCGTCGGTGGCCAAGCGCGCCCGCAGCTCCTCCCAGATGCGCTCGTCGGACCAGCTGGCGAGGTCCTCGGCCGGGTCGACCTGCAGGTACAGGCGGGTCACCTTGGGGGACCGCATGCTGTGCAGGGCGAAGCCGCGCTCCGAGGAGCAGTAGATCAGCTCCTCGGACGACGGCGGCGCCTCGGCCAGGATGCCGAGCCAGGCGAACGGGTATTCGCGCTCGTAGGCGGTGAGCACGCCGGGAGGGATGGACGCCCGCGAGATGCCGTGGTGGCCGTCGCAGCCCGCTACCACGTCGCAACGCAGCTCTTGCTCGCCACCGTCATGGCGGAAGCGGATGGCCGGGCGCTGGGAGCCCAGGTCGTGCAGGCTGATGTCCTCGACCTCGAAGAGGATCTCGCCGCCGGCGTCCAGCCGCGCCTTGACCAGGTCCTTGACCACCTCCTGCTGGCCGTAGACGGTGATGGCGCGGCCGCCGGTCAGCTCGCTCAGGGGGATGCGGTGGCCGCGCCCGGCGAAGCGCAGCTCGAGGCCGTGGTGCACCATGCCCTCGCGGTCCAGCCGCTCCGCCAGGCCGTGCTCGCGCAGCAGGTCGACGGTGTTCTGCTCCAGCACGCCGGCGCGGACACGCTGCTCGATGTAGGCGCGGCTGCGGTTCTCCAGCACCACCGAGTCGACGCCGGCGCGGGCCAGGAGGTGCGCGAGCACCAGCCCGGCCGGCCCGGCGCCGACGATCCCGACCTGGGTGCGCATCCCGGCGCCTCCTGTTGTTCGCTCCGCAACGGCCTACCGGCCGGAGACCAGTTCCGTCAAGTCCGGCGTCGGTGAGTTGACCGCACTCCGCCCGGCGGGTACCAAGAGCCGGACCTCCCACCGAAGGAGCCGCCATGGACGAGGGCAGGCCGCGGTGACCGCGGCGCGGCTGCACCACGAGCTGGACGGGCCGCCCGGCGCGCCCGTGCTGGTGCTGAGCAACTCGCTCGGCACCACCGGCGAGATCTGGGACCGGCAGCTCCCCGCCCTGCGCGAGCGCTTCCAGGTGCTGCGCTACGACCACCGCGGGCACGGGCGCTCCGAGGTGCCGCCAGGCCCGTACACGCTGGCCGAGCTCGGCCAGGACCTGCTCGCCCTGCTCGACGGGCTGGGCATCGACCGGGTGTCGCTGTGCGGGCTCTCGCTCGGCGGCATGGTCGGCATGTGGCTGGCCGCGCACGCGCCCGGGCGGGTGGAGCGCCTCGCGCTGGTCTCCACCTCGGCCCTGCTCGGCCCGCCCGAGCTCTGGGCCGAGCGGGCGGCCGTGGCCCGCGCGAAGGGCACCGCCGCGCTGGCCGAGACGGCTGCGGCCCGCTGGTTCACGCCGGCGTTCCGCCGCCGCGAGCCGGAGATCGTCGACGGCATCCTGGCGACGCTGGCCACCATCCCCGGCGAGGGCTACGCCGGCTGCTGCGAGGCCATCGGCGCCATAGACCTGCGCCCGGACCTGCCCGCCATCGAGGCGCCGACGCTGGTGGTGGCGGCCCTGGACGACCGCGCCACTCCCCCGCCGCACGCCGACGCGATCGTGGCCGGCATCGGCCACGCCCGCCGCGAGCTGGTCTCCGACGCCGCCCACCTGGCCGTCGTCGAGCAGCCGGAGCGCATCACCGCCCTGCTCCTCGAGCACCTGGGGCGATGATCCGTGCCGTGCCGCCGTTCCTGGACAACGGCGGCCAGCCGATCGCCTGCGCCCACCGCGGCGGCTCGGTCGACGGCCTGGAGAACTCCCTCGCCGCCTTCGGGCGCGCCTGGGAGCTGGGCTACCGCTGGTTCGAGACCGACGCCCGCCTGACCGCCGACGGCGTCCTCGTCGCCCTCCACGACCCCACTCTCGACCGGGTCACCGACCGCGGCGGCGCCGTGGCCGAGCTGCCCTGGCGCGAGGTGCGTGCCGCCCGGATCGGCGGCAGGGAGCCGATCCCGCTGATCGAGGACGTGCTCGCCGGCTGGCCCGAGGCCCGGGTGGTGATCGAGCTCAAGACCGACGACGTCGTCGACCCGGTGATCGACCTGGTGCGGCGCACCGCCGCGATCGACCGCGTCTGCATCGGCTCGTTCGCCGACCGGCGCCTCGCCCGCGTGCGGGCCGCCTTCGGGCCGAGACTGTGCACCTCCATGGGGCCCAACGAGGTGCGGCGGCTGCGCGTGGCCGCCTGGCGGCTCCTGCCCCGCCGGGTCGTGGCCGGCGCCGCGGCCTGCCTGCAGGTGCCGACCGGCTGGGGCCGCATCCCGCTGGTCGAGCCGCGGCTGCTCGCCTACGCCCACGCCCTCGGCCTCCCGGTGCAGGTGTGGACGGTGAATCAGCCGGACGAGATGCGCCGCCTGCTCGACCTCGGCGTGGACGGTATCCTGAGCGACGACGTCACGGCCCTGCGGGCCGTGCTCCAGGAGCGAGGCGCGTGGCGGAGCCCGTGACGGCCCCGAGCGGTACCATCGAAGCGTTGGCACGCTGAGCGCTCGGACAGCCACAGAGGGGGGCATGCGATGCCGTCACATGGGGCGGCATGCGAAGCGGCAGCTATCCAGGCAGCTTGGCCGCGATGACGTCGACCGGCTCGATCACCGGCGGCTGCTCGAACAACTCGGCGGCCTGCGCCATCAGGGCGTCGGCGACCCGACCCGCCAGGTGGGCCTGCCGGCCCGCGTCGTCGGGGAAGGCGTCGAAGATGCCGAACTCCGACGGCCCGAGGCGGATCGCGAACCACGCGACCGTCGCCGGCTCCTCTTGGACCAGCGCCAGGCCTCCCTCGAGGAAGCTGGCCACCTCCGCCTCCTTGCCGGGCTTGGCGACCAGGCGAACGAGCAGCCCTACCGCGACCATCGTCGTCTCCCTTCGAAGGGCGGGTGGCCCCCATCAACCGCGGAGCACGCCGGCATCCTAGCCGTGCGGCAGGAAGGAGTCAGCCCGTGAACCTGAACGGCATCCTGCTCGGGTCGGAGGACCCGCAACGCCTGACGGACTACTACACCAAGCTGTTCGGCGAGCCCGGCTGGGGAGGCGGTGACTTCAGCGGCTGGCAGATCGGCAGCGGCTGGATCGCCGTCGGACCGCACGATCGGGTGAAGGGCCCCAACGCCCACCCGGGCAGGGTGATCTGGAACATCGAGAGCCCTGACGTGAAGGGCGACTTCGGACGCCTCGCCGCCGCCGGCGCCACGGTGGTCCAGGAGCCGTACCAGCCCGGTGAGGCGCCCGAATCCTGGATCGCGACCTTCTCCGACCCGGACGACAACTACTTTCAGCTCATAAGCCCGATGTAGGGGCCGAGGAGGGCCACGGCCGCGGCCGAACGTGCCTGAGTGCAATCGTATTCGTGCTAGCCTGGCAGGGATGTCACCAAGCAAGCACGGTCCCGGGTCGACGCCGGACGATGCTCCCGGGCAGACCGAGCAGTTGGCGCGGTCGGCGGTCCGGCGCCCCGTGGCGACGATGCGCGACATCGCGGCCGCGGCACAGGTCTCCCAGAGCACCGTGTCGCGGGTGCTGAGCGGTACCCCGACCAGGGTCCCCATCGCGCCCGAGACCCGGGAGCGTGTCATCCAGGCGTCGCGCCGGCTCCGCTACCGGCCCAATCCGCTGGCTCGCGGTCTGCGGGGGGCGGCGACGAACCTGATCGGTGCCGTGGTGCGGGACTTCAGCGACCCCTTCTGGGCGGGGGCGATCGAGACCCTGGTGCTCGAGTCGATGGCGCACGGGTACAACGTGGTGCTGGGCCACGTCCACGGTCGCCTCGACGAGGCGACGCCCTTGACCTCCGTGCTCGAGACCCGGCACACCGATGCCATCGTGCTGCTCGGCGACCTGCAGGTTCAGCCCCAGGTCCTGGCCGACCTGAGGAACTCGAGCGTGCCGGTGGTGGCCCTCTGGCAGGGGACGAGCCCGCTCGAGTTCCCGACGGCGGACACCGACGACCGGGCCGGCATCTGGGCCGGCCTCGGCCACCTCGAGTCCCTCGGGCACCGACGGATCGCGTTCGTGAACGCCGAGCTGCCCGGTGAATACCGGGTGCGGGAGGACGCGTACCTCGACTTCATGCGCGACCGGTTCGGCGGCGTCCCTTCCGGCTACGTCGAGCGCTGCCCGAACACCCTGGCCGGGGGCGATGCGGCGCTGCGGCGCCTGCTGGAGCTGCCGGAGCCGCCCACGGCGGTGGCGACCTCGACGGACCTGGTCGCCGTCGGGGTCCTGCACGCCGCGCACAGCCTCGGCGCCACCGTCCCCGACCGGCTCTCCGTGGTGGGCTACGACGACATCCTGATCGCGAGCCACACCGTGCCCGCGCTCACCACCGTGCGGATGCCCATCTCGGAGATCGTCAGCCACGCCGTCGCCCTCGCGATCGCCTTGGCGCGTGACCCGGATGCCTCGCGCGAGCCGAGCCTCGAGGTCTTCAAGCCCGCCTTGATCGTGCGCGACTCCACCGCGCCCCCGGCGACCGGCAGCAACGGCTGACCCACGGGTGCGCCCAGCCTCAGCGGGGCCGCCGCACGGTGCCGGTGGTCACTTCACCGCGCCGCTCATCAACCCGGAGACGTAGTACCGCTGCAGCAGCAGGTAGACGAGCACGCACGGGATGATCGAGATGGTGATGCCGGCCTGCAGCATGCCCCAGTCCGTCCCGCCCAGGCTGGTCTCGGTCCGGGCCGCGGCGAGGATCAGCGGCAGGGTGAAGCGCGAGCCCCTGCTCATCATCACCAGGGCGCCGAGGAACTCGTTCCACGACATGATGAAGGCGAACAGGGCGACGGTGACGATCGCCGGCACCGACGAGGGGATGAAGACCCTGACCAGGACCTGCCACGACGACGCGCCGTCCACCACGGCCGCCTCCTCCAGCTCACGCGGGACGGCGGCGAGGCTGTTGCGCAGGACGTAGAGGCTGAAGGGCAGCTGGATGGCGGTGTGCAGGATGGCGAGACCGGCCAGGGTGTTGGTCAGCCGGATCCGGGCGAACATCAGGAAGATCGGCGTCAGCAGCGCCTGGTAGGGGACGATCAGCGCCAGCAGCAGGAAGACGAAGATCGCCTCCTTGCCCGGGATGGGGAACCGGGCGAGCGCGTACGCCGCGGGGATGCTCAGCGCCAGCGTGAACGCGATCGCCAGCAGGGCCGTGCCGAGACTGTTGCCCAGGTAGGCGGGGAGTCCCTGCTGGTAGCTCCAGAGCCTCCCGTAGCTGTCCAGGCTCAGGCTGTGCGGCAGGTAGGTGGGCGGCGAGGCCGCCGCCTCCGCCGTCGGCTTCACCGAGGCGAGCACCGACATGAGCAGCGGCAGGAGCATGACCGTGCAGATCACGACGCACAGCGCGCCGAGCAGGTAGCCGGACCGGCCGACGCGGAGGCGCACCCGCGCGGCGACAGTCCGGGTTCGGCGCAACGGCACGGTCGCGGTCACGCGTGGCTCCGGCGCGTGAGGAGCAACTGGACGACGGTGAAGGCCAGGATGGTCACCGACAGGATCATCGACAGCGCCGCTCCGTAGCCGAGCCTCAGGTACGGGAAGGAGTTCAGGTAGACGTAGAAGACCGAGGTCGCGGTCTCGTTCTGCGGCTGCCCGGCGGTCATGATGTAGAACTGGTCGAAGGCGAGCAGCGAGCCGATCACGCTGACCAGGGTCACCAGCAGCACCGTGCGCATGGTCAGCGGCAGGATCACCCGGGTGACCCGCTGCCAGTAGCTGGCGCCGTCGACCATGCTCGCCTCGTTGATCTCGGAGGGGACCGCCTGGATCGCGCCGACGAAGAGGATCATCCCGAACCCGATGACCTTCCACACGACGGACGCGATGATCGCCAGGTTCGACCGGTCGGCGTCCACCCCCAGCCAGAGGATGGGCTTGGAGATGAGCCCCACGTCGAGCAGGGTCTTGTTCACCAGGCCGAAATCGGTGCTGAACAGCCAGTACCAGAGCAGGCTCGAGACCCCCAGGCCGATCACCACGGGGATGAAGACCATCGTCCGCGTGAGCCTGCGCAGCGGCGAGTTCCGCGAGGTCAGCAGCGCCAGCAGGTAGCCGCCGACGATCAGGATCGGCGTGATGATCGCGGTGTACTTCAGCGTGAAGACGAAGGAGACCCAGAACTGGTCGTCGGTGAACGCCCGCCGGTAGTTGCCGAGACCCACGAACCTCGGCGGAGTGATCAGGGACCAGTTGTGGAACGACATCCAGACCATCTGGCCCAGCGGATAGGCGGTGAAGGCCAGGACGAAGATCAGTGCTGGTGCCAGGTAGGCGATCCCGATCAGCCGGCTTCGCGGGCCTCGGTGCAAGGGCGATCCTCCACGGGCTTCATCGCGCGACCCGATGCCTCAGGCGCGGCGGCCGTGCCCACCGGGCGATGGCTCCTCGAACGGAGCGCTACGCCCGGTGGGCACGGCTCGGAAGCGACGTCGCCAACTACTGCTCGGCGATGCTCTTCATCGCCTTCTTCGTATCAGCGATGATCGTGTCGATGTTGTCATTGCTGTAGTAGGCGCGCTGCAGCATCTTCAGCCACGGTCCCTGCGGCGAGTTGATCTGCTCGAAGAAGGTCGTCGTGTACGGCGTGCGGCCGACCTCGAGCGCCTTGGCCACGTCCTGGACGAGCGGCTCGGCCTTGAAGTACTTGTTGTCGGTCATGTCGGTGCGGGTGGTCAGGTTGAGGGCCTTGGCGTACACCTCGACCTGCACCTCGTCCGAGAGCAGGAACTTCATCACGTTGACCGAGTCGTCGACCCGCTTGCTGCCCTTCGGGACCACGACGAGGTCGCCGCCGATGAACGAGGCCGAGGAGTCCGGCGCCACCCCGGGCAGCAGGCCGATGCCGAACTTCATCTTCGGGTTCTGCTGACGGGCCAGGGTGATGTTGAAGTTGCCCGTGCCCATCATGCCCACCTTGCCGGACCCGAACTGCAGGTGGAACGTCTCGCCGTTCTCGGTCCGGTCACCGTCGTGGACGTTGCCGGCCTTGACCATGTCGCGGGTGAACTGGAGGACCTGCTTGACCCCGTCACCGGTCAGTGGCTCGTCGCCCGGGCCGGCCGCCTCGATCTTGGCGCCCGAGGCCCACATCAACGGCCCCACGGTGAAGATGTTGCAACCGGCGCAGTTGCCCGGCAGGTAGTAGCCCTTGATACCGCCGCCCAACGCGGTGATCTTGTCCGCGTACTCGCGCATCTCCGCCAGGCTCGTGGGCGGCTTGTCAGGGTCGAGACCGGCCCTCTTGAAGAGGTCCTTGTTGTAGAACAGCGCCGACACGTCGGCGTAGAGCGGGACGCCGTAGAGCCGGTTCTCCCAGGTGGCGACCGTCATGTGCCCCTTGCTGGCGGTCTTCAGCTCCGGCCACGAGCTGATCCTGTCGGTGAGGTCCACCAGCTGCTGCGCCTTCTCGAACTGCGGGGCATAGATGAGGTCCATGCCCATCAGGTCGGGCACCTCACCGGACGCGATTCCCTGGGCGATCTTGCCGACCATCTCCGTGTGCGGGATGTAGGTCAGCTTGATCTTGCAGTTGGGGTTCTTGGTATTCCAAGCCTGTACGAGCAGGTCGACCATCTGCTTGTTGCCGCCCGACCGCTCCCACATCGTGAGCTCGCCCGTGCTGGCACAACCGGTGGTGGCCGGGCTCTGGCTTGCGGTTGTCTTCGGTTCGGACCCCTGGCTGCAGGCCGCGAGCAGCAGCGTCGCCGCCGCCACCAGGACGGGCCACCTGAGACGGCTCCTCATCCCCGCTCCTCCATGTCGAATTCGCCCGGCTTCGCCGGACAATGCGGTGTGCCTGTCGTGCGGACCCGGGTAGCCGGACGGTACGCGGCGACGCATACGATCGCATGCATTCGTTTTCATGTCGAGATGCGGGACGGGCAGCTTCGTTCCCGCCAGCCGCGTTGCCACCCGCCGCCCCGGGGTGCGAACATGTGTTCGATGAACAGCGGGGCAACCATCCTGCACGCCGACCTCGACGCGTTCTACGCCTCGGTCGAGCAGCGAGACGATCCTCGTCTGCGCGGCCGCCCCGTGATCGTCGGGGCGGGCGTCGTGCTCGCGGCCAGCTACGAGGCCAAGGCCTACGGGGTTCGCACGGCGATGAACGGCGCACAGGCCCGCCAGCTGTGCCCGCGGGCGATCGTGGTCCAGCCCCGGATGGGCGCCTACGCCGAGGCGAGCAAGGCGGCGTTCGAGGTGTTCAACCAGACGACGCCGCTGGTCGAGGGGCTCTCGATCGACGAGGCGTTCCTCGACGTCGGCGGGCTGCGGCGGCTCTCGGGACCACCGGCCGACATCGCCGTGCGCCTGCGGCGCGACATCCTCGAGCGGGTCGGGCTGCCGATCACGGTCGGGGTGGCCAGGACCAAGTTCCTGGCCAAGGTGGCCAGCGGCGTGGCCAAGCCCGACGGGCTGCTGGTGGTGCCATGCGACGGCGAGCTGGCCTTCCTCCACCCCCTGCCGGTCGAACGGCTCTGGGGCGTCGGGACGGTCACCGCCGGCAAGCTCCACGACCGGGGGATCACGACCGTCGGCCAGGTCGCCCAGCTCGCCGAGACGGCACTGGTCGCCATGCTCGGTCAGGCGGCTGGCCGCCACCTCCATGCGCTGGCCCACAACCGGGATCCCCGGCCGGTGCACGTCGGCCGGCGGCGCCGCTCGATCGGGTCGCAACGCGCGCTCGGCCGCCGGCCGAGGTCAGCCGAGGACCTCGACACGGTGCTCGTCGGGCTGGTCGACCGCGTGACCCGACGGCTGCGGGCGGCCGAGCGGGTCTGCCGCACGGTCATGCTCCGGTTCCGCTTCGACGACTTCTCCCGGGCGACCCGCTCGCACACGCTGTCCCAGCCCACCGCGCAGACCCAGATGATCCTCACGATGGCCAGAGGGCTGCTGGCCGCGGCGATGCCGACGATCGAGGCGCAGGGTCTCACGCTGATCGGCGTGACGCTCGGCAACCTCGACGACAGCCGCGCCATCCAGCTCACCCTGCCGTTCGACCGTCGTAGCCAGAGCGCGCTCGACGCCGCGATCGACGACGTGCACGACCGCTTCGGGTCGGCCGCCATCACCCGGGCGGTGCTGCTCGGCCGCGACCAAGGCCTGCAGGTGCCGCTCCTCCCCGACTGACCGACTGGACGCGAGGTGGTTGCTCACCTCTTCTCCGCGGCTGCCTTTCCGCCCTTGCGTCCCGCCGCCTTCTTCTGGGCGGTCGTCCCGCCCTGCTTCGGGTCCCCACCCTTGCCCGAGGCCTTCCCACCGTGCTTGGACGCGTCGGGCGAGTTGGCGATCCTGGCGGCGCGCTGCTTGCTCATCCCCTTGTCGCGCAGCGCCTCGTACTGGTCCGGGTTCTTCACGTTCGCCGACTTCGACGGCATGGATACCACGCTCCTTCTGGCGGTCCCTCGGCAGCTGGGTGCCACGGCGCGGTGCGTCCAACCCCCGCCGGGCTGGCGCGGTTTGCCGGACGCCGACGCGGCGGTCGGCGACGACCGCATCCAGCAGAAGCTCCAGGGCAGGGTCACCCCGGAGTCGTGGACGCACGGGTCGTCGTCACAGCGCCAGCACTGGTTCAGCGTCGGCTACCAGACCGGCGAGATGGTACGGTGCGACACCTTCTCGGGGTCGATCTGACCCGCGCGGAGACGGCCGCGCGGCGCACGGCGGCGACCAGGTACCGTTCGCCCCTGCATGCTCGCGTTGGCACGCGATAGCCGCATGACGGATGATTCGTGGCAAGCGATCCCCAACCGGGCGTCGAGGGACGGAGCGCACGGCCGAACGCGCCGCTGTGATCCTGCTCCGCGGGGGTTGGCTACGGGGGCTGGAGCCATCCTGGCTCCGGCGGAACGGGAGGCCGTTGGCATGACGGCAGGGTCGGCCCTGCTCGAGATGGAGCGGGTCAACAAGTACTTCGGTGACCTCCACGTGCTTCAGGACATCGACCTCAGCCTCGATGCTGGCGAGGTCGTGGTGGTCGTCGGTCCGTCCGGCTCCGGGAAGTCGACGCTGTGCCGCACGGTCAACCGGCTGGAGCCGATCGACAGCGGCACGATCCGGCTCGACGGCCGCCCGCTGCCGAGCGAGGGCCGCGAGCTGGCACGGCTCCGCTCCGAGGTGGGCATGGTGTTCCAGCAGTTCAACCTGTTCGCCCACATGAGCGTGCTCGACAACGTCAGCCTCGGGCCGATCAAGGTCCGCGGACAGCCCAGGCAGCAGGCCGAGCAGCGGGCGCACGAACTGCTCGCCAGGGTCGGCGTCGAGGACCAGGCGCACAAGATGCCGGCGCAGCTGTCCGGCGGCCAGCAGCAGCGCGTGGCGATCGCCCGCGCGCTGGCCATGGACCCCCAGCTCATCCTGTTCGACGAGCCGACCTCGGCGCTGGACCCTGAGATGATCAGCGAGGTCCTGGACGTCATGCGCGACCTGGCCGCGGCCGGGATGACGATGATGGTGGTCAGCCACGAGATGGGGTTCGCCAGGTCGGCGGCGAACCGGATGGTCTTCATGGACGGTGGCCGGATCCTCGAACAGGCCACACCGGAGGAGTTCTTCGCCAACCCGAGGACCGACCGGGCCAAGGACTTCCTCTCCAAGATCCTCAGTCACTGACCGGATGCCCTGGTGGGGCACGACAGGAGGGATCGACGATGCGGGGACGACGACTGACCGGCCTGGTTGGGGCCGTGATCGCCTTGATGCTGGTCGCAAGCGCCTGCGGCGGCGACAAGGAGGGCGGCGCCCAGGTCAAGGAGGGTGTGAGCTTCCCGGCAGGCTCGACCATGGCCAGGCTGCAGCAGGCCGACAAGGTCAAGGTCGGCACCAAGTTCGACCAGCCGCTGTTCGGCCAGAAGAACCTCGAGGGCAAGCTGGAGGGCTTCGACGTCGAGATCGCCAAGATCATCACCGGCGAGATGGGCATCGACCCGAGCAAGATCGAGTTCGTGGAGTCGGTCTCGGCCAACCGGGAGCCGTTCATCCAGCAGGGCAAGGTCGACTTCGTGGTCGCCACCTACACCATCAACGACAAGCGCAAGAAGGTCGTCGACTTCGCCGGCCCCTACTACGTGGCCGGCCAGGACATCATGGTCAAGAAGGGCAACCCGCTGGGCATCAAGGGCCCCGACGACCTCGCCGGCCACAAGGCGTGCTCGGTGACGGGCTCGACCCCGGCCGAGAACATCCGCACCAAGTACACCGATGTGAAGCTGACCGAGTTCGACGTCTACTCCAAGTGCGCCGAGGCGCTCAAGAACGGCCAGGTCGACGCGGTGACCACCGACAACGTCATCCTGCTCGGCCTGATCAGCAAGGACCAGGAGGCCTTCGAGCTGGTCGGCAAGCCGTTCACCGAGGAGCCGTACGGCATCGGCGTCAAGAAGGGCGACACCCAGTTCCGCAACTTCATCAACGACGTGCTCGAGAAGTCGTTCCAGGACGGCCGCTGGAAGCAGGCCTGGGACGCGACCGCGGGCAAGGTCGCCAAGGAGGCGCCGACCACGCCGGACGTGGACCGCTACTGAGCCCTGACGGCCACTGACTCCGACCGCCGCCGGAGGGCCGGGACTTGGATGCCATCGTCGACAACCTCGCCGCCTACCGGCAGGGGTTCCTCACCACGCTCGAGCTGACGGTGATCGCGTCGGTCCTCGCGCTGGTGCTCGGGACCCTGCTGGCGGCGATGCGGGTGTCGCCGGTCCCGACCCTCCGCGGCGCGGGCACGGCGTACGTGGAGACCGTGCGCAACACGCCGCTGACCGTGGTGTTCTTCTTCGTGGTGTTCGTGCTGCCCCAGCTCGACATCCGCCTGTCGTTCTTCGTCTTCGCGGTGATCGCGGTGACCGTCTACCACGCCGCGTTCTTCTGCGAGGCGGTGCGGTCGGGCATCAACGCGGTCGCGGTCGGCCAGGCCGAGGCGGCCCGCTCGATCGGGTTGACCTTCTCCCAGTCGCTGCGGCTCGTGATCCTGCCCCAGGCCTTCCGCACGGTCGTCCCGCCGCTCATCAACGTGGTCATCGCCCTGACCAAGAACACCTCGATCGCGGCTGCGTTCGGGGCCGTCGAGCTCACCGCGATCGGCACGAGACTGGCCAACGCCAACGGCGACGCGGTGATCCCCGTGCTGGCCGGCGTGGCCGTCTGCTATCTGGCGATCACCCTTCCGTCGGGCTGGCTGGCCGGGTGGCTGGAACGGAAGGTGGCGGTCGCACGGTGAGCGAGGCCCTCCTGTACGACGCCGTCGGCCCGCGGGGCCGGCGACGGATCGTCGCCGGCAGCGTTGTCGGCGTGCTGGTGGTCGCGGCCATCGTGGGCGTGGCGATCGCCCGGCTGGCCGCCAAGGGTGGGTTCGAGGCCGATCTGTGGCAGGTGCTCACCCAGAGCGACGTGCAGCGGCTGCTCGCCCGCGGGCTGGTTGCCACCCTGCGGGCCGCGGTGCTCGCCATGGTCCTGTCGATGCTGGTCGGCGCCCTGCTGGCGGTCGGGCGCCTGTCCCGCCGGAGTTTGCTCGCCAGGGCGGCCGGGGGCTGGGTGGAGCTGTTCCGCGGCCTGCCGTTGCTGCTGCTGATCCTGTTCGTGTTCCTCGGGCTGCCGGCACTCGGCGTGACCGTGTCGACGTTCTGGGCACTGGTGGTGGGCCTGACCCTCTACAACAGCGCGGTGATCGGGGAGATCTTCCGCGCCGGCATCCTCTCGCTGCCCAGTGGCCAGACCGAGGCCGCCTACGCGATCGGGCTGCGCCGGGGTCAGACGCTGCGCATGATCCTGCTCCCCCAAGCCGTCCGGCGGATGCTGCCCGCGCTGGTGAGCCAGGCCGTCACGCTGCTCAAGGACACCTCGCTGGGATTCGTGATCGGCTACACCGAGCTGCTCCGCAACGGCCGGACGGGAGTGGAGTTCCTCGGTGGCAAGTACTCCATCCCGATCTACACGGCCATCGCCGTCATCTACATCGCGGTCAACGCGTCCCTGTCGTTCGCGGCGCGCTGGCTGGACCGCCGCACCAGGCAGCGGTGGGGTCACGCCGTGGAGACCAGCGTCGCCGACGAGGCAGCCTGACTCGTCCGTCACCGCGGACTGCTGGCCGGCCGTAACGCCACCGCCCTCTCCGACGCTTGTACAGCAGACAGTCCCCCGCGCTTCTCCTGTCCACCGATCGGTGCTGCGCTGATCCCCCCAACAGCCAGCACTCGCAGAGCATCGCCTCGCCGCAGCGCGGTGAGGTGCTACCCCCCCCAAGGGATCCGGACTCAGCGCGCCCGGCCGCTCGGGCGACACGACTTCGGAGGATGGTCAATGGCCGCGTTCCTTCTATTCGTTCTGGCGGTCGGCGGCGGTGTCGTGGTGGCCGACCTGGTACGGGAGAACACCGCCGTCGCCCAGATCACGGTGTTCCATCAGCCGGTCACCGGCTACCCCGAGGGCTGGCTGCTGGCGATCGCCGCCGGGCTCGGCTTCGCCGTCGCCATGCTGCTCGTCGCGTGCGCGAGCGCCACGAAGGCACGTGCGAACCGCAGGCCGCCTGGACGTCCGCGGCGAGGCCTGGACAGCCGGGCGATCCAGCCCGAGCCTGACCACGACCGCCTGCTGGACGAGTTCTTCGGCCCTGACGAGATCTCCCGTCACCTCGGTAGGCCGGCCAGGCCGGCGAACCTCAGGCGCGAGCACCGGGAGAGCCAGGCGCGACACGACCGGAGCCGGGACGCGCCCGAACGGGTCAGGCACCACTCCGAACCCATCTACGAGCAGGCCAGGCGGGCCGCTCGGCCGCACGACACGGACCTCCCGTTCCCGGCCAGGGACGGGCACCGACGGTAGCCTTCACCCGTGCCGCTAGGCTTGCCAGCGGCGCATGATGCGTTGCGGAGGAACCTGCTCCCTGTGGACGAAGCAGTAGTCGTCCGGGTTGTAGCGGGACAGCTTGGTGTCGCAGCCTGAGGCCGTGCAGGTCCGGTCCTCGCCGAACGAGCGAACCACCGGCGTGCTGCTCGGCCGGACTACTGTACGGCGTGTCATGGCCATGGTCACCGCCCTCGCTCTGGGGCTAGCGGGCGGTCGAGGAACCGTCCCGCTGCGCCTCGGAGAGGCCCGCCAGGTCCAATACCTCCGCGACGGTGGGACGCGCGGACCGTAGGACGAGGTCACCGCCATCTCGGTGCGCCATGGTCGACGCCCTGAGGAGGACGTCGACACCCGCGGAATCGATGAGCACCATGCCAGCCAGGTCGATCACGATGTGGTGGCGCCCTTGCAGCATGAGGTAGCTCAGGTACTGCCACAGCCGCGCCGCCGTATGCGCATCGAGGTCGCCGCGCACGGTGACGATGGCGTAGCCGTTGGGAGGCGTGACGGCAGACTGACGGAGCTGGCCCATGGAGGCCTCCTTGCTAGCAGGAACAGGCCTGCTCGGAAGCCACGAGGTCAGACACTGCGCCACCGTGCGGCACCGCGCGCTGCGCCACCGCGGCTCGGAGGCTTGGCAGGATTGCTGGCAACCCCTGAGCACCTCGACCATACGCCACCCGCCGGCCAGTGGGTAGCCGCGTCGGCATCGGTCTTGCGCTGACAGGATTCTCGGGATCGAGGCCTTTGTTGGCCTGACGTGGCACGCTTCACGGCATGACCGCGACAAGCCGCGCGAAGCGCGACAGGTGCGGCATACCTGCGGGAGGTCGGCGGGTGAGGCCCGTCCGACCGGAAGGAGGTCCACCGATGGATCCAGGGATCTCGGGGGAACGGCGACAGGGGCTCGTCAAGGCCCGCCTCGGTCGCCGGCGTATGGGAGTGCTGGCCGCAACCATGATGGCGGCGGTTGCGGTCCTTGCGCCCGGCCTGACCAGATCGGTGTCGGCGGCACCGCCGTCCGGCGACTACATCGTCACGCTCCAGAACGGCACCGACGCCAAGGCGTTTGCAGCGGCCGCCGATGCCCGGACCGGGGTGGACGTCAAGCAGATCTACACCGTGGCGCTCGGCGCCTTCGAGGCCCAGCTCACTGGTTCCGCGAAGGCACAACTGGCACAGGACCCCGCCGTACGGTTCATCTCGTCGAACCGGACCTTCAAGGCCCTCGCCCAGGTCTTGCCGACCGGGGTGGACCGCATCGAAGGCGACCTGTCCACGGCGTACGTGGCTGGCTCCACGGTCGCCACGCCGGTGGCGGTGCTCGACACCGGCGTCACCCCCGACCCTGACCTGAACGTCCAGGCCACCGGCCTCAACTGTGTCGGCGGCGTCGGCTGGTCGGACCTGAACGGGCACGGCACCCACATCGCCGGGATCATCGGCGCCAAGAACAACGCTGACGGCGTCGTCGGTGTGGCTCCGGGCGCGCCGATCTATCCGGTACAGGTGTTGAACAGCTCAGGCAACGGCTCCGATGCCAGCGTCTTGTGCGGCATCGAGTGGACGGCCACGGTTGGGAAGGCCCTGGGCGTCAGGGTGGCGAACCTGTCGACCGGCACCTTCGGCAACGACGACGGCAACTGCGGGCAGACCAATGGCGACCCGATCCATCTCGCCATCTGCAACGCCAGTGCTGGCGGAGTCCTGTTCGTGGTGTCGGCCGGCAATACCGGCGGTTCGATCACGTTCACCATCCCGGCCAACTACGACGAGGTGCTCACCGCCACCTGGATGACCGACTACAACGGCAGCCCCTCAAATGCCTCTCCCCCCACCGGCTGCAACCTGGGCACGGACGACCGGGCGTCGGACAACTCGAGCTGGGCCTACGACCACGACAAGGACCACATCCTGGCTGCACCCGGTAGTTGCATCATCAGCACCTCGAACACCGGTGGCACCAAGGTGATGTCGGGCTCCAGCATGGCCGCTCCCCACGTCGCCGGCACGGTGGCGCTGTGCATCGACAGAGGGGCGTGCAGCGGAACCCCGGCCGACATCATGCAACGGGTCCGCTCCGACGCGGCCGCCCGTCCCTCTGCGTATGGTTTCGACGGCGACCCGTTCCGCCCGATCGTCTCGCAAGGCAGCGGGATCACCCAGAACTACGGCTACCTCGTCTACGCCGGAGGCTACTGAGCCGCTCCACCGCAACCGTCTCAGGTGAAGCGCTTGACGAACGCGAGGGCTGCCTCGGCGACCTGGCGCCAGCCGCTGTCGATGGTGAGGGCGTGCCCGCGGTCTTTGGCCTCGACGATCTCGGTCACGCCCTCGTTGCCTTGCTGTTGCTGGTAGGAGGCGTTGGCGACCGCCCACGGCACGGTGTGGTCCTTCTCCCCGGAGATGACCAGCAGCGGGCCACGCTCGGGGTTCTTGGTGTCGACCTTGGCCTCGGTCCAGGGGTTGAGGTTGGCCGCGGCGGCCTGGAACAGCGGTTTCCGGAGGCGGGCACGGCGTAGGTCTCGTAGAGCTGCTTGGCCTCGTCCTCGCTGACGGCGTTGGCGAAGGCGTAGCGGAACTGCTCGTAGGTCAGCGGCACCGCACGGTTGCGGTTGGCCGGGTTGCCCAGCACCGGGGAGGCCGACCGCAACGCCGAGATCGGCAGCGGCAGCACGCCGCGGAACGGGGCCGGGTCGATCGCCACCGACACCTTGGCAAGGCCGCGGCCAGCCAGGATCCGCCGCTGCTCTCCCCGATGCCCACAGCGCCATACCGGCCCCAGTCCACCGAATGCCCGCCGGGCCTACCGGCTGGCCGGCCCGAACGCCCACTCGGGCCGGTCGGCGCCCGCCGCCAGCGCGTTGGCCTTGTACCAGTGCAGCGTGGCGAGGATCCGCTCGGTGATTGCGTCGACCAGCCCGACGGCATTGATCTCTACCAGGATCCCGCGCCGCCGGTAGTAGTCGACCAGTGGCAGGGTCTGGACCCGGAACACCTCGAGGCGGTGGCGGATCGTCTCCTCGGCGTCGTCGCTGCGGCCCTCCTCCCGCGCACGGCCGGCCAACCGGGCCAGCAACTCACCCTCGCCGATCTCGAAGTGCAGAGCCAGGTCGAACGGCACGCCGCGGGCCATGGCCCAACGGTAGGCGGCCTCGGCCTGGGGAAGCGTGCGCGGGTAGCCGTCCAGGATGTAACCGCCTTCGGTGTTGGCCTTGACGACTCTGTCCCTGGTCATCGCGATCACGACGTCGTCGGGGACCAGGTCGCCGCGGTCCATGTACTGCCTGGCGTTGTTGCCGAGCTCCGTGCCGGCGGCGACCTCCTCACGCAGCAGGTCCCCGATGGCGATCCGGGTCAGGTCGAAGTGGGCGGCGATCCGGGTCGCCTGGGTTCCCTTGCCCGCGCCGGGCGGACCGATCAGTAGTACGCGCATGCCGCCTCCTTGCGATCGACACCGGGCAGTCCGCCGGTGCGACCGCACGACCAGGCGCCCGCACCGGCCGCTCGGTGACCGCGACCTGTCACGATCCTGTCAGAGCGCGGCCGGCGCGGCGAAGCAGCGGCGCTGCACGCGATACGCCCGATGGCCTGATAGGGTGCAATTGCTCCGCGCCGTAAGAGCGAAGGACCACCGCTCGCGCGAGCAGTGCGGCTGGGGCGGGATCAACGAGTCCTCGACGGCAGCCACGTGCTGACGCCACTGGAGGACGGTGTGGCCGACGACTGGACCTCGAGGATCGATACGAGCGTGCCGAACCCGGCGCGCGTCTACGACTACCTCTTGGGTGGCAAGGACAACTATCCCACCGACCGTGAAGTGGCCGAGCAGATTGTCGCCATCGCGCCGGTAGCCCGTGACGTGGTCCGAGACAACCGGGCGTTCCTGCGCCGGGTCGTCCGCTTCCTCACCCGAGAGGCCGGGATCCGGCAGTTCATCGACCTCGGCAGCGGCCTGCCCACCCAGGGCAACGTCCACGAGATCGCCCAGGCCATCGCGCCCGACGCGGGCGTGGTCTACGTGGACAACGATGCGATGGTGGTGACACACAGCCGCGCCTTGCTGGCCGATGCGAACACCATCGCGATCCAGGCCGACCTGCGCGAGCCCGACGTCATCCTGGGACACCCCGAGGTCCGTCAGCTCATCGACTTCGACCAGCCGATCGCGCTGCTGCTCGTGGCCATCCTGCACTTCGTCCCCGACGACCAGGACCCGTTCGGGATCGTTGCGCGATTCCGGGATGGCCTGCCGACCGACAGCTACTTGGCTATCTCCCATGGCACGAGAGACGTCCCGGTGCGGCCGGACATGTCGGCAGCGGCGATGGCCGAGATGGGGGCGAGGATCGAGCGGCTGTACCAGCAGACCACGACGTTCATGGTGACCCGCACCCATGCGCAGGTCGAACGGTTCTTCGACGGGTTCGACCTGCTCGACCCCGGTGTGGTGGAGATCCAGCGGTGGAGGCCGGACGACCCGACCTCGACGTTGCCTGGCGGCTTCTATGGTGGGGTCGGCCGCAGGCGCTGACCAGGGACGCGGGTCACGCCGCGGCTCGGCATGGCCGCTCGCCGTTGGGTCGGCGAAGCACGGTACTCAGCGGTGGCGTCGAGGATCCTCAGGTCCTGGGTCCGTCGTCCTGAGAATCCGCCATCTCCCCTTCCAGCGGATACCCTGCCTCCTGCCACTCCTGCAGGCCGCCAGCGAAGCGTCGAACGTTCCGGTAGCCGTTGCGCTCGAGGAGCTGATACAGCGCGACGCTGGCCATACAGGAGGGGTTGGAGCAGTGGACGACGATCTCGTCGTCGCGGCCGAGCGCCCTGAGCGTCTCCTGGGGAGTGGAAAAGTGCAGCGATCCCGGGATGTGCTGTGCCCGGTACTCCCAGTCGCCCAGGGCGTTCACGAGCTTCAGCGGATCCCCACGGTCCAGCTTCTCCTTGAGCTCGTGCGCGGATATCAACCGCATGTCGATCCCTCGCTCTGCCCCTCCCCGACCGTGCGGGTATGCACCTCGGCCTCCTCCTGGCTGATCTCCTTCTTGCACCACCGGCCGGCGGCCGGAGGATGCGCTTCACGTCGTCACAGAGGTGGAACCGCGATGCGGGACGGGATCTAGTCCACGAACGGCCCGTTGAACACGGGGACCTCCCCGTACGGCTGGCCGGTCATCAGCAGGAACCGGGTGCCGGGGGCGGCGTCGCTGACCGCGAGCTCCTCACCGGGACCCAGCAGGACGAGCTGCGCAGGCCGTGCCCGGCGCCGGTTGGCCCCGAAGGCGGCCTCGCCGTCCAGCACGTAGGCGAAGCCCTGGAACCCCGCCGGCACCGGCGTGGTGAGCTGCCCGCCGGCGGGCAGCTCGACGTCCAGGATCAGCGCCGGCGTGCCCAGATGAACCGGAGAACCCTCACCGACCAGCACCCGGACCGTCGCGTCCCCCTCCTGCCGCACGCGGACATGCTCCGGCAACAGCACCCGCGCGCTCGGCTCCGCCTGCTTGTCCTTGCGGGCCAGGTTCACCCAGAACAGCACGCTGCGCCACTCGGTGTCGCCCAGGCCCTCCCCGCGCTCCTCCGCGCCGATCGCCTCGGCGTGCCAGGCGCCCCGCCCGGTCCGAAGCGCCAGCAGCGCCCCCTTGGGCAGCCGCGCCCGTTCGATGGCGCCACTGGGGCCCGTGCTGTGGCCGGTGCTGGCCGACCCCTCGAGGATGTACCACAAGTTGTCGAACCCCCGGTGGGGGTGCTTGGTGTCCACGCCCGACAGCTCGGAGAGACGGAACCGGCTCTCGTGCACGAGGATGAAGGGATCGGACAGCTCGTACGGCACGCCGCGGGCGGGAAGCGCCTCCAGGATCGGGAACCCCATCATCCGGATCCGCGCCGCGTCCTCCACCAGCACGGCGTCCCGTCCCGTCGTCTCGACCTCGGTGCTCATGGCAACCTCTCCCCAGGAAGCGGAGGTGACCCTCCGATCTGTTCAGTCGACTAGCACAAGGCGGAGGCAGCCCTCCGTATTCCCGGTACACTGACGTCATGACCACCGCAGAGCGCCCCAGCGACCTCCCACCACCCGCCAGGCCGCTGCGCCGCGACGCCCAGCGCAACCGCGACGCCCTCCTCGCCGCCGCCAGGCAGCTGTTCTGCGACCACGGCCTGGAGGCGCCGCTGGAGGAGGTCGCCCGCCAGGCCGGGGTCGGCATCGGCACCCTCTACCGCCACTTCCCCAGCCGCGTGGACCTGCTCGACGCGGTCCTCGCCGACGCCGTCCAAGCCCACGTCGACGCGGCCGAGCAGGCACTGGCCATCGACGACCCCTGGGACGGGTTCGCCTTCTACCTGGAGGAGACCGGCCGGCTGCAGGCCGCCGACCGTGGCCTCAACGACGCCATGGGCATGCGGTTCCCGCGCGCCGCGACCGTAGAGGCCGTCAAGGCCCGCATGTTCGACCTGGTCGCCCAGGTGGTCGAGCGCGCGCAGCGCAGCGGGCAGCTCCGCGCCGACCTCACCCTCGAAGACCTCGCCCTGGTGACCTGGGCCAACACGCGCATCCTTCAAGCCGGCCGCGCCGCCGGCGCCGCCGACGCCTGGCGGCGGCACCTCGGCTTCCTGCTCGACGGCTTCCGCGCCGACCGCGCCCACCCGCTGCCCCAGCCGCCGCTGTCACCCCGGCAGGTCCATCGCGCCATGCTCACCCTCGGCCGCCGCCCCGCCGGCGACACCCACTAGCATCCGGCCACGGCGCCGCTCGGATCGCCACCTCACCCGCGGAATCCAAGCGATGAGTTCTGGAGGGCCAGCTGGTTGTACAAGGGGAAGCCCGCACGGCCGGACGCGAGGTTGGGCGAAAGGGGTACGAGATGGCTAGATATGCGGTCGTTGTCATGTCTGAGCACAGCGAGGCCAATCCAGGTGGCCAGGGTCGGATGGTTCACGCGCTTAGCGCGGTGAAGGCGTTCAAGGAGGCCGGTGAGGAGGTCACACTCTGGTTTCACGGGATCGGCGTCACCTGGCTGGCGGCCTTCGATTCGCGGTACGACCAGTTCACGCGCCACTATGGTGGGCTGTTCGACGAGGTAAAGGACGCGATCGGAGGCGCGTGCGATTTCTGTACGCGGACGCGGTTCGGTGCCGCCGAGAGCACCGAACGCCTCGGCGTGCCGGTTGTGGGCGGGGACGGTCAGCACCACACCGTCGCCGCCCTCGTGCGGGACGGCTGGCAGGTCTTCACGTTCTAACCCGTCGGCCCCGGCCGAGGTGGAACACCCCACGCTGCACGCGGAGCGAGTGGATGGTCACGTGCCGATGGTGAGCAAGCCGGTCTCCGGACCGGGGTCTGCGGAGCGCGAGGGAGAGGTCCTCGCAGCCGCGAAGGCGGGGGGCGCGCAGGCATTCGAGCAGCTGATCGCGCCATATCGCCCGGGTCTTCACCTGCACTGCTATCGCATGCTCGGAGAGCTTCACGACGCCGACGACGCGCTGCAGGAATCGCTGCTCCGCGCCTGGCGCGGCCTCGGGCGCTTCCAGCCCCGAGCGCCGCTGCGCTCCTGGCTGTACCGGATCGCGACGAACGT
>WNGB01002602.1_pt1 | contig 39801 bp, 38 predicted proteins | sample 5400681 | NCBI WGS metagenome assembly WNGB01 (sample SAMN13153367, study PRJNA577476) | soil metagenome | isolation source: 115 cm soil or saprolite under grassland replicate 2 | place: USA:California | collected 2016-06-15 | reverse complement strand
GGGGGCGCAAGATGCCCAGGAAACCCCCGATGTGGTGGACGCAGGGGTCGACGCGCCCGCGGACGTCGCCGGCCAGGCGATGGGGCAGACCGAACGCGGCGCGGTTTGACCGCGCTCTTCGACTCAGTCTGCGCTGGCGTCCTCACTGCTGGCTTCGGCGACGTCCGCGGGCGCGTCGACCCCTGCGTCCACCACATCGGGGGTTTCCTGGGCATCTTGCGCCCCCTCGTCGGGGCCGGCTTCCATCTGCGATGAACCACCCGTCCCGCCGCTGCCGGCTCCGCCGGTTCCGCCCGAGCTACCGGAGCTGCCTCCGACTCCAGTCGTCCCGGCCGTGCCTCCCGTTCCGGCGGGACCGGTCGATGTCGGACCGCTGGATGTCGTGCTCCCGCTCGTCCCCGTGGCGGCGCCCGTCGTCGTCGTGGGTGGCAACGGTCCACCGCTCGATTCGATTCACCACGTCCCTCCCACGGTCACGCCGGCGCGCGTCGAGGTTAGCTCAGGAACCACCCGGAACGTCGTCTCCTTCGTCTCTTCCGTCTTCGCGGGCGGCTCCGGCGTCTTCAGCAACATGTAACCGCCGATGGCCACGCCGACGACGCCGAGACCGATGCCGAAGTCGGAAATCCACGCTGCGGTTTTGGCCTGGTTGTTGAGATCAACGCCTTCTTGCGTGCAACCTGAGACGCAGCGATCATCGCTGTCCTTGCGCAGCGAGATGGCTCGAAGTCCGTAATAGGTGCCGACGCCGGCCCCTACGAGTCCCGCGCCAAAGAGGACGTAGCCGAGCGCCGGCCGCGAGCCGGTGGGTGGCTCTTCCTTTTTCTCCGCTGCCGGAGGAGCGGTTTCCCCTTCGAAAGGATTTTCGAGCTTCGCCGACTTGTCGGCGGTCTCCGGCGACGCCGGTTGGTCGACCACGCGCGCACCTGGCACTTCGACGGTCTTTTCTTCACCCGGCGTCGTGATGTTCACCGTCGTCGACCACGGCGGGTTCCCCTTCGCGGTCGCCGCGACTTGATGCGACCCCGGATCGATGGGATTCGAGATTCCCCAGGCCGAGGGCGACACCGGCAACCCGTCCAGCGTCACTTGCACTCCCCTGCTGTCGGAACCCGAAGGAACTTTGATCACCAGCCGCGACAGCTTGGAAAGGAGCGCATCGGCATGCTGGCGAGCGGTCTTCGCGGTGGCGTCACTCGGCGAGCTGGCCTGCATGACGACGGTCGTGAACTCGTTGTGCGCCGACGCGGTCTTTCCCTCCTTTTCGTGACACAGCGCGAGCTGCAGAAGCGTGTTGGAAGAAGGCGCCAGGCTCTGGCTCTCGGCGAACTTGGGGCACGCTTGAGCATATTGCCCTGCGCCCATCAATTTCTTGGCCTGGTTGATGAGGTTTTGCGCCTGCTTCTCCGACGACGGCGCTTGCTTGTCGGCTGCGGGCGCTACTGTGTCGGGTGGCGCGGCGCGCTTTTTTTTGCGCGGGGCCGCGTGCACGGCGCTCGCCTCGAAGCAAAGCAACGCCGCCAACGCGGAAGCCGCGAATACCGTGCCCCTCTGTCGCCCGATCGGTCGAAGAAGTCGAACCTTCAAGATTCCTCCCGAGGCGCCGAGTCTAACATCACCCCTGCGAGATCTCGTAGACCTCTTGCACGAGTACGCTTGATGCCCACCCGATCGCACAGTATGCGTCGATTGCGCGCCATGCCATTCAAAGGTTTCCCCAAAGAGACGCTCGAGTTTCTGGCGGCGCTTCGTACGAACAACGACAAGAAGTGGTTCGACGCGCACCGCGCGGACTACGAAAGCTATTTCGTCGAGCCCGCGAAAGACTTCGTCGCGGCGCTCGCACCTCGATTAAAGACGATCGATAGGAAGATCCACGCCGAACCGCGGATCAATGGGTCGATCCTCCGCATTCAGCGCGACGTTCGCTTCGCGCGCGACAAGTCGCCCTACAAGGACCACCTCGATCTCTGGTTCTGGACCGGAGAAGAGAAGGGCTGGGACAGCTCGGGCTTCTTCTTGCGTCTGACGCCGGACATGCTCGTCCTCGGTGCGGGGATGCATGCTTTCGGCGGCGCCAAGTTGGCGCGGTATCGGCGGGCGGTTCTCGATGCAAAAAAGGGCGCTGCTCTAGCGAAGGCCGTCGCGCGTGCGCGCAAGGACGGCTACGAGGTCGGCGAGGAGCGATACATCAACACGCCGAAGGGCACCCCGCACGATCATCCACGCGCGTCGCTCCTGAAGCACGGCGCTCTTTACGCCGGCTGGCAAGGCGGCCATCCGAAGGAGCTCCACCGTTCGGCGTTCGTACCGTTCGTGACTCGCCACTACAAGGCGATCGCGCCGATCCACGCCTGGCTTCGCGCGATCTGACCACGTAGTGCCGCCCGGGGACAGCTCGGTAAAATTGTGCTATCCATCCCGCCGTCTTGAGCGGAACGCGATGGCAAAAAGCGCGAGGAGAGGTGGCCGAGTGGCCTAAGGCACGCGCTTGCTAAGCGCGCGACGTCGAAAGGCGTCCGCGGGTTCGAATCCCGCCCTCTCCGCTAATTTGTTCAGCGGATTTGTTGTCCGAAGTTGCGACCTTAGAAGATCGGCTGCCCGACTGTAGTAACGAGTGTAGTAACCCGCCGCGATAATCGACGCTTGGACCGCCGTCGAGGCCGTCGCCCGGATCGCTGCCCACTCCGCTCGCGATCGCCTTCGGAAACGCGATGACTCGGCCCGTGCGAAGGTCGATGCGAAGCTTGCCGACCTCCTCGCAGAGGAGCTCCCACGGCAGCGTCGTGTAGAGATCGACGATGTTGCCGCGCGGCCCATGCGTCACCCACTCGAGCACGTCCTTGCGCGCGCCGTCGGAGCGCGCAAGCGAGATGAACGTACGACGCAGATCGTGCTGGCGCCGCGCACGGATCCCGATGCGCTCGAGATCTTCGTGAAAGCAGCGAAGGCTGTAGTTCGAGTTGCGATTCCGGCCCGTGCTCGACGGAATCACGAGATCATCGTCGGTCGGCGCCCGACCCATGAGCGCCCGGAAGCCCCCGAGCCGCCAGGTCGCCAGCATCTTCGCGAGCGTCGGGTGCGCGGGCACCTCGCGCGTCTGCTCGGTCTTCACGGATTTCTCAACGCGCTTTTTTGTGTTGTACGACGTCGCGATGAGAAGCCGCCCGAGCGGGCGAAGATGCGACTGGTACGATCGCCACCGCAAGGCTGACGCCTCTCCGAACCGCAGCCCCGCGAGAAAGAGGAGCGCATACACCATGCGGCGCTCCATCGGAATCCGCTCGTCCGAGATCAGCGCTTCGACCTCGTTCTTCGTGAACACGGCACCCGAGCGCCAGGTGGGATCCTTGTCGATCTTCTTCGGCAGCTCGCCGCGCTTCAGCACGCACGGATTCGTGTCGAGGAGCTCGTCGGCGACCGCATCGGCAAACATCGTGTGCAGCGTTCCGTAGATGTGGCGGACGCTGCGGGGCGCCATCTGGTCGGCCTGCGGGCCGCACTTCGCCTTGAGCTTGCGGATCTCGTCGCGAACATGGCGCGGTCGGATCTTGACGAGCGGCGTCGCCAAAAACTCGGACGAAAGATGCAGAAGGCGTCCTCGGTCGGTCTTCACGTCAGAAAGACCACGCTCGCCGCGCGCCTCGAGCCACTTGCTCTTGTACCGCTGGACGGTGAGCTCGCCCTCCTCGCGGACGCCGAAAGCGATCTCTGCCTCGATGCGCGCCTCGATCGAGTCGAGCACCTTCTTCGCCTGCTTCTCTTCGCCGATGCGGTAAGGCGTCGGCGCGTACTTCCGCTCGCCGCGCGTGTCCTTGTACCCGATCCAAAGCTTCTGTCCGCGAGGGTAGATGGTGCCCATAGATGACTCCTTCGGTGCTTCGACGCTAAGGCTCGGTTGGACGATGTCGTTCCAGGATCTTTGCAGCCTCGGCCTCGGGATCATGGCGTTTTTCCTGGCGCGAATTCGTGATGAGAGCGCTGAGATCGGCGCGCCGGATGCGAACGAGCCGTCCCGCGCGGCCCGCCCGAAGGCGGCCGCTCTTGATCCAAGCCCGAAGGGTGCTCTCCCCGACCTGAGCGACCTTCGCCGCCTTGGCCACGCTCAGGAACTCATCCGATGCGTGGGCGGCCCGTCCGAGCCGTTCGAGAAGGTCGTGGAGCATGTGGACGAAGGGACGAAGCTCCTCGCGCACGAGGGTCCGAAAGAGCTCGTCGAGGCTCGGCCGCTGTCCCGAGTCGGCTGCTTGTGGCGCGGGCGGGTCGACGCGCCGCAGGATCGTCGGCGGGCCGGCGGTGTTGCTCACTACGCCGTCTCCCGGCGCAACGTTAGCTCTCAGAAACCCGCTTTCCTTGGTGTTACGCGCGACCATGCTGCTCTCCCGACTCGCGACGTCCGTCGTTCGACGCCGTCCCTTCCCCCATGCGGTCGGGTCGGCGAGGTCCGAGCTTCCGTGATCTGTCCTGCGCGTCGACGCAGAACAATCGGTCACGCTTTTCGCTCGTCGGTTTTCGTGTCGTCCGCATGGTGGTCTGAGTCGACCTCAACATGCGCCGTCTCGGCCGGGCGGTCAGCGGGAGAAAAAACGTCCCGAATATTTTCGGCAGTCGCGGCCGGCGCGTTCGGGCCGCCAGTTGGGTTGGCTGGCTCCTTCGGGGGCTCGGCGGTGGAGACATCAGCGTCCGCAGCGCGAACAGTCGTGACTTTCAAGATGAACCGCTCGTCCGGCTGATTGTCCGTCACCCAGAGCATCTCGTCCTTCACCCGCTTTTCGATGCGGTTGATCACTTCCTCAATGTTGTCGCCCGCGTCGCTCGGAGGCACGTTCGTGGCGATTTCCCGGTAGGTGAAACCTCCGGCCCGAAGCGTCTGCCAGACCAGGGTCAAGAGCTCCTCCTTCGGCCGGCCGCGGCCCGCACGCTTTCGAAGACCGGGAACGTTCGGGTAGGCACGAAGATCCCCGACGAGCATTTCGAGCTCGGTCAGAACGGCCTCGATGTGCTCCACTACGAGGGCTGGCGCGACGCAGAGGAGGTCATGATCGTGGCCCGGCTCGCGTGCGGGACGGTCCCGGGTGGGTTCGGCCTCCCTTTGGTGACGCTCTTCGCTTGCGTGAGCGATCTCGCGCGCTGCCTCCCGCAGAAGCCGCAGCCTCGGTCGGGCATCGCCGAGGAACAGATCCCCAGCGGTCGCAAAGCCGAACTCGCGTCGGAATTCCGCCAACCCATGCTGGTACGTCAGGCAGTGTCCGAGTGCCTCAGAAATGGCGAGCGCGCGGCATGGTCGTAGTGTGCATCTCGCATCCGCTGCGGTGGCGCGGCTAACATCGAAGCCCGGGGCAGGAACGAGGTCCGGTTCGCTCACGATCTACCGCTGCCCCACGGAACTCATCGGCCTCCTGCCTTCCGCCCCGCCTCGTACATAGCGATGCAGGTTGCGACCGAGCGCCGGTTCTCTGGAGGCGTTCCGTCGAGGAGACACTCCAAGGCGTCCGTGTCCGCGTTGACGGGCAGGTCGAGGAGGTAGGGGTACCTCCGAAAGCGCGCGATTTGTCGGTCGAAATAGCACGTGATCCGGTCGAATATTTCCTGCGAGCACGGCATGCCCAGGTCGTGTCCATGGAGGGCTCGCTTGAGAAATAGATAGTACCCGCAGGGCGTTGGTGGGGCCGACCACCCAGCGCCATTCCCTCGGAAGAACCGGTTCACGAGCGCAGTCGCCAACTCCGACGAACGTGCGAAGTCGTTCAGGCACTGAGAGTCCACGTGGCCGAACGTTTCGAAGTGAGCTGCGATGCCGGTATCGAGAGTCGCCAAAGGGCCGACGTAGACGACCACGGTCTCGGCCGACCCGATCAGGTCGAACGTTGATTTCGGATCGAGGTTGACTTCTCGACGCATCGTGTGGCGCTAAGAGCCTGGGTCGCGAGGAATGCCCGGTCAAGTCATCGCTGGTGGCGTGAGACACAACGGTGGAACAGCGGTGGGGCTAACGTTTCGTTTTGCGTTCAGATTCCGACTTGCTCAATGATGCTCCATGCCGAGACGCCGACAGCTCAGCAAGCTTCCGACTGTTCGCTTCCAGCTCTTGCAGAACGATCTCGGGAGTCAGCTGGTCGACCTCGCACGCCGTTGCGATGCGCTCCACCATCGCTGCGGGTACGTGCATGGCGCGCGAATCCTCGATGAAAGCTCTGTAGAGCGGCTGCACCACGTCGAACGGCTGTTCCAGCGCGATCACGACATCGACGACGCTCTTGCCGTCTCGAAAGAGCTGGCATGCGCGCGCGGCGAGCTTGCCTGGCGATAGCTCAGTCGGAGTATCGATCCTCGCGCGAGCCTCGAGCTGGGCAGCGAGTGCCTCGACCTCAGCGGGATCAAATCGCCATACGCCATCGGCGTCTTGCCATGGGTGCAGGGCCTTTCCTTCCTGGAAGCGCACGCCGCCGACCGATTTGCCGAGCCTACGCGCCACCGCGGCCCGCGTCGGGGCTTCCCGGGCCTGCCGCATGGCATTGCTCATCCTTGCGGTGGTGTCTCGCTGGGCGTCGCTCGGTACTTTCCCCTTTTTCTTGGCCCGCGGGTTCATCTCGGCCTCAGTGCGCAGGCTCGATTCGCATGGGGGTGCAGCATGGCTCCCAACATACCTCGATCGCAGATCGCCAGCATGTCGGGGGCAGCACATCCAGCAGCTCAACGGATGTACGAGTAAACAGGTCCTCCAGCGCTGGGCCCGCTACCGACGTACCCTTCCGCTCTCCAAGCCGTGGGCCCCCCTTGGTTCAGGGCCTCAGTTCAAGATCTAGATTCCTCGGCAAACCTCCGGCGGGCCGGGACACCAAGCTGGGCACGACCTCAAGCGAGACGTCGTCAAGCCAGAGCTGACCGGAGCCTTGGATACTGATGCCAACGTCAAGGGTTGCACTTCCTTTGGCGACGTCGACATAGCAGTCGTAACGTCTCCAGTCCGATGTCGGCGCCAACCTGGTCCGATCCGAGCCAGGGCCATTTCGATCATTGGGCGAATCTTCGGGCAGCGCGTCAGCCCAGAACGTGCCGCCCACGATCAGTCCCTCGGTCTTTACGTAGGCGGCTACACGAAGTCGCTTGCCGACGTACGCCTTTGCATTGATGGACTGGGAGAGCGTAAATTTGCCCTCGCGTGTAGCCTTGCTTGCTTGGATTGACGCACTGGTCTTTCCCCCGTGGAAGACAGCGAGGTCAGGCATGACCGTAACGTCCTCGAGGTCACCGAACTTTTGCCACCCAGGCAATCGCAATTGCGAGCTTTCGAAGTCGAAGTTCCGGGGCAGATCAAAGGAGACTGTCACCGGAACGGTAGCATCGACCGGGTCGATTCGAATGTCGTCGATCCAGGTCGTTCCTGGGCCGAATTGCATCCATCCGATGTCGAGGTGGTCGATGTCGAGCGGGACGTCCGTCACGATGAGGTACTGCTGCCAGTCGGATGATCCGGTGATCACGCGATCGTCTTGATCGACGAAGATGCTCGACTTTCGGCCTTTTCGGATGAGGTGGACCCAGAAGCTCGCCCACCTAGTGACGTTCGAGCTCTTCGCGAAACCGCGAAGCCGCAGGCGTTTGCCCTTGTAAGGGGTGACATCGAGTGATGTCTGAGACAACCAAGCATCGTCGGAGATCGAACCGTTGAGCGACTCGATGCGCGCGCTGCCCGAACCGGACCTGTGTTCGGTGGAGTCGAATCGTGCGGACATTGCCCCGCTCGAATGGAATGACCAGCCGGGGATGTTCGTCCAGTTCTGTCCGGGCGCCGCACTCGGCAAAGCAGCGCTCGCGGATGGCGTCGGCGCAATGTTGCTGGCCACCGACGACGCCGAGATACCAGGCGAGGCACCTGTCGGTGGGGCCGAGCGGCTACACGCAATGCACGATGCCAGGATGACGACCAACAGGCGGTTCACGGCGGCAGATCTCTCACTCAGTGCAGCAGGCTTGGGAGCTCGTGAACTACCGCGCGCTCCTGAAGGGCGATGGTGAAGGGCATGGGATACTCGGGATCGGTCACAAGCGCGCCGGCAGTTGGCGGAAGGAGGCCACGATAAGGACCCGGCACCCAAGGCGTGTATCCGATCGTGCTCCGGCCATCGGAGCCGATCGTGACGAGTTCGTAGCCGGGCCACGTGTCCATGAGAGGATCGGTTGCCGACTGCTGCTCACCGGGCTCCGAGCCGCGCCATAGTATGGCCACGTTGCTGATACCCCTGACCACATCGTTCCCTATCGGGGTGCCGACAAGTCGGTGTTCAAACCGATTCGAGTGATTGATGTCGTCGTAAACGACGACATGTGCAACTGCGAAGCGAACGCCGTGGAGGCTACTCAGCGCCGCCTCCGGCGGTGGCCCCGAGATATCGATTTCGAACGGGGCACCATCGAACTCTCGACCAGGGCCGAATGAAAGCGGCTGATCGTTCGTCGATATTGCGCCGCCGCCAGGTCGCTCCCAAAGGAGAGTCGCGCGGGGCCGCGAGACCGGATCGGGCTTCGGGGGTTCGCCGTCATCGAAGCGAAGGACCAGCGCCGAAAATCGCAAGCCGTTGCGCGGCACCGGCTCTGCCGCGCGCTCGATCGTGGCGGTCGTTCGAGTCCAAGGAATGTGGAAAGTGAGCGTCCCATCGGGATTTCGCTGGAAAACGATCTGGGCTGGCCAATCGTCAAGACGGAAGATTCCCTCGGCCTCCTTAAGCTCTCCCTTGCCAGCCCACGCCATCAGTGTTGGCAGGACGCCCTTGTCCGGGCCCGCCTCCCACCATAGGTCGAGTCGTCCTTCCTTGGTGATCCAAGCAGCGGAATAGGACATCGATCGCTCGCGGATGTACACCATGCCATTCATCCCAACTGACATGCGTCTGCCATCGGGAGGCGGATATTTCGTGCTCACGACCAGCGCAAAGTCGCGCTGGCCCGACGAAGCCCCCGCCACATCGAGGCGTACCACGCGCCATCGGCCGGTGAGCGATGTCGGTGGTCCAGCTCGGGCCGTTGCCGATGCGCTCGAAGTAGGAGCCGCCAGCGTCCCCGCCTGCTTTGGAGCCTCGGAAGGACTGGACATCGTTGCGCAAGCGGCCGCAAGCAGCATGGCACCCAGTAGCGCTAGCTTGGGCGCCGAAACGCGCTCGTACGTTGCGATGGCGGCAATGCGGCGTTCCAGAGCCCGTCGCTCCTCGACGACAAATGCGGCCGTCGGTTGACTCTGCGTGCGCGGGGCATGCTCGATGAGATGCAGCAACGATAGTCCGTACTCGCGGTGTTCGTCCTGCGAGAGCGCTCGGAGGGCGAGCGCGTCACATGCAAGCTCGCGATCTTGCCGCAAACAGCGCACCACAATCCAAACGATCGGATTGAACCAGTGCACCACGAGTGCGAGCGTCGCAAGGTATCCGACAAGAACATCGAGGCGCCGAACGTGTGAGAGCTCGTGCAACAGCACGTGCCGCTGTTGTCGCTCGTCGTGCGCTGCGAGAAAATCGGGCGGCAAGACCAGCCGCGGATGCCAGACCCCCACGATGGCCGGGACAGCAAAACCGGGCACCTCGATGACATCGATCCGAGGGGAAACACCGATTCTCGACGCGCACTCGCTGACCAGGATCGCAAAGGCAGGGGTGGCAACCTTGCGTCCCTTCGTCAAACGACGCAGAACCCGCCAACTGCTCAGGAAGACGATGGCGGCCACGGCGAGAGCGCCGACCGCCCAGGCAAGGAGCAGCTTGACCGGACGTGACCAATGAGAAGTCCCAACCTCTTCGCGAATTGGTACCGAGTTGCTCGAAAGCGCAGCGGATTCAGGCGAGTGCAACACTGTCGGCGCGGCCTTCTCAGTCCCGGGACCTGACTCAGTCAAACCGGGTCGATCGGCATCGTGACCAAGCAGGCCTTGCGGCACCGCAATGCTGCGATCGAAGTACCCGTACGCGCTCAGTGGCGAACGAAAATCAATCGGCATGCTGAGTCGGAGTGTGACGAGCAACCATCCAGCGCACAGAATCGCCGGCGGCACACGACGGCCCACGACGAAACGCACGAGCAGCAAGAGTGCAGCCATGACCGTGGCCTGCAATGAGGAACGCACGACCCAGTCGAGCCACACTTCGGACAAGTGCGCCCAGTTCATTTGCTCTTCTTTCCCACCCGGCCGCGATTCCCTCGCCCCAAACGGTCGGCGCCCCGATCGAGTACCTGACGAAGATCACGAATGTCCTTCGAGCTCAGCGCGCCGGTATCGACCAACTGCGCCACCATCGGAACGAGCGACCCTCCGAACAAACGCCCTAGAAAGGAGCTCGATGCAGCGCGGATGCATTCCTCACGCTCGAGTTGGGGACGATAAACGTACTCCCGACCGCGCTGGGAGAATGCGACGGCGCCCTTTTTCACAAGTCGCCCGAGAAGCGTCTTCACCGTCGTCGGTTTCCAATCGACCCTTCCGTGCAGGACGCCGACGATTTCGCCTGCCGTGGCCGGATTGTGATCCCAGAGCACAGTCATGACTTGCCACTCGGCCTCGGAGATTGCCGGCATGGTCTTCATTTGAACGACCTCTCGTTGCGAGAATTACATCTGTAGTCGACGGAGTCAAGGTCCTGCGCTGTCCGTGCTGCGCCACGCTGGTCGCTCTCGTCACCGAGCTCAGGCCCGTGCGCGACATCCTCGTCTCCATAGGCCTCGACCCGACTCCGCCCGCACGAGCGCCGCCTCGACAGGCAGACTTCGGATGGCACCTCCCAGAAAGGGGCCTCCCGCCCAAGCGTGGTAGCTTGTGTACGATGAAAGCCGCCACCGCTCTGGTCAGTCTCTCTCTCCTGAGCATCAGCCTCGTTGCCTCGGGTCAGGGTCCCGCCAGCTCGGCCAACCCTTCTTCCGGCGTAACGTCGGCCCAAGTCGCTGCAAGGGTGCAGGCCGTCTACAACCAGGCAACGACGTACCAAGCCGACTTCAAGCAGGAGCTCGTAAGCAAGATCTACGGGCGTACGCAATCCTCCGATGGCCACGTCGTGTTCGAAAAGCCGGGCAAGATGAGCTGGAGATACAACGCACCGAACCGCAATCGTGTCGTCTCCGACGGCAAGGATCTGAAGGTGTACGAGCCTCAGAACCACCAGATGATCCAGCAACCAATGGGACAGACGCCCTACCCTGCGGTGCTCGCCTTTCTGATGGGGCAAGGCAAGCTCGTCACGTTGTTCGACCTTCGGCTCGTGAGCCCCTCACCCATGCCCGGAGGGTACGTGCTTGAGGGCACGCCCAAGCAACCGACTCCGACGTGCCAGGTCATGTTGCTCTACGTCGACGGCGCGACCGCGCAAGTGCGTCGCGTGGTGGTCGTCGATGCCCAAGGCAACCGCAACCGATTCGACTTCAACAATCCGATTGTAAACACGCCCGTGCCTCCGAGCGAGTTCAAATTCACGCCGCCGTCAGGCACGAGCGTCGTGACGCCATAGGGCCTTTCGACCTCGGAGCGACGCCACACCCCGGTGACGCTGCCATCCGTTCAAAAACAGCAGCGTCATGGTCGCACTCGTCACCGAGCCCGAGCCCGTGCGCGACATCCTCGTCGCCATGGGCCTCGACCCCACTCCGCCCGCACGAGCCCCACCTCGACAGGCACACAGAGGATTCGTCGGACTATTCGCCCCTTCGCCCTTCCATGGTCATGCGCTCGGGCGCACCGGCACGCGCGGCGCGATGCGTGCGCGCACCTCGTCGTAGATCTTCGTGTTCACCCCGGGCGCGACCTCGAGAGTGACCGCCATGGCGTACGGGACTCGTTCATCGAGGGCTCCTGCTTCCGCAATACACGACACGGGGACCTCCAGGGAAGCGTCCGGCTGGATGTTGATCGCCCCCTGCTCCCCTTCGAGCACTTCGTGTTGCAGCGTTCCTCGCTTGACTGCGCGCCAGTCGACACCGCTTCGATGCACGAGCAACTCTTCTTTTCCCGGGGGCTCGAACCACAAAGCGGCGCGTCGATACTTTCGATGTGTCGGGTTGATGGGGGAGAACCAGCTCATGGTGATGGTCACGCGGCGCCACGCCGTGTGCGCGTTCAATGAGGGTGGCAGCGGGATTCGATGTACGTAGCGTTCATCCGCAGCAATGTCGCCTCCCGCGAGAACGGTCACACGCTCCTCCGAGCATGCGATCGCTCGTTCGGGGCGAATCTTCCCGAACGTGAGCAGTGCCGAAATTTCATCCGTGAACGTCGGCCGATTAGCCTCCGTGCGGAGGACCCGCTCGACGAGCTTGGTGCCTTCTGACAGCCAGCTCGCACCGTGCGCCAGGAGAGTTCGCAGCCAGAGTGCGAGCGGCACGTGCGCAAGCTGTGCCGCGTTGGGTTGAGCGCCAAGGTCCCGGAGCGCGTCGGCGATGCGGACCGCAGCCCGGCTCGTCAGTGCCGCCGCATTGCTGGTTCCAGCCGAATACCGAACACCTGACAAGTCACCGGGCGTAGTACTGGGAGCAGCGACCCGGTGGCCAGGCGGTAGGCGTGGGCGGGGATCGGGAGCAAAGCTCGTCCCGCCGTCGGATCCGGCTGCGGCAAGAAACACGACGCGTCCGCCCGGAGCCAGCACGTCAGGTTTCACAATGCGTCGGTACCCGCGACCGAGGCCGCTGATGGGGCTCGGCAGGCCCTCGGGCAACGTCAGGTCGTACTCGTGCGAGTCCCGTGGCTTCCAGGGCCCGCTGGCATCGTCGCCAGTCGCGCCGACGGAGAGAACGTTGACCGCCTCGGCGGGCGATAGGATTCGCCGGTGTCGCTGGGCGCTCGCAATGGCTGAAACGATCGCGTCCGGCTTGGTCTGGTCGGCGCGCCCGGCAACGGTGATCGGAGCGTTGTGATTCCCTGCGCTCACGACGAACAGAATGCGATGCTGCCACGAAAGCCAGTCGAGCAGTTTCGCGAGCGGGCTCATCGAGCGGATGAAAGGCCGGTATGGGTCGCCGATGGACAGGTTGATGACGTGGACCGATGGCGCCACGGGCGGCAAGGTGCCATCACCGACGACCACGCGGCGGACAGCCCGATGGATAAGGTCCACCCATGAGAGGTCCTCGGGTGCCTGCTCGCGTAGCCCTCCAAAGTCGTCGGGGCGCATGATCGGCCGCACGTAGAGCCGCTGCCGAACCGGCTCCTCGTTCGCACCGAGGTCGCCATGCAAAATGAGCGAAGCCATCGCCGTCCCGTGGCAGCGACTCGCGACGGGATAGGTCTCTGCCCAACCGTCAGGGTCGTCCACAACGAGCCTCCCGGCGAGGCGGCGATGGTTCTCCAGGGGCAGACCATCAAGGAGTGCGACGATCGGGGCGTCCAGGCGAGCGTCACCACCGTCACGTTCTTCCTCCTGCTCAGGCTCGTCGGCGACGACTGGGGCTCCGACCTGCCCGGTCGGTCGCACGAGCCGAACTTCGTCGCACTGCAAGAGCTCGACTTCGGGGTTGTCGAGCATCTGCTCGACGGCGCTGATCGGGAGCTTGCAAACGAGCGCGTGGTAGGCAATCTCCTCAATCGTGCAGCTCGCCAGCACTTGACCCTTCGCGCGCGACACGAGCTCACGAACGCGCCTCTCTGCCGCAGAACGCTGCTCAGGCCGCCGATACCAGAGCTCGATCTCGACGCCGACCGTCTCGAAAGCGGCGGCGACTCGGTCGCGCCAATAAGTAAGAATGCCCGTTTCTTCCAGCCGATCCCGAACGCTCCACCTTCGGATGTCGCGGAGCTGACGGAATACCGGGGGCCAACCACGGTGTTCTTTTGGAAGCCGGGCGCTCACGCACCACAAGCGCCAGAGTGAAAGCAGCTGCTCGAGTGCCTGCTGATTGAAGAGCACGAGATACAGCAGCGCGTTCACCGGTTTGTCCGGCTGGTCGGCAACGAAGAAATCCTCGTTGGGAACGAGATCGCGAATGTCTTCTTCCGCAAGCCACTCGAGCCCCGGCGTTCGGGCGACTGTCTCGTAAAGATCTTTCACCGCGCCGTTCGTCTCGAACACGAGTACTTGCTCGAGAGCGACGCCAGCCGCGTCGCCTTGCAGCGCGCCCCGACGCGCTTCGAGCGCCAGCTGGAGCTCCGTGAATCGCGGCGCGAGGCGCTCTACTTGGCGCGCCTTTCTTGGATTCCGGGGCCCGCCTCCGCGCGGCGGCAGTAGAGTGAACGCTTGCTTGAGGCCAGGTGGCGAAATGAGGAGCGGTCGCGCGGGCGACGCCATCCCCTATTTCCGAACCTGAAACCGAGCGGACAGCTGATGCAGCCGCGATGCGACAACGACTTTCACTTCCCGCTTCGGTCCCTGCAGGACTAGTCGGCGAAGAATATCGGTGCAGAACTCTTCCAACTCCGCGTAGCTCAGTCGCGTGAGGTACTCGTCGATTTGCTTCGCTGTGAGTCCGAGCTTGACGTCGCTGCGTTCTTCGAACCTTCTGACCCATTCAACGATGGCGTCGCGAGTCGGCGGAGGCAGCTCCAGGCGAAGCTGGAATCGACGCCACACCGCGCGGTCGAGGAGCTCCGGGTGGTTGGTTGCCGTCACCACCACGACGTACGAGGGGAGCGCGTCGATGTTGAGCAGAAGCGAGCTCACCACTCGCTTGATCTCGCCCGTCTCGTGCTCGTCGCCGCGCTCTTTCCCGATGGCGTCGAACTCGTCGAAGAAAACCACGCACCGGCGAGACCGCACGTGTTCCATGAGGCGAGCCAGTCGAACAGCGGTTTCGCCCAGGTAGCTTCCGATCACACCGTCGTACCGAACGACCAGCAGTGGCAGAGCGAGCTCACTTGCGATTGCTTCTGCCAAAGACGTTTTCCCGTTGCCAGGCGGGCCAGCAAGGAGAACTCGATGTCGCGGCTCGATCGCGTGCGAACGAAGGAGATCGGCCCGCTGCTGTTCCTCGATAAGCTCTGCGCACGCCGCGGCTACGTTTTCCGGCAGAACGAGATCCGCCAACATCCGTTCCGGGCGCCGCTCGTCGTACGACCCGATCGGCGCATCGGCGGACGGTCCGCGCGCATCGTTGACTCTGCTCGTGAGGTACTCGGCGAGTCTATCGGCGACGACGTGATGCTGCCGCTCACGCTCCTCCGCAATCATCGCCTCGACCGTGCGACGAAAGCCGACCTGGTCCCCAAGGGACCCGGCACGGACGAGGTTGAGGAGCAGGTCTGAGCGCGCCATAGCGCGGGAAGTATGCCAGATCCGGTCACGAATGGACAGACCGAAGAGGCCGACAAACTGGTCAGTTTTCGGAAAGATGGAACCGCCGGCTCACCACCGTCGCACCAAGGCCCGACCCTGGAGTAAGTAGCTTGACTCCGACGGTTCGGGAACCACTCTCCGCGTCCATCACGTCCCGAGCTGATCCGAGTGCGCGCCAGCCGCTCTCAACCAATTGCCGCTCGCCATAGTACTCGTCCACACGGCACGCGTGACCAACCTCGGAACGGACGAGTAGCCATCTCTTGGGGCGCCATCCAGCAGCCCTGCATAGGACGTTGTCCATCATACCCGCACTTGCCCATCATGTGATGCGCCGTCAAAATGGAGAGAGCAACATGCACCTCCTCCTCGCGAAGATCGGATCCCGGATGCGAATGCAGGACCTTTGCGAGAAAGGTTCTGTCTTCATGAGGCGACTCTCGGCGTTTACCAAGATGGAATCCAGGGTCGTAGGCGACCCGAACGAGGGCCTCTTCACCTATTATTCGGGCCGAAATCCATCCCTGAAGGTGGTTGCCAAGGTCGGCGACAAAGCATTGCCGCTCGAGATAGAGTCCCTTCGACTCAACAGTTCCGCAAGACACCATGCGGTTTACTGTATGAGCGCAATCGAGATTTCGTCGGATGGTGGCTTCGATATCGGACGCAGCCTTGGCCCGTTCATCCGAGACAGGCGACTCTTGGAATTCGGCGATACCCTGGTGGTGTTCAAAAACGCGCCCGAGTTCGTGCGTCGGTTGGAGCGGGCCGCCAACGACGCCGGCCACGACCTCGACCAAGACCGGGGCTTGGTAGAATATGTGTTGCCCGACCACTGCGGAGAAATGGGCCCATTCCGCAAGATTGGTGAGTACGGCTATCAGCGCGAGTTCCGCTTCATCACCAAGGAGCCGATTCCGGAGGACTCAATTACTTTGAGTCTGGGGTGCCTCCTCGACATTGCCGGGTGGCTCGATTTGAGCAAGGTTGACGGTTCAGCCGCTTAATCAAAGGAGTTCAGCGGATCGACTGGAGCGCTGTTCACCAGAATCGAAACCGCAGCACCATGACACCGGATCACCAACAAATTCTTTCGGACCTTGCGCAACCAATCCTCGGTCTCCCCGGCGTCGACAATCGGACAAGTAGAATGCTCCGCTTGCTCGAGATGACTGAAGACGTTCCGGCTCTCTCGAAAGTCCCAAGGGACGAGCGAGACGGATGCCTCTCTTCGATCGCGCTCCTGGTGACGGAAGCTCGCTATCACCGACTAAAGTTCGAGTGGATCGTCGCGACTGGGGAGGCGCGGTCGACTCTTATTCCTTCTCGTTACGAGGTTCGGGACACCGTTGGACGCTATGCCGTCTTCGAGGCAGTTGCGCTTCTCTCGGCCGCTCGGTCTGCCGTCGACGAAACGATCTACCTTGGGGCTCGCCGAACAATGTCGGAGGACGCCGCGGGCAAAGTGAACGTAACCGAGGCCCTGAGCAAGCGACGAAATCGAGGGACTCCAGACGTGGTTGCCGAGCTCGAGATTCTCGAGAAGCATGGCACCTGGTTCGACGAGCTGAACGACTACCGAAATGCCTTCGTCCACCGAACGATGCAAGAGCGCTTCTCCTACTATTCCCCCGCAGCGAAATGGGCAGGCGCCTCCGACCTGGCTGCCAACGCGATGCTCATTCCGGATCACGCCAGCGTAAGGAGCAAAGCGCGCCGTCATCGGTGGACCTTCAACGACCGTCGACGGCTCGAGGAAATCGTGCGGCCTCTCGAGACGGGGCTCTTTGATTTTGTAGACGACGTTGGAACGATGCTCTGGGGAGGGACGAAGCCGGTCGACCCCCATCGCTCGGGGATCCTCATCATCGATCATGGCGAGAACGGCGGAGATGCACCGGGGCGAATAGATATTTGACGCGCTTCGATCTCATCTAGGAGAGCGGACTCAGGGCGGAAACTCGATACGCATCAAGTGGACCGCCTGCCTGTCTGGGGCGCCGCGAATCTAGGGCATGGTCTCCGGCACGCGGGTCAAGCATGGTCGAATTGGATGCCGCCCGACGGGTACGTTACCATCGGCATCGGGCCCGGAGAAAGCAACCATACGCGGATCCCTTCGCAGGTACCGTGTGGTGAATCGATCATGAACCACGAAATTCGAGACTCAAAGCGCGTCGCGAGCACCAGCCTTCGCGGGTACTGGTATCAGATCTTGTTCACCGTCCTTCGGTGGTTGGAGCTTCCAATGGACGCGTATCTCGTGGTGGAGGGAAACGAGGACATCGATTCAGTGGCAATTGACCTTGAAGGTATTCGCCAGGTCGAGGAACAGATCAAGTACCGCTCGGCTTCGCCATCGTGGACGAATGTGTTCCCCGTGCTGTTCAACTTCTTGAAAGCGTTTCATCGACACCATGAGAGGGGCACAAGGTTCAACGCTGTTCTTCGGACCAACATCGAGTTCAACACGCCGGGGCAGAGCCAAGTCGAGCGGTGGGTTCGCGGCGAAACCCCCGAGGTTCCGAAGTTGTTCGAGGAACTCCGGGTGCGGCTGCCATTGAATGGTGATGCGGCTCATGAGCGGGCCCTGGACTACATCGTTCAGAACGGTCTGGGGACCGCGTTCGTTGGCGCGGTCATATGGGCTTGCTCAGCTCCTGGACCGGATGACGTCGAGCAGGAACTCCTTCGGATCCTGAAAGGGCGCACGCGCAGGATTCCGCCCGAGGGCGCCAGGGATGGTCTCATCATGACTGCCTTGCGCCGGGCCATCAACTCGGATGTCGAGAGGCGACTGCTTCGCAAGCTTGACGCCGACATTCTCATCAATGACCAACTCATTTCTCAGGCGGTCAGAGACTTTGGCTCAGACAGCAAGGAACCGGTGCTCTGTATTGCATGTGAATCGATTGAAGGAGTAGTCGTTGCGGTGATCGCCATGGTCGCGGACGCCGACAGACTCGCGCGTCAGATTCGGGATCGCGCGGCCCTCGTCGACAACAATTCTGGCGCCGAGACGTCAAGCGTGGACGACGAAATCAATTGGCTGCTCGCTTCGGAATCGGACTTCGTCGCCTACGCTAGCGTGCTGCGGAGCAGGTGTGCTTCCGGCAACGGTGCGTGAAGGACCAGGATCGCAGGCGGTATCGTAGGTGGGGGAGGCCCCTGCATGACACCCGCGCCGCCCGCGTTTTTCGCAGCAGATGGCGCGGCGGGCACGCAAGCCACCGCTACCCGCGAGCATCCTCGGCGGCGAGTCGGTGCTCGGCCGCACGATTGCCGAGTGACGCGCGTTGTGCGGCGCGGACTCAAGGGTCGGCCAGCGCGAGCTCGATCGCGTCGGCCGCGCCGCTGAGCGCGTCTACGCTCGCGGTCCACCGGCGCGAATGGTTCACCGCGTGCGCGATCTCGCCGACGAGATGCTCGAAGGCGAACCTCTTGCCTGTCAGCACGACGAAGCCGTCGGTGCCCGACGGACGCGCTGAGTCGAGCACGTCGGTCATGATGTCGTCGAGGTAACGAAGGCGACGGACTGCCGCCAGCTCGCGCGACTCCAGCTCGACCTCGATCTCGTGCGCGACGTTCGCCTTGTTACCCATCATGGTTTCGATCCAGCAGAGCGCCACGCGGCCGTCAACCGTGACCAGCGGTTGCTCGTCGACCCATGCGCCGGCTACAGCGTGACGCGGCGACGACTACGCCGCTGGCCGCTCGCCCCGCGCCGCCAACGTGGCGCGATAGGTCCACGGCAACCAGGCGGCGGGATCGGCCGCGACGTCGCGCTCGTTGTCGAACAGGGCCGTCAGGTACTCGAAGGCATTCTCGGCGTGCAGGTCGGCGGTGTAGATGAGGGCCATGTAGATGTCGCCGACGTGGGCGCCGTGCGCGCTCCGATAGAACAGGGAGTTGTTGCGATGCCGAATCGCCATCTTCAAGGCGCGCTCGCAAATGTTATTTTCCAGAGGCGCGTCCGGCATGCGCAAAAAGAGCGTGAGCTTGTTCCAGCGCTTGAGTAGATAGTCGAAGGCTTGCCCGAGACCGGAGTTGGGCTCGACGCGTCTCTCCTCGAGCTCGGCCTTCATCCACTTCTCGAGCTCGGCCATCAAAGGCGCGCTTTCTTTTTGGTGAAGGGCGAGGCGCTCATCGCCGCTCAACCCTTGCTCTCGGCAGGTCGCCTCGTTCTTGAACACCTTGCCGAGCTCTTCGAGCACGTGACGGCATTCGGCGGGGAAGTTTCCGACTTCGTCCACGATGTGGCGTCGTCCGTGAGCGAGGCAATTGCTCTCGATGATCTCACGGCCCTTGGGCACGTTGCGGCCCAGTCCGTCGCACATCTGGATGGGCGGCGCGAGCCCGTCCTTGCGGTCGCCCAGGAGCTTATGGAGATTCTCGCCGGCATGCTTGCGACCGGTGAAGAAGAGCGCAATCGGGCCAGCGCTGGTGGTGGCCACGACGCCCGTCGTGAACAGCCCCGTGCGCTCGGGATCGTCGAGCTTGCCCGCAGCCTCGAGGTCGGCGCGGCGTTTGCCCATCAGCTCGAGGATGCGCGCGTGCGTGTCATCGTTGTGAAGGACTCGGCCCTCTGCCGCTCGCCGGCATAGCTCGTCGTAGACGGGAACGACGGCGTCCACTCGATCGCGAACGATCTCCCACTGCGTCGACGCCGGCAACGGCGTGCCCAGATTGCGCTCGAGCCGCTCGAGGCGGTGAAGCGGCATCCCGGCGCCGTAGCGAAGCAGGGCCATCATGCTCGCCGCGCTGCTCGAGTACTTCGGGCCTTGCGCCTCTTGGGGAGCGCGAGCGGTGAAGACGTGACCGCATCCGCCGCAACGCAGCCGTTCGCAATCCCAACAGAGCGCCACAAGCGGCGCTTGCCCCACGATGCGCACGAGGGTGGCCGGCTCGCTGAGCCGGTACAGCTTGCCGCGCGCGCACTGTGGGCAAGCGTCTCCGACGCGCAGGTGCTCGTGCCCCACGGCAACATGGCGCGCATCCTGGTAGTCGCGAGCGGGGATGCGGCCGTGTCCCTTGCGACGAGCTTGGGCGCCGCCTCCATGTTCATGCGCGCCGTCGGGGCCATGCTGTGCGTCGGCGTCGTCTCGCACGTCGGGTGCGTCGTGGCTCGCGCCGTCGCTTCTCGGGGGCGACGACTCGTCCTTGCCCGAGCTCGCCGCCGTCGCGTCGCCGAGCACGTCGGCGGTCTTCTCACTGCTCGACCATCCGAGCAACCGTCGCAGCCCTACGATCGTCGCGCCTTTCTGCCGGATCTGCTTCTGTAGCTCGACCACCGTCCGCGCCAAACCTTCGACGTGCGCGTAGTCATCGTCCGCAATCTGCGGCTTGATGCGAGCCAAAAGTTCGCCGACCTCGGCAATGTCGATGTCGATGGTGGACGTCTCGGTCCTCGTGGCCATCGCTCATCCCACCGCGCAGAGCCGCTCGCGGAAATCTCGAACGAGCGGATAGCCGAACAAGAGCTTGAGCGAGCGGTTCGGTCCCTTGTTCAGAAGGTCGTCTTTGCCTCGGCCTTTGGTCAACCCGAGCGCCGTCCAGTTGGACGCGCGGTAGCAGGTGCCCCGGTTGCGCTCGGGATCGACGAACGTCTCGGTGAAGTAGATGGGGTGACCGTAGATTTGCTGCCAGTCGTCCGAGAGCTGTCGCGACATCGCGCCCAGAAGATGCGAGGCCAAGTGCGGTACGCGCACCCACGGCAAGATCAAAAACCGGGTCTGATAGGCGACGTGGCGAATGTTCGCCCGGCGCGCTTCGGGCGACCAACCGATGAACTGATCGCGCGGCGCCAAGTGCCGCGGTGCCGACGACCAGCACAAGCACGCGATCGGGCGCTGTCTCGCCGTCACCAGATACTTCAAGTGCTCGCCGACTGGTTGCCGATACTTGAGGTAGTGGTGGTGCTCGACGAGCGAGTTGACGAGCGCCTCCTCGGGCGTGCGCCGGACCTGCCGGATCTCCAACGGCCAGAGATCGCGCAAGCGCCCTTCGATGAGCGTCGCATCGATCTCGACCGGTTCGGGCGTGCGCCGCGTTCCAACACGTCGAAACTCCCACCGCTGAGGCGGAAGCTCGATGTGCCCCGCTCGAAAGAGCGCGAGCAAGAGACCTCGGCAGATCGCATCGCGCAGCGTGCCGTTCGGCTGCACCCAGCCCCACGTACGCGACAGCTCGATCGACAGCGCGCGCCGGCTTGCCTCGGGCCTATCCGCGATCAACTCGCGGATGAACCCGACCTGTTCTCGGTTGATCTCGCGTCCTCGATACCGCAGCACCGTCTCCACGACGGCGAGGTAAAGCACAGGCGCAAATAGAACGCAAGAGAAAAGATTTACGACGCCGCGCTCGTCGTGACGCGGCGCCACTGCGGAGCTGCATGCGTGCGGTCAGGATCGCCACCGGCGAGCAGCACGCCGAGCTCGTGCGCGAGTAGCTCGCGCTGCACGGTCCCTCGGCTCTCGGGCCAGTGGCGAAATTTGCCCTTCGATAGACGCTTTTGGCAGAGCCAGAATCCTTGCCCGTCATACGCCAGAAGCTTGATCGCCGTGCCTCGCTTGTTGCGGAACGTGAACATCGTCCCTGAAAACGGATCCGCCGTCAGAAGCTCGCGGCACACGCGCACCAGCCCGTCGATCCCCCGCCGGAAATCCACCGCTTCGACGCACACGACGATCCGCATCTGCGGCGCCAATTGAATCACCGTTGGCGTCCCCAAAATTTCTCGACCCATCCGCGCACGTCCACGCTGCCCGCCAACTCCAAGCGCATTCGATCACCGTGCCGACCCTCAAGCTCAACGACCGTTCGAATACCGCCGACGACCGCCGGCCCCACCTCCAGCGCGACGAACGACTTCGGGGCATCGTTCACCTTCGCTGTGGCAGGCGCCTTCGTCGATCCAAACACGATACCCGCCTTCTTGCTCGAGCGCGCAAAGCGCACTCGGCTCCGCTCTCTTGGTCGCACCCGCTCGACCCGTTGCGTCGTGCCAGGCGCCACCGGCGCCATCGGAGCTTGCGTCGCCCCGCGGCCGCCATCCTCAACCCTCTTCTTGAGCGTGTCGTACCGAAACGCAATTGCCTTCGCCGTTCGCCACGTCCCGTCGATCTGCGCCACTCGCGCCGCTTCGTTCCAAAGCTCTTCCGGAATCCTCGAGCCACGGCCTCCACCCGCTGCGCGCCACTTCGCGACCGCCTCCGTCAGCCTCGTCAGCTCCGCCGAAGCGGCTCTTCGTTCTCGTCCCATGGGCGACCTCCTCGCCCACGAACATAACCGCCGCGTTCAGCTTGCCTCACGCATCCTTGCCGCAAGCACACGAATCGGACTTCGTCGCCTACGCTAGCGTGCTGCGGAGCAGCGGGAAGAGGCGACTCTCGGTTTGCGCGCGCGATGCCTTGTCCCAGGCAGCCTACCGTTGGAACGTTCGCAACATTCACGTCGCGTCCGGCACCGATCTCGTCGCAATCAGACGAGCCGCCGGCCGCGCCGCCACTCTGGAAGCGTCGGAAGTGTCTTTCTTGCCCGGGAAGGTGGCGTCCACTCTCTGCAGGGAACTGGCACGTTACTATCAGTCGGACAATGCGTCGACGAAGTCGCTCCGCGCGATCGGGCAACGACTCCGTTGGGTCCATTTGATTGACAGCGGTCGATACTTTACAGCGAAGTCACCTCTTTGGGAGCAGTTATCTGGTCCAGTTGTTCCGTCCACTTCTTGATCAAATCCGGTTCGATGCTTCGAACCGAGTTGATCACGCCCCGCACGTATGCGAGCGCTGCCGATGGATTGCTTGCTCGCTTGCCGTGCAGAAATGTCTTTTGTGCTGCCGACGCAACGTCATACTTGGCGGCAAAACGCAGGAACGTTGCGATCCTCCTTCGGACGGAGCGTGGCGCGCGCGGATGACCACCGGAGACGAACAGCCCCGTGACATATTGACCCGCCGCAGCCGTCTTACGGCAGTAGCTTCCGGGGCGTACTGCAAAACCGAATCGTTGGGTCCAGGATCTGATCTCCGCTTCGGTCGGCACGACAGAGCCCGAAAAAGCTAGGTCATCTACATATCGTGTATACACACAACAAGGAGAGATACTCCGGGCGATGTGTTGATCGAGCTCGTCGGCCGCAAGGTTTGCCAATGCCGGACTAGCCCGACCTCCTTGCGGCAGACTACCCTGGAACGTACTCAGCCGGGCAAGGGTCAACGCCACCTGCTCGGGTGCACCAAGCCGACAAAAGACGCTCCAGACTTTCTGGACGCTCACGGTCCCAAAGAAATCGTGTAGATCAACCGTGCAGACCAGCCTCTTTCCACCGGAATGATTTGCAGCGTTCGAAAGGATGGAGTGCCCTTGTCGAAATCCATGAACCCACGGGCCGAGTTTGGCCACGTACGGCTTCAACGAAAGCGCGACAGTTCGTTGCACGCGACGTAGCGGATCTACCACCTCGTACACGGTACGCGGTCGTTTACTGCGACGCCGTCGAGGGACAGAAAGCTCCTTGTAGTACTGATCGGGGTTCTTGAAGAACGCAAGTAGCTGTTCTGGCGAACACTTCAAACGGTGACAGAGGACTTCAACGTCGTCGTTCAGTTCCGCGAGGATCATGGGCAACCGTATGCTCGTGCCGGAACCATCACAAACGTACCTTCATGAAGGCGACAGCCGCCGCCAACGCAACTGGCGTCAAAGGGATTCCGGCACGAGCACAGAGTCATCGTACACCCGACGAAGATGGGATGGGAGGCGAGTCAGCGTCGAGCATGTCAGTACCATACGCTGTCTCAAGCGGTGCCACAGCAGCCAGGACCCCCCGCAGTGGGTTCTTAGTCCCCGCATCTTGGGGAGCGGTTTGTCCTCAACCCCCTGGCGCCGCGGCTTTCGTAAGATTACCCATGGCAGCCTCTGCCCTGCGTATTTCACATTGCCCTTCCGCGGGACCGGCGGCGAGGTTCGATTCTCTGCCTCGCGGAGGACTCCGTTGTCGCGGAAGAGACGGCTACCTGGACGCTGGCTTAGGCTCCGTGTCGCCATCGTGCTTTTCGGGCCGCTTCGCATTGGGGTGTTCCTTCGGCATCTCGTGCCTGGCATCTCTCGTGGTGTCGTGGCCGTCCGCTTCGCCTTGCGTCGCCTCGTGGAGAAGCTGCTCGTAGTGACGCCGAACATACTCGTCAGTAAGGCCAACCGCTGCCTCCGCAGCTTCGGCCACCTGTGGGTCGGTGGCGGTCGTCACCTCACGGGCAGCGGCGTTCAACCGCCAGGCAAGATGAAAGCGGTCCTCTTCGATGGCGTGCTCCGTCATCGACAACATCTCTTCTGGCTGGGAGTGAAACGCCGCGACGATAGCTTGGCCGATGGGTTCCACAACGCCGTTGTTCAAGCAAGGCACCGATCCCTTGCCCGGCACGTCATGGAAGTGAAAGCCTTCCATTTTGCGCCAACGCTCATCGCCCACTCGCCGCAGAAAGCCCGAGTGAGAGCCCACGTTGGCGATGATCCAGGCATTCGGGCTTGGGGACTCGGCTGGTCCACCGAGCGGCAGCATGGCTACTTGGGCGAGGACGAGCCAGGGATGCAGGTTGCCCGTCGTTGTGGAGGGCTCTGGCAACTCCACCGCTCCCACCTGCCGACCAAAAAGCGAAACCTCCAAGATCGTGCCCGCAGGAAAGACCTTTGTTTGCGGTGGATCCTTCAACGCCTCGTTGATGATGCGACTAAACAGCTCCGGCTTCCGCTCCGCGACGACTCGCAGTGCATCGGCCCCGACGATGTCGCCAAGCGGAAGCATATCGCTTCGCTGCATCAACGCTTCGTAGGCCTCCTCGAACGAGGTGGCGGCGCATACCGATTCGCCGAGTTCAAGTGCCGCTGCGCGAGCAAACAGCTCAAGGTGCCGAGGCAGCAGTAGGACCTCTTCGTTCGGACCCAGTCGGGTGGACACGAAACTGCGACCTAGCAGCCGTTCCAGGGTGTCGGGCGCAAGCAACTTGGCCGCGACGTCCTTTCGCATAGCCGCGGCTTGATAAGATGCGAGCTGGAGTTCCGCGTTGCTCGATCTCGTGGCAAGGTCGTCGAAGTAGGCGCGCGCAAGATGTCGAAGGTCGTCCACAAGCTCGTGGTTTCCACGCACGAACGCTCGCCATGCGAGGTCCACCTCGTTGATCGTTGTCGTGCTGGGGAACTTGAGCAGCGTTTCCTTATCGGCCGTCCGGTGACGTTGGACGCTCGCAGCGATAACGCGGAGGAGGCGCGGCTCGCGGTACTCGACGTTGTACTGGGCCCCGAAGTACGGTTGGCTTCGGGTCACCTCGAAGAGCAATTCCATGGCTGACGAAAATTCCCGGTCGGTCAGCAGTTCGAGAGGGATCACCTCCGCCCGGCGCCCAAGGTCGGTCTTGGTGAGTCGGCCGGGGCGCATCGAAAGCGCCTGCCAGGTGTTAGGATCAAGCGCTAGAACGATTGAGAGCGGTGACACCTCACCGAGGGCCAAGAGTTCGTCGAGATCGCCGAGCCACTCATCGTTGAGGTCAGGGACGACCTCATCAAGGAGAAGCACAAGCCGGGTGTCGGTCGGCATGGTCCGCAGCGAAGTTGAGAGCCATTGCCGAACTTGATCCAATGTTGTCGCCGCAAACAAATGCTTCAAGAAGATCGATGCGAGAAGCCGCAGCGGCCCGTGCCGTGCACTGCTCGCGTCGACGTAAAGCGGCACCAGGTGGCCGGCCGTCATCTTTTCGCAGCACTGTTTCATGACCACTGACTTCCCAGATAGGGGCGGTCCCACAAGTGCGATCACGGGGACGCTCTTCCGAAGTCGTCCGAGAATACGGACCGCGACAAAGCGCTCCACGGAGAACCCGCGAGCAAAAGGCGAGCTTAACTCGCGCAGGTCGCCCGTTCGCTTTTCGATGGTGTCGGCGGTATGCGCTCGCAGGAAGTCTGCCCAGATGCTCGGATTCGATCCCAGGAGGCTCCGAATCGCTTGATCACGATCTTGGACAGCGCAGGATGCGGCTCCGGTGACAAGCTTCGCGAAGACTTCTTCGTTGAGGTCTTGCGGTCCCCATGGAGCTCCGTCGATCGTCGTGAAGAATTTGGTCGTCGCGCCGTTGGAGAGGACAACGAGAGGCGGCATCGGGGTTAGCAGCCGTGCGTACGACAAACCTTGGTCTCGATCTTCGTCGGTGAGATCTAGGTCCTCGCGCTTCAGTTCGAGCACGGCCACGTGCCGCGTGTTTGCGCTCAGGAGGACATCGAGCCGGCCCTTCCGCACCCAGCCCTTGGGCCCGTCGATTGAGATGTCGTGGTGCCCAAGACGAAGGGTGAACTGGACTTGGTGGGTGACCTGGACGCCGCGGCCAGGGAATAGCGTGCTCAGTACGCCGCCGAGGTGAGCCTCAAACGTTGCTTCGTTCGTCGTCACGGAGCGAACCTCAGTCCCATTGTTGACTCCGCGTACGTCCCCGCCTTGCGCCCCTTCGTCGGATTAACCGCAACGACCTTCCCGTCGCGTTCGAGGGGCGCGAGCACCTGCTTTTTGTAATGGGTTTCGCGGTACGGCGTATCCGCAAGCACAAAGTCCTCCACTTCTGCAACGGTGGTGTCCTTCCCCAAGAACCGGACGAGGATCGCTCGGCGAAGCGCATCGAAGTCCGGTTTCGGACTGAAGAGAAGCTCCTGGGCGGGGTTGGTAGCATCGGAGAAACGGAACTCGCCGGACTGATCGACTTTCCACATCGCCTCCTTCATCTTTGCCATGCCCTTGGGGCTGTTGGTGGCGAAGAAGAGGAAATAGTCGGTCACGTCCTTGTCGTTTCGCATCTCGAACGAGCGAACGTATTTCGCTCCCGCGGCGCCCCGAAGCTGCTGCAGGTAGAGCCCGTGGAGAAATTCCCTGCGAGCCTTCTTCTCGACGATCGTGCTCATCTGCCTCCACTCGCTGGTGCCGAAGAGCGTATCGAAGTTCCCGGCCTGGTCGGGGTGCTCGATGAACCTATTGATCTCCTCGAACATGAAGTTGATCAACACCTCGCAGCTCTGGTTCGAGAGAATCTCCTTGACCAGATCGAATGGCACGCCGGTCCAACCGAACGGGTCGATGAACGCGAAGGTGGGCGGGATGCCCTTTCGTTGATTCTTGTAGAAGTCGAGGAGGTTTTCACGGAAGCCCTGCTCGAACGTTCGCCCGCCAACGACACGGGTATGGAAGTTGGCCGGAAGCCCCAACGCCGCCACGAGCTCGTCCAGCTTTTTGGCACGGTCCTCCCCCTTCTCGATGAACAGGAAGAGAACGTTCGACTTGATCCTCGCGTGGTGTTGGAGCGCCGCCTTCAGCGCAATGATCGGGGAGCCATCTTCGCCACCCGAGTACACCCCAGGCCCGGCGAAGCCATCAACGTATGCGATGGTGGGGAAACCGCCGAGACCCAGGATCGGTGTCCACGCTTCGAGATAGCGACGAAGTATCTCGTGCTTCGCCCGAGTGTGCGGGTCCAACTTCCACGTCGTCGTCTTCGGCGTGCCCATCGATGCTCCCCTATCATCCGTTTACGACGGCGAGGACCCGATTTGTCCGAACGACGTGATCTGGCATCTCGTTCCATGTCCTGCCGTCGAGGACACGCCCGGTGACATGCTTGCGAACGCCCCCCCATTGCTTGAAGAAGAACGGCACCTTCGCCCGGCCGCATTGGTCGCGAATGGGACGAACCCACTCGATCGCCATCGGGCGTGCGTGTGGTCCGCTCTCACCACCGACGATGACCCAGTGGATCCCTCGGAGATTTAGCTTGGGGATCGGTCCGAGGAGCGGCTCCACGCTGAGGAACCGGACCTTCGCGTTCACCCTACGGAGATCGTTGATGCGCGTGGTGTAATCGGCGCTTTCGATGCTCACCCCCATCCAGACGTTGTCTGTGATCCGAAGCGTCCGGGACAGTTGAGCCATCCGCGATGCCCGTTTCGTGAGCACCTGGAACTGGTGGTGCGAAGCTCGTCGCATCACATCAAACACCCGGGCGATGAACTCGTCGGGCACATCCTCGTGGAACAGGTCCGACATGCTATTCACGAAAATGCGCCGACTGGCCCGCCAACGAAGAGGAAGCTCGAGCGCCTCGGGAACGAGCCGCAGATCGAACCCCTGCTCGAAGGGGTGAGCGAGGACGCCGCGGAAGCGCTCGGCAAATGTTTCCGCGTAGCAGTGCTTGCACCCGGGCGAGATCTTCGTGCAGCCTCGCACGGGGTTCCAAGTTGCATCGGTCCATTCGATGGCGCTGCCGTCAGACATGTGTACCTGAACGTACGTATAGTATCATGCCGACCACCTCAGGGGAAGCGCAGCACCCTGCAACGCCCAACTCTCCCGAAAATGCGACGTTCCCGGGGGTCCGGCGGCCCGAACAGCTCGGCTTCGGCTTCGCCCACGGCCAGCACCCAAGCATGTGTTCACCGCAATCCGAACTCGGCCACGAGGTGCGGTCTCTGGGCGAGAAGGCGTTCAAGATGACTGTCGGGCCACATCTCAATCTGCGGCGGATCTGAGCCTTGATTGCGCCTCTCGATCCAGTCTACGGCGTCCGTCGTGAATCGACCTGTCGTTGCTACGATCATGACGTCGACGCGAGGTGGTTCCCAGAGTTTCATCTGAGCACACACCCCGGCAACATCCTCCGTCGAAATCGAGCGCGACTGCCAGTGCTTGCACTGGATGATCACGCGGCGCCTTGTGGTGCCACTGAGGGAGTCGGATTGCACCCGCGAGACCGACAAGTCTCTCCCGCGGTCCGGAGCCTGCGTTTTCGTGAGCCATTGGGGGTTTTCGTAGCCGCTCGCGTCGCCGATGATGCAGAAGATCAAACGTTCAAACTGCTCAGATGAGAGCTTGGTCCAGTTCAACGCTGTTGTTACGGGACCGACGGGATGCTGGCTTACGAGATCTCCAAGATCACGAGCGTCTACGGGAAGGGGCTCGTGCTCGGCAAAGAAGCCCGCCTCGATGTCGTTTCGTACTGACGGCCAGTCGAGCTCGATGATGTCGTACAGATCGCAAACCATGGCGAACGCCAGGTGGCGTCGGAGGTCGGACCAGCGACCCTGACGAGTAGTCGCGCTTCCCAGGAGTCGGTCGATCTGGGATACACATGCTGTCAGTGCGTCCCATTCGGGACCAGCGATCGGTTCCCGCGACTCACGCGGGGAGCCGCGCTCGCGCAACCCCGTGAGGGTCGCCTCCACCTGACCGATTTGTTCCTTGAGTTTTGCCCGCACCAATTCGCCGCGTTTTCGGTTGAAGCGATAGCGGTACGCGTGGACGTCCTCTCCCGGTTGGAAGACGTCACGCTCGGTCGAAGCCGCAGCTTCTGGGGCCTCGAAGTGGATTTCCTGCGCATCGAGTCGGCTTTGGGCGATGTCATCGAGATCCATTGGCCGGCTCGCGATCCGCCATCCGTCGATGGCGGGAAGAGCGTTGCAGAGCTCGTCGAATGCACGGCAGAGGTCGTTGTAGGCTCGACCCTCCGGGCTGGCGCCCATGAACGAGATGCCGTTCGGAATCTCTTGCTCGACCTGCTTCCACACCTTCTCGAGGCGAGTGATGTTCGCCTCGACGAGGTCGAATTGACGAAGCGCTTCGTCGAGCGTGACAGGCATGCCGCATCGTAGATCGAGTCGGCGCCACAGGAAAAGGAGAGGCAGTCGCAAAGCCTTCCTGGTTATTTGCGGCGCAGACGACGAGCATCGTCTGATGATTCTCACGGCCCGGCGGGTTGTCAGGAGCGCTCATCTTGACAACTTGGGCTACGTCTTGGCCACCGAAGCGCCGTTGGCTTTGGCTGCCGCAACTGCGGCGTCATGCACCTCCGGATTGGTCTCGGTCGCCACCGCTTGAGCTTGCACCCCGAGCTTCACGAAGCTCCCCAGGAGGGCGAGCTGCTCCTGCGAGAGCAAGGGAAGGACAACGTCCGTCTGTTCCTTGGTGGTCGAGTCAAGGAACTGCTCCGCCATCTGCTGGCGCATGTTGTGCTGACCGGCGCTTCCGTTCGGAAAGAACTGAGCGACGCCTGCCTCACCGAGCGCTCCAAGGATCCGCGCAACAACCTTGGTTTTCTCGAGGCTCTCCTGTTTGTCGACATACTTCGACCGAAGGTCGTCCTCCATCTCCCACTGCTTGCTGATCCGTTCTCGCAGCTCGGCGTTCTCCTTTCGGAGAGCCACGATCTCCGCGCCGCTCTCGGCACGAATCGCCGCCACCTCTTCCGCTCGCTCCCGCCGACCCTCGGTAATCGCGTCGACCAGCGCGATGTTCTGCGTCCTCAGGTCGGTGATGATGTCTTTCGCGTGCTGCTGATTCTCCGCCATGCCCTTGAGCGTGAGCACCGCGAACGATCGGTGGGACCGCAGCGCGGCCGTGATGCTCTCGGTCACCTCGAACGGCATCGACGACCCCGCCGCTGGGCCGACCACTTGCGCCAGAGCCGCCTGGTCGGGTCGGTAGATGAAATTATCGATCACCTTCCCTTCGGCGTCGACCGCTCGCATCTCACAACGGCGGCAGTTCGCGTCGCGGACGGTGGCCTCCATGCGTTCGGCGAGCTCTTCGAGATCGGTCTTGTCGGTGACGTCGAAGGTCCAAGTCTCGCCGCGGCCACCGCGGGCGACAACGACGCGGACGAGGGGGCCAGGATGCTGGGCCTGCCGCATTTGATCGAGCCATTCCTCGAGTCGGACGTTCATGGCGTCACCTCCCAAAGGAGCTCGAGTATTCTGAGGAGGGCCGAGCGCAGCGCCTCGCGGTCGGCGCGCTCGCGCCAACCTCTCCGGGCGTCGTCGAGGGCGACCTGGACCCGTGTAACTAACGGATCTTGGCCCGCTTCCTGTCCGTTTACTACGTTACTACAGTCACCTGGCAGGCCCTGCGAGGAGCTGGCACCTACCGCACTCGGATCGCCGGGAATTTCCGTTGATCCGTCATCCTCTGGCACGTCCCAGTCCTCGCCGGCACGATTTCGAATCCCGCCCTCTCCGCTGTTACGTCTCAGTCACTATTGCCTGCTTCGAGGCCTCGCCTGCGCGGTGATCTTTAGGCATCCGCGGCAACGACCGCGGGTGCCCTGCGCTCGGCGGCTTCGCCGCCGATGCTCGGAGTCCTTATGTTCTCCCAATCCGCGGCATTTCGCTCCGCGGCTTCGGACCTTTCACTCCCTTCACGGACGGATCGAATCCCGCCCTCTCCGCTAGTTCGTTCAGCGGATTTGTTGTCCGAAGACGCAGGCTTGGAAGATCGACTGTCCGACTGTAGTAACGAGTGTAGTAACCCACCGCGATCGTCGTCGTCGGAACCGTCGCTCGGATTGCTGCCCGCGCCACTCGCCTTCACCTTCGGAAACGCGATCACCTTACCGGTGCGAAGGTCGATCCGAAGCTTGCTGACCTCCTCGCAGAGGAGCTCCCACGGCAGCGTCTCGTGTAGAGATCGACGATGTTGCCGCGTGGTCCGTGCGTCACCCACTCGAGCACGTCCTTGCGCGCGCCGTCGGAGCGCGCGAGCGAGATGAACGTGCGCCGCAGATCGTGCTGACGGCGCGCGCGGATCCCGATCCGCTCGAGATCCTCATGAAAGCAACGAAGGCTGTGGTTGGAGTTGCGATTGCGGCCGGTGCTGGAGGGATTTACGAGATCGTCGTCGGTCGGCGCACGACCCATGAGCGCCCGGAAGCCCGCGAGCCGCCAGGTCGCGAGCATTTTAGCGAGCGTCGGGTGCGCGGGCACCTCGCGCGTCTGCTCGGTCTTCACGGACTTCTCGATGCGTTTCTTCGTGTTGTAGGACACCGCGATGAGAAGCCGCCCGAGCGGGCGCAGATGCGACTGGTACGATCGCCACCGCAAGGCTGACGCCTCTCCGAACCGGAGCCCCGCGAGAAAGAGGAGCGCATAGACCATGCGGCGCTCCAGCGGGATCCGCTCGTCCGAGATCAGCGCTTCCACCTCGTTCTTCGTGAACACCGCACCCGAGCGCCAGGTGGGATCCTTGTCGATCTTCTTCGGCAGCTCGCCGCGCTTCAGCACGCACGGGTTCGTATCGATCAGCTCGTCGGCGACCGCATCGGCGAACATCGTGTGCAGCGTGCCGTAGATGTGCCGCACGCTGCGAGGCGCCATCTGGTCGGCCTCCGGACCGCACTTCGCCTTGAGCGTCCGGATCGCGTCGCGCACATGGCGGGGTCGCACCTTGGCGAGCGGCGTCGCCAAAAACTCGGGAGAAAGATGCAGAAGGCGCCCTCGGTCCGTCTTCACGTCGGACAGGCCACGCTCGCCGCGCGCCTCGAGCCACTTGTTCTTGTAACGCTCGACCGTGAGCTCTCCTTCGTCATCGAATGCCCTGTGCCAGCGGGTATGGCTTGCGATGGCCGGCCTTGCTGGGTGGGGCCTGTGCCGTCGTCCATCGGCGGCCGCCCAACGGCGTGCTCCGGGGGAAATTTCGCCGCGGGCGCTGGCCCGGTTGTCGGGTCTTTGTCGTTGCAACTAAAATACATCTAAATTAGTATCACGGGCGGTGGGTGCTCCGACGAAGGCTTGGCAGGTGCGGTTGTCCCCGAAGGAGGATGAGGCTGCTAGTCAGCTGGCTTCGAAGCACGCGATCTCGAAAAATGACGTAGTCCGCCGCGGGGTTCGCCTTTTGGCTTTCGTTGAGGGGCTTTCGGAAGACGGCCACCGACTCCTCGTTCATCGTCGTGGGCGAAACCAAGAGGACGAGGCGATTGAGGTCTGGCTCATCTAGAGTAGTAGGAGAGGAAACCGTGACACGACCGGAGCGGGTGATTCAGTTTGCGGCGGTCCCTCGTGATCCCGATCGGGATGCCGCGCTCGTCGAGATCCGCGACCCCGAAAGATCACGCGGGGAGATCGTCCTATCGGTCGAGATGGTTACCCGTATTGAGCGCGTCGTTGAGGAGTTCCGCGCGCAGGCTAACCTCGCTCGTCACGGGCTCTCGCCCAAGAGCCGGTTGCTTTTCGTTGGGCCGCCGGGTTGCGGGAAGACACTATGCGCGGAAATCCTTGCTGGTGATCTCGGACTCAAAGTGCTGCATGCACGTTTCGATGGCATCGTGTCGTCGTACCTGGGCGAGACGGCGAACAACCTTCGCCGCGTGTTCAACTACGCGAGCCAGCAGCGTGCCGTCCTTTTCTTCGACGAGTTTGAAGCGCTCGGAAAACGACGAGACGATCCGCAAGAGGTGGGCGAGCTGAAACGGGTGGTGAGCAGTTTCCTTCAGATCCTCGATGCTCATCCGCGAGACCACATGGTGATCGCGGCCACGAATCACGAGGGCATGCTCGACGAAGCCCTTTGGCGACGTTTCGATGAGATCCTGTACTTCGCCAGGCCGACGGTCGCTCAGCTCGTGCAACTGATGGACCTGCGACTCCGGAGCGTCCGAAAAAAGGGGATCGATCTTGATGCGTTTGCAAACGAGATGGCCGGCTTCGCCTACGCCGATGCCGAACGCGTGTGCCTTGAGGCAACAAAAGCGATGCTCCTTCGAGGCCTCAAGGAGATGACTCCCGACCTGCTGAACCAGGAGCTGGCGGAACAACGAAGTCGATTGTCTCTTGCCAACGGTCGTCTAGCCTAGAAAACTCAGCTTCCGATGGCTGACGAGGGGGCTCCGCTACTTCGACTTGCGCAGCCTCGAACTCTCGCTCGCAAGAAGCGCCCTCCAGGGTTTCCGCCGCCACCGGCGCGGCAACCGGTCGAGCACGGTGCCGCTTTGCAGCGGGGGCTCGAGGACGTGCGCCGTCACTTTGACGACGCGGTGGCCCGTCTCCCAGGATTTGCAACCGACGTCCCCTACCTGAGGATCGAGGTGGCACCCGGGGTGATCGTGACCGACGCCGAGCTCGCCTCGATCGGCCTCGTGCCGGTGTACCGCCGCGAGGACTCAATATTGGCCGCCTACTCGCGAGACCGCGACCTTGGCACCTTCCAGAGTCAGCTGACGTCGTCAGACCGTCAACCCTTGGTCTCGCGACGATCGCACGACCGACCGGCTCAAGGCGCAGACGATCGACGCGGCAAGCGTCTACACGATCGACCTGCTTATGATGCCGTTCAAGGATGAGGTGCCGAATCCGCAAGCCACCCGCGCCGTCGAGCAATTCGTGGTGGCCAGCAACGGGAGCATCGTCGATCGAGCATTGGAACCAACCTTTTCAGCCCTTCGCGTGCGCCTGCGAGGCCAAGCTCTCAACGAGATCCTGGACTACCGGGACGACGTTGCTCTTGCTGACCTTCCTCCGGTAGCGCGCGTCATGGTGCCCGAAGCGCTTTCGTTGAAACTCGATCAAGTGCCTGAAGTTGCAGCGCCAGCGGGAACCGCGGCGGCGGTCTGCGTCATCGACTCTGGCATCATAGAAGGGCATCCGTTGCTCGAACCGGCGATCATCGCCGACAAGTCACGTTCATTCCCGAACGACCTCGGACCGCCGGTTCCACCGCCTCCAGTGAGGGCCGCCGGGCACGGGACACAGGTGGCCGGGCTCGCGCTTTACGGTGACGTTGCGTCGTGCGCGCACGCAAGGTCGTTCCAGCCGAAGTTGCGTGTCATCAACGCGCGGATGCTCGACGACAACAACGAACTACATCCCGACCGGATGCCCTTTCTGCGCGAAGTCGTGGAGCATGTGAAGGATGATTGTCGCGTTCTGAACCTCTCGTTCGGCCTCGACCCTCACGACGGGTTTCTTTCGGTCCATGCCGCCGAGCTCGATGCTCTCGCACGCGAGTTCAGCGTTCTGTTCGTCGTGTCGTCAGGGAACGTGAATCCGCGCACTCTCTTCGGCGGCGAACCGCCGTCGAAGAGATACCCCGACTATCTGCTGGAACCTGCGTGGCGAGTGCTGTCACCGGGCGAAGCATTGAACGTGCTCACCGTCGGCGGCATCACGCCTGACAGCGATCTCTTCGCTCCTCATCCCTCTCGCGCCATGGTCGCGCCGCGCCGCTGCCCCTCCCCATTTTCTTGCAGCGGAGGCATCAGAAACGTCGTGAAACCCGAGCTCGTCGAAGTTGCGGGCAACCTCGCGTTCGACACACTTCTGAAAGTCTGGATCGAAAATGATCCGGGTCTCCGGGTCCTAACCACCAGTCCGCGGTTTGCGACTGATTCGCTTCTTGGTTTTGTAGACGGCAGTAGCTTTTCCGCGCCGAGGGTATCGCATCTCGCCGCCCTTCTGGTGGAGCGCTACCCCGACGCGAGTCCGAACCTTCTTCGCGCCTTGCTCGTGCAATCTGCTCGTCTCCCAGAAGGGGTCAGGGAGTGGGTACCCGCGATGGCCATGCGATTGTGTGGCTTCGGGGTTCCTGATCTTGACAGGGCGCTATTCTGTCGACCCCACCGCGCAACGCTCTTCTACGAAGGGGAGATCGTCCCCGACCAGGTGAAGCTTTTTGACATCCCGGTCCCGCCGGAGTTTGCGAAGACCAAGGGGCGAAAGGCGATCACCATAACAATCGCGTTCGACCCGCCGGTCTCAGTCGTTCACCGGGATAGACCCGCCGGCGTCCATCTCACGTGGCGCATCGCACGTGGTGATGTCGCTGCCGCGAAAGTCGAGGCAGCGATCGCTGCCGAAGCCGAGCGCGAGTCCGTGGACGCCGACGCCGACTCCGTCCAAGTGAAGCAGAAGACACCCTTCCAAAAGGGAGACCTCCCGACTCGAATCCAACAACGGGGAACCATCCAGAAGAACGTCTTCTCGTGGAAGCGCGGTGTGTACGGGGATACGTACCGCCTCGCGGTCATTGCGAAGGCGATTCGACCGGCCTTTGCTACTACCGAGCAACGGTTCGCGGCGGTCGTCTCGTTGGAGTGCGAGGACGACCAGGTGAACGTTTTCAACCTCGTGCGCACGAGACTGGCGGCGGGCCGAGTCAGGGTGCGCGTTCCAGCGGGCTGACATCGATTCTCGAAGACACCCACGAGTCGCGTGTACGATTGGGCCATGTCGATCCCCTGGTCCCGCGCCGAGATCGTCGACCACCTTCGCCATGCGCTGGATCGGGTCGTGCATTTTCCGACATTCGCTCATCACCTCGCAAAGGCGTCGGTAGAGCGATGGGTGGCGTTCGAGCTGGCCGCGATGCTCGACCACTTGCTTCACGAACACGCTTGGATCGCGCTGGTGGAATGCGGTGGCGTCAAGAACAAGTTAGGCAATTTCGATTTGCTTCTCGTTCCGATTACCGCGGTCGAGACGCGGTCACGCACCTGCCTCAAGACCCACACGTGGCCGACCGACGCAATCGCGATCGTGTTGAAGGTCGCCCATCTTTCCGACGGCGATAAGGGCCGCTCCCATGCGCTCATCGAGGATCTCATGAAGAAGCCCAGGATCGCGAAAGAGTGTGGTCACCCATGCTCGATGTTCTTCGGCGTGGTTATCACGACAAGCGGGCTCGGAACGACGTATCAGGCTCCCGTAGTTATGCGGACGAAGGAGCGCGCGTCGAGGATGCTCGATGCGAAGGTCGCAGACGGGCTCGCCGTAGTAGGTATGGTGGAGCGAGCAGTGGGTTACGGCGAAGGACGGGCACCGTCTGGGCCGAGATCATCGAGGCCACGGTACCGTGGCATTGAGGACCGCGATTCCTGAGCTCACTTCCTGTGCCGAGGACGTTCTGCCAGCGCGAGGTCGAAGATCAAGTTTCGTATTCGTCGTCGAGTGGGTCGGTCGGCAAGTCTGGCAGGAGCACGAGTCGCCAGGCTCCTTCCTTGGCACCACGCGGAAGAACGTCACCCCCGCCGCCCTTGTATACGAGCCGCAACTCAATCTCTTGTTGGAAAAACTCGTCGTGGAAGTAACCGCTAACTTGCACCGCGACGACAGTTATTGCGGGGGCGTGGTCGCTCACGCGAACGAGCTGTACATTGTCGACGCGGGTATTGGCGAAGCGCCTCCGATACGCGCCCGCCATCCGGTTTACACTCTCGCCAGTCTCGAACGCAGGATCAAGGCTGCGGACCATCGCACCGTAGTTGCCCTTTCGGAGGAAGGCGAAAAACTCGAGAGCCGCTCGCTCGGGAGTCCCCTCCGGAACGTCCGAAGGCCCCACTACTACCGGGTAGTCGTTGTCGACGTCGATAGTCCGCGGACGCCAGGCTTCGAGCAGGATACGCAGTGCCTCGTTCTCTTCTCGCCACGCAGCGTGCTTCTGCAGCGTTTGCCAGAGACTCGGCTTCTGCTCTGGTGGCGGCGGTCCCAGCTTCTTCTGCTCGGCCTTCAATGCCCAGTCGCGCACCGCGAATAGCGCGACCCATGACTTCGCCGCGACCGTCCTGTTGTCGTAGCCCAGGTCGCATCCGTGAACGATGCCGTGTCGATAGGGTAGGGTGATTGGATCTGTTCTCGTCTTGTTACGCGGTTCTTGTAGCAGCCGTGACAATCGCTCCAATCCTGTCACGTGTGCTGACATGGAGTCCCAGGCGTTCAGTTCGACATCCTTCGCGAAAAAACCGATCTGACGGTGATGCAGATCGTTCACGAGGCCATCCAGGAGTGACAAAGTAACTAGGACGCTCGCATAGTAGCGACCTTCGGCGTAGTCGAGACGCGCCTTCTCTGCGAGATCCGCACGTGGCTCAAATGCTCGAACGCCTCGCATGAGCATGAGCTTCCACTGAATGTGGTCCGGCGTGATGGCTTCAACGAGATCCCCTTCGGCGCCGTCCAGATCTCCTGCTTCGGCCTTGGCGACGCATGCTTTGGCCAGCTCAAAGTCGATCATCTCGTACATGATCCAACCGCGAACCCCGAACAAGGCGTTGAACCGATCAGGAATGGACTCCAGATCCGCGACCTGGCGTTCCCAACTTCGCCAATCCGCAACTTTCTTGTCGAACGCGACCATGTCCCGGCCGGCAAGAAGTACGAACGGACGCACGGCGCCCGCCACCGCGAGTACCCCGCGAAGGAGCTGGCGTGAGCCAGCCAGTTGCTTCATGTGGGGCAGGTCGCGGATGCGGTCGCTCATGAATCGTGACCCAATACTCGTAGCACCCCCACCCTTTAAGCCTCCAACTCAATGGATTGCGTGACCGCACCTAGGCAGGCTGGAGCGTCAAAGGCGCGGGGGGGCCACGGGAACAATCGCGCACGCCCTGCACTCGTCGACCACAATCGCCAACCAATGGGAAGGCTGGGGCAGACTACTTCCTTTTGGCTGCGTCGCCATTGGCCCTCGCCGCTGCAACGGCGGCGTCGTGCGTTTCAGGTTTGGGCTCGCTCGCCGCCCCTTCAGCTTGGACCCCGAGCTTGACGAAGCTCCCCGAGAGGGCGAGCTGCTCCTGGGAGAGCAACGGGAGTACGGCGTCAGTCTGTTCCTTTGTGATGGAGTCGAGGAACTGCTCGGCCATCTGTTGGCGCAAGTTCTGCTGGCCGGCGCTTCCGCTCGGGAAGAACTGAGCAACTCCGGCCTGGCCGAGGGCTCCGAGGATGCGGGCGACGACCTTGGTCTTCTCGAGGCTCTCCTGCTTGTCGACGTACTTCGACCGAAGCTCGTCCTCCATCTCCCACTGCTTGCTGATCCGTTCTCGCGGCTCGGCGTTTTCCTTTCGGAGGGCCGTAATCTCGGCGCCGCTCTCGGTGCGAATGGCCGCGACCTCTTCCGTGCGGTCGCGCCGAACCTCGGTGAGCGCGTCGACGAGCGCGATGTTCTGCGTTCTCAGGTCGGTGATGATGTCTTTCGCGTGCTGTTGATTTTCTGCCATGCCCTTTAGCGTGAGCACCGCGAACGATCGGTGGGACCGGAGCGCTGCCGTGATGCTCTCAGTGACCTCGAAAGGCACGGACGACGCTCCGGTCGGGCCGACGACTTGCGCAAGCGCCGCCTGCTCGAGCCGGTAGATGAAATGGTCGATGACCCGGCCCTCGCCGTCGACCGCACGCATTTCGCAGCGTCGGCAGTTCGCGTCTCGAACGGTGGCCTCGATGCGTTCAGCAAACTCCTCGAGATCGGTCTTGTTGGTGACGTCGAAGGTCCAGGTTTCGCCGCGGCCACCCGGACAATGACGACGCGCACGAGAGGCCCGGGCTCCTGGGCCTGCCGCATTTGATCGAGCCATTCCTCGAGTCGGACGTTCATCGGGTCACCTCCCCAAGGAGCTCGAGTATCGTGAGGAGTGCTGACCGTAGCGCCTCCTGGTCAGCGCGGTCGCGCCAAGCCCTCCCGGCGTCGTCGAGGGCGGCCTTGACCCGCGCAACCACTGGATCTTGGCCAGCTTCCTGGTCGTTTACTACGTTACTACAGTCACCGGGCAGACCCGGCGATGAGCTGGCACCCGCCGCACTGGGATGGCCTGGAATTTCCGTTGATCCGGCATCCGCTGGCAGCTCCCAGCCTTCGCCGGCACGATTTCGAATCCCGCCCTCTCCGCCATGACCTTTCAGGTCGCGATTTGCCAGCTGCGGCGCCTCGCCTGCGCGGTGATCTTTAGGCATCCGCGGCAACGACCGCGGGTGCCCTGCGCTCGGCGGCTTCGCCGCCGATGCTCGG